>Ga0224506_10002498_pt1 | contig 12477 bp, 13 predicted proteins | sample SF_Jan12_sed_USG_2_FD_169108 | JGI IMG/M metagenome (GOLD analysis project Ga0224506, IMG submission 169108) | Sediment microbial communities from San Francisco Bay, California, United States - SF_Jan12_sed_USGS_8_1 | ecosystem: Environmental > Aquatic > Marine > Sediment | place: USA...
AGATAGTCGACTCCTTCCTTCTCCAGGATTTCGGTATCCCTGTGAATATCTCTCGGGTAGTCTTTGAAATCCTCTTTCGGCCCGAACTGGGTCGGGTTGACGAATATACTGACAACGGTCACATCTGCTTTTTTCAGGGACTCCCGCACCAGACTCAGGTGGCCTTGATGGAGAAAGCCCATGGTGGGGACAAAACCGATCGTCTTTCCCCGGGACTTCTCCCTGTTCACGACATCCTGCATCTCAACTGCTTTACTGATCGTTCTCATGGCCTGTGCTGATCCCTCAATTATCCTGCTCTCTATTAATCCTCTTAGATATTCACCCTATTTCTTTTTCTTACCTGAGGTTGCGGTTTCTTTTTGGGTTATCTTCTGAAGCTGTTCCGGCTGGAGATGATAGGAGTGATTATCATCAGGAAACTTCCCTTTTCTCACGTCATCGGTATACTTCCCGACCGCCCCGCTGATGAGCTCATGGATATCAGCGTATTTCCCCACGAATTTGGGCAGATACCCGTTGGAGAAGCCCACCAGGTCATGGAAAACGAGTATCTGACCGTCGCAGTACGGGCCCGCGCCGATCCCGATGGTGGGGATCTTCAGCTTCTCGGTGACGAGCCTGGCCAGCTCCAGGGGAATGCACTCCAGGATAACAGAAAAAACACCGGCCTTCTCCAGGTTCAGGGCATCCTGGATGATCTTCTCCGCCTCATCGGCTTCCTTTCCTTTTACTCTGAACTGGCCGAAATGCCGGATGGATTGAGGGGTCAATCCGACATGTCCCATGACCGGGATTTCGGCTTCGATAAGAGCTTCGATCAACTTCAGCCTCCTCCTGGAAGCCCCCTCAATTTTCACTGCGTGGGCGCCGGCTTCCTTCAGGAAGAGAGAAGCGTTATAGATTGATTCTTCATCGGAAAGGTGGAAGGAGAAATAAGGCATGTCCCCCACCACCAGAGCTCTCTTTGCAGCCCGCACGACCGGCTTGGTGTGATGAATCATCTCCTCCATGCTCACAGGAAGGGTGTTCTCATACCCCAAAACCACCATTCCCAGTGAATCCCCGACCAGGATCAGGTCAATCCCGCACGCATCCACGATCTTGGCCACGGGAAAGTCATAGGCGGTGAGGGCGACTATTTTCTCTTTTTTCTCTTTCTTGGCCTGGAGGTAGGGAATGGTTACCTTCTGGATTTTTTCATCAGGCATGTCCAATCCTTTCTCCCCATCCCGTCTCTGATACCGGGATTGAGGTAAAGTCTATTTAAAAACAGATGTATTCTAATGAAGCGTCTTCGACCTATCTCAATTTCTTCGAACTTTTATTCTCTTTGCCCAAGGGAACATAGTAAAGAGGACTCTTCTTCATCTGTTTGATCTTCTCTATCAAATCCATTATATCCTCTTCCCTGTCAAAATCCAAGTCATCTGCTTTGACCACCAGAAGCGGTGTGGCCTGGTAATTGAAGAAGAAATAATCATAGGCTTCAAGAATGTCCCCTAAATACTTATCAGAAATATTCTTCTCAAGCGGGCTTCCTTTGAGAGCGATCCTTTTCTGGAGCGTGGGAAGGGAGAGTTGGAGGTAGATGGCCAGGTCGGGTTTGGCCACTCTTTCTGAAAGGATGCTGTATATTCTCTCATAGACGATGAGCTCGTCATCGGCGAGAGTCTGGTAGGCGTATATCTTGTCCTTCTCGAATAAATAGTCGCAGATGATCCTCTCTTCGAACAAATCCCTTTGCATGAGGCGCATCTGCTGGTGGTACCGGCTCACCAGAAAGACCAGCTGGGTGAGGAAGGCAGCTCCCTCCTTCTCGTTGTAAAAATCCCTGAGATACGGGTTCTCGACGCTGTCCAGGACGACTTTGCCCCCGATCTTCTCCGCCAGCCTGTCGGCCAATTTGTGCTTTCCGGACTTAAAGACACCTTCGATGGCAATGTGTTTGAAGATGACCTGTTCCTTATCCGTCATGATTCAAGTTTCGTGTATCGCGCTGATGCGAACTCAAGAAGTCTAAAAAATAACGGATATCAAGGGATAAGTCAATGAAATAGTCTTGGGGTCAGCCTGGCCCTGGTCAGCTCTTTTTCTTTGATTCTCCCTTAACCGGGACGATGATCCAGGCAATAATATAAAACACCAACATCGGCAGCAAGGCAGTGAGCAGAGTCAGGGCCACGAACAGAAGCCGGACGAGGTTCAGGTCAAGGTCAAAATATTCCGCCAGTCCCGCACAGACGCCCCCTATCATTTTATCCGCCTGGGAACGGTAGAGCTTTTTTGCCATTTTATTCTCTCCTCTGCAGAATCATTCTTCCTCTGGATGACCCTCAATAGAAGATACGAACGGAGGATGAGAAAGTTTCAGTTTCAATAAGGCTCAGCTTATTTCGAGCCTTCGGCCTGCTCTCCTCTCTTCCGAATGTACTCCACCAGCTCTTTGATAAGATCATGGGGATTCTCGATACCGTCTTCACGCAGGAGCTCCCCCAGCGTGCACCACAGGGGCTCACCGCATCTTATGCAGCGGACCCCGCGGCGGGACAGGAAACTCACCGCTTGTGGATAACGTTCGACAAGCTCTTCAATAGATGTATCCAGCGAAATATCAATCCCCATCAATCCCCGAATTTTATGCCCTGAGCCAAGGGAAGTTCCTTGGACCAGTTTATGGTGTTGGTCTGGCGGCGCATGTACCCTTTCCAGGCGTCCGAGCCGGATTCTCTGCCGCCGCCGGTCTCCTTTTCACCGCCAAAGGCGCCGCCGATCTCTGCTCCGGATGTTCCGATGTTGACGTTAGCGATCCCACAGTCCGAACCCTCATGGGAGAGGAATTTCTCTGCTGTAAGCAGGTTCGTGGTGAAGATGGCGCTGGAAAGTCCCTGGGGAACCTCGTTATGGAGCCTTATCGCCTCCTCGACGTCTTCGTATTCCATAAGATAGAGGATAGGCGCAAAAGTCTCATTATGGACGATCTTCGTCTGAGAGGGCATCTTCACGATTGTCGGCTCGACAAACTGCTCGCCCAGATCCTCCAGACGATGGCCGCCGCAGATGACTTCTCCGCCCTGCTCTCTGGCAGTCTCCAGGGCTGCCATCATGTCCTCGACCGCTGCCTGGGTCACCAGCGGCCCCATAAGTGTCCCTTCCTCCATCGGGTTTCCGATCTTCACCTGTTCATAGGCTTTGATGATCCTGTCGGTCAATTCCTTGGCGACCGACTTGTGCACGATAATCCGACGGGTGGAAGTGCAGCGCTGACCAGCGGTTCCAACAGCTCCGAAGAGAATGGTCCGCACAGCCATTTCCAAATCCGCATCCCCGGCGACGATGATGGCGTTATTCCCTCCTAACTCCAGGATCGTCCTCCCGAAACGCCGGGCCACAGCTTCGGATACCCGGCGGCCCATCTGAGTCGATCCGGTGAAAGAGATAAGGGGAAGCCGCTCGTCGTTGATCATCCGCTCCCCGACCACAGCGCCACGGCCGATAGCCAGGTTGAATATACCTTGAAGCCCGTGGTCGGCCATGACCGCGTTGCAGATATGCTGGACAGCGATGGCCGTTAAAGGCGTATCAGAGGATGGCTTCCAGACAGTCGTATCCCCGCAGGCAGCGGCAATGGCCGCATTCCACGACCAGACGGCCACGGGAAAATTGAAGGCGGAGATCACTCCTATAGCTCCCAGCGGATGCCACTGCTCGAACATCCGGTGGGCGGGGCGTTCGGAATGCATGGCCAGGCCGTAGAGCTGACGGGAAAGTCCCACAGCGAAATCACAGATGTCGATCATCTCCTGGACTTCTCCCACGCCTTCCGCTCTGATCTTCCCCATCTCCAGAGTAACCAATTCACCTAGCGGTTCCTTGTACTCTCTCAGAGCCTGCCCCAGGTCCCGGACAACCTGTCCGCGCTTCGGCGCCGGAGTCATGCGCCAGGTCTTAAAGGCGTGGACAGCCTGCTTGATGACCTGTTCGTAAGTCTTATCCGTGGCCTGGATGACCTTGGCGATGGGCTCTCCTGAGGAGGGATCATAAGAAACAAGCTCCTTACCCTCAGGGTCCTCATACCAGGCGCCTTGACCAGAGCAGGCGCCGGCATTCACTTCTTTGATATTCAGCTTCTTCAGTATGCCTTTCATCTGTATCTCCTCTTTTCTATTTTTCCTTCAAGAACGGATATCGGTAATCCTTGGGAGGATTCAGGTTTTCTTTTACAGCCCGGGCGCTCGCCCAGCGCAGGAGGTTGAGGTAGGACCCGGCTTTATCGTTGGTTCCTGAGCCTCTGGCTCCCCCGAAAGGCTGCTGGCTCACGACGGCTCCGGTAGGCTTATCGTTGATGTAGAAGTTACCGGCCGCGTGACGGAGGGCAACGAATGCCTCATTGACAGCAGCCCGGTCGGTGGCGAAGACAGCCCCTGTCAGGCCGTAAGGCGAGGTGGTATCGCAGAGTTTCAGCGTTTCTTTATACTTGGCTTCAGGGTAAACATGGATGGTCAGCACCGGCCCGAATATCTCCTCCTCCATCAGCCTGTGCCTTGGGTCCTTGGCCACGACCAGGGTGGGCTCGATGAAATAACCCCTGGAATCGTCATATTTTCCGCCAGCGATGATATCCGCATCCTTGGATTTTTTCGCGTACTCGATGTATTCCACGATGCTGTCAAAAGCGGCCTTGTCGATGACAGCGCCGATGAAATTGGTGAAATCGGCCACATCACCCATCTTGATGGTCTTGATCTCGTCCAGCAGGCCTTTCTTGATGACCGGCCAGAGGTTGTCGGGGATATAGGCGCGGCTGGCTGCAGAGCATTTCTGACCCTGGTACTCGAAAGCTCCCCGGATGAGCGCCGTGACCACTGCCTCGGAATCAGCGGAGGCGTGGACAAAGACAAAATCCTTTCCACCGGTCTCTCCTACGATCCGGGGATAGCTCTTGTACTTCATCAGGTTGGCACCGATGGTCTTCCACATTCCCTGAAAGACTGATGTGCTTCCGGTGAAATGCACACCTGCCAATTCACGCTTCTCTAAAACCGGGTCTCCGATATACCGGCCAGGACCGGGAATGAAGTTGATCACTCCATCCGGAAGCCCGGCCTCCTTCCACAACAGCATGAGAAAGTAGGCTGAGTAGACTGCTGAAGAGGCAGGTTTCCACAAGACCGTGTTTCCCATCATGGCCGGCGAGGTCGGCAGGTTCCCGGCGATCGACGTGAAATTGAAAGGAGTTACGGCAAAGACAAATCCCTCCAGCGCCCGGTACTCCATGTAGTTCCAGGTAGCTGCAGCAGAGTCCGGCTGCTGGGCATAGATCTGACTCATGTAATAGGGATTGAAGCGGTAAAAATCGATCAGCTCGCAGGCGGCATCAATCTCTGCCTGGTGAGCCGTCTTGGACTGCCCGAGCATGGTGGCAGCATTCAGGATGTAGCGGTATTTCGTGGCCAGGAGTTCTGCGGCGCGGAGAAATATGGAGGCTCGTGACACCCAGCCCATCTCCGACCACTCCTTCCAGGCTTTTCCCGCTTCCTTGACCGCCAAGTCCAATTCTTTCGGTCCAGCCTTATGATAGCGTCCTAGAAGATGCTTATGTTCATGAGGACAGCAGCAATCCGCCAGCTCTCCGGAGCAGACCTCTTTTCCTCCGATAATCAAAGGAATCTCGACCTCTTCGTTCAACATCTTTTTCAACTGTTTTTTCAGAGCCTCTTTCTCCGGCGTGCCCGGAGCATAGCTGTATACCGGCTCGTTGTAAGGGACAGGTACTTTTATGATGCCGTTCATCTCAATGTCCTCCTTTTTTTATTAAAGTATAAAATATTTAAGGTGCGCACTATCCTCTCAGGGGCAACTCGACTATCTTCAGTGTTTCCTGGAGCTTCAAAAGGATTCAGTGCGAAAAGATGAACTACTAATATATTACTTTATTCCGCGCAGTTCAAGAATCTCCTCAAAGACGCAAGCCTCTCTATTTCCTTGATGAGGGAAACATCTGACCTAATGGAGAAGTGTGGCCACAGTTCCTCTCCATCCGAAGCCCATGATGGAGGGGAACCGGCGCTGTGACAGATCACACCTCCATTACTAACAATCAGGGAAATAGAAATCTTTCTCTCAAAGACCGAGGTCCTGGTCGATGCCCTGCATGGCTTCCAGACAGATGGAGATGAACTCATCCAGTTCCAAAGGGATATTCCGGCACTGCTCAATCTCTTCTCTCCGCGCTCCTCTGGCAAAGCTTTTCTCTTTATACCGCCTCTTCACGAAGTCAAGGTCCACCTCTTTAAGCTTCTTGCTCGGATGCATCAGAGTGGCCGCAATGATCAGACCGGTCAAGGGGTCGATGGAATAAATGGACCAGTCCATCTCATTCTCACAGGAGACCTGAGCAGCATGAGCCTGAACAGCATGAATGATATCCGCGTCAATCCCGTGTTCTTCCAGAATCTTAACCGTCTCCGTGGTGTGGAGCTCAGGGCTTTTCTCAGTGATCTCATAGTCCAGGTCATGGAGAATCCCTGCCAATCCCCATCTCTCCTCATCCTGATTCAGCCGCCTGGCGACCGCCTTCATGCAGGCTTCAACAGCCAGCGAATGCTTGACAAGATTCTTATTCTTGAGATGCTCCTTAACCAGTTCCAAAGCTTCTTCTCTATCCATGAGCATTTCTCCTTTCTCAATATTATTTTTATGATATGGAATCATTTTCAACTTTGAAAGGAATCTCGGCTGATGCACTCTCTTTCCCATCCGTCACTCTGACTCCGATCACATATTCTCCTGCCTTTTCCGGAAACCAGACCCATGATTCCTTCTCGGATCTCTCCTGGACGATTTCCTCCTCATCACCCTTTTTTAGATAAAACTCGTATTGCGGCAGATAGAACCCTCTGGCGGATGCAGCGAAAGCAATCTCCTCCCCTACCTTCTGCGGGGAATTCTTCGACGGCTTCAGGGATACCCCGATTATCTTTCTCAAAAAGAGAAGCCTTCCTTCTTCCTTCTGATCATCGTAAATATTGATGAGAAGATAGGGATTGAGCCACACAGGGTTGGACCTCAACTCTTGTCTGGCGTCAAATTCCCCGACTTTTTTTCCTGTTTCGATATCGAAGCCTGTTACAACAGAGGAAAGAGACGAGACCACTACCCGCCCTCCTGAGACTTCAAGATGATAATAACTCCGGGAGGGGATCATTCCCCACCAGAGAATATGGCCGTTCCGCCTGTTCAGACAGTAAAGCACATTGTTCCAGCAGAGAAAAAGAATCCTCTTCCCATCCGTCACCGCAGGAGTGAAAATCCTCCCCCCGGTCTTGACTTTCCATTTCCTTTTTAACTTCTTCAGGTTGAAACAATAAAAATAATGGTCATCCGACCCGAAATAGAGATATTTCTCTACGACCAAAGGAGAGGCCTGTATCTCACCCCCTACCTCGATCTTGCCGGAGAGGATCCCCTTTTCAGAGAGCAGGTACAGCTCATGGTCGTCGCAGCCAAAAATGATTTTTCCTTCTGTAAAAACAGGAGTGGACCTTATCGCTCCCTGGGCCTGGAATCTCCAGAGTTCCCTGCCGCTGGCTGGCTCAAGAGCCAGTATGATTCCCTTCTCCGTGCCAAAACAGGCGGTATCCCGGGCTTCGGCTACTCTGGATGTGATCTTATCCCCGACCTCTTTTTTCCAGAGCAGGCGTCCTTCTTTACTCAGGCAGTAGAGGATGCCGTTTTCATCATAAACGTAAAGATTTTGAACACCGAGTGAAGGAGGACTCATCAGGCTTGGAGAGACTTCGGATTTCCACAGAATCGCCCGTTTCACAGAGTCAAGGCAATAAACCAGCCCCTTGTTAGTCGAGAGATAAAGCCTGTCTCCATCCCTCCCCACCAGGTCGATGACCTTGCCCTGATAAACGACCTGTCCGTCTCTGGCTATAGGGAAAAAGACGCCAGAGGGATAGGGCCGGGGTTTTTCCCTGAAAATAGAACAGGAGCTGAGAAAAAAGAGTATCAGTGTCAGGACGATGAGTCTTCTCATTCTCTTTAAAAGAAGCAATGGCAGCGCCTTTTTCTTTCCTCTCTCAATCTTTACATAAGAATTGGAGGCTGATATCATTCAAACGAGAGAGAATAATGATTAACTACATTATGCTCTATAAAATACGGAAAAAAGTCAAAAAAATTTTGAAGGAAAAAATCTCCGATGGTGAACTCGAAACGACCCCGACTTCCTGTCTCGGCTGCGTGGCCGACGAAATAAGCTGGGAAATTTATTATTTATTAAAAGAAAGCAAGAGCGAAAAGAGTTAATCATTAAATTGGAACAAGGGGTTTTTTTATCACAATCCAGCCTGCTTTCTTGCCGCGCGTCGCTCGCTACGACCCTCTAAGACTGTCAACGGATTATGGAGCTCGTGAACTGGCCTCCTTTATTCACTCTATAATTTCTCTTCTTTTTCTTTTCCTGCTCGATTCTTGTTCTCAGTCTTTTCTTTTCTGATCCTGGCTTTGACCGAATTCCACCAGTCTATTCTTTTCTTGATGTCCTTTTCCAGGCCCAGGTCTCCGGGTTCATAATATTTTCTTCCCTTCATTTTCTCAGGAAAGGTCTCCATATCCGTTGTCGAGTGGGCAAAATCGTGGGCATAGGCATAATCCTTTCCGTACCCGACATCCTTCATCAGGCTGGTCACAGGGTTCCTCAAGTGAAGGGGAACCGGTTCAAACGGGCTGGCCTCGACATCCTTCATGGCTTTGCTGAAAGCCGCGTAGGCCCGATTGCTCTTCGGCGCTGAAGCCAGGTAAATGACCGCCTCGGCGAGAGCCAGCTCGCCTTCAGGAGAGCCGATGAAATCATAGGCCTCTTTGGCGTTGAGGGCGATAGTCAGTGCTCGGGGGTCAGCCAGCCCGATGTCTTCTGAGGCAAACCTCACCAGCCTCCGGACGATGTAAAGCGGGTCTTCTCCGGCAGCGATCATCCGGGCCAGCCAGTAAAGAGAAGCATCCACGTCGCTGTTCCTCAGGCTTTTATGAAGGGCCGAGATCAAGTTGAAATGTTCCTCCCCCTTTTTATCGTAGAGAAGGATCCTCTTCTGCAGGGCTTCTTTGATTTCCTTGGTTGCGATCTTCTTACCCTTGACCAGGCTGGAAGCAATCTCGAGAGTATTCAGGGCTCGACGGGCGTCACCGTTGGCGTAATCAATGATCATCCGCAGAGCCTGGTCATCCAGCTTGAGACGCATCTTTCCCAACCCTTTCTCCTCATCGGATAAGGCCTCATCGATGATCCGGGTCAGGGTTTCATTTGAAAGGGGATTGAGGACCAGGACCTTCATCCGGGAAAGAAGTGGAGCGATGACTTCGAAGGAGGGATTCTCGGTCGTCGAGCCAAAAAGAATGATATCTCCTTTCTCCACGTAGGGCAGGAACGCGCCCTGCTGGGCCTTGTTGAAGCGATGGATCTCATCGATAAAGATGACCGTAGGCTGCTTGTAGATCTTTTTATGGCTCTCAGCCCTGGCCATGACCTCCTTGACCTCTTTGATCCCGGAGAGGACCGCGCTGAAAAACATACAGGGAAAATTGAAGTACTCAGCCAGGATGTATCCGAGAGTGGTCTTGCCCGAGCCCGGCGGCCCCCAGAATATGATGGAAACCAAACGGTCGGCCTTGATCAGCTGGGAGAGTATCTTACCAGTACCGATGATATGCTCCTGCCCGTAGAACCTGTCCAGAGATTTTGGCCGCACCCTCTCAGCCAGGGGCACATGTTTCTCAGCAGTCTCAGTGTTCATATTTCTTACCGTTTGACTGAATTATACCAGAAAAAGAAACCCGGGTCAGGCCTTGAAAATTGGGGACTGTCCCCGATTGAAAAACCTGAGCTCAACTTGACGAAGGGAAGATTCCATGCTAAGTTACGGTTGATTCAGGAGTGGCAGAAAGCAAACCATTTGCTGGCAAGCGAGTGTCCTGGATGGAATTCCAAAATACCCCAATTTTCGCCAGCCGAATGAAAGCCAAATGAAAAGTGATAAGGTTCCGGAGAAAATGGCCTACCGCCTGGAAGAAGTGAGCCGCATTGCCAAGCTTGACCCGGAAGTTATCGATGCCTGGGAAGAGGAACTTTATTTTATCCAGGCTGGCCTGACTGGTTCCGGAGATAAGATTTTCAGAAAAAGGGACCTGGATATTATTCTCCGGCTGAAAGACCTGCTGGAGAAAGGCGGGATGACTCTGGCCGGAGCTAAAAGGAGGATCGAAGAGGAATTCGGGATAAAAAGCTCAACTCCTGTTCATCCTGACCGCCTAAAGAAAGTGCTTGTTCGCGTCCGCGATCAGCTGCACGAAATCGCTTCTTCCTTGGATAAAAAATCAGAAAAAGCATAAAATTTCTCTCCGTATTTGCTATAATAAATAACTCTATCTGGTCGGGACGTGGCGCAGCCTGGTAGCGCACACGCTTGGGGTGCGTGGGGTCGGCGGTTCAAATCCGCTCGTCCCGACCATTTCATTCAATAAATATAACGCCTTTTTCTTCTTATAAATAAAGCACTTTCGACTTTTTATATTCGGTCATTTACGGTCAAAAACAGTCAATATTTCAGCAAAACGTTGCAAAAACGGTGACATTTTTAGCGTAATTTAATATTAAACTCTCGATCTGACCTGCCCCCCATCAATGTATCCCCTGCAAAGTTAAATTTGCAGAAAAACTAGCTCTCCTGATGATGTCAATTTCGGGGGTCAGTTGCCTAGAGCCTGCAACCTAGTGGTTAACTGCCATCATATCTAAAAAGAGTAGTATAGGCATCCCGGCACTCCTGAAGTCCTTAGCACGAAGATTACTTACGAGAAAAGCGCGAAATTTCTTTGACTGAAATTAATTCGTTAACTCCTTTCTATCCGCTCAATAAAAAAGAATCCCTTGTCAGATAATATCTTCCTTTTTGACAAAAAAACTTCGAGTAGAGTAAAATTCTCGTCTTTAAAAATTTAAATGAATATAGGCTTTGAAATGAATTATTATTTTGGAAAAAGTGCCTTACAATGAAGTTTTGAAATAAAATGAACTGCTATTGTATAAAAAAGTAAAAAATACGAGAGAAAATGCTTACTAAGCTTCTTTCGAAGGATATAATGTTGCAACGATCCATATAGTAGCCACAGAACCAATAATTGCTGGAACAATGTGAACATCCCAAAATTTAAACCACCAATGCCCCCATATCCATCCCAGCCAAGCACCTATCCAACCAACAAAAATCTCAGCAATAAGGCCTTGTATTCTTTTGCCGATTTTTATCTTTGCGAGAAAGAACAGTATCGCTGAGACTACAATGCTGATAATAATTAAGGCTATACATGCTAAAAAACTCATTCCGATCATCGGTTGTTACCTCCTTTTTTCATTTTTAATGCACAGATTAGACTTATTTATTTAAACTGCAATTGCAGTCGTGGAAAAAGGAATTTTTTATTGTTGGGTAAAGACAATTTATTCTTCCCGTATACCCTATTGCCCTGATGTGATTATAATTTATAAAATTAGCTTATTATATGTCAAGATATTATTGCTTAGATGTCAATATAAAACCCTCATTTCGATTCTAAGCTCCATGCTGAGAATATTCCTCCCTCTTCATCTTCCCTGAGGCGCCCCTCGCTCAGCGGTCTTTTATTGAATCGTAAGGCCAGGGCGTCCTGGCTTCCACTCGCCTCTATTATTAAACAAAACTCCAATCTTTGCCACTTTGGACCCTTCCAAAATGTGATATAATAATTATAGCTTTTTACAGACCAAGATCATTTTTTAGAAGGGGATAAATGAGAATCAAATTAATCATATCAATAACCCTCTTTCTGTTGGCTCTAGCCTGCGCCGATATGTCAATATACCTTTTTCTGAACACGACATTAGGGCGTTTAGGATTTATCATCGGCATAGGGATTGCTCATCTCATTGGCCTTATTGGGGTTGTATTTTTCTGGTTTTATATTTTCATGAAAATCAATAGAGGAACTGGCTAAAGATAATAAAAAAAGACTTAACACACTCATTCACATTAGCGATCTGCCGACACTCGAAAAACCACGTCCTAGCTCTAGGGAAAACGAATCAGGGGAAAGGTCAAACAGGAATATAGCTTTTTACTTTATCAAGCAATTTTATTAGAATAATAAAAGAAAAACTAAATCTATATTTCTCACTTCACACACGAAAAAGGGGGTTATGGAAAAAAATTTTCCATTCAAGGATATAAAGAAAGGGCCGATGCCCCAATCCTCTACGATGAGCAAGCTTATTCGTTAGAAGAGGCGAGAGTCAAAGCACTAGAGTATTTTAAAAAACGGAAATTCTCAGTAAGATAGTAATTTATGATCAAGAGAAAGGAGAAGAAAAAGGGGCTCAAAAATTTATTTTTAGGAATAAAAAAGGAGACCTCAGGGAAGTTGATTTCGATGACGAAG
>Ga0224506_10002499_pt1 | contig 12474 bp, 11 predicted proteins | sample SF_Jan12_sed_USG_2_FD_169108 | JGI IMG/M metagenome (GOLD analysis project Ga0224506, IMG submission 169108) | Sediment microbial communities from San Francisco Bay, California, United States - SF_Jan12_sed_USGS_8_1 | ecosystem: Environmental > Aquatic > Marine > Sediment | place: USA...
CAGGACGAAGCGACTGGTCGGAAATGATTGCGGAATATGGTTATGGTGAAAAACTTAAACAGGCAATTCTTGAACCAGGAGGATGGAGAATGGGACTTGGTGGTTTTGGAGAAGTACTACCTTATCATGAAAATCACATGTATCTTGACTACGAAAAGCTAGATAAATATGGTTTACCTACCATTGTTTTTGATGCTGAGTTTAAGGAAAATGAGCGCCTGATGAAGGAAGATTGGAAGGTACAAGCGCAAGAAATGCTTGAAAGAGCAGGCTTTAAAGATGTAGGAGTGTATGACTCTAATGCACCTATTGGCAAAGGAATTCATGAAATGGGGACTGCACGTATGGGACATGATCCAAAGACATCTGTACTAAACAAATATAATCAGCTGCATGAAGTGCCAAATGTATATGTTACAGATGGCGCATGCATGACCTCTGCTGCTAATCAAAATCCTTCACTTACTTATATGGCACTTACTGCAAGAGCAGCAAATCATGCCGTAGAAGAATTAAAGAAAATGAACTTATAATAATCTATCATGGAAAGAAGAGACGCACTTAAAAATATAGGGCTATCATTTGGAGCTATTACAATGTCTTCAACGTTAGCGAGTTTAGTTCAAAGTTGTTCTACTGGAGAAGCAACATGGATACCTAAGTTCTTCACGGCAGATGAAGCTGTATTGGTTGAAAATACTTTGGCTTTAATATTACCAACTACTCCTAATATCCCAGGAGCAAGTGAATTGAATTTAGCTCAATTTATCGATGGTTATAATGATAAAATATTGAAACAGTCCGAGAAAGATGAAATAAAAGCAGGAATTAGTCTATTCCTATCTACAACTCTTGCGAGTACTGGAAAAAGTAAAGTATCTGATTTAACCTCTGAAGACCTTGATGGTCGTTTGGCATATTATTTAAATGCTGATGCAGCTCAACAAAAAGCTTGGGAAGATAAAAATGGAGATGATTTTTCTAATTTTAGTACACTGAAATCACTTAGAGGAAGAGGAATATGGGCATTTAAAATTTCACAAGAAATAGGTGAAAATGTGCTTGCGTATGCCCCAGTTCCAGGTGAACAAAGGGGTTGTATAGACGTGCAAGAGGCTACTGGTGGAAAAGCTTGGTCTTTATAAGTAATTGAATGAACTATCAAACTGACTTCATTCACCTGATGTGAATGTATTTTCATATCAGGTCGAATGTGTTTTTTACTGTTAAAACATGTCTGTTTTGTACATTTAAGGATATCTAAAAACAAGTCAGAAAGCTAAAATTATTACTAGATTTCTTATAGAGAAATCGCAAAATAAAAAAGACACATGTATTTATTGGGGTACGATATTGGAAGTTCATCAATCAAAGCAGCACTTGTAGAGATTGAATCGGGACGAACAATAGCTATAAGTCAATATCCAGCATCAGAAATGGATATTATTTCTCAACAAACAGGTTGGGCAGAACAGCAACCAGAATTGTGGTGGGAAAATTTAAGATTGGTCACACAAAAATTATTAGAAGAGAGTGTTATTGATCCAAAGCATATCAAAGGAATTGGTATTTCCTACCAGATGCACGGGTTGGTATTGGTTGATAAAGATCATCAAGTGTTACGCCCATCAATTATTTGGTGCGATAGCAGAGCTGTCCAAATTGGAGATGAAGCATTTGAGACGATTGGCAAAGAAAAATGTCTTACCCATTTGTTAAATTCACCAGGAAATTTTACTGCTTCTAAATTGAAGTGGGTGAAGGACAATGAACCTGATATTTATGAGAAAATCCATAAAATATTGTTGCCAGGTGATTTTATTGCCTTAAAAATGACTGGAAAGGCAACTACTACGGTAAGCGGATTGTCAGAAGGAATGCTTTGGGATTTTAAAAATGAAAAAGTAGCAGATATACTCCTCACCCATTATGGAGTGGAACTAGATATTATTCCAGAAATAGTTGATACGTTTGCTGACCAAGGCAAACTTACAAATGAAGCGGCAACATTTTTAGGGTTGCAGGAAGGAGTTAGTGTAGGATACAGGGCAGGAGATCAACCCAATAATGCCCTGTCTTTAAATGTATTGAAGCCAGGAGAAATTGCTGCTACAGGTGGTACTTCTGGGGTTGTATATGGAGTGGTTGATCAACCTATGATTGACCCTAAGACCAGAATTAACTCCTTTGCACATGTAAATCACACCAAAGAAAACCCAAAAATAGGTGTGTTATTATGTGTAAATGGTGCTGGTATTCAATACAGTTGGATGAAGCAAATGTTAGCAAGTGATGATACTACCTATCAAGAGATCGAAAAAATAGTTTCTACTGTGCCGGTAAATTCAGATGGATTGAGAGTATTGCCCTTTGGCAATGGAGCCGAGCGAATTTTGGAAAACAATAACATTGGCGCACATGTTATTAATCTACAATTTAATAGACATGGTAAAGGACACATGTATAGAGCTGCATTAGAGGGCATTGCTTTTTCATTTATTTACGGACTGGAAATTATGAAAGAGATGGGAATGACCTTGAATGTAATTAAAGTGGGGAACGATAATTTATTTCAATCCGAAGTATTTGCATCTACCATCTCCAATATATTGGAATGTGAAATAGAAATGTACGATACCACAGGTGCTGTAGGAGCAGCAAAAGGAGCAGGAGTAGGGTGTAAGTTTTATCAATCACTTGATGCAGCTTTTCAAAAAGTTAGTCCTGTAAAAATTTATGGATATGGTAATAACAAGGTAGAGCATATTGTTGGATATCAAAAATGGAAGGCAGATTTAGAAAAAAATATTAGTTAATAAGAGAAATAAAAATATATAACGATGAGTATCATAACAGGAGACAAAGAATATTTCAAAGGAATTGGAAAAATTGCATTCGAGGGAAAAGACTCTGACAATCCATTAGCATTTAAATACTATGATGAAAATAGGGTAGTGGGTAACAAAACCCTTAAAGAACATTTACGGTTTGCAGTAGCCTATTGGCATACCTTGTGTGGTACGGGTGGAGATCCGTTTGGCCCAGGCACTATGCTATTTCCATGGAGTACCGCTAACGATGTAATGGGCAGAGCAACGGATAAAATGGATGCTGCTTTTGAGTTTATTACCAAAATGGGCATACCATACTATTGTTTCCACGATTTTGATTTAATTGATGAAGGAGCTACCCTTCGTGAGTCAGGAGAAAGGTTGGATAAAATCACAGATTATGCCAAGCAAAAACAAGAAGCTTCAGGAGTAAAATTATTGTGGGGAACTTCCAACTGCTTTTCAAATCCAAGGTACATGAATGGTGCAGCTACTAATCCTGATTTTGATGTGGTAGCCTATGCAGGAGCACAGGTGAAAAATGCATTGGACGCTACGATCAAACTTGGAGGTGAGAACTACGTGTTCTGGGGAGGTAGAGAAGGCTACATGTCGTTGCTCAATACCAATATGAAAAAAGAATTGGAGCATATGGCTAAATTCTTACACATGGCGAAAGATTATGCCCGAAGCCAAGGCTTTAAAGGTACATTCTTTATTGAGCCTAAGCCTATGGAACCTACTAAGCATCAATATGACTTTGATGCAGCTACAGTAATCGGGTTTTTACGACAATTCGATTTGATAGATGATTTTAAACTTAATATTGAGGTAAACCATGCTACCTTGGCACAACATACATTTGCGCATGAGCTGCAAGTAGCAGCCGATGCAGGGTTAATGGGCAGTATAGATGCCAATCGAGGAGATTATCAAAATGGGTGGGATACCGATCAATTTCCTGTAGATCTTTACGAGGTTACAGAATCAATGTTGGTGATATTGGAAGCAGGTGGTCTTACGGATGGCGGTATTAATTTCGATGCAAAAACAAGACGAAATTCTACCGATCTTGAAGATATGTTCTATGCGCATATTGGTGGGATGGATGTGTTTGCTAGAGCTTTGATTACGGCACATGATGTACTTGAAAATTCAAACTATAGGAATTTAAGAAAAACAAGATATAACTCATTTGACTCAGGTAAAGGTAAGGAATTTGAAGATGGAAAATTGGATTTAATCTCCTTAGCGCAATATGCTCAGGAGAATAGTGAACCAATATTAAAAAGTGGACAACAAGAGCTGTTTGAGAATATTATTAATAAGCATATTTAACCCGAATTCAATATTGTTTAGCTTAAGATCTGATTGGTTTTTATTAGTTAAGTTATTGTTTGGTAATACACTTTTACATTAAGCTTATCTCAAACCAATTAGGTCTATTTTTTTATTGAACCCGCATTATATAATAGAGAATCTATTGCATAATCAGGGGTTAAAAGAAAGGGGAAGTATGTTGAGATAGAGACTAAAAAAAAATCTACCTACACCAGCTAGAAAATCATAATTATTTTCTGTAGACCATCACCCAATCTTTAATATATTATAGCGTTCAAAAGCAAAGCTATTTAATATTAGCTAACTTCTCCTCTGTGCTTTTTAGGTCTGATAATTTTCTACTAATTTTATCTTTAATAACGTCCTGTTCAGAAAGGTTTTTTACTATTTCAATTCTTAAGTTCTCTATTTCACCTCTACTTTTGGTATTGTCTTTATTTAAACCTTTGTGATCATCTTGTAATTTTTTTCTATCTTTTTCTAATTCCTTCAATACCTTTTCAGCTTCCTTTTTAGCATCTCCAGAGCTTTTAGATACTACTCTTTTTTGATCACTTATTTGTTCAATTTTAGCATCCTGATCATTCAGGTTCATTTTAATATCACTCTCTTTATTGATAATGTCTTGCTCATTTTCTTTTATTTGTTTGTGTAAACGAGTGTTTTTCTTTTGGTATTTGTCTAGATCACTTTCCAAGTCTTCTAATAATTTCTTTTCTATTTTTACCTGTTCTTTAACGATATCCTGATACTGATTAACACCAAAATTTCGCATCATAATATTAGCACCATTATACTTATTTGTGTCAGTAGAATCACTTAGAAATGAATCTCCAATTTCGAAAAAAGCAATTACTTTAGTGCCATGTATGTTTTCAGTTATTTGTGCATAAACATTAATAGGCTCACTAGAAATTTCTTCTATAACGGTTCCATTGATATAGATTTCATTGTTTAAGGTTTCTACTTTTGATTTAGTTTTGTTCCTTATAAGATTACTCCATCCCTCCCTAACTTGATCTGCTTTAGTTTCGGGAATATCCATTATTATTGCTGGCATATCTCCTTTACTCATCGTTATCTTTTTATGATCAAAAACGATCTCCTTAACGTCAAAACTAATGATAATCTTTTCGCGCTCTATCCCCTCATTGTTAGTGAATTTAATTTCTTCCTTTTCTTTTTCTATAGCGTTATTAATACTTAAACTATCCTGACTGTAAACAAATGTTACTTGAAGGAAAAAAAGAACAGGTACAATTAATAATATATTTTTCATCTTAATATGTTTTATATGATTTAAAAAAAAAGTAGCATGAATTACGAGCTTTTTGGAGGGTGAAATTAATTCAACAAATAATTTTCACCCCATCTGAAGCAAATGTAATAAGAGTTGATGGTTATTTTATGTGTTTTTTGCTCTTGTCATACTATCGTTTTAAATTTTCCATGTAGTTTAAAACGATGTTATCATTCAAATGAATGAAAAAATGGTCACTATTCCTATATGTCATATTCTTTTGTTGTAAGAAGGTTTAACCTTACAATAGGCAAAAAAGCAATATTTACCAGCCTACACCCTATTATATATATTGATTTTCAATTAGTTATAAGAGTAGTTGTTAAATATGATAGATGAATAATTGTTGCTTTTAAAATTTCTATTTTATTCTTTTTTTACTGGTTTTGGACGAATCAAAGTTCCTTTTTCGCCAATTTCTATTTTATTTGAAAAAGGATCAACATCTGCTAGCCTTTTAGAAGGATCAATTTCTATGCGCTTTATTTTGCTAATTGGTTTAGATAATAGTAGTTGGTATGTTGGGTGAGTCCAAGGCCAATCTTCTTCTGTAATGCGCATCATTTCTTCGTCCTCTACAGGTTTTTCAGCTCTCATTATTCGTAATGGAATATAGCGTAATTCTTTGGTGCCATCAGTATATTCTATCTCTAAATCAATAGGCATCATCATGTCGCCTATTCTGCTAAGTGTTAATTGCGCATTACCATTTGTTTCTATTAGCGTATCAATTTTGTAGTCAATTTGGTTGACTGTATTAACAAAATGTTCGTAATACCAGTCTAGTTCAATGCCTGATACTTTTTCCATGATGCGCATATGATCGTTTGCATTTGGATGTCGAAATTTCCAAGTGTTATAGAATCTTCTCATGCCTTTCATCAAGTTATCATTACCAATTACATACCCTAATTGTGTTAGTATCACCGCTCCTTTTACATAGGAGTTTATGCCATATGAACGATTAGTTTTGAAATGATCTGCATGTGTAGTTAATGGCTCTTCCTGCCCACTTAATGCCTGAAAAAAATAGGTTGCATAAGAACCTAAGTTTGGATTATCCTTACTTTCGGAATCATAAATATGTTGGCTTGTTATGGCAGATGCCCAAGAGGTAAATCCCTCATCCATCCAAGGATATTTACTTTCGTTGAATCCTAATACTCCTTGATACCAGCTATGGAATGCTTCATGTATAGTAACGCCAACTAAACTTCTTTCAGATCTATTTCCTGTCACCAGAGTTGACATAGGGTACTCCATACCTCCATCTCCACCATGCACTACTGAGAATTGATCGTAGGGATATTTTCCAAAGGTTTTATTCATGAAACTGAACATTTTTACCATGTATTCAGGAAGCTTCTCCCAAGCTTCAATGTTTGCAGTATTTTTATCATACAGCATATGTACCATTGGCCCATCAGGCACTTGTATTTTAGTATGGATATAATCGGGATCTGCTGCCCACATAAAATCGTGTACATTAGGAGCAACAAAATGCCAAGTATTTGTATTACCTGCATTTTTAACCTGTACGCCTTTATCTTCATATCCAAACCCTATATCATTCCCATTTTGTAAATAACCTGAACCTCCAAGTATATACTTAGCATCAATGGTAATATTCACATCAAAATCACCCCATACACCATGAAATTCTCGTGCTATATAAGGATTGGCATGCCAGCCTTCAAAATCATATTCTGATAATTTAGGATACCACTGCGACATAGAGTAGGAGATATCTTCTTTACTATTTCTTCCTGACCTTCTGATTTGAACAGGAACTTGTCCTTCAAATTCCATATCAAAAGTAGTCTTAGTGTTGGGAAGTATAGGCTTTTTAAGCTTCACTTCTAAAATAGTACCTGCTATTTGGTAGCTTAAATCTTTCCCATCTTGTTTTAATGAGTTAACTTTTTGATATCCTATCTCGTCTTCACTTAATTTGGATATTCGATCTATTACTCTTCCATCAGGATCAATAATATTCAATGAACGGATGTCCATCATACTTCCTGGTTGGAAAGCATTGAAATACAAGTGATAAAATACCTTTGTGAGTGTATCGGGTGAATTATTAGTGTATACCAATTGCTGAGTTCCAGTGAATTTATGCGTTTCAACGTCCATATTAATGTGCATAGTGTAATTAACATGTTGTTGCCAACGGTTTTGTACTTGTGCATAAGAGGTAAAAGTCACTATTAATACTGCGAGTAATAATAAATATATTTTTTTCATAATAGATAGATTCTTATTTGTGTCAATATTATTAAATAATAGTGGTTATGCAAAGTGATATTTTAATGCTTAAAGTTTAAAACATTCAATCTTCAAGTCCTTTTAATGTTTTGTTAATTTCCTCTTCTGTACTTCGGATACTTTGTTTACAAATTTTCACTAATTCTACAGCTCTATTTATCATAGCTCCTAATTGATCAACATCAGGATCGCCATTTTCAATTTCATCAACAATTGATTCTATCTCTTCGAGTGATTCTTTATAGCTAGGTTGTTTTTTTGCCATTATTTCGTGTTTATATCATTTACTGTACTGATTATTTTGCTTGTATACGTTTCTGTTACCATAACATCACCTGGTTTTGGGTCTTTTTTAAGCATCTTATTATTAATCGAAGTTAAAGTGAAACCTCTTTTAAGAATTGTACTTGGAGAAAGAAGATTCAATACTCCTTCTAATTCATTTAATTTATTTTCTTGATTATTGATGTAATGCTTTGTGGTGAACTGTAGCTTTTGTTCTAAAATGGATAAGTTATTATTTTGAATTGCCATTTTGGATTGCGTTACATTTGCCAATTGCATTGTTAACTGTCTTAATTTTGATAGCTCATATTCGGTGTTTTCCGATGCCTGATTTACAATTCGTTGTAGTTGAACCTCTAGTTCTTCTTCAAAATTTCGAACTCCACTTATAAGAAATTCTGCGACTGCAGTAGGTGTTTTTAATGATGTATGGGCTACCATGTCAGCAATTGTTTCATCTCTCTCATGACCAATCCCTGTAATTACTGGTAATGGGAATTGTGCCAAATGATTATTGAGTTCATAATTATCAAAACAATCTAAATCTAATTGACTCCCTCCACCTCTTATTAGTATTACTAAGTCAAAATTTATAGTACTATTATGAACTTCGTGAAGTGCACTGATGATTGATTCAGGAGCAGTATCTCCCTGCATTGTGGCTTGGAAAAGCCGAGTGATAAAGGAATATCCATAAGGGTTGTTTATTAGTTGATTGGTGAAATCGCCATAACCAGCAGCAGTTTCAGAACTAATGATGGCAACATTTTTTGGTACAAGAGGCAAGGATAACTCCTTATTCATCTCTAATATGCCATCTTCTTCTAGTTGCATTAATATTTGCTGCCTTTTTACTGCACGTTCACCAATAGTATAATTTGCATCAATATCCTTAATATTAAGACTTAGACCAAAAACTTCATGATATTGAACTGATGCATTGAACAGTATTTTCATGCCACTTTTCAATGATTGTCCTGTCATTTTCTCAAACCAAAGAGAAAGATTACTATAGGTATATGACCAAATAGTTGCCTTCATTTTGGCAATTATTTGGTCATTGTCTTTTTCTACCAATTCTAAGTAGCAGTGACCCCTAGGGTTCAAACGAAGCTCACTAATTTCTGATATCACCCAATAGGAGGGCGACAACCCTTTTTCTAAGGTTTTCTTTACGCGTTTGTTTAACTCCGATAATGATATATGCTCCATTAACGGTGAAGTTAGTATTCCTGAAAGGAATTTATAAACTCTTTGTTAAGAATTTATTTTAAAATCATAAAGTCTTCCGTTAATAGAAGTAAGTATCGACTTACTAATAATACTTCTTCTTCAACCAAAAAGCTACTTTAACCAATAGTATCAATGCGGGTACTTCAACCAAAGGGCCAATTACTCCAGTAAAAGCCTCACCAGAATTTAGTCCGAAAACAGCAATAGCAACTGCAATGGCTAGTTCGAAATTATTTCCAGATGCAGTAAAGGAGATAGCTGCATTCTTGTCGTAAGTAGCTCCAGCTGCTTTACTAATAAAAAAGCTTATTATAAACATGAAAGAGAAATAGATTAATAATGGAACAGCAATAACCATTACATCCATTGGTATTTGTACAATTAACTCTCCTTTTAGAGAAAACATCACGGTAATTGTAAACAATAAAGCGGTAAGTGTAATAGGGGATATCTTTGGAATAAAAACGGTTTTATACCATTCTTCTCCTTTTATTTTTACTAAAATGAGTCTGCTAAGTAAACCTGCAATAAACGGTATTCCTAAGTAGATAGCTACACTCTTAGCAATAGTTGCTATTGAGATGTCTACTATTGCACCTTCAAAACCAAAGTAAGGAGGGAGTTTTGTGATAAATAGCCACGCATAAAAACTATATCCAAAAACTTGAAAAATACTATTCAAAGCAACTAGTCCAGCTCCATATTCGCTACTTCCTTCAGCAAGGTCGTTCCATACTAAAACCATTGCGATACACCTTGCTAAACCAATCAAAATTAGCCCTACCATATATTCTGGATAATCCTGAAGAAAGATAAGAGCTAAAGTAAACATCAAAATAGGACCAATAATCCAATTTAAGATAAGTGATACAGATAAAATTTTTATATTTTTAAAAACTTTGGGTAATAAACCATAGTCAACTTTTGCCAGAGGGGGATACATCATAAGTATTAGGCCTATTGCTATTGGTACATTAGTAGAGCCACTACTATACGAATCGATAAGTGATGAAATATCAGGAAAAAAGTAACCTACAGCAACACCCAAACCCATAGCCAAAAAAATCCATCCTGTAAGGTAACTATCGAGAAAGCTAAGTTTTTTTGTTGATGACATTATTATGAGTTTATGTGTGAAAAAATATAATACATTTCAGCTGCGATTTGTTCACTCCTTTGTCGATACATTTCAGCTTCTTTAGGTGTATTGTCAAATTTTTTAGGGTCATCGTACATAATAGGAATTCGAATTTCTGCACCAGGAATGAAAGGGCAGTTCTCATCAGCGTGAGAACATGTCATTATTGCTGCAAAATTTTCTGAAGGACTGTCTGAATCATCATATTTTTTTGAGAACATTTTTAATGCAGGTAATTCATCTGAATATTGAACTGAGAATAATGGATTGTTATTCCCTTCCTTTTGAATTTTAAACCCTATATAATTAAGTGCTGCTACAGCATTATCATTAAATGCAGTAACTTCAACGCCTCCAGAATATGTAAATAACTTTATGCCAAAATTAGTAGCCATAGTTTGCGCCCAAATTTGTGAAAATTGACTCCTTCTGGAGTTATGAGTACAAATAAAATTTAGTTTTACATCTTTGTTATTATCTATTTTCTGTTGAATATATTTTATCAAAGGTTGTAGAATATCTACCCTTTCTTTCGAAATAGATTTTTCCTTTAACGTATCAACAAAATTTTGAATTTCTGGAAAGAGATTTTGTTTGTTTATTTTCATTTTGGATTGAATTTTTATTTCTCTTGATATACTTAATATCAAGAGAAATAATTTTTGCTATCATTTTATTTGTTATAATCTGCTTATGATAGAGGTCAATAATAGCAGGATAAACTTCGTGTTTATCTTCAAAAGATTAACAACACCCTGAATTTGGAGTACAGCTTTCTGTACCTTGTAATTCTGATAAGCTTAGTTTTGATTTAACATCTTTTCCCCCTGGTTTTTCAGCATAAACAGAAATACTGAAAATACCAGTTCCACCTTTATTGAATTCTTTCACCTCATTAGGATTTAAGTATTTGGATAGAATGTCATCAGGAATGGAAATAGGCTTTTCCTTTTGTATATTGATATTTTGAAAACCTGTACTCTCTATATGTTTTAAATAATCATTTTTTTGAATGGCTCCAGCCACACATCCTGCATACATTTCTGCGTCTTCTTTTAGTGCTGCTGGTAATTGACCTACCAACACAATGTCAGATATACTGAAATGACCTCCAGTTTTGAGTACCCTATATATTTCGTTGATCACTTTTTCTTTGTTTGGCACAAGGTTGAGTACGCAATTGCTAACAATTACATCAGCTACATTGTCATTAACAGGCATATTATCAATATCACCTTCTCTAAACTCCACATTATTTAAACCTAATTTTTCTGCATTCTTTATAGCTTTTTGGATCATTGAAGGAGTAAAGTCTATACCTATTACTTTGCCTTCAGAGCCAGTTTCATGTCGAGCTACAAAACAGTCGTTACCTGCTCCTGACCCTAAGTCAATAACTGTATCTCCTTTAGAAATTTTTGCAAATTGAGTAGGTAGTCCACATCCTAAACCTAAGTCTGCATCTGAAACATACCCTTCCACTTTCGAGTAATCATCTGTCATGATGTTGTATACCTTGTTTGAAGGGGTAGTAGCACCACAGCAAGATGCTGAATTATCTACTTTACCTTGTTCTGCGATTTTAGCATATCGCTCTTTTACTACATTCTTTAATTCGGTTTCTGATTTCATGATTATTTTTTTAGATATAGTAATATGGAATTATAATTTATTTAACAAATAGATGGTGTTTTAACAGCTATAGCCATCATTTTGTCCATTTCTGATTTTGCTTTTACCCATACAGATTCATTAATGCAGTAGCATACGCTAGGTCCTGTAATAGTTCCTTTTATTAAGCCTACTTTTTTTAGTTCTGCTAAATGTTGTGATATAGTAGATTGTGAAAGAGGTAAATCTTCAACGATATCTCCACACACACATGCCTGTCTTTTTAAAAGTGTTTGAATTATTGCAATTCGAGCAGGATGACCTAAAGCCTTGAATAAATTTGCTAATTCATTCTGTTGTTCTGTAAATTTATCACTTTTAGTTGTTCCCATAATTTATTAAATCGCAATATTACGATAAATGTTTCGTTTAGCGAAATATTTTTTTTAAAGTGGTTTGATTGTTGT
>Ga0224506_10002501_pt1 | contig 12472 bp, 6 predicted proteins | sample SF_Jan12_sed_USG_2_FD_169108 | JGI IMG/M metagenome (GOLD analysis project Ga0224506, IMG submission 169108) | Sediment microbial communities from San Francisco Bay, California, United States - SF_Jan12_sed_USGS_8_1 | ecosystem: Environmental > Aquatic > Marine > Sediment | place: USA...
CGGGTGATCCCCTTCAAAAAGTTCACGGGGCAGGAAAGAATTGCCCAATGATTTACTCATTTTCTGACCGTTAACCGTAAGCATATTGGAATGCACCCAATACTTTACCGGTTGTTCCCCGGTGACTCCCTTCGATTGGGCGATTTCACACTCATGGTGTGGAAACTTAAGATCCATGCCACCACCGTGGATGTCGAAGGTCTTGCCCAGGTATTTGGTGCTCATGACGGTACATTCCAGGTGCCACCCGGGAAACCCCTCACCCCAGGGTGAGTTCCAGCGCATAATATGTTCAGGAGAAGCCTTTTTCCATAAGGCAAAGTCAACTTTATCGCGCTTTTCATCCTGGCTGTCCAGTGAACGACCGCTTTCACGTAGTTCTTCAATGTTCCTGCCCGAAAGTTCACCGTAATGATATGTTTCTGAGTATTTTTTTACGTCAAAATATACAGAACCGTTGACCAAATAGGCCAGTCCTTTATTAAGCAGGGCCTGGGTATGTTCAATCTGTTCGATGATGTGCCCGATGGCTGAGGGCTCAATGGAAGGAGGTAATATATTGAAGACTTCAGAAACCTGATGGAAATCGACCGTGTATTTCTGAACAATTTCCATGGGTTCCACCTGTTCGAGCCTTGCTTTTTTTGATATTTTGTCTTCTCCTTCATCTGCATCGCCCACCAAATGCCCCACATCAGTGATGTTTCGTACGTACCTTACCTTATACCCCAGATATTTCAGGTACCGGTAAATAATGTCGAAGGTGAGAAAAGTACGGATATTGCCCAGATGCACATCGGAGTAGACAGTAGGGCCACATACATACATGCCTACCAGACCGGGATTTACGGGTTCAAAAGGTTCCTTCTTATTTGTAAGGGAGTTGGTCAGTAATACCGGATATTTTTCAAATTTTTTCATTCCACTGTATTTGGCGGGCGTTAAAAATAAAATGCAAAAATGGCTTTAGAGATTATAAATTACAATAGCGCGACAAAGTTACAAGGATTTTATTAGCCACATAGCTGGAAAATCTAAATTCACGATCCTGTATTGTGCCTTTGGCCGGATTATTCATGGAGATAGCCCGTGAATAATCCGGGTTGGCCTGATTCGACCTGGCATGGCAGCTATAGATCTGCGGAAAAATACCGCTTTGTAATCAGTGTCGGCACAGGATTTCCGTTATATCATTGAATAATTGCTTATTGAACCATTGTATCATTGTCCCCGGATTTTGTATGTTTGTATCCTTAATAAAATGAGTGTAAAACCGAATAGAATAATGGCTGGACAAAACGTGAATTTTGAACGGGTAAATACAAAGATTTTTGATGATCCGATGGTGGCATCGGTGTATGTGGCGCAGAATATTGCCGATATCATAAGAAAGCGCAACAATGAAGGGAAAAAAGCGGTGTTGGGATTGGCAACAGGATCTACACCTACCAAAGTATATGAAGAACTAATCAGACTCCACAAAGAGGAGGGATTGAGTTTTAAGGATGTGATTACCTTCAACCTGGATGAGTATTACCCCATGAAACCGGACGCGATACAAAGTTATGTGCGGTTTATGAATGAAAATCTATTTGATCATATAGATATAGACAAAGACAATATAAACATACCTGATGGTACTTTGCCACTGGATGAAGTGCCTGCTCACTGCATTAATTATGAGAAAAAAATAAAAAAGGCAGGCGGTATTGATGTGCAGATATTGGGTATCGGTCGTACGGGCCATATCGGGTTTAATGAGCCCGGCTCAAACGACCGGACGGTCACCCGAATGATCACGCTTGATCGGATGACGCGCATGGACGCTGCCGAGGCCTTTGGAGGCGAAGAAAATGTGCCCCGACGTGCAATTACCATGGGCGTAAATACCATTATGAAAGCGCGTAAAGTAATTTTGATGGCCTGGGGCATGGCCAAGGCCCAGGTAGTGAAACAAATGCTGGAAGGTAAAATAACGGATGCCATACCGGCTACGTATATTCAAAACCATCCACATGCCGAAGTTGTAGTTGATCTGGCCGCCGCTGAAAAAATGACACGTTTTAACCAGCCCTGGCTCACCCATTCAATTGAATGGACTGATGATCTGGTAAAAAGGGCAGTAATATGGCTCTGTGACCGCACCGGAAAGTCAATACTTAAATTGCTGGAATCTGATTATACGGAACATGGTCTGAGTGAATTGATTACAGCGCAGGGGCCAGCTTATATGATTAATATAAGGGTGTTTAACATGCTTCAACATACCATCACCGGATGGCCGGGAGGCAAACCCAATGCCGATGATAGTCAACGCCCGGAAAGAAAAGATCCTGCAAGCAAGCGCGTGATCATCTTTAGCCCCCATCCCGATGATGATGTCATCTCCATGGGCGCAACATTTATGCGTCTGGTAGATCAGGGACACGATGTGCATGTGGCGTATCAGGTGTCTGGAAATATAGCAGTAGGTGATGATGATGCCTATCGTTTTGCAGAATTTGTGAATGATATGGCTAAAAACAATGAACCAGGAGTCATGTCCCTGGATTTTGAGGAAATCACAAATTTCCTGAAAAATAAAGGCGATAAAGAAGTGGATATCCCGGAAGTGCGAAAAATAAAAGGACTCATCAGAAGGGGAGAAGCCAAGGCCGCTGCCCGGTATTGTGGTGCCAAAGCAGAAAATGTGCATTTCCTCGACCTGCCATTTTATGAAACAGGCAGAGTACAGAAAAAACCATTGGGTGAGGAAGATGTACAAATTGTGATGAATCTTATTGCTGAGGTGAAACCACACCAGATTTATGCTGCTGGCGACCTGGCTGATCCACATGGCACACACCGCGTTTGTCTGGAAGCCATCTTCGAGGCCGTAAAAAGGCTTAAAGAAGAATCCTACATGAAGGATTGTTGGGTGTGGCTTTACAGAGGAGCATGGCATGAGTGGGATACACATGAAATAGAAATGGCTGTGCCTATAAGCCCGGAAGAACTTCTGAAAAAACGATTTGCCATTTTTAAACACCAGTCTCAGAAAGACGGTGTGGTGTATCAGGGTTCTGATCAGCGTGAATTCTGGCAACGCGCTGAAGACCGCAACAGGGAGACTGCCGCCCGCTACGATAAGTTGGGAATGGCAGAATATGAGGCCATGGAAGCTTTTGTTCGCTGGAAATTTTAAGATGAATTGAGGCTCCTGCTGATCATATTGTTGATGGCCTCCTTGTTTTCCTGTTCCAGGGAAATCATACCTGAAAAATATGAAATGCGGGGAGCCTGGATTGCATCAGTAAAAAACATCGACTGGCCTTCGCAACCCGGACTTTCTGTCGAAGTGCAAAAACATGAATTCAACAGAATGGCCGGCTTTCTGCATGACGCGGGCTTCAATACACTTATTGCGCAGGTAAGACCAGCTACAGATGCCATGTACTTGTCTGAACATGAGACATGGTCGCAATGGCTCAATGGGAAGCAGGGGAAGGCGCCCAGCCCCTTGTACGACCCCATGAATTATATGATTGAGAAAACGCATGACCTCGGCATGGAATTTCATGCCTGGTTTAATCCCTATCGTGCAGTGGTGGATGCTGATTCAACAGAAACGGCCCTTGACCATATTACGCGTCTGCGACCAGGGTGGTTCGTGCGCTATGGATCCAATATGTATTTTGATCCCGGCATACCGGAGGTGCGGGATTATCTGGTGAATGTAATCAAAGAGGTGGTGCATAAATATGATGTTGATGCCATTCATTTCGATGACTATTTTTACCCGTATAAAATTAATGGCGAAGTTTTTCCTGATTCATTATCTTTTGTGAAATATGGCCGTGATTTTTCAACCGTGGAAGATTGGCGCCGAAACAATGTGGATCAATTGATCCATGCGCTGAACAAGGCCATTAAAGCAGAAAAGGATTATGTGAAATTTGGAATTAGTCCGTTTGGCGTTTGGAGAAATAAAGCTATGGATGATGAGGGTTCAGCTACACAGGCCGGTGTCACTAATTACGACGACTTGTATGCTGATGTCAGAAAATGGTTGAAAAAAGGGTGGATAGATTATATTGTCCCCCAGATATACTGGCATATAGGTTTTGAAGCAGCTGAGTATAAAACATTGGCTGAGTGGTGGAGTAAAAACAGTTTTGACAAACATTTATATATTGGACAGGCTGTTTATCGGGTGGGTGGTGAAATAAATGAAGCGTGGAAAAATCCTTCTGAAATGCCCGATCACCTGCGCTGGAATAAAAATTTTCCCGAAATAGCGGGAGATATGTATTTTAAGGCTACCACTTTTTATCAAAATCCGCTGGGTATCACTGACAGTTTAAGAAAGGATTTTTATGCATGGCCGGCCTTCACACCGCCCATGCTATGGATTGATAACCAGGCACCCCAAACCCCGAATAACCTTGAGCTCAAGCCATTGAAAAATGGAATATACCTGGAGTGGAAGAGTGATGATAGTAGGGAAGAGGTCTCATATTATGTTGTCTATCGAAATAAGGGAAAGAGTGCAGGCCTGATCAATGATCCGCGCAATATTATTGCAAAAGTAAGGCATCCTTTGCAGTTTTATAAAGACTTGTCGCCGCAGAAAGGCAGATATTATACCTATCAGGTGACCGCGCTGGACAGGCTTAACAATGAAAGCCCTCCATCAGTACCCGTCACAATTAAGTTTAAGTAACCATTGTTATAACCCGACAAATTTCAATACTATGAATTGGATCCGCTTTACTTCCCTGGTCTTTGTGTTCTTTGCCTTGAAGGCTTTTAGTCAACAAGCGCCTGCACCGGTGTTTTCTGCAGATAGCGAAAAGGAGGCGCATTGGGTGGATTCAGTAATGTCCGGATTATCAGTGCGCGATAAAATCGCCCAGATGGTGGTGATCAGGGCTTTGTCTGATCAGGGGGCTGACTATGAAGACAGTCTGGTGCAAATGGTAGAAAAATATAAAGTAGGAGGAATTACCTTCTTCCAGGGTGAGGTGGAGAGTCAGGTGAGGTTTACCAACCGGCTGCAACAGGCATCATCCATTCCAATCATGATATCCATTGATGCGGAATGGGGGCTGGGTATGCGGTTGCGAAATACGATGAGTTTCCCTTACCAGATGGCTTTGGGTGCGGTGCAGGACAATGAAATTATTTATCAAATGGGCAGGGAAATTGCCAGACAAAGCAGACGCATAGGTATACATATGAATTTTGCGCCGGTAGCTGATGTAAATAACAATGCTGAAAATCCGGTTATAAATTATCGTTCATTCGGTGAGGAAAAGGAAAATGTGAGTAAAAAAAGTATTGCCTATATGAAGGGGATGCAAGACCACGGTGTGTTAGCCTCGGCCAAACATTTTCCAGGCCATGGCGATACCAATGTGGATTCACATCAGGCTTTACCTGTAATTCTTCACGACAAAGCCCGGTTGCAATCACTTGAACTTTATCCTTTTAAGCAAATTATTGAAGCAGGAGTAGCCAGCGTTATGGTAGCTCATTTAAATATTCCGGCCTACGGACTGAATCAAAACGAATCCAGCTCGCTGGCTACTGAAGTAGCTAATGACCTCCTCAAAAAAGAGTTGGGTTTCAACGGATTGGTTGTGACAGATGCACTGGAAATGAAAGGCGTGGCTGCTTATTACAAACCGGAGGATTTGTATAAAAGTGCATTTAATGCTGGGAATGACCTGTTGGTGTTGCCCCTTGAAGTGGAGACACTGCTGTCAACGTTGTCCGGAGAAGTGAGTAGGGGTCGTATAAAAGAAGCTGAGCTCAATAAGCGGGTACGAAAAATACTGGGATATAAGTATAAACTGGGACTTAACAACTTTCAGCCTCTGAAGGAAGATCATGTAATTAGTGATTTAAATACGCCCGAAGCCATTTTACTTAACAGGCAACTGGCAGAAAAGGCAATTACCGTATTGAAAAATGATCATGATATGATTCCGTTGAAAAGGTTGGACACCCTTAGAATAGCCACTGTTTCGATTGGAAAGGATCAGGATAATACCTTCAACGCTTCTTTCGGTAAATATACGCAGGTGACCCATTTCACGCTGGAGGCCAAAGCCAATCAGTCGGCCGTTAATACAGTGAAGCAAAGCTTGAAAGAATTTAATTTGGTGGTTATCGCCTGTCATGACAACCTGCCAAGGCCCTACAATCGGCAAATATACAGTGAGGAAGTGCAGTCATTTATGACAGACCAGCTAGCTCATTTCGGAAGCAATACCTTGCTTGTCTCTTTCAGAAACCCGTATACCCTGGCGAAGATAGACGGCCTGGAAAATGCTGCCGTGGTGCTCACATCCTATTATGACAGCGATGATATGGAGGATCTCAGTGCCCAAATATTGTTTGGTGGATTAGGAGCCCGTGGTAAGCTTCCGGTATCAGTGAATGCGCTTTTCCCTGCGGGAACAGGCATTGAAACCCTTGGTGGTGTTCGTTTTAAATATACTATTCCCGAAGAATTGGGGATAGATAGCCAGGCACTCTATGAAAGGATCGCCTCAATCGTACAGGAAGGGTTGGACTCGGCAGCCTACCCCGGTTGCCAGGTGTTGATAGCCAAGGATGGTAAGCAGTTTTTTCATCAGGCCTATGGCTTTCATGATTATGAAAAGGAAAGGGACGTAAAATTAAACGATATTTATGACTACGCCTCGCTGACCAAGGTTACCAGTGCTTTGCCTGCAGTCATGCAATTGCACGATCAGGGGAAGTTTAGTCTGGATGATAAACTGGCCGATTACGTGCCGGAGATGAAAGGATCTAACAAAGCGGATATTGACTGGCGGCATATTCTCGCCCATAACGGCAGATTACAATCCTGGATACCCTATTGGCAAACTACTTTCAAAAAAAGTGGAAAGTTTAAACCAAAAACGCTTTCGACAGCGTATTCGGAAGCGTATAATTTTAAATTGAGTGAAAATCTGTACATGCACAAAGACTACAGGGACAAGATATATAAGGCTATTCGGAAATCCCCTTTGAATGAACAAACAGGTTATCTGTACAGTGGATTGGCTTTTTACCTGTTGCCGCGCATCGTGGAAGAAAAAACAGGCGAAGAATTTCAGTCTTATATAAAAAGCAATATTTATCATAAACTGGGAGCGTATACGATTACCTATAATCCCGCTGACCATTTTCCGCTGGAGCGGATTATCCCCACTGAAAATGACACCTTCTTCCGCAAGATGCAGATACATGGCGTAGTACATGATGAAGGAGCAGCTATGATGAAAGGAGTGTCAGCCAATGCAGGATTATTCAGCGATGCCAATGACCTGGCCAAACTGATGCAGATGTACCTGAATATGGGCGAATATGGTGGAGAAAGGTATATTTCTGAGCATACCCTCCGAAAGTTTACCACTTGTCAGTTTTGTGAAGAAGACAACCGCCGCGGACTGGGTTTTGATAAGCCTCCAATTACAGATAAACACCTGGGAACACCAGCTCCGGATGTGAGCAATCAGAGCTTCGGGCATACAGGGTATACAGGTACTTTTGCCTGGTCTGATCCGGAAAGTGGTGTGCTGATCGTGTTTTTTTCGAACAGGGTACATCCTACCCGGATGAATACTAAGCTGTATTCAATGAGCATCAGACCACGTATTCATCAGGTGGTATATGACTTGATGAAGGAATAAGTTTAGAGGTAAAAGGGTGGCGTTATAAATCCTGCCTGGTCGGGATGGTTGCCGGATTGAGGTGATTTTCAAGTTTATCGTACCAGTCCTGGCCAAACTTCCGTATCAGGGGTGTTTTAAGAAATTTGTATAATGGAATTTGCAATTCCTGCCCTTTATGACATGCCGGGGAACAAATATTCCACCGATCATAATTTATGGCCGTAAATTGCTCGTATTGTTTGGTGCGGATGGGGTACAAATGACAGGATATAGGTTTTTGGAATGTAATTTTACCATCATTATACGCTTGTTCGATGGCGCACTTCAGTATACCCTTATCATCATAAATTGCATAGACACATTCTTTGCCATATATTGTGGGGGTTGAATATTCGTCATCTTCATCCAGGATATAAGCGCCGTGTTTTTTGATTATTTTCTTTGCCTCAGCTGTTAAATAAGGTACTACTTGTTCCAATACCTCATCCAGTATGGTTAGTTCATCATCTTCCAAAGGTGCACCCAGGTCTCCTTCCACACAGCAAGCCCCTTTACATTTAATGACATCACAGACGAAAAATTCATCTTTTATATCGTCACTTAATATTGTCTTTTCAAGTTCAATCACTACCTGTTTGTTTTTAATAAAAACCCAACGTATGTCCCCTGGCCTGTTTCTTTCGGATTAAATCAGTTTTTCGATTTATGATGATCGCCTGCGTGTTCCGTTGCCCGCGGAAGTAAACGAAAAACACGTATTTTAGCGGATTGGAGAGTGTTTTGTCCAATCACTTTACCCGAATCATACTATGGATTAACCCGTTATAGCCAGGGCCAAAATTAGTGAAATTATTCAGGGGGCAGTTGTATACTTTTTATGCAAAGCTTACATAAGCCATAAATACCATGATCTACTGTAAATACCTGAAATAAAAGCCGGATATATTTTAGCATGTTTGTAAATTGCATGTTTATTAAACAGACCGGAAAGATTTGATATTTTGGAATATCTCGAACAACTAAACGAATCCCAACGCGAGGGAGTGGTAAATACAGAAGGGCCGACAATGATTATTGCAGGAGCGGGTTCAGGAAAGACCCGGGTGCTTACCTATCGGATAGCTCATTTGATCAGGGCGTTGGATGTTGATCCTTTTAATATTCTTTCGCTGACCTTTACCAATAAGGCTGCCAAAGAAATGCGTGAGCGGATAGAAAGTGTAGTAGGCACAGAGGCCAGAAACCTATGGATGGGCACATTTCACGCTGTTTTTGCCCGGATTTTGCGGGCTGAAGCAGATAAGATAGGGTATCCGAAAAGTTTCACAATATATGACACCGATGACTCCAAAGCATTGATCAGATCGATTGTCAAGGAGATGAACCTCGATGAAAAGGTTTATAAAGCCAATGTAGTGCTCAACAGGATTAGTGGAGCGAAAAACAGACTGATCTCATGGCAGAGCTACAATAGTAATCCGGTATATAAAGCGGATGATGAGTCAAATATGAAGCCGGAACTTGGCAAAATATACAAAGAATACTGTCAGCGGTGTAAGCGTTCCGGGGCCATGGATTTTGACGATCTTCTTTATAATACGAACCTGTTGTTTAAAGAGCACCTTGACGTGCTGCATACTTATCAGCACAGGTTTAAATATGTGCTTGTCGATGAGTTTCAGGATACCAATATTTCCCAATACCTGATTACCAGAAAGCTGGCCAGTGTATCGCGCAATATCTGTGTGGTGGGTGATGATGCGCAAAGTATATACGCATTCAGGGGCGCCGACATTCAGAATATTCTGAATTTTGAAAAAGATTACGAAGAACTAAAGGTAATTAAGCTTGAGCAGAATTACCGGTCTACGCAAACCATTGTTAATGCAGCCAACTCTGTTATTGAAAATAACAAAGCGCAGCTTAAAAAAAATGTCTGGACTAACAATGATGAAGGGAATCTCATTGAGCTTTTCCGTTCCAGTTCAGATGGGGAAGAAGGTAAGTTGATCGCTTCCAGTATTTTTGAAGAGAAGATGAACAACCAGGCCTCCAATGATCAGTTTGCTATTCTTTATAGAACAAACAGCCAGTCAAGGGCTTTGGAAGAGGCGCTGCGGCGAAAAAATATAAAATATAAGATTATAGGTGGACTGTCCTTTTATCAGCGAAAGGAAATAAAAGACCTCCTGGCTTATATGAAATTTGCGATAAATCCACACGATGAGCAATCCTTTAAAAGGATTATAAACCAGCCCAAAAGGGGAATAGGCCCTACCAGTGTTGATAAAATTGTACTGGCGGCTTTTGATCATGATATTTCCCTTTGGGAAGTAATTGAAAATGCGAGCTCGTTTTTGGACAGCAGGGCTACCACGGCTGTAGTTGATTTTGTAAATATGTTCCGGGTTTTTAAAAAATCTGTCAGCGAAAAAAGTGCCTACGATGCCGGGGAGGAAATTGCCCGACGATCGGGTTTGTTGAGCGAATTGTATCAGGACAAGACGGTTGAGGGAGTCAGCCGCTATGAGAATGCACAGGAGCTGCTCAATGCATTGAAAGAATTTACAGAAGACACGGAGCGGGAAGGAGAAAAAACACTGGCCACGTTTCTTCAGGATGTATCCCTGCTCACAAATGCTGATTCGACAGATGAAGACGAAGCCGACAAAGTGACCCTGATGACCATTCATATGGCCAAAGGGCTGGAGTTTAATTATGTCTATCTGGCGGGAATGGAGGAAGACCTTTTTCCATCTCAAATGATGCTAAGCAGCCGGGCCGACCTGGAGGAGGAGCGGAGGTTGTTTTATGTGGCAATTACACGGGCAAAAGAAAAGCTTTTCCTTTCTTATGCACAAACGCGCTACAGGTTTGGTCGGTTGAAAAGTTGTGAGCCCAGTCGTTTCATTGAAGAAATAGACCAGAAGTACATTCGGATGAACAGAAAGGTCAACGTCAAGACTACCCCCAGCACCGACAAATCTGAATTCGCCAAAAATCTGGTGAATGGAATAAAACGGCAAAACGCCACACAACCTGTAAAAAAGAGCAATTACATTCCTTCGCCTGATTTCAAACCATCTGACACTACCCGACTCGCTGTAGGTATGAAAGTGGAACATCCGAAATTTGGATATGGCATGGTGATCGAGATGGATGCATCAGGCGCTAATCGAAAAGCCAGGGTGAAATTTGATGACTTTGGGGAGAAAACTTTATTGCTTAGCTTTGCAAAGCTAAAAATTCACGATAACTAAATTTTTTATGGAATATAATACAGAGAGAGACCCACTGATCCTCAAGGAATACGGAAGGAACGTCCAGAAACTGGTCAATTTCATTAAAGCGGAAAGTGACAAAGACAAAAGGAGTGAATATGCGCAGACATTGGTTGAGCTGATGCGACAAATTACGCCATCAAATAAAGAATTGCAGGAAAACTTACAGAAGATGTGGGACGATCTGTTTATTATCTCTGATTTTGATCTGGATATCAATGGCCCATTTCCTCCACCCGAACGTGAATTGATCAATAAGCGCCCGCCCATCATGGAGCATCAGAAGAATAAGATCAAGTACCTCCATTACGGACGCAATATCGAATTGCTTATTTTGGAGGCGATGAAAAAGGAAGATCCTGAAGAAAGGGATAACGCTGTAATTTATGTTGGCAAGCTGATGAAGAGCTTTTATGGCAGTTGGAACAAAGAGATTATTGATGACGCGGTAATCGTGGAAAATATAAGAACTATTTCGGGAGGTGAACTCAATATCGATCTGGACAGGGTTAGGGAAGAAAACCTGTTTGAAAAACTATATAAAACAACAGCAAAAAGAAAACCACAACGTGCCCCACAGCGCACACCACAACGAAAAGGTGGTAGCAATAACGCAGGGCGGCGAAGAAAAAGTAACTAATGGGATCATTCAGAATACAGGGGGGGCATCGTCTTGCAGGTGAAATTTATCCTCAGGGAGCCAAAAATGAGGCCCTTCAGGTGATTTGTGCTGTTTTACTGACTAAGGATCCGGTAACTATTCATAATGTGCCTGATATCAGGGATGTGAATAAATTAATTGAGCTACTGGGCGACCTCGGTGTAAAGGTTGAGAAGACAGGAGATGAGTCTTACCGTTTTACAGCCTCCGGTGTGGATGTGTCATTTCTTGAATCTCCACAATACAGAAAACAGGCGGCCTCACTCAGGGGATCCATCATGATACTCGGGCCTTTGCTTGCACGCTTTGGGAAAGCCAAAATACCACGGCCAGGAGGTGATAAAATAGGCAGGAGAAGGCTCGATACTCATTTCCTGGGTTTTGAGAAGTTGGGGGCCAAATTCAATTTTGATGCAGACAGTGAGTTCTTTAGTATAGATGCCTCTAATTTGTCAGGGACTTATATGCTTTTGGATGAGGCCTCAGTGACCGGAACGGCCAATATAATTATGGCGGCCTGTCTGGCAAAAGGCAAAACAACAATTTATAATGCGGCCTGTGAACCATATATACAGCAACTGTGCCATATGATAAACCGTATGGGAGCCAAAATTACGGGCATTGGCTCCAACCTGCTGATGATTGACGGTGTTGAGGAATTGGCCGGCACAACGCACACCATGCTGCCTGATATGATAGAAATAGGTAGTTTTATTGGAATGGCTGCCATGACACAATCGGAAATCACGATCAAAAATGCCAGATTGGATATGCTGGGACTTATTCCCCAGATATTTTCGAGAACGGGGATAAAAATGGAATTCAAAGGTCAAGATATCTATGTGCCTGCGCAAGAGTCATAC
>Ga0224506_10002502_pt1 | contig 12472 bp, 8 predicted proteins | sample SF_Jan12_sed_USG_2_FD_169108 | JGI IMG/M metagenome (GOLD analysis project Ga0224506, IMG submission 169108) | Sediment microbial communities from San Francisco Bay, California, United States - SF_Jan12_sed_USGS_8_1 | ecosystem: Environmental > Aquatic > Marine > Sediment | place: USA...
CCGCTGCGCGGTCTGCCCTGGCCAATGGGGAGGTTGTCGGGCGGCACACGCACGTCCGTCAGGACGGCGCCGCCCTTGCGGGCCGCGGCGACGAGATCGGGCATGGACCGCAACTTGCTGTGCATGCCCGACGCGATATCGATGCCGGCACTGGCCAGCTCGATGAGCTGGGGCCGCCAGTGATCCGGGATCTGGCCGCCGAGGGGAGCCACGCCGATGATGGCGGTCCTGATGCCAGCATCGATGGCATCCCTGACGCTCATGTCGCGCAGGCCGAGATCGACGCCGCAATCCGGAAGGCGCATCTGTCCGGCACAGAGCTCGGGCCGCCAGTGCGCCAGCCCGAAGCCGGTCTTGGCGTTGTCGGCTTCGGCGACGTCACCGATGTACAGCAGGTAAGGCGGTGTGAGGCTGACTCTGGTGAGCGACATGCGGCCGATTATGGCAGGAAAATCGTCGCCGGGTGCTCGAGGATTTCCTTGATGCACTGGACCAGCGCCGCTGCATCGTAGCCATCGACGAAGCGATGATCGAACGAGGTCGACAGGTTCATCATGAGCCGTACCGCGATCTGGCCGTTTACAACCATCGGTCGTTCCACCGCACGATTGACACCGATGATGCCGACTTCGGGGGCGTTGATAACAGGCGTCGACGCAATACCGCCAAGCTTGCCGAGGCTCGTAATGGTAATCGTCGAGCCGGACAGCTCGTTCTTCTTTACCTTGTTCGTGCGCGCCGCTTCGGAAAGGCGGCGAATCTCGCTGGCGAGTTCGTCGATCGACAGCATTTCGGCATGTTTCACAACCGGGACCTTGAGGCCGTCGGGTGTCTGCGTGGCCACGCCGAGGTGCACGGCCTCATGCTGCAAAAGCAGGTTGCGGTCCTTGTCGTGCGTGGTGTTGCACTGCGGGAACTCCTTGAGTGCCTTGATCAGCGCGAGGCCGAGGAACGGCAGCAGCGTCAGGCGCTGTGCCGCGTCCCGCTTCGCATTGAGATGCTTGCGAAGGGATTCCAGCTCGGTGATGTCGATTTCCTCGACATAGGCGAAATGAGGAATCTCCCGTTTCGCGGCCTGCATGCGCTCGGCGATGATACGGCGCAGCCCGATAATCTTTATTTCCTTGACCTTCGTCGACGGTACACCCGGTGTTGCAATCGTGGTTCCGGTTGCGCGTGCTTTCAGGTAACGGTCAAAGTCCTTGCGTACGATTCGCCCGCCGGGACCCGTGCCGGGCACCAGCGACAAGTCGACGCCGGCTTCCTTGGCGCGCATACGGACCGCCGGTGACGTAATCACGCGGGTACGATCGATGACTTCTTCTGCGGGCGCGGGTTCGACAGCCGCGGGGACCGGTACGGGCTCGGCTCGGGACTCCGCGGCGGCCGGCTGTTCGTCAGAACCGGTCGTTCGGCCTTCGTCCACGGTACCCCCGGTATCGATCACGACCAGTGCGGCGCCAACGGCGACGACATCACCGGGTTCGCCCGCCAGTTTGACGACCTTGCCGGATACGGGGCTCGACAGCTCGACGGCAGCCTTGTCCGTCATCATCGTGCCGACTACGTCCTCTTCTTTCACCTGGTCGCCGACCTTGATGAACCATTCGCCGATTTCCGACTCGACCGTGCCTTCGCCGAGATCCGGTAACTTGAAAATGTACTCGCTCATTCCGCCTCCATGACACGTCGGATACCGGCAGACACACGCTTCAGCCCGGGGAAGTACTGCCACTCGAACGCGTGCGGGTACGGGGTGTCCCATCCGGCCACACGACCGATCGGCGCTTCAAGGTGATAGAAGCATTCCTTCTGGATAGTGGCAGCGAGCTCGGCGCCGTAACCGCCGAAGCGCGTCGCTTCGTGCGCGATGAGGCAGCGCCCGGTCTTCTTGACCGAATCGGCGAGCGTCTGTACATCCAGCGGCGCCATCGTGCGCACGTCGATGACCTCCGCATCGACCCCGGTTGCCCTGGCAGCGGCGATCGCAACGTGCACCAAGGTGCCGTAGGTGATGATCGTCAGCTCGTCACCGGGCAGGGCGATATCGGCGCTGCCGAGCGGGACGGTGTAATAGCCCTCGGGAACCTCACCTTTCGGGTGCGATGCCCAGGAGACGCCCGGCTTCTCGGGGTCCCCGTCGAACGGACCGTTGTAGATGCGTTTTGGCTCGAAGAAGACGACCGGGTCGTCCGACTCGATAGCCGCGATTAGCAGGCCCTTCGCGTCGTAGGGATTCGACGGCATGACGGTCTTGATGCCGCTGATGTGCGTGAAGATCCCCTCGGGTGACTGCGAGTGCGTCTGCCCGCCGCGAATACCGCCACCGCAAGGGGTGCGGATCGTAACCGGTGAGAAAAATTCGCCACAGGAACGATAACGAAGGCGTGCAAGTTCCGACACGATCTGGTCGAAGCCCGGGTAAATGTAGTCGGCGAACTGGATTTCGGCGACGGGTCGCAGGCCGTTGACGCCCATGCCGATCGCGGCGGCGACGATGCCGCCTTCGGCGATCGGCGTGTCGATAACGCGATGCTCGCCGAATTTGCGCTGCAACCCATCGGTACAGCGGAACACGCCGCCGAAGTAGCCGACATCCTCGCCGAGGACCACAACCGACGGGTCCCTGTCCATCATCACGTCGTGGGCCGAGCGAATGGCTTCGATCATGTTCATCTGCGCCATGACTCAATCCTCCGCCAGGATTTCGAGAAGACGGCGACGCTGCGACTCGAGGTGCTGCGGCATTTCGGCATAGACATCTTCGAACATGGTGGCCGGATCCAGCCACGGGCCCTCGGTCATCGTGCCGAATTTCTGGGCCTCCTTCCACGCCACCAGCACTTCTTCCCTGAGTTCTTTTTCGAGGCGCTCGTGCTTGTCCTCGGACCAGTAACCTACCTTGATCAGGTGCTGTTTCAGGCGTTCAACCGGATCGCCGAGCGGGAACGAGTCCCACTCATCGCGTGGGCGGTACTTCGTCGGGTCGTCACTGGTCGAATGAGCGCCGCCGCGATACGTGACGTGTTCGATGAGCGTCGGTCCATGGCCGCGCCTTGCGTGGTCGGCAGCCCAGAGCGTTGCCGCGTAGATGGCGAGAAAGTCGTTGCCATCGACACGAATGCCGGGGATACCCAGGCCGAGTCCGCGCGCGGCAAACGGTCGGCGCTGGCCGCCGGCCGTGCCCTGGAAGCTGGAGATCGCCCACTGGTTGTTGACGACATTGAGGATGACGGGCGCCTGGTAAACCGCGGCGAACGTCAAAGCATGGTGGAAGTCGGCCTCGGCCGTGCTGCCGTCGCCCAGCCACGTCGCGGCGATATGGTCTTCGCCCTTGATGGCGGAAGCCATGGCCCAGCCGACGGCATGCGGAACCTGGGTCGCGAGATTGCCCGAGATGGAGAAAACGTTGCCTTGCTTGCTGTGGTACATGACCGGGAGTTGCCGGCCCTGGCACATGTCCTTCGTGTTCGACAGGCACTGGCACATCATGTCGACGAGTTTCATGCCGCGGTACATGAAGAGACCCTGGTTGCGGTAAGACGGGAAGCACATGTCCCCGGCCCGCAACGCCATGCCCTGCGCGATCGATATGGCCTCTTCTCCGAGTGCCTGCATGTAGAAGGAGATGCGACCCTGTCGCTGGATCTGCCACATGCGCTCGTCGAATACGCGGTTAAGCATCATCCAGCGCAGCGCAATCTGCAGCTTTTCGGGTTCGAGATTCGGATTCCAGGGCCCCACTGCCTCGTGGTTGTCATCAAGGACCCTGACCAGGCCGCTGCTCAGGAACTCGAGCTTACGTGTACGCGAACCAATGGGTGGCTTGTCGACAGAACCGGCCGGTGACAAGTCGAGATAGCTGAAATCGGGTTCGTCGCCGGGCCGAGCTGTAGGTCGCGGTATCTGTAATCGCGATTTCTCAATCATATGGAAAACCCTGTTCTGTTATGGGCGAGCTGCCGCGACAATGCTGCGCGCCAGTTCATCGGCCAGTTCGTGCGTTGGCCGGCCCGTTTCTTTCGCCTGATCGAAGATGCTCTTCAGGCGGTCTTTTATGCGGCCAACATCGGCACGTACGTCGTCTTCCGAGCTGCTGCCATAGTACTCCGCCGCGACGCTGATTATACCGCCGGCATTAATCACGTAGTCCGGTGCGTACAGGATGTCGCGTTCGGCCAGGCGTACACCGTCGGCCGGTGTCGACAGCTGGTTATTCGCGCCGCCGGCAATAACCCTGGCGCGGATCTTTGGAATGGTCGCCGATGTCAGGATGTTGCCGAGCGCGCAGGGCGCCAGGACATCGACGTCGGCGAACAGCAGTTCGCCGGGAGGTACGACGGTGACGGGCATTTCGCTCGTTACCTGCTTGAGGCAGTCGGCACTGACATCGGATACGAACAGCTCCGCGCCGGCTTCGTGCAGGTGGCGGCAGAGGTACAAGCCGACGTGGCCGACGCCCTGCACGGCAACCCGCATGCCTTTCACCGAGTCCGCGTCGAAGCGTGCTTTCACGGCGGCTTCGATGCCCTGGAAGCAACCGAGCGCCGTCCAGGGCGACGGGTCGCCGCCGGCATCGCCGCCGGTCTGCGGCAAGCCGGACACGAACTCGGTCTCCTCATGCACGTAGCGCATGTCTTCGACGGAGCAGCCGACATCCTCGGCGGTCACGTACTTGCCGCCGAGCGTGTCGACACACCGCCCGAAGGACCGGAAAAGCTCCGCGGATTTGGGCGCGTCGTCGCTCGCGAGGATCACCGCCTTGCCGCCACCGAACCTGAGCCCCGCAACCGCGTTCTTGTAGGTCATCCCGCGAGAGAGACGCAGCACGTCCATGAGCGCATCGGTGTCGTTGTTGTAGACCCAGCGGCGGGTTCCGCCGGCAGCGGGTCCGAGCGCGGTCGAATGAACGGCAACGATGGCCTTGAGGCCGGTTTTCGCGTCGTGGAAGTAGTGCAGAGATTCGTGGTTGTCGAACTCGGCGTGGTCGTATACACCCATGATTGTCCCCAAAGCCATGCTGCATTCTTCGACTAATATACAGCGACCAAACCCGATAAAACTTGCAAAAACTTCTGTGTAAGTCCAAAACAGAGCATAATCTATGTGAATCCTACACCAAGAGCACATTGATCATGCAACTCATCTCACTCGATCATACGGACCGCAAAATCCTCAACCTGTTGCAGACCGAGTCCGGCATCAATGCCTCGCTGATCGGTGAGCGTATCGGCCTGTCACAGTCAGCCTGTTGGCGGCGCATCCAGCGTATGCGCGAAGAGGGCGTCATCAAGGACCAGCCCGTTGTGCTCGATCGCGAGAAGGTCGGACTGACGACCATGGTCTTCGCGCACGTGAAACTGACCTCGCACGGCCGCAGCAACCTCTCAGCCTTTGCCGACGCCGTGAAGAGTTTCCCCGAAGTCATGGAATGCTACGTGCTGCTCGGTAATGTCGACTTCCTGCTCAGGATCGTTGCCGAGGACATCAAGGCCTATGAGCAGTTCTTCTTCGAGAAGCTGTCGCAACTGCCCGGCATCCAGGAAGTGACCTCGAGCATTGTGTTGTCGGACACAAAGCACACGACGGCCCTGCCCATCTAGACAGACGCTACTTTTTGGACGCGATCCAGCGTTCCACGTGTGCGCGCAGGGCCGGCAGCGGAATGGTGCCGTTCTCGAGGATACGGTCGTGGAATTCGCGGATGTCGAAGTCCTCGCCGAGCTGCTCCCGGGCCTGCTTGCGCAGCGCGAGAATTTCCAGGCCGCCGGAATCATAGGCCGTCAGCTGTCCTGGCAGGATGGCAATGCGGTCAACCATCTCGTCACCCATCGTCTCCGGGAAACGGCCCGACACCATCATGAAATCGATGGCTTCTTCGCGTGTCCAGCCGAACAGGTGGATGCCCGGATCGACAACCATGCCGCGCGCGGGCCAGGCTCGACGAGTGATCGGGCCAGTCACGCTCTGGTAGAGACCCATCTCCTCGGACAGGGCCTCCGAGTAGCGCGCCCAGCCCTCGCCCGGTCCCGAGAACCAGATAAGCTCGGTCACAGGATGCAGGCCGTCAATCGCCTTGGCGAAAGCCACCTGCAGGTGGTGCCCTGGCCAGGCCTCGTGGAACGCGATACTTTCGGCCCCGCCACGCGACTGCTCTTCGGGTTCGTGCAGCGGAATCCGGTACTCGCCCGGCCTGTCACTGTTCCCGGGCCGGTAATGAGCGGACCGGCCCGTACCCTCTTCGTGTTCCTCGAACGGCACGACCACGACCGGCTGCGTCGGCATGGTGCCGACCCAGTCGGGCATCTCGGCTTCGGCCCGCTTGACCATCTCACGCGAGAATTCGAGGAGCTCATCCTTGCTCGTGAAGCGGTCCGCCGGGTCGGACTTCACGCGATCGAGGATTTCCTCGAAGTCGGTGAGCTCGTATGCGGAACGGCCGAGTTCGATCACGGATGCCTTATTGGCCTCCACGGTTTTCTTACCGAGCTCGAAGACGTCTTCGGCCGAGCGGTCGAGTGTGGTGTAGGCGCGCAATGATGCGTCGTAACAGGCGCGGCCGTCGGGATTCGCCGTAATGGACAATGCCGCGCGAGCGCGCTCAAGGTAGGGACCCGCGAGGAACTCGCGATAGCGCCTGAGCGCCGGCGTAATCTGTTCCTCGACGATTGTCCTGGTTGCGGCGGCAAACTCCGCGTCGTCGTCGCGTGCGGCCGGCGAATAGAAGGGTGACCGTTCCGCTTCCAGGGCGAGCAGGCCGTCGAGCTGGTCGACAACGCGCTGCACAACAGTCTTGGGCGCCGTGTAGCCGAGCTTGATGCCTTCGCCGAGGTTGGCCTTTTCTTGATCTACAAACGCTGCAAACCTCGACCAGCGCGCCAGCGACTGCTCGCGCAGCTCCGGCGTGCCCACCGGCTGCATTTGCGCGATCTGCGCATAGCCGGAGTGCCAGCCGCCCATCTGGTTGACGTTCCAGACCTCCGTTTTGCAGACCCGCAAGCCGACCCTGGCCTCGAGCTCCTCGAGCAGGTAGGCGTGGGTAATCCACGCCGGGTCGCCAACCAGGCCGTCGGCGTCAACCGTGCGCAGGCGCGCCAGCATGGTATCGATGAACGCATCGTTTGCCGCAAGGGCCTGCAGGCTGTTGTCGGCCAGGCCATCGTGCCGTTCGAGGTCGATACCGGAGAAATACGCTGTCTCCGGTGTCGTGCTCATGACGTGTTCGTAGTAGGCGTCCGCTACCTCGTTGACGACAGCGACGGGACTGGCGACGGGCGCCGGCGCGGGTGGTGGGGTTTCCCGGGAGCAAGCGCCGAGCATGAGCAGTGCTGCGGCTGCCGCAGCTACCAGTTTGCTATTCATTGTGACCGCTGCCGAGGTTAATCATGTAGACCGAGATCATGGTGTATCAAGCCCCGGAGTCGAACGTGCCTGCGCGAATGTCGCGACGACGATATCGGAGCCGGACTTCCCGCTCGCGCGCTTCATGCCTTCCGAGTTGTATGGCATGTCGATCTCCCCGTCGCAGGTGACGGCGATGACGCCCGCGTCGCCACCCAGGCGGCGCACCTCGTCGAGCATCTCCTGCACGGCATCGTGCAGCGCGATGCCGGACCGGTAACGAAATGCAATCGACGCGGCACCGCCGGCGCGAATGATGTGCTCGCCGATGCCCGTGCAGGAAATGGCGATATTGTCGTCTGCCCAGGTGCCCGGGCCGATCAGCGGTGTATCGCCGATACGGCCGTGCAGCTTGCCGAAGGTGCCGCCGGTCGACGTCGCGGCCGCGAGGCCGCCCGTCGTATCGAGAGCCACGGCGCCGACGGTACCGTGGGCGATGTCGAACATGTCAGCGCGTGTCACGCCCACAGGCAAGGTGTAGTAGGTTGCCGGATCGGTGATCTCTTCGAAACCATGCCTGCGCGCGAACTCGGCCGCGCCGTTGCCCGCGAGCATCACGTGTGGCGTTTTTTCCATGACGCCGCGCGCAACCCCGACCGGATTCGCGAAATCCTGCAGTGCGGCGACCGCACCCGCTGTGCGCGACCGACCATCCATGATCGACGCATCGAGCTCGACGTGGCCGGCGCTGTTTGGCGCCGATCCCCGGCCGGCAACATAGAGGCCGCTGGCCTCGAGTTCCGTAACGGCGTAGTCCACGACATCGAGCGCCGCGGCATTGTCCCGCAATTTTCGCCGGCAGCGCGCCGCCAGCTCGTGCAGGTGTTTTTCGGTCTCGGTGTAGTCGCGACCGGCGACGGCACCCGCGCCGCCGTGGAGCGCAAAGGCCCAGCTTGAGTTGTCTTTTGGCATTCGGCAAATGTACACGAAACGCACTGAAAATCACGACAGGCCGGGCGCCGCGCGGGACGAGCGCCGGGGGTGGCCTGCTGCGGCGCCGGGGCTGCCCGGGCGGAGCGCCCCGGATTCCACCCGGACTGAGCCACCGCCCAGGAGTGTTGGCAAAAAAACAACACTGTAAATCACTGTTTATCAAGAACTAATACAATATAAACAAATGTTTGTGTGAAATTGGTCACATAAAGTTGAGCTTTTGGGCGTTGTGATATAGCATCTTCGCCACCCTATCTGAGGCTTTTTTGCTGCGCGGTCTTCATGCGTGGTGACAAAGGAACAACGATAGATATCTGGAAGATCAACATTCCAAAAATCATTGAGGGATATAGTCATGTTAAAACGTAAGCCAGTTGCTGTAGCAGTGGCGGCCGCACTAGGAGCATCGTCTTTCGGCGTTCTCGGTAGTCCGGCACTCGCGCAAGAAAACGAGCAAGTTGGTGATGAGCCTATTGAGGAAATCGTCACTACCGGTTCTCGTATCGTGACCCAGGACGGCTTCGGCCGCACCAGTCCGGTAACCGTGATGAACACGGACGACATTACGAAACTCGGTCTCACCCGTGTAGAAGATGTCTTGAATAGCCTGCCTTCTGTAGAAACCGCATTGCATTCATTTGATGCGAACGGTATCTCAGGTACTGCATCCATCGACTTGCGTGGTCTTGGCGCATTCCGGACTCTCGTTCTGATGAACGGTCGTCGCATGCAGCCGGGTGGTGTACAGGCAACGGCTGTCGACGTTAACCAGATTCCTGCTGCCATGATCGAGCGCGTTGAAGTGCTGACCGGCGGTGCATCGGCTACCTACGGTGCCGACGCTGTAGCAGGCGTTGTGAACTTCATCATGCGTCGTATGGACGGTGTTGAGCTCAGCATCGGTGCAAGCGGCTACCAGCACGACAATAGCAACGGCTTTGTACAGGGGCTGCTGGACGCCCGTAACTTCGAGTATCCCACGGGCGGTTCGGGCATCGGCGGTGAAGCCTACAACATCGATTTCGTCATCGGTTCTGACTTCGCTGATGGACGCGGTAACGCAACGTTCTACGCAACCTGGCGTGAGAACCAGGAAATGCTGCAGGCCGAACGCGACTACGGTAGCTGTGCACTGAGCAACTCGTCCACGTCGTGTGGCGGTTCTGCTAACGCCATCGTTCCGAACTTCTTCATCGCACCTTCGGTTAACGGCGTTTCCGACTACAGCGTGTCTGAGTTCCTGACGCTGCAGCCAGACGGTTCGCTGACTCCTTATGACGGCACGAACACGTACAACTTCGCACCGGTCAACCACTTCATGCGTCCTGATACCCGCTACTCATTCGGCGGTATGGTCGACTACGAGCTGAGCGAGAAAGCCACGGTATACCTCGAGGCGAACTTCGCGAACAACCGCACGGTTGGCCAGATCGCAGAGTCGGGTACGTTCTTCGCTGAAGAGTACCACCTGCCGGTAACCAACCCGCTGTTCCCACAGGCCTTCCGTGATTCGATCGAATCGTACTGGCCGGGCGCGACCGAAGTCGGTGTCTACATCGGTAAGCGTAACGTTGAAGGTGGACCGCGTGCGAGCAACTTCCAGCATGACGGCTTCCGTGCCGTTGCAGGCGTCAAAGGCGCTATCAACGACGACTGGGGTTACGATGCCTCGTTCCTGTATGGCGAAACATCGTCAAGCATGGCGTACATCAATGACTTCTTCGCACCGAACATCGCCATTGCAGTCGATGGCGACCTGTGTGCGGCCACGGCTGGATGTATTCCTTACGAAGTATTCACCTACCAGGGTGTTACGCCGGAAGCAGCCAACAACATGCTTGGCACCGCGATCATGATGGGCAAGACCTCCACCGAAGTCATCAACGCTTTCGTTTCTGGCGATCTCGGCTGGAACGTCCCGGGTGCTGACGATTCGGTCCAGGTGGTTGCCGGTTTCGAGCATCGTGTCGAGAAGTACCAGCGCATCTCTGACTCCGTCTTCGAGCAGGGCTCACTGCTTGGCCAGGGCGGACCGACGCCGGGCGTTGCAGGTTCATACACGGTCACTGAGTTCTTCACGGAAGCCAACATCCCGCTGCTGCAGGGTGTCGCTGGCGCCGAGAACCTTACTCTTGACGTTGCCTACCGTTACTCTGACTACAACACGAGTGGCGGGGCCAACACCTACCGTGTCGGCCTCGACTGGCAGCCTGTTGAGTTGGTCCGCATGCGTGCGGGCTACAACCGCGCAGTACGTGCTCCTAACGTTGCTGAGCTGTTCTCGACGCAGTCACTCGGTCTCTGGTCTGGTGTAGATCCTTGCGCCACGGCAACGCCGGTATACACGCAGGCACAGTGCGCCAACCTGGGCGTATCGGCTGCACAGTACGGCAACATCACGGCGAGCCCGGCTGGTCAGTACAACGGCATTTTCGGCGGAAACCCGAACCTCTTGCCTGAGGAAGCTGACACCATTACGGCTGGTTTCGTAATCGACCCGATGGAGTCGATGACGATCTCTGTTGACTACTGGAGCATCGATATTGAGGACACGATCAGCAATATCGGTGCCACGACGATTCTGGAGCAGTGCGGCCTGTTCGGCGTATTGTGTAACCAGGTCACTCGTAATGCCGGTGGCTCTCTCTGGCAGGGTACGCAGGGTTTTGTTGAAGACACGACGGTCAACCTCGGTGAGAACAAGTGGGAAGGTATCGACCTTGCTGCTAACTACGACTTCGAGGCTCTGGACGGCACGTTCTCTGCAAACCTGATCGGCACGTACATGATGACGAAGGAAACCACGCCGTTGCCGGCAGCTCCTGACTCGGCATACGACTGTGTTGGTCTGATCAGCACGCGCTGCTTCCCGAGCCCGGAATGGCGTCATACGGCATCGCTGTCCTATGACTCCGGCGAGTGGTGGAGCGTGGAAGGTCGCTGGCGTTACTTCGGTGGTGTCGACTATGACGGTTCCACCGATACGATCGCACAGGCCAACATGTCTGATTCGCAGAGCTACTTCGATCTGAACGCTGTATTCACGATCATGGATAACCATGACATCACGGTCGGTGTTAACAACGTGACGGACGAAGAGCCGCCGATGGTTGGTGGTACTCTGACGACGAACGCCAACACGATTGCTGGCTTCTACGACACGCTGGGTCGTTTCATCTTTGCCAAGGCAACGATGCGTTTCTAAGCACCATTTAGAAGCAACAAGCAGTACCGAAAGCGGGCCTATATGGCCCGCTTTCTTTTGGGCAGGACTAAACGTATTCTGGCCGCAATGGCGACTCACCCGGATTTGCAGCAGGCACTGACCGCCCTCAGGCGTCTTGAGAGCCAGGGCGATATCGACGGCACACTGGAACAGTTGCGGCAGCTCCTGGCCCATGTGCAGGAGGACCTCGCGGCCATCGACAGTATCGCCGGCCACATGCGCCAACGGCAGTACCCGCTGGGCCATGTTCTGGCGGCCTACGAGAAGTACCTTGCCGCGCATCCCGCAGCCGAGAATGCGGCATTCAACTACGCGTACAACCTCGCCAAGGATGCGCAGTTCGAAGCCGCGATCGACATGTACGGGCGCGCACTTCGAATGGGCATTAGCGCCCCCGAAGAAGTGCATCTCAACATGGCCAACATCTACATGGATCACTTGCACGATCACGGCAAGGCGCGGCAACATCTGCAAGCGGCCCTTCGAGAAAATTCCCGCTACGCAGGCGCGTACTACAACCTCGGCAACCTGTCCGAACAGGAAGGCGACCGGGAGGAGGCACGCCGCTGTTTCGAGACGTGCCTTGCGCTGGATCCGGCGAATGAGTCGGCGTTGGCGCGACTTGCCGATACGCAGACGATCGTTGACCGGGACGACCCGTTATTGGCTCGCCTGATCTCGACAGCCACCGACAGCACGAACGGCGATCTGCACATGGCGCTTGGCAAGGCCTACGAACAATTGCGTGACTTCGACATGGCCTGGCGGCATTTCACGAAGGCCAATGATTTGGACCGGCGCAGCTCTCCTCCCTACCGTCCGGAGCAGGCCGAAGCACATTTCGACAGCATCAAAGCGCAGTGCGGCAGCGACTGGGTTAGTCGCCGCAGCGGCACCTCACGGGAACATGTC
>Ga0224506_10002503_pt1 | contig 12471 bp, 13 predicted proteins | sample SF_Jan12_sed_USG_2_FD_169108 | JGI IMG/M metagenome (GOLD analysis project Ga0224506, IMG submission 169108) | Sediment microbial communities from San Francisco Bay, California, United States - SF_Jan12_sed_USGS_8_1 | ecosystem: Environmental > Aquatic > Marine > Sediment | place: USA...
GTCATGCTGCTCGTCGTTGGCACGTACATCGATAATATATTTGGCGGTCACCGCTGCCAGGGCCGCGCCATCAGCATTTTTCGGAGTCTCGTCTACCAGGTGATCCAGCATGGTGTAGGAGAGTTCCGGATCGATGGGGAAGGTGACCGCCAGCCAGATGCCCATACCCAGGGCAGGGATAGAGGCAGGCTGTTCCGCCTGATAGAGCACATTACAGGCCTCGACCGCATCTTGCCAGGATTCTGCTTCCATAGCAGTATTAAAGGCCTCACGGGCCAGGCCCCAGGCCTCTTCACCACGAGTCAGGGCGACCAGGGACTCGGCTATGTCCAGTTTTACCCGGGCCCGCTCCAGTGGCGGGGTGTCATCAGCGAGTTCGCGTAAACGAGCGCGGTTATAGTCCAGTTGGCGTGCAAGTTCCGCACGTTCTTCATTAACCGTTTCGGCACTTATACCGGCTAATTTGCTCACGTTACCGAACATTTCAACATCTATATCGCTTTCACTCATGGCTAGGTCTTCAGGCTGCTTTTAAAATTTGGATGGCGATCTTAATAGATCCTGGAGAAAAAACATACCTTTATGCTGGGAGATTGACTGAACTACTCGGGAATAGGGCTGCTACAGGGCCGTAATGGCCCATGGAACCACAGAATATAGTGGAGCAAGCAACGATATAGACACAATTCGATGAAACAGGCTTTGATATACTCGACTCATGCAAATAACAAAGTGACATGGGAAAGAAGTGGATACGGAAACTGCACAGCCGCAAGCCATCTATTTGCAGCAGGTAAAACACCTATATGCCAATGCTGAAATCGGCTTGCTTACTTCGTTTATCAACTCTTCTATTCTTGTATATATTTTGTGGGCTGCAGTTGACCATCAGCGCCTGTTCCTATGGCTCGCACTGTTGTGGGGTAGTACAAGCTTTCAGTATCTGCTTATCTATCTGCATCGGGGCGCACTGAAAAAAGCTGAATATAGTGCGCCTTTTTGGGCGAGAAGGTTTATATACGGTTTGACTCTGGCGGGGCTGAGCTGGGGCAGTGTGGCCTTGGTGGCCTTTCCGGAACTTCATGCGGAGTATCAAATCTTTATTGCCTTTGTTGTTGGCGGGATGGTGGCAGGGGCTTCCAGTAGTATGCATTCCCTTTTTAGAGCGGTATTGGCATTTAATATTGTTGCTATGCTGCCATTAGTCGGTCGCTTTGTTTATGAGGGCACACAAATACATTATACCATGGCCATAATGTTGTCCCTGTTTCTAATCATGATGCTGGTGTTTGCACGTCGTGGTCATGCGGTTTTCATAGACACGCTGAATCTTCGCTATGAAAAAAATGCTCTGCAGGATGTATATCATCATACTTTGCATGAAACAGAGATATTAACGAGTAATCTACAGCGCGAAGTAAGTGAACGAGAGCAGGCTGAGGCTTCGTTACATGAAACTGAGCTCCGGCTCTGGACGATTATCGATCATGCTCCCTTCGTAATTTATGCACTGGATAATAATGGACAATATGTCCTTTCTGAAGGCCAGGGCCTGGTGATGCAGGGACTGAAATCTGCAGAGCTGGTTGGTATGAGTTTTCGTGAACATTTGGTAGCAGAGCCAGAGAGTATAAAAAATATCGAGCGAACTTTAGGGGGAGAAGAAGTTTGCTTTATACGACAATATCAGGAGCGCCTGTTGGATGTGATTTGTACACCATTGTTTGGTGAGAATGGGATGGTAATAGGTGCTATTGGTATTGAGACTGATGTTACAGAAAAACTCAGGATGGAGAATGTTCGCAGAGATTTTATCTCTACGGTCAGTCATGAACTCCGGACGCCGCTGACGTCTATCATCGGAGGCCTGAAACTGATCAAATCCGGAACACTGGAGCCGGAAAAAAAAGATGAATTGATAGACACCGCATTGCGAAACAGTCAGCGCCTGGTACGTCTGGTTAATGATATTCTTGATGTGGACAAGTTATCTTCCGGGAAGATGGTTTTTCATATGGACTTGTATTCGCTAGAAGATCTTTTAAAACAGGCCATAGATGCCAATCAAAACTACGCGGACAAATTCTCTGTACACCTGGGACTGCAAAAGGATTTGCCCAGAATTTTCATTAATGTAGATGATCAAAGATTTTTGCAAATAATGGCGAACCTTATTTCCAACGCCGTGAAGTACTCTCCGACTGATGCAGTAGTAGAGATTGACTCTCAAATGGTGAAGAAAATCGAGCTGCAAGGCGATAGTGAAATAAGCCGGGCATATGTGGAGATATCGATAACAGATAACGGCCCTGGTATTGCTACTAAACATCGTGCAACAATATTCGAAAAGTTTACTCAGGGAGATGCGCAAACCAGTCCTGTACAAGGTGGGACAGGGTTGGGCTTGAATATTGCTAAATCGATTGTTGAGAAAATGGGTGGTGAGATCGGTTTTGAAGTGAATGAACAAGAGGGTGGAGCCCGTTTCTATTTTTCATTGCCCGTGGTAAATGAAAAATCAAGTTAGTATGAAATAAACGGTTGTCGAATTATAATAAGTTGTAATCTCGGTTAAGGTTTTTTATTTTTCCGCAGATCTCGTGCAAACGAGAGGACGTATTTTTTTCCTTGTCGCTCAATCAGCTTGGCCGTTACCTCTACAGGAATATGTGTACCATCACTGGTAACATGTATGGCTTCTACCTTGATAAGTTTTTCTTGCAAGATGCGGTGACCAAAGGCTCTGACCCGTTCCAGATTTAACGCTGGATTCAGGCTGCGGGCATTCATTTCAAGCATTTCCTGTTTATTATAGTTTAAGCGTTGACGTGCGGCCTTATTTACGTCGATAAAGTTTTGATGCACACCTGTATCATCGATCGGCGCCAAAAATACCGCTTCTTCTATATTTTCAAAAACTTCAAGATATCGTTGTGCTAGTTTGTGGCCTTCCAGTTGTTTATCTATATCTTTTAGGTAAAGCAAGGATATTTCATCACTGGTATCTTCTGTGGGATCAAGACGCAGGCTAATAACGAAGCGTTGTCCGGAAGGGTGGTTGAACCATACCCTGGTATAGTTTTCTCTACTGAGAGAAAATTCTGTATCGGTTTGGATATCGTGAAAAATCTTGTGTAGGCTTTTTCGCAAGAAATAGTCGGGTTCGGCATCCAGCAGGCTACAGGCAACGTCATTTAACGCTAATATAGTATTGTCTTTGCTAAGGCAGATGGCGGGTTGGCTGCAGGTGGCGACATATTGTTCTGGCAACATAATAGTTTGCACGGCGATTCCTTCTTGTGCGGTCTGGTGTACATATCGGCAACTGGTATGGAAAAATTCAATCCCGTAGCAATATTATGTTTATAAATAATGGATGGAAAAATCACCGGGAGGTTAAGGCTCCTATTAGTTGACGGTGAATTTAATCGTGTTATGGCTGCGGCCACCCCCCTCTTCACGGACCACATAGACCAGAGTCTCTACCACACCGGTGCTGGACTGTTTATATCTCAATGTTGAGCCAATGAGGCTGGCGCTGCCACCATGTAACAAGCTGGTAAACGGCAGACTGAAGTGCAAGGCACCACCATACGCGGCGCTGACACTTGGGCCTAGATTAATATCGGTGGTTCCTGCCGGGACGGTCTGGTCGATTGGGGAGGTTATCGGTGAGTTCAACGAAGGCGATGCCAGTATGCCATCCAGCCATAGGCTGCTGGTGCTGACAGCGCAACTCTCTATACCCAGAAATCCATGGTAACTGTAGGCGCCACATGTATCCGTCCCCGCCGGAGTGAATCCGCCTTTGACCCCGTGATCACTGCCGTTGGGAAAGGCTCCTGCAAGGGTATAGGAGTCCACCGGTACGGTCACGGTACAGGCATCATGTCTATGCCAGAGCACATGTGCCGGAACACTTACCGCTGCGGCATTCGAGTGTTTTATCGGTCTGCCACTGCTGCCCCCTGTTACCGGGTTGGACAGGGCGATGGCAGAGGCTAGATCTGCATGGGCGACGGCAGAGATTGCACCGCGGCTGGTCCCTGCAATGACTACCGGGAGATGTGTTGTGTTGGCATCGTTGATAATGGCAGATAGATCCACTGCATGGGCCAGGGATATACGGTACTCATCCAAAGCCCAGCCTCTGGTGTTGCCATTGATATAATCGGCGCTGTCATCGGGTTGGTCTATGGTCACGACCTTATAGCCCTGTCGGGCAAACAGGTGGGCGCTACGTACCAAAAAGTTACCGCCGGATGCTGTAGCCAGACCGCCATCCGTACCTGCGAGACCTGCATCAAGTTGTCCTCCTGCGATCAGCACCAGCAAGGCTCTGGGGTTGGCGTGGTTATGGACGATGTATTTCAGGGTTACAATTTGATCCAACTGACTCTTGCGTGGAGATGCCACGGTATGGAAGGTTGCATTTCCGTCTATCGAGTTAATCAGGCTGGTAATGCCACTGCCCGAGCCCTGGCTATCGTCCGCGGTAGTATTGCATGCTGAGGCGGGGGGCAGCTGTGTTCCACCGCGGCATGCGCTTAGCAGTATCGACAACAGGATGGACGCTATGAGACTGTATTGCCTTTTCATTTACCTCTTCCCTGTTAGCTCCGAGCCTGTAGATGATAAGCTTGGATTATCTTTTCACAGGATTACAATAATACATTCAAGGGTGGAAAAGAATGAAGCTTATCGAAGTCATTGTCCCTGTCGAGCATAGTGCGACCATCCAGGGGATCGCTGAACATTTTGAGATACGAAATTATACCCAGAATGTGCCGGCCGAGGATGGGCGTATCACCTGTCGTCTGCTGGTGCAGGATGAGAAACGTCAAAAGGTGATGGATGCCCTGCAGGGTGCACTGGTTACCAGTGATGCATCGCATATTATCGTAATTCCCGTTGATGCCGCGCTTCCGCGTCCGATTGCTGACGAGGAAGAGGCCGAAGAGAAGCGGCAGGCCGCTACCCGTGAAGAGCTATATAGCGATGTCGCCAAGGGCGCTCATCTGGATGGGAATTTTATGCTGTTGGTTTTTCTCTCTACCATCGTTGCAACCATTGGCCTGATTGAGAATAACGTTGCGGTGGTCATTGGTGCGATGGTCATCGCACCGCTGCTGGGACCGAATATGGCCCTGGCCCTGGGTACTTCGCTGGGTGACAGTGAACTGATCGGAAAGGCTCTGAAGAGCCTCGCTACCGGTCTGCTGTTTGCGATAGGTTTGTCCTGGCTGCTGGCGCTTTTGTGGCCGGTGGCGATGGACTCACATGAGCTGCTGTCACGTACCACGGTAAAACTCGATAGTATCGCTCTGGCTCTGGCCTCCGGGGCCGCCGCTGTACTCTCGCTTACCACCGGCCTCTCCAGTGTACTGGTCGGGGTGATGGTTGCGGTGGCCCTGTTGCCACCTGCGGTTACTATTGGCCTGATGCTAGGTAGTGGGCAGATGGCTCTGGCCGAAGGAGCGATGCTGTTACTGGCGGTCAATGTCGTCAGCGTCAATCTTTCAGCCAAATTGGTCTTGCTCTATCGTGGCATAAAACCCCGTACCTGGGTGGAAAAGAAGAAGGCGAAGGCCAACACCATCATCTACCTGCTGTTCTGGTTTATCTCCCTGACGGTACTGGCCATGGTGGTCTATAGCAAGGGTGAAAAATTGCTGGGTGGCTAGCAATGAAGGCTCGATGGCACGGAGAATTGATTGCCGAGAGTAACGATACGGTGCTGATGGAAAACAATCACTATTTCCCGCGGGCATCCGTTCAGGACAGGTATCTCCTGCCAAGTGATACACATACCACCTGTCTCTGGAAGGATAAGGCAAGTTATTCTTCATTGTTGGTAAATGGTCAGGTGAATACCGACGCGGCATGGTATTACCCGCAACCCATGCCGGCCGCGATGGAGATTAAGGATAGGGTGGCCTTTTGGAAGGGAGTGGAGATCAGCGAATAAGCATCCGCTTTTATGAAAATCGCCGTACACACGGGATTTAGAGTCATTGATCATGTCTGCATCCTCCGGTGGTGGTGTTAGAATGGCCGCCGACAGAATTTATAACGGGTATACAGGCGGCGATGTCGATCAAGAAACTGGAGAAGAAACTCCTCAAGCAGATGGGTCAGGCCATCGAAGACTACAACATGATTCAGGATGGCGATCGGATCATGGTGTGTGTCTCCGGAGGTAAGGACTCGCTTACGCTACTGCGCCTTTTGCATCTGGCTTCTGTGCGAAGCAATAACCGTTTTGAGGTCTTCTCTTTTACTCTCGATCAGAAACAGCCGGGTTGGGACGACCGGGCCTTGCGTGAGTGGATGACGAATAATCAATACGCGTACGATATCTACGAAAAGGATACCTACTCTGTCGTGCTGCAAAAGACCCAGCCTGGTAAGGCCTACTGCTCCATGTGTTCGCGCATGCGTCGCGGTACCATCTATCAGTATGCGGAGCAGCATGGTTTTAACAAGGTTGCGCTGGGTCATCACCGTGATGATCTGATTACCAGCCTGTTGATGTCGGTCTGTTATAGTGGCGAGATCCGCTCCATGCCGCCGAAGATGATTAGTGACAACAATCGCAATATCGTTGTGCGTCCACTGGTCTATTGTGCCGAAGAGGATATCGCCGAATATGCTGCAGCGATGAAATTCCCCATCATCCCCTGTAGCCTGTGCGGTTCGCAGGAGGGGCGTACACGAGAGAAGATGAAGCAGCTGATCCATGGCCTGGCTGCGGACAATCCAGATGTGCCGGCGGTGATGCTCAATGCCCTGGGCAATCTCCAGATCAGCCAGTTAATGGACAAACGGCACTGGGACTTTGAAAACCTGGAAGAGAGGCTCGTCGATGATGGACAAGAGCTGATCCCCGGTCAGCCGCTAGAGGCCGCCTGTGCCGATGGCGACGACATACTGCAACTCTGACACAAGGACCCGTGATGTCACAAATGCTTAAAAATATCTGGCTGCTGGCAGGAATGCAGTCGTTGATGATGTCGGGCAACACCTTGATGGTGACCACCTCGGCTCTGGTCGGTTTCAGTCTTGCGACAGATAAATCTCTGGCAACCCTGCCACTGGCGATGCAATTCCTTGCCACCATGTTAGTGACGATCCCCGCTTCCTTTGTGATGAAACGTCATGGCCGGCGTATGGGGTTCCTATTAGGCACAATTCTGGGTATTACAGGGGCTATGCTGCTGGCCGTGGCCATCTATCAACACAGCTTCTGGCTGTTTGTCCTTGGTGCATCTTTGATAGGCATGTTTAACGGTTTCGGTGTCTATTACCGCTTTGCTGCGGTGGATGCTGCCGATGATGACTATAAGAGTCGTGCCATCTCCTATGTGATGGCTGGTGGTGTGATCGCTGCGTTAGTGGGGCCTAATCTGGCCAACTGGACCCTGGAGTGGTCCCGTCTGCCGTTTGCCGGTAGCTATCTGGCCCTGTGTGGAATCTATCTGTTGTCGATACTGGCGCTGCCCTTTTTACGTATTCCCCAGCCTACAGAGGTGGAACAACAAGCAAAGGGCAGGCCTCTGCGACAGATCATCAGACAACCGGTATTTATTGTGGCGCTACTGGGGGCGATGCTGGGCTATGGCGTCATGTCATTGGTGATGACGGCAACACCGCTGGCGATGAAGCACTCACAGATCAGTTTTAGTGATACCGCAATGGTGATTCAGTGGCATGTACTGGGAATGTTTGCACCGTCATTTTTTACCGGTCATCTGATTCGATACTTTGGTGTATTACGGATAATGCTGGCAGGGGTGCTCCTGTATGTGGTCACCGTGGCGACCAATCTCAATGGCACGGGATTGTGGGACTATTGGTTGGCGTTGTTGCTGCTGGGTGTCGGCTGGAATTTTCTTTACGTTGGTGGGACAACCCTGTTAACCGAAAGTTATCGCCCGGAGGAAAAGGCCAAGGTACAGGCGCTGAATGATTTTATGATCTTCACCACCGTTACCCTGACCTCGGTCTCTGCCGGTGTATTGCAGTATTATTTCGGCTGGCAGGTGGTGAATATGGGGGTAATGCCGATCCTGCTGATCATCCTGGTCGCCATCCTCTGGTTGATGATGCAACGCAGAAAGGAAAGAAGATCGATAGCAGTTAGCAGTTAGCCGTTCTCAGAAAGCAAGCCAGGCTTACTTGAAAACTGAAAACTGAAAACTGAAAACTGAAAACTGAAAACTGAAAACTGAAATACTTTATTTCGGTACACCGATACCTACTTCAAGTTGCTCGAACCAGTCGAGAAACTTACCGATGTTCTCGCCCTTGAATATGCGCCCGTGTTGTGGACAGAGCATATCTATATCCATATCCCTTACCCGTGAAATCCAGTCGTTCTTGGCACGATTGGAGGGCATCCAGCGACGATGGAATAACTCCATTTTGGGTATGTGTTCATCGAAATCTTCAACGTACATATCAGCATCAGCGGGCTCCAGTGCTGCACCCACATCGCCACACATCAAGATTCGTGACTTGGCATCATAGACATGAAAATTTCCTGAAGAGTGTAGGTAGTGCGCGGGAACAAACTGCAGCTCCAGACCTCCCAGATCCAGTATTGAACCTTCATCTGGTATCGCAACATAGTCGATGTGATCCATTCCAAAATGACGGATAAAGCCTTCCCATAGCCATGGTGAGTGCAGTCGTGCCTTGGGCAGGGTTTGATCCCACAGGCCCAGTGAGGAGATGATGTCCGGGTCCTGATGCGAGGCAAACAGATCTGTAATATTTTCAATCTTTGTATGGTGGAGGATGGAGCCTAGCATAGGAGCAAAGATCTCAATACCACCTGGATCCAGGAGCAATACACGATCATTGTTGATAATCATGTATTGGTTGGTATCGATAATCTTTTCCGGCTTGTCCGGATCCCGGGCAAACGCAAACCACTGATGGCCTTCATCGTACAATTGTATTGTTTTCATCGTTATGTTTTAAACTCCGTCTCCTGAATCGTTAGATCATGTATACGATCCATACCCCTTTTTACCGTATCCTGTATCTCTCTGGCAGCGCTTTCCAGATTATCGGCTACTACCGACAGGCTGTTGCGATATTCCCCGGCACGAGAGGCCTCAATACGGCAGACCGAGGCCACGGCCAGTGCCGCGCGCATATCCTGGTCCAGCTCCTGCATAAAATCATCCAGACGTAGCAGTTGTTGGCGCAGCCGGGTGGCCTGTTGTTGTAATTGGGACAGACATTTGTCTATGGTCTGTTCGAAGGTGTGCCGATAACGGGCCTGTTGGCCGATACGATCTACCTGATGGAAACGGGTATAGGCATCACGGGTACGCAGATAGTTGGCCGATAATCTGGTCAGGCTGATGGATTCCTGCTCGACTTTTTGTGTGCTCTTGATAGTGGTTCGTGCAATCTCATCGATAAACCGGGTCAGAGGTTGAAAGCTGCGCGCTTGTTCACCTGCCTGAGCCGAGATAATCATCGCATTCTTGGCTGCTATAGACACGCTCCAGGCGATATACATCACCTTGTGAAGATCTGCGGCGATGGTGGCGACGCCTATTACCGTATTGTTCTGTCCTCGTGTCATCTGGGACATACGAAATAATTCCTTATTATGTCAGTGGATAATCTACACTTTGCGAGTTAAATAGCAAGTCTATCCACTTGATGTAACGCCATATTTAACATTCTTGACCATTTGTGACCAGGCAGTTCCGGCGTATGGATTATTTCAGTTTGGCCAGATTTTCAGCAAAAGCTGAAAATATGCTTCCCAGCAGCGGTGTTTCGGAGGGGGCCTGTGGGTATGGATATGCCGAATCCATGCCACTGCTTAATGCCGAGATACCACGGATCAGATTAACAGCGGTATTGTCATGTTCGTAGCGACGGCTGGTACTACGTGAAAGATGAATGCTGCCGCCCCAGACACGTTTGCCGCTCTGCAGGTCAAACAGATAGAGTCGCGAATAGATGGTACGTGTCGTTTCACTTATGGTGGAGGCCGGTCTGATGATTTTACCGTTTCGATCCTTACTCTCCAGCTGGTTTGTACGTTTGTTGCTGATGGTATTGCTGTCAACCTGAGCCAGAGCAATATATCGGCTTTTACTGGCACCCTTGAGACGATTTATATTGGCCGCAGACAGACTTCCCCGGCGAGAAAATTCATCCATAATCAGGGCATGCTCGTCTCGTTTAAGGGTGTACAGGAGCTCATTTTCAGAAACGATTATGAGAGCCTTCAGTTCAGCCTGTAACGCCTGTTTCAGCTGCTCGGAATAGGTGTCGGTATGGCTCGAAGACAGAACACCGCTCTTGGCACTGAGGCCTGCAATGGCAATACCACCCTGTTGCAGATTGTGCGAATTCAGACTCTTATCATGCACCAGCCCATCTATACCGGGGGTACAGGCGCTGATGAAGCCGCTTATCACTGCTAATAAAAGACGTTTATACATTGAAAACTCCATAGACTACTCAAGCATTTTCCCAAGTATATCAATAGTTGTTTACAGATCTGTGAACTGAATGTCCATATTCACTCGCAGCTCTTGCTTGTGTGCAAGGTATTTCACTGCTAGATCAAATTTATCAGGAGAACATTGCGGGGAGTATGACCGTGAGCATGAAAAAGACAGCTGAGATAGATTGTTGGTACCTGACCCCCGAGGGGGAGCGATTTAAGGTGGTGGCTGATGATGACGATACAATAGAAATTCAGTATTTTAACGGCGATGTAGCAGAACTGGACCGGGATAGCTGGCGCGAGCTGGGGGCAAGGGTAATATCTACACCGGATGATTGGTCCGGCCCCTTCGATGACCTTCTGGCAGATGATTTTGGTGACACAGAAAGGGTTTATCATCCTGAAGAGCGTCATAATCCGGTAGATTTCATAGAATCAGAGAATGAGATCGACTGGGAGGATTGATACCATGTTATTGTGCAATATATAGATGCTGTCCTTAAAGAGGTTGTGGTCTGATGTATCGATATAGGGTAGTCGTATTGATGGTGATTACGGGCTTGCTACCAGCCATGGCCGCAGAAAAGCCCGCAGCTAGCGCGAGTGAAGGATTTCATATGACAGGCATGCTACGGGATACGGTACAGAAGGAGACCGAGGCAATGCAGTTCAAGGGCATGCGTCGTGAATCCCCGACTCGAGTGCTAAAAGAGACCACTAACAAGAAAAATTAATATGCAGTTTACATTAATTCGGAAAATATCCTTGAGCCTGATGGTGATGCCGTTATCTTTATCGGCTGCAGATTTTGAACTTACCGTACCGTTGAAGCTGGAACGCATGATGTCATCAGTCGGCGAGGTGATGATCAGTTGCAGTGTCATGAATGAAGATGAAGATATTATCGGTAAGGGGCAGAAGAAACTTCGGCTTAAAGAGAGCCGTTATGACGGTAAGGTGGTAGTAAGTTTTGATGCCGATATAGGGAAAAACCCTCATCAGGCAACCCTTTACCAATGCACCATGCGCCTGCGCCAGATCTCGGGAAGAGAGTATGTGATACCACAGAGCGAGACCGAGGAACCGGACTGGCCTATCTGGGCACGCGCACGTGGTGATGCAGAACTGCGCTACCAGATTTCCGGCAGTCTTGAGGGTGATGGCGCCGAGACTCAGGCGCCACAGAAGTAGCCTGGATATAACGTATCTATCTAGTCCGTTTCGTCTCCGGCATGATCTTTTTCAGGTTGCTTTTTCTCTTTACCATCTTCCTCTGATGTAGATTCTGACTCGTCTTCCTCTTTCTCACCATGGGTATGGCGGATATGTGCCAGCTCGATGAGTCGCTCCTCAACCAGGCAATTAACCGTACCTTCGGGATATTTGCCTTCGACATTTCGGCTACCGGCCGTTTTATCGAGTAGCAGCTCTATGGCCTCATTAACCTGCTCAACGGCATAGATATGGAATTTTCCTTCACGTACGGCCCCGACTACATCCTCACGTAGCATTAAATCCTTTGCATTGCTGTGCGGGATGATAACCCCCTGTTCACCGTTAAGACCGCGACTCTGGCAGATATCAAAGAAACCTTCGACCTTGGCATTCACGCCACCGATGGCCTGAATTTGACCATGCTGGTTGATTGAACCGGTGATGGCCAGAGATTGCTTTACCGGTAGTCCGGACAGGGCAGAGATCAGGCAGATCAATTCTGCAGCGGAGGCGCTATCACCATCGACCTCGCCATAGGACTGCTCAAACACCAGAGTGGCGGCCAGAGAGAAGGGCACCTCGGGGGCATAGTGTGCGCCGAGATAGCCGCTTAACACCATCACACCCTTGGAATGTATGGGGCCGCTTAACTCCACCTCACGCTCGATATTGATGATATGGCCTTCTCCCAGGCGTGCGGTCGCGGTAATGCGACTGGGCAGGCCAAATTCAAAGTTGCCCATTTGCACGATGGTCAGGCCGTTTACCTGAGC
>Ga0224506_10002504_pt1 | contig 12468 bp, 10 predicted proteins | sample SF_Jan12_sed_USG_2_FD_169108 | JGI IMG/M metagenome (GOLD analysis project Ga0224506, IMG submission 169108) | Sediment microbial communities from San Francisco Bay, California, United States - SF_Jan12_sed_USGS_8_1 | ecosystem: Environmental > Aquatic > Marine > Sediment | place: USA...
CACGTTTCTCGTCATGGGCGAGAACTCCTCGGCGCGCCTGACGGCAGTCGACAATATCAACGTCATGATCGAAATTGACGGTAACGGTGACGGCGTGGTCGATGCCACGATCAATACGACCTGGGCAGCACTCGCAGCCTCGTGATCGCCACTATGCGCTATCATCGGCTAAGATATTATGTGAACTGGCCAAGCGACTGACCGATATGCTGATAACGCCGAGACGAGACAAACTGAACAGGATCGTGATCGTTAACCCGAAGGGAGGTTGCGGCAAGTCGACGCTCGCGACCAATCTCGCGGCGGCCTATGCCCGGCAGGGACCGACACCAGCCATCATGGACTACGATCCGCAAGGTTCGACCATGGGCTGGCTCACCCGGCGCCCCGCGAATCTTCCGCCAATTCACGGTATTGCAGCCTACAAGAAGAGCATGCAGGCCACCCGGAGCTGGCAGTTGCGGGTTCCGAATGAGACGGTCAACCTGCTGGTCGATTCCCCGGCCAGCATCGACCACGACGACCTGCGCCAGCTGACGCGCGACTCGACCAGCATACTCGTGCCCGTGTTGCCGTCATCGATGGACATTCACGCAGCGGCGCGCTGCATCGCCGACCTGTTGCTCGTGGCCAAGATCGATCGCCGCGATCGTAAACTCGCTGTCGTCGCCAACCGCACCCGCAAGAACACCAAGAGTTTTGCGAAGCTCATGCGCTTCCTGGACTCGCTCGGTATTCCGATTATCGCGGTGCTGCGCGACAGCCAGAACTATGTCCATTCGGCCGAGCAAGGGGTTGGTGTGTGCGAGATGCAGCCGTCGCGCGTCAAGCAGGATGTCGAGCAGATAGAAAAGATTGTGGCGTGGCTCGACGCCTGGCCGGAACGGCGTCGTGAGTCGACATCGGTCGCGTCGATCAGTCGTCAGCCCAAGGTCAGCGGACCGCTGCTGCGGCGACCGAGTTTCGGCTCAACCTGACGCCTCACGCTGAATCTCAGCGAACAATTCGTTATCGACATTGCCGCCACTGATCACGACGACCGTAGTCCTGTCTCGCGTGCGGATCTTTCCTGACAGGACAGCGGCCAGCGAAACAGCGCCCCCGGGTTCAACCACGAGTTTGAGGTTGGCGAAGGCGAAACGCATGGCGGCTCGCACTTCCGTGTCACTGACAACCAGCCCGTCGCCAAGCAATGCCCGATTGATGGCAAACGTCATTTCGCCCGGCGTATGCGCCTGCAGGGCATCGCAGATGGAGCGCGCAGCCGGGTCGGCATGCTCGCGTTTGCCAGACCGCAGCGAACGCGCCGTATCATCGAACCCCTCCGGTTCGACCGGGTGTACGTCGATACCCGGATTGTGCGCCTTGAGCGCCGTTGCCGTGCCGGCGATCAGCCCGCCACCACCACAGTTGACCAGTACCTGGTCCGGCACGATACCCAGTGCCGCACATTGCCGCGCGATCTCGAGCCCCACTGTACCCTGCCCCGCGATGATGTACTCATGATCGTAGGATGGCACCACGATCGCGCCGCGTTCAGCCGCGATCCTGCGGGCTATCGCCTCGCGGTCTCCCGTGTAGCGATCGTACGTGATGACCTCTCCGCCCAGTCGCCGCGTGTTCTCGAGTTTCGCGCGCGGCGCATCTTCCGGCATGACGATTGCCGTGCGAATGCCGAGCATGGTGCCGGCCGCCGCCACGCCCTGCGCATGATTGCCGGATGAAAACGCCACGACGCCACGCTGCGACTCTTCGGCATTGAGCTGACTGAGAAAGTTATAGGCGCCTCGAATCTTGAACGTACCCGTTACCTGCAGGCACTCCGGCTTCACGAGCACCTTGCCACCGGCAATCTCGTCCAGTAGCCGATTGCTCAGCAACGGTGTCTCGACGGCCACCCCTTCGAGGCGGCCCGCCGCGCGTTCGATATCCCGAATGTCGGTCATTCCAGCGTTGTACCCGCCAGGCGGTCGGTCTTGGCCGCACAGATAAAGTCGTTATCGGAGAGCCCGTCGATCGAATGCGTCGTATAGCTGACGCCGCAACTACCGTAGGCAATGGTCAGCACCGGATGGTGGTCTTGGGCGATCGCAACCCAGGCCGCCGCATTGGCGAAACCGAGGGCCATGTCGTAGCCCGGAAAACGAAAGCTCCGCGAAATGCTTCGGCCATCTTCGCTTATCGACCAGTCCGCGTGCAGCCCGAGCAGCAACTCCTCCGCCTGCTCCCTGGTCAGCGGCTCGGTACCACCTTCGCAGGGCTTGCAGCGACGTGCCGCCAATTCTTCAGACATGGGTCAGACCTCACAGCTTGGGTGGGCAAACAGTAACAAAAAAAGGCCGACCCTGTTACAGGGCCGGCCAGGCGGAGACTCAGATGAGTCACAGGGAAGATTGGCCGGGATTCGCGGCAAGCGACGGCGTGTTGTCGATGAACAGCTTGACGCTGACGCGGCGTTCGAGGGCATAGCTGTCGAGCGTCTGGTCCTCGGCCGCCGATTCTCCGTGAGCACTCATGTTGATGCGGCTCGGGTGGATACCGGCGGCAACGAACTGGTCGCGAATAAACTGGACGCGGCGTTCGGACAGTACGAGGTTGTAGTCCGCGTCGCCGCGCTCGTCGGCGAAGCCGTCGAGCTGGATATGGATGTCGGTCATGCCGGCCAGCATGCCCGCCAGTTGTGCCAGCCGATCGCCCGTCGTATCGGAGAGGACGGCTTCATCGGTCCGGAACAGGAGGTCCATGTCGATACCGGCCTGTAACAGGCTGACGAGTTCCGGGCGCGCGACGTTCTGCAGACGCTCGATTTCGCCATGCAGCTTGTCGACATCGCCTTCGAGACGGGTAACGGAATCGGAGGAACGGACCACGCTGACCGTGAGTTCGTCGATGTGCTCGTTCTTCTGGTGCATTGTGTCGCCGATTTTGGCGCCGACTGCTGCACCGATGATCAGTCCGACGGGTCCGCCGGCGATTGCGCCGACCAGTGCGCCCGAACCGACGCCGATAGACTCCTGCTTCGATGTCTTTGCGGCTGCCTGGGAGGGGACGGCAAGGAACAGCGAAAGTGCCGTGATGGTGGTAATGATTGAAGTACGCATGTGAATGATCTCCTGGGTTGCGGTGCGGCCCATTGGCCGGCTTCGGAGTTCATTACACGACGCAATAGCGCACGGGAAACGGCGCCATCGTGGAAAGCCTGCGATCAATTGTGACGAAAAGTGACGCTAGCGGTTCTCGTCGGTCAGCGCGACAAACGTGCCGCCGTTGCGATCGCAAAGCACACGCATGAGCGTGGCGAAACGGCTGGCCGAGCGCGGGATCTGGCCGCCACCACGAAAACCGCGGGGGAAACCGACCGCGTGGATGCGCACACGCCGGGTGCCGTCTGTACCGACCCGATTGCGGCGATCGATCGTACCGACGACCTGGTCGATATTCATCTGACCGGCAAAGTCATCGCCGAATACGTAGATGCTGATCTTCTTGTCTGCATCCCAGAAGGTCTCGATTGCTGCCTGGATGCCATCGACCGGGTTACTGTCACTTTGTGCAAACCAGGTGCGCATGCGATTGACGATTGCCTGCCTGCGGCCGGGCGAATCCGGGATCCAGCGACCCGCGTACTCGGAGAACATGTACTGGCCGTCATCGTTCATGACCTGAATGCCTTTCACCTCGGGATAGGCATCGAGCGCTTCGCGCAATTTGCGTTGTACGAGACCCCAGTTGTAGTTGACCATGCTGTTCGACGTATCGATGACGAAGATGATGTACTCGCTGTCGACCGGTATACCGGCAACAGCGTCCGCATCGCTGCGCCGGTAGTACGGCAACAGGCGCTTCATTTCTTCGGTGAGTCGCTGGCGCGCGGCCCGCAGCTCGCCTTCATCGATGGTCGCTTCTTCTTCCTGGCGGCTGGCCTCGTACTGGCCGCGTATGCGATTCAGATCACCCTGCAGCGCGGCGAGTTCTGTTCTCGTCGACGCGGCATCCTGGCGGACCTTCTTGAGTTCGCGGTCGAGTATTACGGACTCGCCGCGCAGGTTGAACAACTCCTCCTGCAGGAGCGCGATGAGCTGCTCGAGATTCTCCTCCGCCTCCTCGATCACGACGGGCTCGTAGATCTTGCTCAATACGAGCAGCAGGATGATGGCGCCGAAACCGCAGCAAATGCAGTCGAGGAACGACAGGCTGAATGCTTCGATGTTGCGACGACGTCTCACGGCAGCTCCTTACGGCCAGTCCCGGCTAACGGTCAGGAAGGAACCGTTCGTGGTCAGCGCCAGCGACCAGAAAGAAATGGGCGCGGCGAAATCGCCCGACATCGGGAAGAGCATGATGTTGACCGGAATACCCGACGGCAGCTCGCGTGTTGCGCGAGTGAAAATATTGAGCCTCTCATTGGCACCGATGCGGGTCTTGTCCGACGTCGCCGCGTCCATCGTCGGCATGCCGTCGACCAGCAGGATGATGTTATCGGGGCGCGGCGACAAGGTCTTGGCGACGGCGAATGCGGAGTGCATGTTGGTCCCGTTCTTCGGCACCGTACGACGCAGGACCCGCACCGCTTCACTGAGCTGTTGACCGTCACCGGCCGTCAGCCAGACACCCTCGGTGCCGCGCAGAACAGGCTCCGTGATGTTGTTGAACATGTAGATCTGGTACTGGTCGTCCGCCGAGAACTGCGTGGTGAGCCAGTTGACCGTTGCCACTACCTGGCGCCACTTTCGCGCACGCAATTGCTCGGACTCGGGCCGGTTGCGGCGAATGATGACATTCGCGACGGAATCGCTGAGCATGCTCGCCGAACGATCGACCAGGATCAGTGTCCGTTCGCCGCCGAGCCGCAGTCCCGTCAGGTACTGGCGGTCGCCATCGCCCTTGAATTCGCGGATCTGTTCGCCGGCCTCGTCCTGGTCGGCCTTGATGGCCAGCAGCCGCTTGACCTCTTCGTCGAGCGATTTGATGTCCGACTGCAGTTTCTCCACGCGCTCGATCTTGGCCAGCGTGTCCTGGTCGTACTTGTCGAGCTCGGCCTGCAACTCCTGGATCAGCGCGATGATCTGCGCGATCTGGCTGTCAGCGTCTTCTTTCTCGACCTCGAGCTTCTGCTTGGTATTGCGCGCCAGTGCGAGGTTCTTGCGGCCTTCGAGCACCTCGATTTCGAGGCGATTGGTCTCCGCCATGAGTTCGCTGTTGTCGTTCTCGGTCGTCGCATTGACATGCGAGTTGATAATCATGAAGAACAGGATGACCGCACCGAAGCCACAGCTCATGCAGTCGAGGAACGACATGCTGAAGACTTCCGTCGACCTGCGCCTACGTGCCATCTGCCGGCTCCACGACAATCATCCGCAGTTCGACACCCGGGGTCCCGACGCGCAGCACGTCGCCGGTCTGCAATGCGGCAGACCCGTCAATGCGGTGGCCGTTCAGATAGGTCCCGTAGCGACTGTGGTCCGTGACAATACACTGGCCGTTGCTCGCCGCAATGTCGCAGTGGCGGCGCGACACACCGGGAATGTCCTGCCCGAGGTCCAGCCAGCGTTCATCCTCCGCCGATTGCGTGCCCAGCCACAGTGGTATTTCGTTAACGGACACCGCGTTGTGGCCCAGCAGGATGTGCGTTGGCTGTGCGGCGTGCTGGCGACCGCCGACATCGACAAGCACGGGTGCCTGATCCCACGGCAGGTGACGTATCATCGTGACCGAGCCGCCCCGGACATTCTCTGTACAACGGCTAATAAGGCCGCGGGCGGTCGCACCGGGTTCCAGCAGGAACACTTCGCCGCCCACCCTCGCCTTGAGCGTGTCCGCGAGGCCCGGCATGCGCGCGGCGCGGTCGGATAACTGGAGCGCCGGCGTCTCCCCGGCGCGGTACAGCGCACGCAGATTGCTGACAATGTTCTGGTAGACCGGCGTGGCCGCCGCGACGAAATCCAGTGACGCGATCTCCGCCCGGTGCACAATGCCGCGGTACTCGATCTCAAGGGGCACAGAGTCGCGGCTGCTCGCTATCGCCAGCCAGCCGAGCATGCCGTCCTGCAGCGCCTGCTCGGTTTCCGCCGTATGCAACGGATCGAAGCGGGACTGCCGCACGAAACTCTCGGCGATGACACGGAGCCAGATGCCATACAGGTTCAGCATGCCTGCGTCGTCCACGACCACGGATCGTTCAAACTGAACCTGCCCTTCCTGCAACATCCGCGTCAACATGGCCGAGTGCAGTCCGAGATCGATGTGCACCGGGACCGCATTGACGTAATGCCGCCGCGTCGCGGCAACCGCAGCGTCGACCATGGCAACCACGGGAATCCCGAGGTCCGTTGCGATGCCGAGCAACAGACCGAGGTTCTCCTTGTCCATGTAGCCCGGAACTGCCAGCGCCAGGCGGTCACCGGGTTTCGCCACGCGCTGCCACAACGTTTCGAGCTGCTGGCTGACGAGATCGGCCGCGGTGAGGTGCTGGAAGCGGGCGTCCGCGAGGGCTGCTGTTCGCAAGTCGTCCCAGTAGTGATTCTGGATACGACGAGGCTGCAGACTCGCATTGGCCCAGGCGTCACGCCCGGTCACGAGGCCGTCGTCCTCAAGCAACGCGTAACCCGGCTCACGGCACAAGATGCGCTCTCCGTCCGTGATCAGGAGGCCTGCATCGATGAGATGTGCTGCCAGTAGCGCCACGTTCCGGTCCGTCTCCGTCTAGTCCGACTTCAGGTGTCGAATAACCTTGTCATCGCAGTAGGTCTCGCTGTCGAACACGAGCCGTTCCTGCACAAGTTGTAACTGATGAACGAGGAACATCAGGAAGATGCTGATCAGAAGTGCGATGAAGGTCGAGTTGAATGCGACACCGAGGCTCTGCGTCACGCCGGCAATATCGCCCTTTACCGCCTTGTCCGCCTGGGCCAGCGCCTCACCGATACCGCGTACCGTGCCAATGAACCCGATCGATGGAATAGCCCAGGAAATATAGCGAATCATCGCGAGCTCCGACTCCAGGCGTTCGGCTTCCGACTCGCAAATCGTGTGCGTACTGCTCGAAACATCCTGGATACTGCGTGTCGATGCGAATCGCCGGAGTGCATTGAGCAGCGCCCTCGGCAACAGCATCTGCTGCCGGTCCTCCGGCAGTGCCTGCACCTGGCGGGCGAACTCACGCGTATCCTCGGGCAGAATTCGCATGCCCTCCGGTACCGGCACGAGGTCCACCTCGAGCAGCTTGCGTTCCGCGTTAATCTTCGCCGCCTTGTATCCCATGATGGCCAGGGCCCAGAACATCAGGATAAAACAGGCTTCCTGCTCCAGGTCCTTCACGAGCACCCAGACGCTGCGCTCACGAATGTAGTCCGGGTTGGCCTCTGCAAGCATGTTCTGTTCGATAATGACTTCGGCCGCGTTAGGTCGCACAACCGAGACGTAAAACGCATGCACAACAATGATCGCGATAATCAGTGCGAAGAGCTGGAAGACAAACTCGACGGGAATGTTCTTTTTATTCATAGACAACGCTCAGTAGGTCAGGCGATCAGATATCGACGGGAAAATCGGTGGATTGCTCGAAACGCACTTCTTCGGAAAAATCGAAATCATCGTCTTCGATTTCGGAATAGTCTTCATCGAGGCCGAGCAATTCGTCTATTTCCTCATCCGTAACCTCTTCCTCGGGCTCGGCAGGCTCTTCGCCGGCTGGCTCGACGGCATCATTCTCACTCTTTGCATCCTGCGCCCAGATTCCGGGACCGGCCAGGATCGACAGCAACAGCAGTATCAGCAGTCGGTTCACGAGTATGGACTCCTTCGAAGCTAGCAATAGCGGCTACGGATTTTGACCGCGACCGCACGCGATTGTCTCATGTATTTTCGGTCATCCACGGCAAATGCCGTGCCGCTGCCGCATCAGTCCGCAAAGCGTGCCACGCGAAAGCCCACATCCACCCGTGGCTCCGAACTGAAGTCCCGGTAGCTCAGGCGCAATTCGCTGACGCCGGCATGGCGCCAGCTTGAACCGCGAATCACGTGGCTGGTGCCGCGATCCGGTCCCGCCGGGTCAACGGCCGGTGTGGTTACGCCGGGTGTCGGCACCGTGTAAAAATCGTTCACCCACTCCGCAACATTGCCGCCGCCGTCGAAGATACCGAGCGTATTGGCCTTGAAGCTCCCGACCGGTGCCGTCGACGCATAGCCGTCGTCGTAGGCCGGCAGGATTGAGGGTACGAGTTCGATCGCTGTGCGATCGGCATAGTTACCGGCCTCGGCCGGTGGCGGCCAGTTCGCACCCCAGGGAAACTTCGATGGCTGCTTCTGTCCGCCATAGCGAATGGCAAGAGCCCACTCCGCTTCGGTGGGCAGCCGGTAGCCATCGGTCAGCGGAAACACCGGGACCCAGACGCCGAACTCGGCCCGGTAGGCGGGCGTGCGCCCTTCCCGCTGGCTGAGCCAGTTGCAGTACTGCACGGCATCCGCCCAGCTCACGTTGGCGACGGGATTATTGTCCGCGCCCAAGGATGGATGGATGCTCGTGCCTGAATCGTGGTTCGCGCGGTACTCGGCGAACTCCTTGTTGGTGACTTCGTGAATGCCGATGAGGAACGGTCGGGTAATCGTTACCGGACGTATAACCTCGTTCGCCCTGCGGCCGACTTCGGCGCGTGACGCACCCATGGAAAACGTCGCGGGCTCCACGCGACGCAAGGTCTGCCCGGCCGGTGACTTGAGCGTCTTGGCGATACTGTCCTGTGCGACTGCCTCGAGCGACCGCAATGTTGCGGTCAGCGTCTGGGGGTAACCCGGGCGCGGCGTTACTGTCCGCCGCCACGTTACGTGGCCCTGGCGACGCACTTCAATTTCGTGCGGGGCGGAACTCAGGCGCACCGTCGTCTTGCCCTTGCCGCGCGCGCGCCCGTCCACGTAGACCGTTGCGTCTGCGGGCGTCACATTGACCGTCACGGTGCCAAGTCGCGCCGACAGGTCCACGGTGACCGACTCCGACGCATTGGACTCGAGCCTGAAGCTGCGCCGCGTTACCCCGTAACCGGCCTTCGACAGGCCAATGTCGTAGTCGACATCGGGAGCCAACGACAATGTAATGGGGGACTGCCCCCGGTAACGGCCGTTCACCGTCACATTCGCGCCGCGTGGAATGGTGTTGACGATAAGGCGCGCGTCGGCCGGATCCAGCGTAATGATGGGCAACTGCTGAGCGACGTTGGGTGCGGCCACGACCGTGCCGTCCCAGGCACTGAACCCCTCCTTCGACAAGCTCACCTCGTGCGACCCTTCGAGCAACTCGATCGTGGCGGGCGTAACACCGACCTCCTCGTCGCCGGCTAGGATCGTCGCGCCGGGCGGCTCCGACTCGATACGTACGTCGGCCCAACGCGGCACAAGCTGCACATTGAAATTTTCGAGCAGGTCGAGACCCGCCATCTCAATGATGCCCGTGAACGGCAGGAAGCGCTCGGCCTCTACCCGTACCGCATGCGGCCCCGGCTCCAACTCGATGGGGCCGAATGGTGCCTTGCCCACCTGTCCCTCATCCACCGTCACAACGGCATCGACAGCGGGGTCGACCACCACCAGCAACCGCCCCGGTTTCTTGCGCATGCGCAGGTTGACCGTCATCGACTGCTCATCCGCGACGACAAAACTTTGCTCGACGTCGTAGTAACCCTGCTTTTGTACGCCGACGGTGTAGTTACCCTTGCGCAGGAGAACGCGATCGCCGATTGGCAACCGGAACCAGCCGCCATCGATCGTGAATCCATCCGGTTCGGCCGGCTCGATCTCGAATTGCACCGACTTGGCACTGAACAACAGGTAGGACGACAGCAGGAGAACGGCAAGTCCGACGCCGACAATGATCTTGAGCGGGCTCGTGCGATGCTGCTCGATGCGGGCCGCGGTTTCGACCGCACGCTTAAAAGCCGTCGGCGCTATCGCCTCGTCATCGGGCACTTCGTCCGCGTCCGCCATTTCCGGCGGGCGGGTGACGTAAGCACTGTCTTCGAGACGCACATCCAGCGACAATTCCCCACCCTGCGTCGCAACGCGAATACGGCTGCCATAGAACCTGAGTTCGTCACCGTCTTGCAGCTTGCGGCTGGTTTCGAGTATCTCGCCGTTGATCGTCAGGGCCTCGCTGCGACCGACGGGCTGCACGAACGGGATACCGTCGAGCAGGTCGAGCAATGCGACCGGCCCGCCGCCAGGGCCGGGCAGTCGTAATTCGCAATCGCCACTCGTGCCGACGCGCAGCGGCAACGCGTGGGCGTCGACCCGACGCTCACCCTCCACATCCCTGACAATCAAATGATCGAAACTCAAATCGGCTCCATGCAGACCACCTCGATGGGTGTCATCTCGATTTCCGGCGCGACGCGAAATTCGACACGCACATCACGAAACCCCGGGCGTATCCCGATAGCGACGTAGGTCCCTGGCCGCAAGTCAAGCCGGGTGCCCTCGAAACTGCCCAGCACCCCGACCTTGTAAATAGAGACCGCCGTCATGTTATCCGAAACGAGCTCGACCGTAACGGGTGTCGACGCGCGCTTGAGGAGCCGTGAAAGCTCGTCACGCTGCCCGGCCAGCCGCGGCCCGATGTCGGGCATTACTGTCACGTCGACGACCAGCGTCGTTGCCCGCTTCATGACCGCTGTCGCCGACAGGCGATCCGGGTCCCTGATGTACTCATCGAATTGCGCGTGCAATGCGCTCATCCGGCGCGCCTTGGCGAGTCCGTCCTTGGCAAAGGCCAGGTTGTCGTCGACCTTGAGTATCTCCTCGTAGGTCGTTGCGGCGGCATCCCAATGCTCGGACGCCTCAAGCGCCAGGGCTTCCTGTTCCAGCGTATTGATCGTGTCGAGGCGCAGCCCCTGGTCAACCTGCAGCAGGCCGTCGGCCGGCTCTTTCGAACCGGGTATCAATTGCTCGGCCATGCGAAACGCCGCCCGCGCCGCAAGGTAGTCGCCGACCGCCAACGCTTCAAGCCCCTCGCTCATGCGTGCATCGAACTGCATCTTGACCTTCGTCGCACGCACACGCTCGAGTCCTTCGGTCGCGGGCGCCCAGTTCGGATCCAGGGTGGCCGCCCGTGCAAAGCTCGTCTCCGCCGCATCGAGCTCCAGCTCTTCTTCGTATGCAAGCCCCTGCTCGACGAGCTGCTGGACCGTCTCGAGGTTCCGCGCTCGTTCGAAACCGGCCCGCGCTTCGGGATGGTTCGGGGTGATCGCGACGGCCAGCTCATAGAGTCGCAAGGCTTCCGTCCGGTCCCCTGCATCGAAAGCGGCCCTGGCACCGGTCAGCGCCTTGTCGAACTCGGCTTCGATCTGGTCGAACAGGGGTTCGAGAACCGAAAGCGCATCCAGGTAGTGAATCTCGGCAGCCGCCCAATTGCGTTTCAGAAACGCGGCGTCGCCTTGGGCATAGAGTTCCTTGGCGCGGCGGTACGGCACCTGCGCCCAGCGTTGTACGCTGCGCTTCTCGAGGGTTTCGAAATCGGACAGCAGCTCGCCGAGAATCATCTCCACGTTGAAACGCAACTTGCCGTCATCGTCGAGACCGCTGAAATCCGCATCGTTCTCGTTGAACTCGATCGTCTCGCCATCCAGCGCAACGTTCTCGGGTCTGTAGTCCCGCGTTACCCGGTCAATGGGAGGCTCGTCGCGGGTCGCGGGCGTATCGGCTTCGACCCGCGAATCGCCGGGCGTTTCGACGGACGGTGGAACGGCAGATTCCTGCACGCTGCGTTGCGAGTCTTCAACCGCGTCGGGCAGCAGGAACACGACCCCCAGCAAGACACCAAGCATCGCCGCGAGGGCGATCAACAGGGTACGCGCACTGATGCCGGCACCGCTGCCAGCCGCGTCGCTCCCGGCTGCGAGCTCCGCCGTCTTGCGCGGCGGCCGCACCGCGGCAACGGTCTCGACGCGTTCGTCCCCGAGCACCGGGCGCGCGGTGATCCGGGATCGCGCGGGGCCGGGAGCGAATCCTGCCTCGCGCAGGACCCTGCAAACCTCCCCGGCGCCGGGCCTGCGGCCGGCGTCCTTGTCGTGCATGCGCGCCACGAGGTCCTGGATGGCCCCGGGTATTGCCTCGCCACTCGCCGCCTGCAGTGGCGCGGGATCGACCGTGGGAGGTGGCCATGGCGGCCCGCCCGATACCAGCTCGTAGAGAAGGGTTCCGAGCGCGAAGATGTCATCGGCCGGTTGCGCTGCTTCCCCGGCAAGGGACTGCGGACTCGCGGCGATGAGCGAGCCGCCGGCGGCCGCCGCACCGGCACTGGCCGCGACCCCGAAGTCGCTCAAGTAAGGCACGCCGTTGTGGTCGAGAAGAACGTTCGACGCCTTGACGTCCCGATGCACGATGTCCTTGGCATGCGCATAGCGCAGCGCATCGGCAACCAGGCCCAACGGCGGCAGGATTTCGTCCAGGGATAGCCCGGTGAGCACACCGAGATCGCCACCC
>Ga0224506_10002505_pt1 | contig 12461 bp, 8 predicted proteins | sample SF_Jan12_sed_USG_2_FD_169108 | JGI IMG/M metagenome (GOLD analysis project Ga0224506, IMG submission 169108) | Sediment microbial communities from San Francisco Bay, California, United States - SF_Jan12_sed_USGS_8_1 | ecosystem: Environmental > Aquatic > Marine > Sediment | place: USA...
TGGCGTTGTTCCTGTCGCATCGTAAAGATAATATGTCCCTCCTGTGGTTAATGATGCTCCTGACAAGTACTGCGTGCCTCCTCCACTTGGTGCATCGTAGTACGCTTCGCCTCCTGTTAAATTAGTCCCTGTTATCACTGGTAAGGTATAACTGTCACAAACCGTCTGATCACCTAAAGGATCGATCACTGGGGTTGGGTTCACCGTCACCACAGCTTGGTCGGCTAAGGTAACCAAAGTACATCCTGCGATAGTAGCTTCAATATCATAAGTGGTAGCCACAGTAGGCACTTGCACTTGAGGTATAATTAAATTCAAATCAGCACCAGCACCTAATCCTGTAACAGGTGGTGCTAAAGGAGTTCCTAATACAGTCACTTCATATGTAACTCCCGTTTCAGCACCACTTACCGTAATGTTAAGATCACCCGCAGCAGGGTTACATGTAGAAGGGTCACTAACTACCAAAGCACTATTTGGTAAGTTATTCACCGTAACATTTGCTGTACCCACCATGATAGCTTCTGTACAATCGCCTTGCGTTGCTCTAACGGTAATCGCATCTCCATCATTAACTGCAAAATCACCATCTAATACTGTGATCGTAAAAGGAGATGCTCCCGTCCCTATCTTTGTGACTGTAGTAGCTATGCCATTTTGAAATATGGTGTAAATAACATCAGGCTCTCCACCTATTGCTAAATCGCTGCCATCTAATACAATATCTAAGTCTGAATTATTACAAATAACAGGCGTCAAAGTGGTGATATTATACGTATTCGGGGTTGGGTCTGCTAAAACAAATGGCCCTAATACCTCAGAACACCCTACTGTAAAATCATCGGTAACCGTTACTGAATATGAACCTCCTGCAAGTCCGGATATGTTTTGAGACGTAGAAGTAAATGTCCCAGGACCCGTCCAACTATATGAAAAAGGACCTACTCCCCCTGTATGGGTAAATGAAATAGATCCATTGGTTGATCCTACTACACAAGTTGTATTGTCTACTAAAATTTGGGTATCTAATGTAATTTTAGCAGGTTCTGTGACAATTAAGCCCGAAACTACCCGTACATTGAAAGGAGGGGTATTACTTGATGTAACTCTGACACGATATTCAGAGCCTGTCCCAATTGCTGCAACCACATCAGCACTTTCATTTGCTTTTATTCCGAATGCTTGCCATCCTGGCTCATAAGCAACTGTACCAGTAGCTACTGATATGTTATCGTTAATAAGAATGGTGGTTTCAGAGGTATTATTAATTGTAACAATAGGAATATCTGAACCTTGAAACAGATAGAATTCAATTGTATAAGGTGCTGTTCCCGATGGAATGTTTAGCGTTACCTCTCCATCACCAAAATTCACACAAGATGCATTTGTGGTGACAGAAGCATTAACACTTAGTTGAGAATATGCATTTGTTCCAAAAACAATGGCACTAATCACCAGCAATGTTTTAATAAAAATATTTTTCACTATACCCATATTTATAGCCTTATTGCACTTATTTCCTTGAATTTACACATCCAATTATCACTTTCAAATTCGGCACGTACTTTATATAACTCACCTTCTGTTAATTCACTAAATTGAACAGTATTATTACCGTACCCATCTTCTCTTTCTAGTTCAACATATTCCCCATTTTTATACTTATAGAGTATGCATACATATTGGTTTGAAGTTGACACTTTAACAAATATACTTTTATTATCTAAACCTTTTGCTTCGGGCAATAACGCTATTGTATTACCACAGACCTGTGAGGGAGTGTTTTGACAAATACTACTTTCTCTAAATTCATCATTTAGGTGTGTAATATTTGAAAATCCCACAGTACTAAATAATAATCCGAAAAGAATCAATACATAATATTTTCTATAAATAAAACTTGGTTTCATTAGTAAGGTGTTAAATCTGAGGCGATGTTTAAAACTTACCATTAATATAGTTTAAAAAAAAAATGTAACCGAATACGCAAAAAAATCAACAAGTTTAGACTACTCAAAACCTTGTAAATATGTGGTAAAAATAGTGATATTCAAACAAAATCACTCCAAAACATTATTCAAAAAGTATGTAAGTAAGGTTTACGTAAAAATTATATAATTCTAAATTAATATTTTTTATCCAATATTTCCTTAAAAATCATAGCTTTTTTTAACCCATTCTCATCAGAAAGGTCTTCAACAAGCTCATCTAATAGTCCGCTATTCTCTTCTTCTACAAATTTATCGAACCTTTTATACTCTATATCATGTCGTAACTCTTTTGAGTCTAACGACTCAAGTTGTTGAGCTTGTTCGATAGATTTTTGATATACTTCGTCTATTTCGTGATCAGTAGGCACTTCTTTTTCAAACGCATACTCATGCTTCTCTACTTCTTCTACGGCTGATTCTTGTACTACTGGTTCTTCGTATTCATCAGTTTTCTCCGCAGTAAATTCTCTCAACAAATCCTCAAATGAAACTTGAGGCTGCTTAGGAGTGCTATCGCTATACTCTCGCTCTTCTTGGGGCGTTTGTTTGTTTTTATTTTTCATGAAGCGACTAATAACGTAAATCACTCCGAATACCAAATATAAAATGAGTTGAAACTTGTTCTCCATGCAACAAAGATAGTAAAATCCTTTATAGGATGGTGCTTATAAAATAAATAGTCAATATGATATTTGTCTGGTAGGCAATAAATGATAAATTTGTTGCCCTTATTTGGGGATAGTATTTCAAAATATTTGTAGTGCATGCAACTTTCAAAGTTAGAAATTAAAGGATTTAAAAGTTTTGGAGACAAAGTAACCATCAATTTTGATGAGGGGATTACAGGAATTGTAGGTCCCAATGGCTGTGGAAAGTCCAATGTGGTTGATGCAATACGCTGGGTTTTAGGAGAGCAAAAAACAAAAGCTCTACGATCTGACAAAATGGAGAATGTCATATTTAATGGCACCAAGAAGAGAAAAGCCTTACAAATGGCAGAAGTCTCTCTTACTTTTAACAATACAAAAAACCTGCTCCCTACTGAATATTCACAGATAACCATCACTCGTAAATATTATCGTTCAGGTGAAAGTGAATACCAACTGAACGGAGTGACATGCCGACTGAAAGATATTACAAACTTATTTTTAGATACAGGAATTGCTTCGAATAGTTATGCCATTATCGAATTAAAAATGGTTGATGACCTTCTTAACGATAAAGATAATTCAAGAAGAGGGCTTTTTGAAGAAGCTGCGGGTATTTCAAAATTTAAAAAAAGGAAAAAAGAAACGTTAAAAAAATTAGAAGATACCGATGCCGATTTAGATCGGGTTGAAGATTTATTGTTCGAAATTGAAAAGAACATGAAATCATTAGAAAAGCAAGCACGACAGACCGAACGCTACTATAAAATAAAGGAAGAATATAAAACTTCAAGTATTGCATTAGCAAGAGCAACTGTTAGTAAGCATACTGAAACGTTTACTGGATTAAACCAACAAATAGAAGAGCAAAAGGATAAGAAAACATCTACTACAAAGCAAATTGCAGAAGTAGAAGCGTTGATTGAAAAAGTAAAAGCTGACATTATAATCAAAGAAAAGACACTTGCATCGAGACAAAAAACGCTTAATACTCACGTAGGAAATATTAGGCAATACGAAAGCGATAAGAAAATAAAAAATGAGCGACTGCGGTTTTTAAATGACAAATCTGAGAAGTTACGGGAGCAAATCGAGCAAGACAAGACAAGTAATGATCGTGCGCATTTCAGTATTCAGAGTATAAAAGAAGAAAAAGTAAGTGCTCAAAAAATATTAGATGAGATAGAATATAAGGTAAAGTTTCTTCAAGAAGGCTATGAAGTAGAGAAAAATAGAACGAATGCCTTAAAACAAGAAGTAGAATCACTAAACAGTACTCACCGAGAGAAGCAAAATGAAGTATACCAATTTACTAAAGACGTTGAAATAAAAGAAATTCAACTTTCTTCATTAAAACAAGAGCTAGAAAAAACGGCTACGGACACCTCTTCCCACTCTACAAACTTAGAGGAGTTTGAAAAGAAGACTACTCTGCTTGGCAATCTTCTTGATAAAAAAAATAGTCATTTATCTACATTAAAAGAAAAAGATAATGACTTAGAAAAAAGAATTGAAAATACTGAAAAAACCATAGAAGTAATACGTGAAGAACAATCGCAGGTAAACAGAAAATTAGATGCCCGTCAAAACGAATTCAACCTTACTAAATCATTGGTTGAAAATTTAGAGGGCTTTCCCGAGGCAATTAAATTTTTAAAGAAAAAATCGGGATGGAAAAAAGAGGCTCCATTACTTTCCGACATTCTAACTTGTCCGGATGAATACCGAGTAACGATCGAAAATTACCTTGAACCCTACCTTAACTACTATATTGTTGATCATGAAGCAGAGGCCTATCAAGCCATTAATATACTTAGTGATGCTGTAAAAGGGAAGGCTAATTTTTTCATTCTTGACTCGTTCAAAAAGTTTTCACCGAACATCTCAAAGATGATTAGTAATTCTTTTCCTGCTACAGAGATTATTGAATACGATGAAAAGTATAAAAAATTGATGAGTTATGTATTGGACAATGTGTACATCGTTCAAAACGATTCTGGAGAAATGCCTGATGATTCCGAAAGCACCTTTATCACTAAAAATGGCAGGGTCACCAAACGAAAATTCAGTATTTCAGGAGGTTCTGTAGGGCTATTTGAAGGTAAAAAAATAGGAAGAGCAAAAAATCTTGAAAAACTTGAGAAAGAGATAAAACAGCTTACTCAAAAACTCAACCAAATCAACCAAAGTTTAGCTGACAAACAAGAAGAGTTAGAGGCACTGAAATCTAATGTACAAAAAGAAGAAATTGAAGAATTACAGCAAGAGATATCCAAAACAAGTGAAGAATATATTTCTATAAAAACCAAGCAGGAACAGTTTAATGAAATGATAAGTAATGCTGATTTAAAACGAGAGGACATTCTCGAACGAATAAATGACATTACAAAAGAGATTAATCAAGAAAAACCTCGTGCTGAGGCAGAACAGAATGTACTTCTAAAAAACGAAGAGAAACTCATTCAGCTCAATGAGGAACTCACATCACAGAGTGAAATTTTAAGTGATAAATCTACCACCTATAACGAGAACAACATTCTTCTACACCAACAACGAAACAAATTAACGAGTCTGGAAAATGAGATTTCATACAAGCAAGATGCATTCGATAGCAGTAAAGTTCGTATTGAAAAAAATCAAGAAGAGTTAAAAGTAACCGATACTGAAATCAAAACCCTCATTGAGAAAAACGAATCGAAAGATGATGCGTTGGTTAAGATGTATAATGAAAAAGAAAGCATTGAAACGGGCGTAAATGAAGCTGAAAAAGAGTACTATAAAGCTAGAGGAGAAGTTGATGAGGAAGAAAAAAGAGGACGTGAACTACATAGAAATAAAGAAAATATTGATGCTCTAATAATGGAGTTGCAAAACAAGCTTAATGAAACTAAACTAGAGTTATCGTCTGTAAAAGAAAGGTTATCCGTTGAATTTGAAATTGAGTTAGATGAGTTGTTAAAAGAAGTTCCGTTAGAAACGGACGCTATACAAGAAGAAGAGTTGAAAACTATAGTTGTAAAACTAAAAGAACGCATTGATAGTATGGGGCCAATTAACCCTATGGCTATGGAAGCTTATGGTGAAATTAAAGAACGGAATGATTTTATTATTTCTCAAAAAGAAGACTTATTAAAAGCGAAAGATTCATTACTTACTACCATTCTTGAAATTGACGAGGTTGCAAAAGTCACTTTCTTAGAAGCATACGGAAAAATTAAAGAAAATTTCATTAAAGTATTTCGTTCATTATTCACCGAAGAAGACGATTGTGATTTAATATTAGTGGATCCTGACAACCCATTAGAATCAAAAATAGAGATTATGGCAAAACCAAAGGGAAAACGTCCATTATCTATCAATCAGCTATCTGGAGGAGAAAAAACCTTAACAGCAACCTCTTTGTTATTTGCTATCTATCTTATTAAACCCGCCCCATTTTGTATATTTGATGAAGTAGATGCCCCTCTTGATGATGCAAATATTGATAAATTCAATAATATCATTCAAAAATTCTCAGCTGATTCTCAGTTTATAATAGTGACGCACAATAAACGTACTATGGCAAGTACTGATATAATTTATGGAATTACCATGATTGAACAAGGTGTATCACGTGTTGTCCCTGTCGATTTAAGAGAATTAACCTAAAGAATATTCAATCAATCAACCCTCTGATATATCTATTACTTTACTCTGATCGTATTCAAATAAATGTCTCTTTTTTATAGTTTCTGCTATCTTTTTAGGAACATATCGTACCCATTCATCATTTCCATCTCCTATCATCTTTAACACATCATCAGAGATGATATTAAGGTTTTTAATATTAGCATTTCCAACATCCTCCAACTTATCATTGTCTTTCAAATATTGCAATAACGATTTCATCTCTTCAGGAACCACCAAATCATTAATTGTCAATAATTCACTTCCACCATCAATACTAATTGATGGGTATACATACAGCTTCACATTGCCACCAAGTAGTTTCCCGAAAGCTTCTAAAATACCACCTCTTAATCGTGTGTAATATTTTTCATCGAAAATTCTTTGTAAGCTATATATACCCAATATTATTCCAATCTTAAACCCTTTCGTCAATCTCGACAAATGATTTACAAGCCTATAGTATTCAGGGTAGTTAGAAATAAGCACATTCTGTCCCAAGGAACAAATAATATCTACTCTTTGTAAAAAATCTTTCTCATCAATTTGTCCATCCGTACTCAGGTCTGTCAGTGTCAGTTCACACAGTACACAAATATTTTTTTTATCTACATCAGGTTCTGATATAAAATGCCTTCTAGAAGCCAGCAACATGTCAACATTTACATGAGTAACTGGTCGGAATCTACCTCGTAAAACAAGTACGTTTTTCTTATATAACACTTCTGATGGCTGAAGCATCGAACCATCTGGCGAAAACATAGTTGCTCTTGTATGACCATTTCTCACTAACTTCAAACTCATTAACCGGTTGTCGACATGCTCAAAATCTGGCCCTTCCAATCGAAACATATCTATTTCAATACCTCCAGTTGAAATTCCATCAACCAATGAATTTAAAAATTCTTCTGGATCACTAATATGCATACATGCAAAAATTAGATTTACACCTATTGTCCCAATTGCAGCTTGTTGGATATGAATGTCCGTATCATGCATTTTTACATGAATAACACATTCATTGGGTGTAGAGTCGGGGTGTAATTGAAATCGACAACCTATCCATCCATGGGGCTGATTCGTTTTTTCATAATTTAATGCTTCTACCGTATTAGCAAATGCAAAAAATTGAGTAGTAGGTATTCGTCCTGATAATCGTTCTGGAAGAAGGTTGTACTCTTTTTCTAGCATTCTTAATAATCGATTTTCACAAACATATCGACCATTTTTACCATATATTGCATCACTAAACGACATGTCATATGCTGACATCGTTTTCGCTATTGTCCCTGAGGCACCTCCCGCTTTAAAAAAATTAGAAGCTACTTCTTGCCCTGCACCTATTTCAGCAAATGAACCATAAATATTTTTATTTAGGTTTATTCTTAAAGCCCTTTCCTTCGTACTAAGTATGCGTTTTTCTTCCATCAAACTACATTTTTTAAACTAACAAAAATGATTTCTACATCGTTTCAAAATAATATTCAATGTTAAGAACTTCCTGTGTTATTCGACCATTTTTTCGAACATATTTTTTAAACCAAATAAATTTTATAATTTCATACAATTTCTATTTTTATAAAATATTAAAACGATAATTAAACTTTAATCAACTAAACATCAATGCCCTTATGGAAGTATTAGATTTTATAACCTTGCTCATATTCATGGCAGCATTTTTCACATTAATTAATGTGAAGTACTTGAAATTACCCTCAACGATTGGTCTAATGCTTTTAGCACTTGGTCTTTCTCTTTTTATTATTGGTGGAGAATATGTTTTCAGAAACCTAAATTTACTTGCTACAAATTTAATGACAGAGTATGACTTTTCGAAAGTGCTTTTTCAAGTCATGCTTAGTTTCTTATTATTTGCAGGAGCGCTTGATGTAAATCTTCATAAATTAGGAGAGGAAAAATGGCCTATTCTAATACTTGCTACTGTAGGTGTTCTTATTTCTACCTTTTTTGTAGGTAGTGCAATGTACTTAATCCTGCCTTTTTTAGGACTTCCATTAGATTTTGTTTACTGTTTATTATTTGGAGCGTTAATCTCTCCTACCGACCCTATTGCTGTATTAGCAATGATTAAAAAAACCGTTGTTTCTGAAAATCTAGAATCACAAATTGCTGGTGAATCATTGTTTAATGACGGAATAGGCGTAGTAGTATTTCTTTCTATACTAGGTGTAGCTGCTGGTGGTGTTGAAAATTTTGAAGTGATTGAAGTAGTAAAATTGTTTGGAATTGAAGTGATTGGTGGAGTTGTTCTAGGAGCATTGTTAGGGTATATTGGATTGTATCTTTTAAAAATAATTGATAACGAGCACACCGAAATTGAAGTATTAGTGACACTTTCAATGGTGCTTGGTGGAGCAAGTGTTGCTGAAACACTTCATGTATCAGGTCCTTTAGCCATGGTAGTAATGGGTCTTTTTGTAGGTAGAAAAGGAAGAATAGGTAAGGAAGGCGAAGAAGATGCTGCTGGAGAATATGTGTACAAATTTTGGCATTTGATGGATGAGGCCATGAACGCTATTCTCTTCATATTAATAGGGCTACAAATTATAGTTATTCATTATGAAATGGATTATTTCTATGCTGCTGGTATTGCCATCCTCGTAGTACTTACGGCACGACTTCTTGGTGTTGGAATTCCTGTCTCTATCATGAGAATTAAAAGATTCTTTCCTAAATACACCATTAGGATACTCACATGGAGTGGTTTGCGAGGTGGAATATCAGTTGCATTAGCCCTTTCTCTTTACAAAGAGAACCACGGTTTTGTTATGGATCCAAAGATTGTGGATATTCTTATTACCATGACCTACTGTGTGGTTCTATTTTCTATTGTTGTTCAAGGACTTACTGTTGGTAAATTATTTAAATTGGCAGCAGAGAACGATAAAAAAGAAGCTTAATCTCGTTCATGCAAAAACAAACAATAGCCATTACATATAAGAATGTAATGGCTATTTTTTTGATTAGTAGTAAAAAGTCTATACTTTTCGTGTTCGATATAATTTAACAATTACAAAAACTAATAATTATGGCAAATAGAGGTGGATTCTCTAGCAAACTAGGTTTTATTATGGCTGCAGCAGGCTCAGCTGTTGGTCTCGGGAATATATGGAAATTTCCATTTGAAGTTGGCAATGGAGGTGGTGCTGCTTTTGTCTTTATATACCTTATTTTCTGCTTTATACTTTGTTTGCCCGTAATGATTACAGAAATTGCTATTGGAAGAAAAACTCAGCTCAACCCTGTTGGAGCATTCTCAAAACTAGGATTTAAAGGATGGAGAAACCTAGGAAAACTTGGGCTTATTAGTGGTTTTTTAATTTTATCATTTTACAATGTAGTAGCTGGTTGGGCTTTTGGTTATTTCATCGAGATTTTATTAGGGAATTTTGAGATAGGCCAAAATTTTTCTGCGTTCACATCGAATGTAATTAAAGTAGGTGGATATGCTACTATCTTTATGGTTTCTACTGCATTCATCGTTTCAAAAGGTATTTCAGGAGGAATTGAAAAAGCAAGTAAAATATTAATGCCTACGCTAATTTTAATCATTTTATCGCTAGTAGCCTACTCATTCACACTAGAACACTCCATAGAAGGACTGAAATTTTATCTTGTTCCCGATTTTTCAAAAATAACTTTACCTGTGATCTACGGAGCTCTTGGACAAGCATTCTTCTCTCTGTCATTAGGCATGGGAGCATTAATCACTTATGGTAGTTATGTAGGTAAAAACGATAATATTATCACTTCAGCAGTATTAATCACACTAACCGATGTGGGCATAGCATTTATAGCTGGCTTAATGATGTTTCCTTTAGTTGCCTATATGACTGAAGGAGGTGTTGCAGAGTACGTTCAAGGTGGCGGTGGTGGTGCTGGTCTTATTTTCTCGACATTACCTAGTGTTTTTGAAAAAATGGGACCTACATTAGGAGTAGTAATTGGTTCTTTGTTTTTCTTATTATTATCATTTGCTGCACTTACTTCAACGGTATCTTTACTAGAGGTGCCTGTTTCATATGTAGTAGATGAACATAAAGTGAAAAGAACCAGAGCAGTTTGGGGTGTGGCGATTCTAATTTTTATAGTAGGCATACCTTCTTTACTAGGAAATGGTTACTCAACGTTTTTCACCGAGTTTGTTACTTATTTTGGTGCTGAAAAACCTACTGATTTCATGACATTTATCGGACATGTAGCCAACGACACTTTTCTACCTTTAGGAGGATTCTTAATTTCTGTATTTGCCGCATATGTATGGAAAAAAGCAAGTTTAAGTGATGAAATTTCTCAAGGGTATCCTAATTACAAAGGGTCTATAGTTGAGAAATATATTAATTTTACCATTTCTTATTTGTGTCCTACTATATTAGGTGTTTTATTTATTTTAACTGTACTTGATCGTTTTTTTAGTATCAGTGTGGTAGGATAAGTGATAATTAATAAGAAGAAAATTAAGGTTAATTATGCTATGTTTGTACTTTATTAATTTACACCTCAAAAAGTGAAAAATACTAAAAAAAATAAAAAGAAACGTTTAGGGAGCTACCCTTCATTAAATGTAATTTTTAGTGTCACACTTGCTCTTTTTGTAATTGGACTGTTTGGGATGTTGTTTTTACATACAGCAAAACTTTCTGAAATTATTAGGGAAAATATAGAAATTCAAATTTACCTAAACAATAACGTCTCAGAAAGTCAAAGAATAACACTACAACAAACATTAGCATCAAAACCTTTTACGTTATTAAAAGAAAACGAAGCTCAAATCGACTTTATATCAAAAGAAGAAGCTGCTGAAATTTTCATGAATGAAACGGGAGAAGACATCAACAATGTTTTGTCGGACAACCCTTTACGAGATGCTTTTACATTGAAAGTAAATGAAGCGTATTATGATCAATCTAAATTACAACAACTAAAGGATGAAATAGAAACATTAAGAGGTGTGTTTGAAGTTGTGTATGTCGAAAGTCTCATTGATTTAATTAATAAAAACATAACTAAAATCAGTCTTATATTACTGGGCTTCACTTCCATTCTTTTATTAGTGGTCGTAATTCTCATTAATAACACCATAAAATTAGCGTTATTTTCGCAGCGTTTTTTAATACGAAGCATGCAATTAGTAGGAGCAAAATCAAGTTTCATACGTAAACCATTTTTATACCGTTCATCACTTTATGGTCTTATTGGAGGTGTATTGGCTTCTATTCTTCTTTTTAGCTTAACCCAGTATGCGTACAAACGTATTGAGGATTTACAGTTACTTCAAGATATTAATAAAATGATGATATTGTTTGGTCTCTTACTTGTTTTAGGAATCATAATTGGTTTTTTTAGCACATTGAAAGCAATAAATAAATACCTAAAAATGTCACTTGACGATTTATACTAAACTATGGAAAAAAATAATAAAGTCGCTTTTGGTAAAAAAAACTACACTCTGATGTTAATCGGAATAGCAACCCTTATTACGGGGTTTGTTGTTATGTCATTAGATACTGAACCACATGGTTTTGGATTTATAGGTCTTACACTAGGGCCCATAATTGTAATGGCTGGTTTTATCATAGAATTCTTTGCTATACTTCACAAGAAATAAATGGACATTATCGAGGCATTAATCCTTGGTGTTATTCAGGGACTAACGGAATTTTTGCCAGTTAGTAGTAGTGGACACATTGAGCTAGGGGCTGTTTTATTGGATGTACAATCGAAAGATAATTTACTTTTCTCGATTATTGTTCATGGCGCTACCGCTCTTTCTACTATCGTGGTATTCCGTAAAACTATTATTCAAATTATCATCGAACTATTCGAGTTCAAATGGAATGAATCTACTCAATTTCTGACAAAAATAATCATCTCTATGATTCCTGTTGGTATTGCTGGCGTGTTTTTTGAAAAACAAATCGAATCCTTTTTTGGTGGAAATGTCACTTTTGTAGCTAGTATGTTACTCATTACAGGCGTACTATTATCTTTCACCTATTTTGCTCAAAACCCAAAAAAGGAAGTGAGCTATTGGAAAGCATTTTTTATAGGCTTAGCACAAGCAGTTGCTATTCTTCCAGGAATATCAAGATCAGGTGCTACAATTTCTACTGCTATTCTTCTTGGCGTTGACAAA
>Ga0224506_10002506_pt1 | contig 12461 bp, 8 predicted proteins | sample SF_Jan12_sed_USG_2_FD_169108 | JGI IMG/M metagenome (GOLD analysis project Ga0224506, IMG submission 169108) | Sediment microbial communities from San Francisco Bay, California, United States - SF_Jan12_sed_USGS_8_1 | ecosystem: Environmental > Aquatic > Marine > Sediment | place: USA...
ATCGGCTAAGCTCGAAGAAAAAAGGATAGAGCTCGTTCCCGGAAACCATGCTGTACCTCCAGAAAAACAACAGTTTTACAAAAAAGCGTTGATCATAGCCAATAAATCTGATCATCCACATGCCGAGGAGAAACTCAACGCCTTGAAAGACTTTATCGATCCAGAGTTCACACTGATTCCTGTTTCTGTCTTGGAGGAGGACAAATTAGGCGAACTTAAAAATCACATTTATTCCCTCCTTGATGTCATTCGCGTCTACAGTAAAATTCCAGGAAAAAAGGTTGACCTTAAGGATCCCTATATCTTCAAAAAAGGGAGTTCTCTGATGGATATGGCCAAGGTTGTCCATAAGGACTTTGCTCAAAAGCTCAAATACGCCAGAATCTGGGGAAAAGATAAATATCAAGGACAAAAAGTGAACAAGAATTACTTGCTTGAGGATGAAGATATCATCGAATTGCACCTCTAAAAGACCATCTTTTTTTAAAGCTTTTTTCCCTTTACTGATCTCCCCTTAACATTTATAATTGGAGCTATACAGACGGGGCGTAGCGCAGTCCGGTTAGCGCACAGCGTTCGGGACGCTGGGGTCATGGGTTCGAATCCCATCGCCCCGACCACTCCTTCTCAGTCCAAAAACCAAAAGCATCCTCAACGCCTCCAAACATGACTAGGGAATCGATTAAGGGATGTATGGTTAAATTAAGTCAATTGAAGTATATATAAATATATTCTTTGATACTTAAGGCAAAAATTGGGGAGAATCCATGCGGAAACACGGAATTTACGCTAGGTCAACCTGATAAGTTCATAGTCCATGCTGCCCAACCCGATTTCTTGTCCATGGCGGAGCTGCACAGACCAGTCCACGTCATTCGCCGCTCTTAAAAAGTCCTTGCCGCTTTCCTCCATAAGCAAGTCGACAGATGCTTTATCCACGGCAATGGGATCGACGGACCCGAGTATACCTAGGTCATCTGCAATCAGCTTCCCATCCTCGGACATGCAATCACAATCCTTGGTTATCCTGATCAAGAAGTTTATGAAACCCGCACCCTGCTTGATACCCTGAACGACCGCCGTAGCATACTCAGCCATTTTCTCTTGAACACGAAGGGCATCTCCATCCCATCGCATTTTTACGGCTCCGACATTACAGACTACAAGACATTCCCCACATCCAATGCATTTCTCTTCGATGATGCGTGCGCTGCCGCCCTGCTGTTCAATAGCATCGGCCGGGCAATATTCAAAGCAGATGGAACAATTCGTACAGACTTTAGGATTAACCCATGGATGGACATCAGAATGCTGCTCGAGCTTCCCCGCCCGAGAAGCACATCCCATGCTTAAATTCTTGATGGCTGCGCCAAAACCAGAAAGGACATGACCCGTGAAATGGCTTAAACAAATGAGCAGATCCGTATTCAGGAATGTGCTTGCAATCTTAGCCGATTTGACCCGATCGAGATTAACTTCGACCTCATCGCTGTCCCTCCCGATGAGTCCATCAGCAATGATAACCGGAACTCCGAGCGCCTCCAGCGAAAATCCATGTTCTGAGGCCAACCGAAGATGGTCGACAGAGTTGGACCTGTTCCCGATATAAAGCGTATTCGTGTCTGTCAAGAAGACTTTGGCTTTCTTTTTTTTCAGCCGTTCGATCAGATGCAGCAACCACGGGGGTTTGATATAGCCTGTATTACTTTTTTCTCCAAAATGAATCTTGATCCCGACTAAAGAATTTTTATCTATCGTCTCTTCCAAGCCAAGATGAAGGAAGACTTTCTCTGTCTTCTTGGCGAGCGTCTCATTGGATTCTTCACCTGAAGCGGGCAGGAAATACACCTTACTCTGCATGGAATTCTTCTCCTCCTTCATTACTGTGACTCGAGGATGGCTTGTGCTGCGCTGAGGCCGGATTTTGATTCAAACGCGTAGCCGACGGATGCAAGTGTCTTTTCCAGAGCATCCAGGGCAAAATAGACCTGGGAGATGGACAGATTCCCCATGTGCCCCATTCGAAAGACTTTACCTGTCAGATTCCCGAGTCCTCCTGCCACAACAACTCCGTTTGCGAAGAATGTCTTCCGAAAAGCTAAATCCTCAATCCCATCTGGATAACGAACAACACTCAGTGTATCCGCCAGATATTGATCTTCTGGCAGGAATGAAAATCCCAGCGCGAGTAGGGCAGCCCGGATGGCTCGAGCGACACGGGCATGGCGCAAAAACCGCCTCTCTAATCCTTCCTCGAGAATGATCTTTGTTCCTTCATTAAAAGCCCTGATTTCATTCACACAAGGGGTCGAAAAATACTTTGATGGGTCTTTCATGATCGGAAGCCAGTTTAGAAGATCAGAATAATAGGCTGGTATGGATTCCATACTCCTTCTCTTCTCCATCGCTCTCTCTGACACAACCAAAACAGCCAATCCTGGTGGAACACCGAAGCATTTCTGGGCAGCCGTAAAAACGACATCCACTCCCCATTCATCCATCCTCTCTTCCATTCCCCCTGTTGCACACACCCCATCAATGATAAAAAGGGAGCCAGAGTCCTTTGTCATCTCAGCATAGTCTCGAACCGGAGCACAGACTCCTGTGGCCGTATCCACATGAGTAGACACTACAACTGCATGCTTCACCTGAGAAAGTTTGGTGTGTAGTGCTTCTGGCTCAACGGCCTTCGCTTCTTCGCTTTCGAGAACATCACAGTCCATTCCAAAGCTCTGGACAATCTGGGCCATTCTCTTACCAAAGTATCCTTGAGAAAGAATCAAGGCCTTCTCACTTTTGGCAAGCGTGTTAAGGAGCGCCATTTCCATGGCTAATGTCCCTGCTCCAGCAATGATGAACGGTTCTCCCCTCTCACAAAAGACAATTTTCTTGAGCTTCGAAAGAGCCTCCTTCAATTCATCCACATGAATCGGGCTGACGTGGGAAACCGTAGGCTGAGAGAGCGCGTTCAAGATTCGGGGATGGACAGGCGTCGGACCTGGGATAAGGAGTAATTTTTCTTGCAGCATTTTTCCTCTCTAATCATGAATTACCCTTCATTTTCAATAATAACCACCTATAAATCAAGATAATAAGCATCTTTTTTTCCGTGCAAGATGGAAGCATCTCTATTTCCGTATTGAGGGAAACATCTGACCTAATTGAGAAGTGCAGCGCCGGTTCCCCTCCATCCGAAGCCCACAGATGACACTTTCATGATTAACTGTCACGGAAATAGAGATGCTTTCGTGCAAGATGTAATACTTTTCTTCATCTCTTCCGTAATATATAATAAAAAAAATTTGCTGTTCTCTTAAGAAATTGAGGATTGGAGACACGGGATGCTAAAGATTGAACATCTTTCCAAGACTTTCGATTCCATCAAAGCTGTGGACGATATATCTTTCGAAGTAAAAAAGGGGGAGATTTTTGGATTTCTCGGTCCAAACGGAGCGGGCAAGACTACGGCTATCTCCATGATTTCTGGCCTTCTCAAGCCTGACTCCGGGAAGATCACCATCGACTCCATGGATTTAGAAAGCCATCTCAAAAGAATAAAAAAGATCATGGGGGTGGTCCCTCAAGATATGGCCTTTTATGAAGAGCTTACTGCCAGCGAGAATCTGCTCTTCTGGGGGAGGCTCCAAGGTGTTAAAAGGAAAATCCTCGAGGAACGCATCCAAATCTACTTGCAGGCCACTGGGCTATTGGGAAGAGAGAACGATCCCTTAAAAAAATATTCGGGAGGAATGAAAAGGAGAATCAACCTTATCATAGGTCTTATCCACCAGCCTAAACTCCTCCTCCTGGATGAACCGACCATAGGCATTGATGTTCAGACCCGACTCAACATCTTCAACCTCATCAAAGAGGCATCTTTACAGGGAACGACTATTCTGTACACCACTCACAATCTGCAGGAAGCCGAAGAGCTCTGCCACCGCATCGCCATCATGGACCAGGGTAAGATCCTGGCGATGGGGACATTGGAGGAATTGATCCAGATCGTGGGGGAAAAAGACATCATCATCATCAGCGGCAAGTTCAGTGTGGACCAGGGGCGAAAAATCAGCTCTTTTTTCAAGGATGCCACTGTGCTTTCTTTAAAAGAAGGAAAAATCATTCTCTCGCTCGAGGCATCCAAGAAAATGCCGCTGCTGTTGGAAGAATTCTTTAAGCACGGCATAAGCATTGATGACGTTTCTATAAAACAGCCAAATCTAGAAAGCGTGTTCCTCAAGCTGACGGGACGGGAACTCCGGGAATGAAAAATATCCTTCACCTCATCAAGAAAGACTTCAAAAGAAAATGGAAAAATCCTGTCGTTATCCTGGGATTCTTGCTGATTCCCGTCATTTTCACACTTATTTTTGGAATCGTATTTGGTTCCTCCGAAGAGCAAATCCTGCCTCAAGTGTCGGTCCTAGTCGCTGATAAGGACACAAGTTTTTTTTCCCAATTCCTCCTCACCTCTTTGAATCAGGGTGAATTGAAAAAATTCATCAAACTTGAGGTGGTCGAGGAAGAACGGGGTCGCAAACTCTTGGATAAAGGTAAAGCCTCGGCGCTTCTGATCATCCCGGAAAACTTTGGTGATGACGTCTTGGAAGGTCGCGGAGCAGAACTCACTCTTCTCAAAAATCCCGCCGAACAGTTCCTCCCGCAGATCGCAGAGGAGATCGTGGACACCTCATCTCTCCTTTTTTCTGCCCTATTTTCTGTCTTTTCCGATGAAATCATTCTCCTCCGAGATGTCATAAATAAAGGAGAACTCACTGATGTGGATGTGTCTTCAATCTCAGTGCAGGTCAAAAACAGAATTGAGGGAATATCCAAGTTCGTCTTTCCTCCCGTGATATCCTTGAAGCAGATAACCATCTCGGAGAAAGAGGAAGAAAAAGCCACCTCCCTATCCGTTCAAGGCTATATTCTTCCCGCGATGGCCATCATGTTTCTTCTTTTCATCTGCAATATCGTCTTTGAAGACATCCTCCGAGAAAAAGAGATGGGGACACTGCTGAGGATGAGTGTGTCCCCGATGAAATTATCCGAATTTATCTGGAGCAAGACCATCACTTCAGCCCTGATAGGAGTGCTCTGTACTCTTGTACTGATTGCCGTAGGACGAATTCTATTCTCTATCCATTGGGGGAATATTTTTCTGGTCTTTCTGATTGTTCTCTGCCTCAACATCATGTTAGCCGGATTTATTTCCTTCATTTACTCCTTTATCCGCACTGAGCGACAGGCGGGAGCTGTCCTGTCTTCGATCATCATCGTGATGTCTATGCTCGGAGGAAGCATGATACCGGTGGAAAACTATCCTCTCTTCATTCAAAAGATATCCAAATTCACCTTGAATTACTGGGGACTCAGAGCCTTCCATAAAGCTATCCAACAGGATCCCCTCCAAGATTTCATTCCGATACTTTTGGGAATGTTGGCAGTCGGTCTGCTCTTTTCGTTTGTGGGCGCCTATTTCCTGAGGAAAAATTTGAGAAAAGGTCTGTTGAGATGACTTCCTGGACGATTGCTGTAAACGATTTAAAACTGACCTTTAAAGACAAAATGTTCCTGTTCTGGCTCATTGTCTTCCCCTTTCTTTTTGCCCTTATCTTTGGCCTCGCTTTTCGTGAATCTGCTTCAGAAGATCGAAAGGTAACCTTAAATGTCGTGGACAAAGACAAAAGTTTTCTCTCTCAGGCTTTGATAGAAGAACTGACAGACGAAAAATATGTAATGAATCTTTTGAAGGATGAAAAAGAGTCCAGAGTCAGGGCTCTCATCATTCCTGAAAATTTTTCTGAAAATATATTAGCAGGGGAAACGATGGAGCTTATCCTCCAGAAAGAAGAGGGTGGCAACCTCGAAGCTTCCCAGGCTGCCTATTCTCATATCTTAAAAGCCATCATCAAAATCTTGACCAAGATCGTGACTGTAAATCCACAGGACGAAAGCGATCTTGAGCAAAGATACGGCCAAATCACGTTTGAACGCCTTATCACCCTCAAATCCGAATTAGCAGGGAAGCTTCAAGCTATCCCTACGGGATTCAATCATTCCATCCCGGCGATAACCGTTATGTTTATTCTCTTCACGGTGTTTATGTATGGTGGTATAAGCATCGTTCAGGAACGCAATGAGGGACAGTTGGAACGGACTTATTTGAGCCCTGCGACTTTCTCCTCGATTATAACCGGGAAATGGATCAGCCGACTCACTCTTGGAATGCTCCAATTTATCATTCTTTTTGCAGCAGGAAAACTTATATTCAAAACCTATCTCGGAAATTCTCTGCTCGCTCTCTTCCTTGTCGCTCTTTTTCTCAGCGGAACAGCCGCAGGCATGAGCATCTTTTTCGGGAGCGTCATCAGAAAGATAGAAATCCTCATCATCTTCAATATCCTCGTGGCCAATACAATGTCTGCCTTTGGCGGCTGCTGGTGGCCCATAGAAATCGTGTCTCCCGCCTTGCGGAAAGTCAGTTTCATCTTTCCTACGGGTTGGGCCATGGACTCCTTCCATAAGCTGATCTTTTTTGGACAGGGTCTCGAAGCTGTCATCCCCCATATTCTAGTTCTGCTCGGATACACGCTGGTTTTTCTCATCCTCGCCGTAAAGTTCTTTAAACTGCGAAAAGCTTAAATCCGCGATGTGATGAGCGATGCTGCAGTCCTGGGTAACGTTCAGAGTGGTGCCAGCGATTACCTCCAAGAGAATCATTCCAGTCTCTTTCATCAATTTCAGTTCAATGGGATTTTTATTCTCAACGGATGAGTCCAAATATGCTCTATCGCTCGATGCGTGTGTCAATTTTCATAAGGTTGATAGACCACAGCTATTGGGCGGCTCCGATAAGGACCTTACCGAGGAACATCGAATAGGTAAAGAAGGCGTAGTAATCCGGAAGATTCAGAATGAAATCTGGCGAATTGGGTTTACAGAGCCGCTGATATTCTGCCAAATCCTCTTGTGACACATCCGATTGTGGCTCTCCCCACAGCATCTCAAAGAATGAAATCAAAGCGGTGCGAATGTCATCACTGAGCGGGGAATAAACATCTCCTATTAAAGTATGGATCGTAGATTCCTCTAGGCCCACGTTGTGGAACCAACCCAGCGCACGCAGGAAGTTAGACTCCGGCCTCTTGCCCTTAACATAAGGAATATAACTCGAACAGGTCGCGTTCAGCCGGGCCTCCAAAAACGGATACCCAGGCAGCAGAACTTGAGAAGACCAGGCCAGTATGGCCACCTTCCCTCCGGGTTTGACCACCCTTGCAAGTTCCCTCAGCAATGGCAGCGGCTCTTCAGCGGTGGGGTATCCCACGCAGTCGGCGCTCCAAACCCAATCGAAGGAATCATTATCAAAAGGAAGTCTGTTTATGTCTCCTTCATGGAAGGAAATTCGTTCCGAAAGGCCGGACCCCTTCACATTTCTTTCTGCAAGAAGAAGAAACTCGGGAGATATATCAAGGCCGGCTACATGCCCATCAGGTCCCACTTCTTCTGCCAGCAACAAGGCCTGGAGGCCAATTCCGCATCCGGCATCCAGTCCCCGGCTCCCTGGGAGGAGTTTGAGTGCTTGAATCGCCACACGAAGGATCGGCTCCCTCAATGGATTGGACTCCAGTGCCCTCTTTATGTAGGAATCTGTATCAGTCATTTTCCATCCTCTCCACCTTGAAGATTACAGGCCTAAACCAATCCCGGCAGCCCGTAATGATAGTGCCACTCATTCTGATCCCACATTTAGAAATTCCAGAAGACATTTCCTGACCTCCTTTTTTTATCTTCTCTTTGACATACCTGATTTATGCACGTATCGTCAACTGTAATTTCTTCCCATCGATTACTGTTATATTCATCCAAAACGTATCAGAAATCCATGGGATACGTTACCGATTAAAAAAATCGGTACATGTCCCGGATTTCCGGTAACGTTTCTCTTGATATTTATGTTATATATGAACAATTCAGGGATACCTGGATTACTTGTGAATAATCCAGGTTAATTAAGTGCCATTTTGTGAAAATGGATAGTCTCTTTATTCGTACCGTAATGAATCGACCGGATTTCTAAGCGCTGCCTTTACCGTCTGGAAGCTGACAGTTATTAATGCGATGACCAAAGCCAATACTGCAGCCAATACAAACATCCACCAGGATAACTCGATACGATAAGCAAAATTTTGCAACCATCTGTTCATTATAAACCATGCAATGGGCCATGCGATAAGGTTTGCTATGAATACCCATTTGACAAAATGTTTATTCAGGATTTGGACAATTCCAGGAACTGAAGCCCCCAGGACTTTTCTGATACCAATTTCTTTGGTTCTGCGATCGGCAATAAATGAGGCCAGCCCGAACAAACCAAGGCAAGCAATAAAAATGGCTAGAAATGAGAATATGGAAAACAATTTTCTGGTCTGTTGTTCATTCATGTATAAATTGTCATAGTCTTCATCCAGGAATGAATATTCAAAGGGCTTATTAGGAGCGAAATCCTTCCATGTGTTTTCAACATATCCTATAGTTTCAGAAATATTCTCAGTGTTGAGACGTACGGATATATAACTCTCAACATTTGTGTAGTAACCATCGGAAAGAAATAAAGCCTGCGGCCTGATTTCCTGATGTAAGGATTCATAATGATAATCTTTGATGACTCCAATAACCGTAAAATCTCCTCTGTTCCGAGCCCAGTTGTTGATTTTTTTCCCAATCGGATCGTCCCAACCGAGCAATTCAACGGCTTTTTCGTTGAGCACAGCCGCATGGGAGTCAGTAACAAAATCCCTCGAGAAGAATCTTCCCTGTGCCAATTCCAGTTTTAGAGTCTCGAGAAAATCATAATCACAAACGCAGAGGTTTAACGTAAAGCTTTTATCAACACCTTCCGCGCCGAATCCGATATTACTAAAACTTTTGCCCGGCAGTGTGTTAGAACCTGATACATCTATAATACTGCTATACTTTCGCAGGGCTTCTTTGAAAGGAGTAATATTGTTGCCTAGAGCTCCTGGATTTCTGATGACCAAAACCTGTTCTTTATCGAATCCCAATTTTTTGTTCTGAAAGAATTTGAGTTGTTGATTTACCGCCAATGTGCCGATGATCAAAAATATTGAAATCATGAATTGAAATATGACAAGAATGTTTCTAAGCCAAGAGCCACCTTTGCTCCTGATTGTCATTCCTTTAAGTGCAGTAATGGGTTTAAAAGATGACAGGAAAAAAGCCGGGTAGGATCCTGAGATTACCCCCACTATGAGTCCAAGGGCTAAGAGTGAAGGGATAGCAACAAGATTGTCAAAATAATGGATTTCGAGCTGTCTGCCTATCAGGTTTTTGTACAACGGCAAAAGGATTATGACTAAGACCATTCCTATTGTCAGGGAGATGAAACTCAATAAAACGGATTCGCTCAGAAATTGGAACACCAGCCCGCCTCTGCCTGAACCCACAACTTTTCTCATCCCAACCTCTTTGGCCCTCAATGATGATTTGGCTGTGGAAAGGTTCATAAAATTGATGCAGGCAATGAGCAGTATGATTATGCTTATCGCTGAAAATATATAGACGTATGTTTCGTTGCCATTTGCTTCAAATTCACCGTTCAGGTCTGAATTCAAATGTATTTTCGTAAGGGGCTGTAAAAAATATTCCCAGAAATTTCCTTTGGCTACCCAAGCATCAAATCGTTCACCTCCCATGTATCTCCTGGTGAACTCTTTCAATCGTTCGTTAAACCATTCGGCTGTTGTGCCCTCTTTTAGGACAACATACGTAATAAAGTTGTTGGATGACCACCCGGGATCATTGATAAAAGTCGGGAACGTCGATGAAGACACCAAAAGATCATAATGAAAATGAGAGTTGTCAGGAACATTCTCTGATACTCCGGTAATCTCAAAGTCTACGCTGCCCGGACCGTATGAAAAATCAGACCTAAGAATTTTGCCAACTGCGTCCGTGCTCCCAAAATATTTCAGAGCTGTATTTTTGGAGACGACCATAGAGTTCGGTTCGGATAAGGCTGTTTTTGGATTGCCGTGGATTAACGGAAAAGTGAACACATCGAAGAACGTAGAGTCGAGGGCAAAAAATCTTGATTCATAAAAAGTAATTTCACCTAATTTAACAGGTGTTCTTCCAAGATTTAAAAACTTGACTCCCACTTCAATTTCAGGAAAATCTTCGAGAAGTTTCTTGAATGTCGCCGATGATGAATAAGTCTGTCTTATTTTTGTATCACCGACTGAAGCTCTGACAGCTATTCTGTAGGTTCTATCAGCTTTCTCGTGAAACTTGTCATAACTTAATTCATGGGCCACAAAGATCAAAATGAGAATACTGCATGCGATTCCGATGGCCAGGCCAACAATATTGATAATGGAAAAGCCCTTGTGTTTTAAGATGTTTCTGATTGCAACTTTTAAATAATTTTTAACCATGATTTTTCGTCCCTTTCTGATCGTAAATTTTTCAATTCACTACTAGAGACGAAGTTTGAGTGTGAAAGGTTTAAAATGGGTTTATTTTCGTTTCACAGTTCGGTCTTCATAGGACGGTCGGGGAGGTTTGGTGAACGGCTTTTCGCCAATCATCCTGAGGACTTCATCGACCGCACGCTCAAGCTGGGGATCAGTCCCCTCAGCCAGGAGTGCCGGATCTTCTTTGACCTCGATATCAGGGTCTACGCCATGACCTTCCTTGAACCACTTTCCGTCAGGATCGTACATGCGGAAAGTAGGCACAGTCGCGACACCGCCGTCGATGAGTTGGGGAATGCCGGACATGCCGATGAGACCGCCCCATGTCCGTGTCCCGATGAGCGGGCCAAGTCCAGCCTTACGGAAGTAATCAGGAAAAGCATCGCCGCCTGAACCGCTCCATCCATTGATGAGCATGGCTTTTGGGCCGAAGTGGGCCACAGGGGGCCACTGCCAGTCTTTGCCGTCCCGTACCGCCCAGAAGGCCAGGGCAGGCCTCTTCAGAAGCTCTACGAATCTGTCAGGGATCTGGCCGCCGCTGTTAAAACGTTCATCAACAATGAGCCCTTCTTTGTGGAACTGAGCTGAAAACTGGCGCACAAGCTCGTTCTGTCCATTGATACTTGTGTCCGGCACATAGATGTATCCTATGCGTCCGCCCGAGCGCTCATCGACATACTTTCGGTTTTGTTCGATCCAAGCCAGGTTCCTGAGGCGTGTTTCGCTCCCAAGAGTCTCAACGATGACCTTTCGAGCCCCTTCTGCAGCTGGCTTATTGTTGACGGTGAGCTCAACTGTTTTTCCAGCCAGTCCCTGGAAGGCTGCCCAGGGGCTTTTCGAGATGTCCAGAGGCACGCCATTTACAGCAAGGATATAATCACCCTCCTTGACCTCCACACCAGGAATGGTAAGTGGAGACCTTACTTCACTGTCCCATGGTGCACCATCAATGATCTTTGCGATCCCATAGGTGCCGCTATCGACTTCCCAGTCGATCCCGAGGTAACCAACTCCGATCCGTGCTTCACTTTCAGTATCGCCGCCGCCGCGGTAAGTATGGGAAGCATTGAGTTCGGCGATAAGCTCACCGATGACATAGTTCACGTCCCAACGTGTAACCGCATCTTTGAGCAGCGCGCCGTACTGCTTCCGCATGGCTTCCCAGTCAACGCCATGCATCCCCGCATCGTAGAAGAAATCCCTGCACAGCCTCCATGCATCTGTGAAAATCTGACGCCATTCTGCACGAGGGTCGACCATCATCTCGAGCTCACCTGTCCGCAGTTGCTTTTCCATTTTCTGGTCAGGCGCTACATCTACGATGGAAGCACTCTGCCTTTTCCAGACGAGTGCTTTTTTCCCGTCAGCAGAAAGACGGTATCCGTCCACATCATTGAGGATGGTTTTTTCTTCGCGCTCCTTGATGTCGTAGTAGACAAGGGGATTTGCCTCCTCGCCTGAACCGGTGCGCGGAAATCTTTGATAGAGGATCTTGCCTTCTGCCGCCTGAAGATTGTTGTAATTCCCAGGTTTCGGAGGAAGCACAACCAGCCGCTTCTCGAAATCCTGGATTGTGATATCCACTGCCTTGACCTCTTCTTTCTCTGTTTTTTTCTCTTTGTCCGTGTCTTCCTTTTGACTTTTATCCTTTTCTTCCGCTTCCTCTTTTTTCAATTCTTCTTCGTCGTTGCGCGGTGCCAGGAGGGAGGGGATATCGGGCTTTAGGGAGACGGCCACGATGTTTGTCGTGTTGGCATACAGGAAGGAATTATCCGTATCGCCATAGATAGGACTGAAAATCCTGTTGGAGAGAAAATAAAGGTGCTTGCCTTCAGGATCAAAGACCGGTTGTGAGTCGTTGTAAAAGCTGGAAGTAACCTGGTACCGCTTGTTTATCTTCGTATCATACAGGTAGATGTTACCGTTTCGGTTCTCCTTTCCTCGAGAGTAAGCCAGCCAGCG
>Ga0224506_10002507_pt1 | contig 12460 bp, 13 predicted proteins | sample SF_Jan12_sed_USG_2_FD_169108 | JGI IMG/M metagenome (GOLD analysis project Ga0224506, IMG submission 169108) | Sediment microbial communities from San Francisco Bay, California, United States - SF_Jan12_sed_USGS_8_1 | ecosystem: Environmental > Aquatic > Marine > Sediment | place: USA...
CCAGGGAAAATCTGTTTTATTGGCGGCAGGCGATACTTTCCGCGCTGCAGCACGTGAACAACTAATAACTTGGGGAGAGCGTAATGATGTCACTGTTATTGCCCCAGACAGTGATCCCAATAAGAAGAGCGATCCAGCCGCCGTCATTTTTGATGCTGTCAATTCCGCCAAAGCACGTGGCATTGACATTGTGTTAGCAGATACCGCCGGGCGTTTAACAACACAACTACATTTAATGGAAGAAATTAAGAAAGTAAAACGTGTGATTGGTAAAGCAATGCCAGATGCCCCGCACGAAGTATTGCTGGTATTAGATGCAAATACCGGACAAAATGCAGTGACGCAAGTACAAGCTTTTGATAAGGCACTTAATGTAACCGGACTAATACTGACTAAACTGGATGGCACTGCTAAAGGTGGCGTCGTTGCCGCCATAAGCGGTCAATACCCAAAAGATCCTCCTGCTTTACGTTTTATTGGTGTAGGAGAAGGTATTGATGATTTACGACCCTTTGATGCCAAAACATTTGTCGAAGCAATGTTTGATTGATTTTCATTATTCTATAACATGGATACACTGTGATTAACTTCAAAAATGTCTCCAAACGATTTCCCGATGGTCACAATGTGCTTGACAGCATTGACCTGACTATTGAGGCTGGTGAAATGGTTTTTATAACTGGCCATTCAGGGGCTGGCAAAAGCACGCTTTTAAGATTGATTGGAGCGATAGAACGCCCAACCTCAGGAAATATTTCAATCTGTGGGCAAAACATTGCACAACTTAAACCCTCTGCTCTTCCGCTATTACGCCGCAAAATTGGTTTTATTTTCCAAGACCATAAACTATTATTTGATCGCAGTGCTTTTGATAATGTATTGTTACCACTGCAAATTAGCGGGTTTGATCATAAATTAGTTGCTGGTAGAATACGCGCAGCACTCGACAAAGTCGGTCTGCTAAAAAAAGAAAAAGCCTTTCCTATCACTCTTTCTGGTGGGGAAAGACAACGACTTTGTATTGCACGCGCAATCGTCCACCGTCCCACTATACTTATTGCAGATGAACCGACTGGCAACCTTGACACCGCGTACGCAAAAGACATCATGGACATGTTCAATTCTTTTCATCAGGTTGGAGTGACCATATTAATTGCAACACATGACGCATCATTATTGGAGAAAACTAAACAGCGTATTCTACAACTCAACCAGGGGCAATTGGCAGCATGATTAGTGCATGGCTAGCGCAACATTGGCATGTATTTGTGTTCACACTCAAACGGCTTGTGTCAACACCTTTAACCAGCCTGCTTAGTATTATTGTCATTGGCATCGCCTTCAGTTTACCCGCTGGTATTTACATTCTGATAGACAATTTGCAATCAATTTCCGGACAAACGGTTAGCTCCCCGCAAATAAGCTTATTCCTAAAACTAGATGCCAATCAAAATGATATCGAACAAATAAGACAACGCTTGGAAGAAAACCCACAAATTAGACAATTTCAATTCATCTCAAAGAATGCGGCATTACATCAATTACAAAAAAATAGCGGGTCAGTGGATATCACAAGTGGTTTGACACATAATCCGTTACCCGACGCATTTATCATTGATACAAATAATTCAGCACCGGAAACCCTGGGACAACTACAAGCCACTATCGAAGACTGGCCTGAGATTGAGCATATACAATATGATGCGACATGGGCTGAACGTCTGAGTGCGATTTTAAGACTGGGACATAGACTGGTACTTATGTTATCCGTTTTGCTAAGTACAGCAATTATCGCTGTCATGTTCAACACAATTCGCCTACAAATTCTTACTAAACGAGAAGAAATTGAAGTCTCTAAATTAATCGGTGCTACAAACAGCTTTATTCAACGCCCTTTTCTTTATTTTGGCGCGCTACAAGGCTTATTTGGAGGCATTACTGCTTTATGCATCATTGCATTAGCTATTCATGCAACGAATAATGAACTCATGGAGCTCGCGCAGCTCTATACGCTTAACTTGCATATTCGGCACTTATCCATAAACGATAACCTCAGCCTCTTGCTATTCGCTACTTGGTTGGGATGGTTAGGTGCACGCATATCAGTCGCGAATCATCTCTGGAAAATTGAATCTAAATAGAGATTTTCACCCTAATTCTATAGAATGAACAAGGGATTCTAGCACTTGAGAAATTAATATTTTCTTCGTATAGTCAGGAACCTTTTCAAATAACTAGCACTCTTAGTCAGTGAGTGCTAAAATGGCGGTAGAAAATATTGTCGAAAAATTAGGTTGTTAACAAACAGATGAGGAGAATATTATGACGAACGCTTTAACACTTCCCTCAGGGGGAAGTCTTGAGAGTTATATCCAGTCTGCCAATACTTTTCCTATTCTTTCGCAGGAAGAAGAAATCAGTTTGGCAAAACGCTTACGTGATAATAATGACATCAACGCCGCCCAACAATTAATTCTCTCACACCTACGTTTTGTTATCGCAATCGCGAGAGGCTACAAAGGTTACGGTCTACCACAAGCCGACTTAATTCAAGAAGGCAATATTGGTATGATGAAGGCCGTCAAACGTTTCGACCCAGATCGCGGTGTACGTTTGGTGTCATTTGCTGTGCATTGGGTAAAAGCAGAAATCCATGAATTCATCATGCGTAACTGGCGTCTGGTTAAAATTGCCACCACCAAACAACAACGTAAATTGTTCTTTAATTTACGTAGCATGAAAAAAAGCCTTGACACCATGAATCCACATGAAGTCGATGCTATGGCTGAAAAACTGGATGTCAAGGCAGAAGAAGTGATCGAAATGGAAAAACGCTTTAATGGCTCTGATATTTCGTTAGAACCACTCAATGATGAAGAGGATAACAGCTACAGCCCTATAGCTTACCTAACCGATGGCGCGGAACCTTCCAAAGTATTAGAAACCGCACAAAACAGTCATCTACGTGAAGAAATCTTACAACAATCTCTGCAAAGCCTGGATGAGCGTAGCCGTCGCATCATTGAAGCGCGCTGGCTACGGGAAAAAGACACAGCAACATTACATGACCTAGCTGATGAGATGGGTGTTTCAGCAGAACGTATTCGCCAAATTGAGGCTAAAGCAATCCAGAAAATGCGCGACGTAATGGCCTCTAGTCAAGCATAAGACCACAACAGCTTAACTTAACTCAAACAACAAACAACACCATCAATCAATGTTCCTGCGTATCAGGCAGGAACATGCCCATCAAAACCACACATAAAGAAAAAAGAAATACCCCGTTACCCGATGATAAATACTAATCTATAACCATTATTTTCATCACCTGCCATTACACCAATCTGTGTCATTTATGTCATGGTATGACATATGATTTATCATAGCGCCTAATATTCATTGAATCTATTGAAGTATCATAATACGATAGAAATTGATCTCATACTTATGTGGCGCACAACTTTTCCGTAATACCTTATCGAAATTTAGTTGGCTTTTATCTGTTGACAAGATATGGTTTTTTCCCATCACCATATTTATCTGCACTAAAAGATGGGAATAGTATTTATCGGGAGAGAAAGATGATTAGATTTAACCTATTTGCATTTTTCGTCGTATTTTTAATGGTATCAACAAGCACCTCAGCGGCAATATCAAGCACTGATATTGTTAAGGCTGACTCAAAAGCTCAAGTTGTGAGCTCAACTGATACATTAGCTGCCATATCAAATGCTGATATAGTTAAAACTGAATCAGAAACTAAAAATAGTAACGCAACCAGTCAAGCAGTAGAAGCCAATAACCCAGATTGTATTTTGGCTGCTAATGATGATTACTCTGCACGCTGCCCTTCTTGCTGTACTAATAAATGTTCAGACTGTTCTGGCTGTACAGCAGATTAAACATACCTTTTTCGACAAGAATATTGCTTCTACAGATTTATATGAACTGACAAAAGCTATGCCGCTTTGCTCCGTAGTTTTTGTCAGTCATTTGTAGCGTTACAAACTAGTAAAGCGACACCTCCTGGCAGGCTTTATACTACCCTCTGATAATTACCAAGCACTGATAACACATAGCAATTAAGTCCGATAGTATGACTGGAATTTCTATTATTTATCTGTCAGGATAAACATTGCGCAGGCAAAAGAAACAAGAAGGCCCAACAATGCGTAAGATAAAACGACACCATTGCCCGTTGACCCGAAAAACACCAATAGAAGCGAAGAAAATACTAGCGAGCCAATCATGACACGCTCTTTGCCTTTTTTCATATCAAAGCATCCTTTTTGTTATTAATTTAATAGGGGGACACCACCATCCCAATCTTCGTTATTCTGCCATATATGGTCTACTCATTGGGAAAAAGAAAGCGCCTAGCCCGTATTGAGCTAAGCGCATGATTTGGTGGTGGGTCTGGTTGGACTCGAACCAACGACCAAGGGATTATGAGTCCCCTGCTCTAACCAACTGAGCTACAGACCCGAATATTATTATTCTTTTTGTTCTATCCGTTTCCTGTATCCAAAAAGCTGCGTAATCGCTCTGAACGGGCAGGATGACGTAGTTTACGCAGTGCTTTAGCCTCTATTTGCCGGATACGCTCACGCGTGACATCAAACTGTTTGCCCACTTCTTCTAGTGTATGGTCAGTATTCATTTCAATACCAAATCGCATACGCAGCACTTTAGCTTCACGTGGTGTTAACGAGTCGAGTATATCTTTTGTGACGCCACGTAGACTAGCATAAACCGCAGCATCTGCGGGCGCCATTGTAGCAGCATCTTCAATAAAGTCGCCTAAATGTGAGTCTTCATCGTCACCAATGGGTGTTTCCATAGAAATTGGCTCTTTGGAAATTTTGAGAATCTTACGAATCTTCTCTTCTGGCATTTCCATTTTCTGTGCCAGCACAGCTGGTTCTGGCTCTTGTCCAGTTTCTTGCAGAATTTGGCGTGAAATACGATTCATTTTATTGATTGTCTCAATCATATGTACTGGAATACGTATGGTACGTGCCTGATCCGCAATTGATCGCGTAATGGCCTGGCGTATCCACCATGTGGCATAGGTAGAAAATTTGTAACCACGACGATACTCAAACTTATCCACAGCTTTCATCAAGCCAATATTACCTTCCTGGATAAGATCAAGAAACTGTAGGCCACGGTTAGTGTATTTCTTAGCAATAGAAATTACCAAACGTAGGTTGGCTTCGGTCATTTCTCGTTTAGCTCGACGTGCTTTCGCCTCACCCGTCGACATCTTACGATTAATTTCCCTTAGATCTTTGATTGAGATTCCAATTCTTTCTTTTAACGAGAGTAAATTTTGCTGCTCTTCCATAACTGCAGGCTTATAGTGCTCTAGCGCCTGACAATATGGCTTTTCAGATTCAATTTCTTGCGTTACCCAATCAAAGTTTGTTTCATTACCGGGAAAGGTTTTAATGAAATGACTGCGTGGCATTCCGGCCTTTGAAACACATAACTCCATGATTCTACGCTCGAATCTACGAACATCCTTTACTAGAGAGCGCTGCATATTACAGAGTTTCTCCACTAATTTCGCAGAAAAACGTATTGCCATTAGTTCAGCAGAAAGCTTTTCCTGTAACAGCATGTATTGTGTAACATAAGGACCATCTTTCTCAAGAATAGTCTGCATTTCAAAATATACTGTGCGAATAACCGTAAACCGCTCTAGCGCATCAGCCTTTAATTTTAATAAGTTTGCTGTTGCGATTGCCTCGGAGTTTTCATCATCCATATCATTAGAATCCAGCTCTTCTTCCAATGACTCATCAGAAACCTCTTTATTAACAATATCTTGATCATTTGCATCAAGCAATCCGTCAACAACTTCGTCGATACGTAAGCTGTCTCTTTCAATCTCATAGGACAGGTTGATAATGCCAGCAATAATAGGTGGACATGCAGAAATCGCCTGTATCATGTGGCGCAAACCACCCTCAATACGCTTGGCAATTTCTATTTCACTTTCACGCGTCAATAATCCGACCGAACCCATTTCTCGCATATACATACGGACAGGGTCAGTAGTACGACCAAATTCCGAGTCTACCGTAGAAAGTGCAGCTTCCGCCTCTTCTGCCACATCTTCATCAGCAACCGTTGATGCGGCATCTGACATCAGTAACGTTTCAACATCCGGCGCTTCATCATGCACAGAAATACCCATGTCATTGATCATACTAATGATGCCTTCTATTTGCTCAGCATCCAGCATGTCATCTGGCAGATGATCATTTATTTCTGCGTATGTTAAGTAACCACGTTCTTTACCAAGCACAATCAGTCTTTTCAGACGCATTCGCCTTGCTTCAACATCTTGCGACTGCTCATCACCATCTTTAGCTGTAGAAGCAGATTCAAGACCCGAAAGCTGGTCTTTAATTGCGGTTGCTTTACTTTTCTTAGTCGCTTTTGTTCTGGTCTTTTTTGTTGTCTCAGGTTTTACAGCCTTAGCAGCAATTACCGATTTAGCAATTTCTGCCACACTATCAGGTGCTTTAGTCCGCGTTTTCTTTACCGTCTTCTCTTCTGCAGTCTGAATAGCAGATTTTTCTTTTGATTCTGCTTTACCTGTTAATTTGCTTACTGTTTTTTTCACCACTGTCTTTTTATCGATGACCTTTTCTTTAACAGCCGCCACTTTTTTATTAATTTTTCCATCTGTTGCCTTGACCGCTTTTGTCTTTGACATATTAAGTTCCAATAACATGGATAAATAAAAGCCGAAAAATGCCAAATTATATCAAATATTACTGGCACTTCGCACTAATTTCATAATATTGTTTATCGTTTAAGTTCTTGCTTTTCCCCTTCAGTCAACATATTTAGGGGCTTGCTATGTAATTCAGCTATTCGTTTATTACGTTGCATGTCTTTAAGTATTAGTAGCGCACCTGAAAACTCTGCTTCCAGATCAATCGAATCATCCCATTCAAGTATTTCACTCTCGATACTTTCTAACAAAGCCTTATATGGGCTGTCTTGCAAATAAGTTAATATCGAAGCAGTAGCATCACTATCTGTAACAGCGGGATACGTATCAAGCATTTCAATTAATAATTTTAACGCCAATACTTCTTCATCTTCTCTACAGCCAACCAAGAAACTTCTATCCAGTTTGTTAATATAGCTTGGCTTATAAAGAAGCACTTGTATCAACCAACGGTAAGGGGTAACCGGCGCCCTCCTCGGTATAGTCCCCCGTGTACGTGGCTTTGGGCTGCGCTTAATCTGCAATAACTCCGCTAACTCTTCCTGACTCATCCCACTTAGTTGAGACAACCGCTTTATAAGCATTAATACCAAGGCGGGTGCTTTTACCTGCTGCAACAAAGGCTTTACATCACGAACTAATTTGGCGCACCCTTCACTACTTTGGAGATTGGTATCTCGTGATAGCTCCTTAAACAAAAATTCTGATAATGGCATGGCTTGTTTAAGTTGTTGTTCAAAAGCCTGCTGGCCAAACTTACTAACATAACTATCTGGGTCTTCACCTTCTGGTAAAAAAAGGAAACTTAAATATTTACCATCAACCAGTTGTGACAAGCTATTTTCCAAAGCACGCCATGCTGCTTTCTTTCCTGCTTGATCGCCATCAAAGCAAAAAACAATATTATCCGTTTGGCGCATTAATTTTTGTATGTGGAAACTGGTTGTTGCCGTACCCAATGCTGCCACCGCATAATTGACACCATGCTGGGATAGTGCCACGACATCCATATACCCTTCCACGACAACAACACACCCAGCATCCCGTATCGCACGACGTGCAGCGAAAAAATTATAAAGCTCTCTACCTTTTTCAAATAGTTTCGTTTCAGGTGAGTTAAGATACTTTGGCTCTTCTTGTTCAATAACCCGCCCCCCAAAACCTACAATCATTCCTTTTTGGTTCAGAATTGGAAACATAATACGATCTCTAAAACGATCATATTGTTTCCCGCCATTCTCACTAATGACTATCAACCCAGCATTTATTAATAAATTTTGCGTAGATTCTGATTTGTAATCAGGAAAAGCTGCGTCTAAGTTTTGCCAATTAGCGGGAGCATAACCTATTGCAAAACGTGCTGCAGTTTCTCCTGTTAACCCCCGTTTCTTGAGATAATCAATAGCCTTTTTTGAAACTTTAAGTTGCTCCCGATAGAAACGAGTTGCAATTTTCATCACATTAAATAAATCTTGTGAAGACACTTCAGAGTCGTCACCATATTCTTCTTTAGAAGAATATGGCAAATTACTAGGCTCTGGCTGTTGCTCGGGTACCGACATTCCCATATAGGATGCCAAGTCATTAACCGCTTCAACAAAAGTCAACCCACTATACTCAATTAGAAAATTGATTGCGTTTCCATGCGCACCACAACCAAAGCAATGATAGAACTGTTTGGTTTGGCTTACTGTAAACGAGGGAGTCTTCTCACTATGAAACGGACAACATGCCACATAATTAGCGCCCGCTTTCTTGAGAGGAACGTGGCGATCAATCGTTTCCACGATATCCAAACGATTCAGCAAATCATGTATAAAAGGCTGAGGAATCATCTATCGAAGGTAATCAATAACACCCAGCAATCACGCTAGAAAAAAATGATAATAAACCTTTCTAGCACATCAGCAAAACAGCAATCAGGTAGCTATCTTCCCTTTAACAAGGGCTGATACCCTACCCATATCCGCACGTCCGGCGAGTTTAGGTTTTAACACCGCCATAACCTTGCCCATATCTTGCATGCCCTTTGCTTCAGCCAAAGTAACGGCTTCTGCCACCAATGACTCCACTTCTGCGTCGCTCAATGCTTGCGGCATATAAGTAGTTAATACAGCGATTTCATTGTGCTCGACTTGTGCCAAATCATTCCGCCCAGCTGCTTCATATTGTGTAATAGAGTCTTTTCGTTGTTTGAGCATTTTCTCGATCACGGTAACCACAGCCACATCGTCAAGCTCAATACGCTCATCTATTTCACGTTGTTTAATCGCTGCTTGCAACAGTCGAATAGTGTCTCGCTTTTTTACATCACCAGCACGCATAGCGGCTTTCATATCATCGGAAATTTTCTGTTTCAGACTCATAATGAAAATTATTTATGTCAATGAATCCACTTTAACAATAACGGACATACAACGAAACCACACATCAAGAAATATTTTCTGCTTATCTTGTTAATAAAGCTTAGGTGGTAATAATTGACTACGTAGCCTCTTATAATTACGCTTTACTGCGGCTGCAAGCTTACGCTTACGCTCTGCCGTTGGCTTTTCGTAAAACTCACGCGCACGTAATTCTGTCAACAACCCAGTTTTCTCTATAGTACGCTTGAAACGACGCATAGCAACTTCAAATGGTTCGTTCTCTTTGACTTTGATAGTTGTCATAAGTATGCAAACTCTCCGGTAACAGTTAATATATAATCAGTATTTATAAACTACGCCACATATTCGGCGAAGAAAAGCTTTTCAGTATAACACTTAGCATTCTGTTATAAAAGGGCTTCCCCTACTTTTTCCAATGATAGTTTTAGGTATCGAAACTTCCTGTGACGAAACAGGTATCGCACTTTACGATACCCAACACGGCTTATTGAGCCACACCCTGCACTCACAAATTAAAATGCACAGCGAATATGGCGGCGTTGTACCTGAACTCGCCTCGCGCGACCATATCCGACGTATACTCCCATTAATCAAGCAGACCTTAGCTACCGCAGAATGCACGCTGCAGGATATTGATGGCCTGGCTTATACACAAGGCCCTGGTTTAGCTGGTGCGCTTTTAGTCGGTGCCAGTGTTGGCGCCGCATTGAGTTTTGCACTTAAAATTCCTGCCCTTGGCATTCATCATCTTGAAGGTCATTTATTATCCCCTTTGTTATCTACACCAGCGCCCTGCTTTCCATTTGTTGCACTGTTAGTTTCTGGTGGTCATACCCAGTTAATGCAAGTTAATGGTGTCGGTCACTATAAATTATTAGGTGAAACCGTTGATGATGCGGCGGGAGAAGCTTTTGACAAAACAGCGAAATTATTGGGTTTAGGCTATCCGGGTGGCGCAGCGCTATCTAAACTCGCTTATCAAGGTCAACCTGGCCGCTTCAAACTACCGCGCCCCATGCTCAATAGCGGAGATCTTAATTTCAGTTTTAGTGGTCTTAAAACTGCCGTACTTACTTTAGTCAACAAACAAGAAATTACCCAACAAACACGTGCGGATATCGCTCTAGCTTTTCAGGAAGCAGTAGTGGAAGTGTTGACAGAAAAAGCCTTAAGCGCTTTGTCACAAACGGGTTTTACACAGCTTGTTATAGCAGGTGGTGTAGGCGCTAACAAACAATTACGCGAGTATCTTACAGATATGGTCACTGCAAAAGGCTCCACTGTATTCTATCCAGAACTTGAATTTTGTACCGACAATGGCGCCATGATTGCATTTGCCGGCGCTATGCGATTACGAGCCTCAAAGTATAAAGATCATCAACCGGCCAATAGTTTTACAGTCAAAGCACGATGGGATTTAGAAATGTTGACAGGAACCTCAAGCTCGGAATAAGCCTCCTAACTCTTCTGACCAATGCGTCCTTCCTTGCCTTCCATTAAATTTACAATATTTGACTTATGCCGCCAAACCAGCACAAGCGACATCAACAATACAGCAATGACACTACTCCCCAAACCAAGTATTACCAATGTATAAATTGGTGTAAGCGTAGCAGCCACTAAAGCTGATAAAGATGAATAACGCCAAACATATGCAACCAACACCCACGTTGCCATTGCCAACAAACCTACCCACAAACTTAAACCAAGCAAAACACCAACTGCGGTCGCCACACCTTTGCCACCCTGAAACCGTAAAAAAACCGGAAAAATATGCCCAAGGAATACTGCCAGCGCAACCGCTGCCACACTTTCACCCCCTAAACCCCAAAGTGGTGCATAATACTGTGCCAACACCACGGCCAACCAGCCCTTACCCGCATCACCCAACAAGGTTAAAATTGCCGCCGCTTTCTTGCCACTACGCAAAACATTGGTTGCCCCGGGATTTTTTGAACCATAGGTACGCGGATCGGGTAATTTAAAAAGCCAACTGGCTATCACTGCAAAAGAAACTGAGCCCAGCAAATAAGCCAACAGTATAAAAACAAACATTGTCATTAGGATTAACACCACCTTAGCTTAACAAAACAAAATAGAATAGAATCACGGTTTACTTCAAGAAACACATTCAATGAGCATTCCCAAAAACTTCTCACCCACACACCAAAACAATACGCTTATTTTAGCCTCATAATTATTCATGGATACTATTTTTCTACACGACTTTAAAGCTAAAGCCTTAATTGGAATTTATCCTTGGGAACGCAAGGTTGCACAAACCATTCAGCTAGATCTAGAAATCGCACTACCATCTAGCAAAGCATGTAAGACAGATAACATTGAAGATGCGCTTGATTATGCATTAATTGTAAAACGCATTAATACAGTTCTAGCAGAAAAACATTTCTCACTACTTGAAGCACTCGCCGAACATATCGCACACACCATTTTGAAAGAATTTGGTTCACCCTGGGTGAAAGTTAGCATCGCTAAATTAGGGATAATACGTGGAGTGAAAAAATTGGGAGTGAGTATTGAGCGGGGTTCAATACCAATCCAATAACAACTCTTCCCAGCTATAAAGGCAAGCGGCCCTAAGTTTGTCACTAAATTTTCTGGTGTTATGTCGATGAATCATAACGTGTTATATCTAATACACCCGCCGCCTCAAATCCCGCCCGACGAATCCGACAAGAATCACAAACGCCACAAGCCCGCCCTGCTTCATCGGCCTGATAACATGAGACCGTTAAGCCATAATCAACACCTAATGCAATGCCAGTTTGAATTATTTCTTCCTTAGATAGATTAATGAGTGGCGCATGGATGACAAATTTATTGCCGTTAATTGCTGACTTGGTTGCCAAATTGGCCATATGCTCGAATGCCTGAATGTATTCTGGACGGCAATCAGGATAGCCAGAATAATCAACAACATTGACACCAACGAAGATATCTTGGCTGTTGAGAGTTTCAGCCCACGCCAACGCAAGGGACAACATGATGGTATTACGTGCTGGAACATAGGTGACGGGAATGTCAGTGTCTTCTCTTACGGCCGGGATTTCGATGGATTGGTCTGTAAGCGCAGACCCTCCAAATGTTGTTAGATCAATTTTGATGATTTTATGCGTAACAACACCCAAAGCTTGGGCCACATCTTTTGCCGCCGTTAATTCAGATTCATGCCGTTGGCCGTAATTCACACTAAGCGCGTAACATTCAAATTGCTTATCTTTTGCTATGGCCAGTGTTGTTGCAGAATCGAGTCCGCCAGATAACAATACAACTGCTTTTTTCATTTAATTCCAAAAAAGATGAA
>Ga0224506_10002508_pt1 | contig 12459 bp, 14 predicted proteins | sample SF_Jan12_sed_USG_2_FD_169108 | JGI IMG/M metagenome (GOLD analysis project Ga0224506, IMG submission 169108) | Sediment microbial communities from San Francisco Bay, California, United States - SF_Jan12_sed_USGS_8_1 | ecosystem: Environmental > Aquatic > Marine > Sediment | place: USA...
CACCGTCATCATTTTGATATTTCGGGTAAAAAACTGATAGGTCGAGTTTGGTTTCAATTAAATGATGAATGGCATATTCGAACGTGCCTGGTTGCAGTTGGTCTTTAAAATTAACCACGATCATCGCTGTTTGATCATGGTTGTAGGGCTTAAAATTCGGCATGAGCACCTCTCCTTATGCTTCAAACCATATTATCAGAATTGATCGAATTTGGGAGTTTTTCTACAGCCTCAACGCCAGATATAAGGGACCAGTTGGAGTATGTCGAAAGCCAGTATTCAGGGTATAAGTTTTCGGGTGTTATTCTGACCCATGCTCATATTGGACATTATGCAGGTCTGATGTTTTTGGGTAGAGAGTCCATTAACACTGCCAAAATGCCGGTTTACTGTACAGAAATGATGGCTGAATTTTTACAGAATAATGCACCCTGGCAACAATTGGTGTCTTTAGAGAATATTGAAATAATTGTCATTAATGATCAGCAGTCTATCAGGTTATCTGATCAGCTAGAATGTGGTGTGCATCTTGTGCCGCATCGGGCTGAATATAGTGACACGCTTGCAGTATCAGTTTTCGGGCCGAATCGGTCATTGTTCTTTTGTCCGGATATAGATCGTTGGGAACAGTGGCAACATGACATTCGGGATGTGGTAGCAGGGCATGATATTTCCTTGGTTGATGCCACATTTTATGATGATACCGAACTGCCAGGCCGAGATATGAGTAAAATTCCTCACCCTCTGGTGGTAGATACTTTGCAGCGCTTGTCAGGGGTGGAAACTGAAGCGGTGTTCATTCATATTAATCACACCAATCCTATTTATCAGGATCAAAGTAAAATTGATGAGGTGTTATCGGCCGGACTAAAAGTGGGTAAAAGAGGTATGCGCTGGACGCTATAATATTCTACCCACGCTAGCCAATGGGGGAATTAGTTTATTCCCCAGATGGACGCATTTTTATCCTTGGAAAAGAACTCCAGTACCTGGCCCTGTTCAGCTTCATCCATTTCTACAAATTCCATCGCCTGAGTGTAGCCAAATACATTACCTTCCATCTTGATAACGACTTTAGTTGGAACCAGGGTGAGTTTATTCTCCTCCAGTTCAACTCTTAGGTGCATTTCCTGAGGTTTGCCCAGTTTACTGTTGGACTTTTCAATCGTACGCAGCTTGGTGAACTCATAAATACCGGGATCAAGTTGGGTGCGAATGTCATAGTTTTCTTCAGGATCGATCAAAATGTATTTTTCATCGGTGTAATAAAGCCGATAATCAGTTGTATATTTACCCTTAAATTTATAATCATTTTCTACGTAAATAACCATGACTGACTGGCCTTTTAGCTTTGATGGCAGTGTGCTGCAGCCTGATATGAATACCAAACTGGCAAGGCACGTCAGAAGTATGTTTTTCATGATTATTCCTTTTGGATGTATTGGATTTGAGTAGTGCAGATATATTGAGCTAATCAGGTAAATAACCAAGCAAAAAAAAGCACCCGAAGGTGCTTTTTGCATTGCGGGTACTGATTACTCAGCAGCAACGATCAAGTGCAGATTTGCATGCACTTCCGGGTGTAACTGAATATCGATTTGGTATTCGCCAGTAGTACGAATAGTGCCAGTAGGCATACGTACTTCATTCTTAACAACTTCGATACCAGCAGCAGAAATCAATTCTGCAACATCACGAGGACCAACTGAACCGAATAGTTTACCTTCATCACCTGCTGAGGTGGTTACAGTAAGTTCAAGTTCATTGATCTTGTCAGCGCGTGCCTGAGCAGTAGCCAATTTGTCGTTTGCAGCTTTTTCAAGCTCTGCACGGCGAGTTTCGAACTCAGCCTTGTTTGTTGTGTTCGCAAGAACAGCTTTGCCCTGTGGAATAAGGTAGTTACGTGCATAACCAGACTTTACGTTTACCGTTGAGCCCAGTGTGCCGATTTTACCTACTTTTTCCAGTAGAATAACTTCCATTATATTAACCTCGTTTTCATTGTTGCCTGGCTTAACTCGCCTCGGGCACTTTTGATCGGATATCTATGACCGAATCAGCCGCTGCCATGACAATAACCAGTGGCAACACGTAGGGCACCAACAGCATTCCTAAATAGAAAATCGCTATCCATGGCCCACCCATATCTCTTTTAGCCATTACTGCATGAACCAGCGCGACCCCTGCAATCAGCAAAGGCATTATGGCCGGTTCGAGAGCGTACACATTAATCTGAATAATGATGACACCAATTATTATCAGTGCTGCGACCATCCAGGGCTTTAGTCTTAACTGGTGAATTTCTTTACGAAAGCCACCCGGGTTATACAGGTTGGATTGCCAGCTTCTCGCTAACATTAATATAACGATAGCAAGGTCAACTGACCCACCTGCAAAAACTAATGCCAATCCGTTGTTTGCAGCCATGTCCAAAAATAATTGTTTCATGGCTTCAGACGAATCGGGCATGCTGTCCAGTTGGCGAACGATTTGTTCAAGAATCGCGTTAAACGTATCCCCGACAAATGTAACTGCGAATAATCCGAAGATCATGGCAATTACCGTGCCGCTCACCAATGTGTAACTCCAGTCACCGGTATACCTTAGAACTGAAGCCAGTAGTACGATAGCCGTACAACCCAATAACACAGGAATAAATGCCACAACGGTCCCAACGTAGAAAATCCCTGCCATGGTTCCGACGAGTGCCGCGAATAACATGGAGATTCCCTGTGCTTGTCCCTTGCGTAATGTAACTAAACCAACTAATGCTGCACTGATCCAAAATGTAAATGGGAAGGCAGCACTTACTGCAGCTAATGCATAGGCATTAAAAGATCGCTTCATTGCAAATTCTGCGAGTGCTTTCATACCGTAGCACCAATCACTTATTCGTGGCTGTCAGTGTATGGCAACAAAGCAATAAAGCGTGCGCGCTTAATAGCTGTTGACAGCTGACGCTGGTAACGTGCACGAGTTCCTGTGATACGGCTAGGAACAATTTTGCCTGTTTCAGTGATATAACCTTTCAATGTTTCTAGATCTTTATAATCAATCTGGTCAACACCTTCGGCAGTAAAACGACAGTACTTACGACGACGGAAAAAACGTGCCATTACAGTATCCTCCGACTATTATTCTTCATAGCTGTCAGCTGCTTCAACTGATTCTTCAGTTGTAGCATCTTCAGCGTCATGGGTTTCTGGGGAGCGAGGTGCATCTTTACGACGGCTATCCTGCTTGTTTTCTTTCATCATAGGAGATGCTTCAGTAATTGCTTCTTTCTGGCGAATAACCAGGCTGCGCAATACCGCATCGTTAAATCTGAAAGTGCTCTTCAATTCATCAACAGTCTCTTCATCGCATTCGATGTTCAACAGCACATAGTGTGCCTTGTGGATTTTCTGAATTGAATAAGCTAACTGGCGACGGCCCCAGTCTTCGTTTCGGTGGACAGAACCACCTTTTTCGGTGATAACACCGGTGTAGCGCTCAATCATGGCAGGAACCTGTTCAGACTGATCAGGGTGTACCAAGAGCACGATTTCATAGTGACGCATAAGGTCTCCTCGTGGGTTTTAGCCTTCCGATTACTTAAGATAGCTTAGGTAAGGCAAGGAGTTACAAGTAAAGTCCCCTTTTAAGGGAGCGCGGATTTTACAGAAGAAACTTTGGATATACAATAGGTCTTGGACATATGGGCATGTAATCGCCTTTTTTACATTTTACCGACCCGGGTTTTCAGTTTACACTCAGCGCTATAATCACTGAAATCAGGCCGAACCATGTCATATATCCGCTTTCTGGATTTTCAGTTTTCAATTAAGGACGCTATTACAGTTCAAGCCGGTGCTGGCGATTTCCCTGAAATTATAGTGTCTAATCAATATGCCAAAGCCAGGATATCTTTGTATGGTGGGCAGGTGTTGTCGTTTCATCCAAAGGATGCAGAACAGGATCTCCTGTTTTTGAGTCCTGATGCCGAATTTGATGATGGTGTGCCCATTCGTGGCGGAATCCCGGTTTGTTGGCCCTGGTTTGGACCTTCTTCGAAATCTGGACAACCTTCTCATGGAGTAGCAAGAACACAGACATGGAGTATTGAAAAAACAGTGCAGTTGTCCGATGGCAGTAGTGAGATCGTATTGCACTTGCCGCCAGGAGATTTTGGTCAGTTTGAAAGCTTGGCTCTCAGTTTAAGTATACGCATTGGTAAAACGTTGCTGTTAGTATTGAAGACGGAAAATCTCGGTGATTCACCACAGATCATCAGTCAGGCGCTTCATAGTTACTTGCAGGTTAGTCGGGCATCTGAGTGCGCCATCATTGGTGTGAACCAGGTCGAGTATATTGATAAGTTACTGGATACTCAGCCGTGCATCCAAAATGGAGACTTGGTTATTAACGAACCGGTCGATCGTATTTATCATTGTGTTTCTAACAGGGTTGAGCTTAAAGATGCTGGTTTGAATAGAACTATTCGTATTACTAATGAAGGTAATGATTCAACCGTAATCTGGAACCCCGGGTGTGCGCTAAAGGATTTATCCGGTGAATCGTATCATCAAATGGTATGCGTAGAATCGGCCTGGCTAAACTCTAATCAACACACAATCCTGCCGAATGAATCTCTGCTGTTGTCTACAGAAATAGGTGTGGAGTCATAGGGCTGGTTCAGTAATTAGTCTGGGCTATTCTGATCATAGCCATACTCCATTGGTAGGCCAGGATCTTTCAACAACAGATTTGAGTCTAATCCTGCAAACTGCATCACCTCATGCCGAATCTCTTTTGGCAATCCAGTGCTCGCAAAATTCTATAAATATGGATGAATAAAACGGGTCGATTGGGGGTTATACCAGCGCGCATCGAGGTGCGCCAGATCCGTCGCTATTCCCTATTTTCAGACACCAAAATGTTAAATTTCCCCTAATTATTTGTTAATCTACTTTTCCAGGATACATTTCTAAACTTACCGAAAAAAAACGAATAGCAGTCGGTTGGATGTAGCGAGTTTTCTAGCTGGTTCATGGGCTAAAAAAGTTCAAATAGCCTTAAGGTACCTATGTTTTAGTACCTTACATTAGACCGAGTATCTAATTTAAATGGCATACTAACTCTTGAATTAACCTCATAGGTGTCGTGCCAATGAGGGAGGTTAGTGACCGTGTCCATCTGCGTCGTGATCGCCCTGAACATCGTTGCTAGCTGATTCGATGCTTGATTTCATTCCGTTCATGTCACCATTGTGATCATCAGTCCCTGCATGACTGTGACCATCGCTGGTATCCACCAGTTGCTGGTATTCTTCCTTAGAGGTTTCAGGCAATTGGTTAATAAACGCAACCAAATCCCAGATGGCATCGTCACCCATGCCGCCTTGTGCCCAGGCAGGCATACCACTGGCCTTAATACCATGTTTGATGATCCAAAACTGGCGTGCCTCTACATAGCGGGTATCACCTACACTATCTCCCGCGGCAAGGTTAGGTGGTTGGGGATAGAGGCCAGCTCGGATCTCAGAGTTTTTCTGCTCGGGAATCAGGTGGCAGTTAGCGCACATGGCACCGTAGTTTCCGGCACCGCGACGGATGCGTTCAGAGTCTTGCAGACTCTCTGGTACCGGAATGTCATGAATGCGTCGCTCAATAGAGTTTTCACGTGCAGTGGAAAGAAGCCCGTAGACCAAGTCGCTATGGGGGGTGTCAGCGGCAACATTCACTGCCCCGAAGGACAGGGCGATGCTGCCAATTGCCCCTGCGAATACTAAAGGGAAAGCTGCACCGATAAGGTAAGGTTTTAAATTGGGCATTAAAGGTTCCTGAATATGATTGTGCTCGCATCAAATGGGTTATAAAAATAACTTGGCATGGCTAGCTAGATAGGCCTTTATGGCATTTTAAGTAGGCTCCAATAAACGGGGCCTTACATTTGACATATATAAGTAATTAAATTTTGAGTTAACTCTATCCGAAAAAGCAGTCCCAATACAATTATTAGTAAATAATCGCTAACTCTGGAGCCGGTAATGCCCTAAGGAAATCATAATTAGGTCTTTAGTAGGGGGTTCCCTGTTCTTTAAAACAGGCCATCCCTGAAGTGTTTAATCGTCGCTACATGGAATGCTTGCCTCGCGAGTGCTTTGGGTATGTAGCTTACCAGAACAACCCAGGAGCGGTTGGCGAGGGATCTGTTGAGGCAAACTTATCAATATGTCCAATCAGGTTGGAGATGACGTTTCAAGTTGAATCATTCTAATTCATATGATTTCTTGACTCGTATATAAGGCGGTGTTTCAATTTGTCCATCACTTTATCGGAATGCGGTGTAAATCCGCAGCGGGCGCGCCACTGTAACCATGTTAAAGAATCTGTTTAACGGGAAGCCAGGAGACGGGAGTGATCCACATTAATCTGTACGCGCATTCTTACAGGAGCTATTTATGCCTCGCTTGACCCGAATCTTACTGCTATGTCTGTCTGTTTTTCTTTTTTCATCCCCGTCATATGGGGCCACTCAGTATCCGTTGACCGTAATAGATGGACAGGGGCAGTCGCTCACTCTGGAATCTCGTCCTGAATCCATTAGTTCTTTAACGCTGTTTACTGATGAAATATTATTGAACTTGATCGACAGAAAAGCGATCAAATCTATGACTTTTTTAGCCAGCGATCCGGTTTTTTCCAATGTCGCAGATCAGGTTCCTCAGGATATGAAACTGATCGATATGAATGTCGAGGCGATTATTCAGATGTATCCTGACATTGCTTTTGTCGCCAACTGGAGTGACGCCGGTAAGGTTGAACAATTACGTCAGGCGGGTATCCCGGTTTATTTGATTGACACTCCAGTAACTCTCGAATCTATCGAAGCTGAAATATTAAAAATTGCACATATTCTTGATGTTGCAGATAAAGGCCAACAACTTGTCGCAGACATGCAGGCTCGTCTCGCGTTTTCAGCAGCAGATTTTCAAAAGTTAAGCGCCAGGCACTGGACTGTTCTTGATTATAATACGTGGGGCACTGCCAGTGGCAAGGGTACTACCTGGAATGAAGTGGTTGAGCACGCCGGGTTAATTAATGGCGTTGCCAAGTACGAAGTTGGAGACTATGGTCAGGTTGATTTGTCTAAAGAAATGATTGTTTCAATAAACCCCGATGTTTTGTTTTTACCCGGCTGGATTTATGGTGACCCTGAAGGCGCTGATAAATTTAAAAACGAGGTATTAAATGACCCGGCATTGGCCGATGTTGCTGCCATAAAAAACAATCGATTGTATTCAATGCCTGAAAATCTCAGAGGCACATTCAGTCATTATATTGTTGACGCCATTAGGTTTGTTAATGCGGCAGTTCAATCTCAGTGAAACAATCTGCCAGTATGGCAACAGGGATCACTGGAAAAATCTGGACGGCTCCTTTTTTACTGATTGTTGGCATTATGCTCTTTTTACTCAATTTGGCGGTAGGTGCGGTTTCTTTGCCTATTTTGACTATCGTCGGCACTTTGAGTGATCTGATATGGTTGGGGCCAGATGTCGCCAGGGACAATGATCCCAGAACCTTCGCCATATTGATGCATATTCGACTTCCCCGTGCTGTGGCCGCTATTTTGGCTGGATCGGCTCTGGCGGTAAGCGGTGCCGCAATGCAGGGATTGTTCCGAAACCCGATGGCAAGTCCGGATATTATGGGCATTAGTGCGGGTGCCGCTCTGGGTGCTGTTCTGGGCATCTCCCTGGGTGTCGCTGCATGGCATCCAATGATGGTGCCATTATTTTCAGTGGTAGGATCTTTAATCACGGCTGTTATTGTCTTCTTCCTGGCGGGCCGCGCCGGAGCCGTAAACCTTCTATTCATTATTTTAGCGGGACTGGCCTTGTCTAGCCTGTTAGGTGGCGCTATTTCGGCCGTTCTATTGTTTTCTCAAGAATATGAAGTAGCACAATTTATCTTTTGGACTATGGGTGGGCTTGAGGGGCGTATGTGGCAACATGTACTGTGGCCAGCTCCCTGGATTGTCGGATTGATGGTGCTTGCTCTGTTCCAGGGGCGCGCACTCAATCTTTTGTCTCAGGGTGAAGAAAACGCACATGGCATTGGCTTAAATGTTCGTGGTACCAAGGTTGTCATACTTATTCTTACCGCAGGCCTAACATCGTTAGCGATCTCTATTTCTGGTCCTATTGGTTTTATCGGGCTTATGGTTCCTCATTTGGTGCGCATTATTACCGGGCCCGATCATCGTTCGCTATTGCCGTTGTCTGCTATAGCGGGCGCCATATTTGTTTTATTTTGCGATCTGATCGGCCGTTGGCTGATTGCACCTCATGAAATTAAGGTAGGTATTATCACGTCTATTGTCGGGGGCAGTTACTTCATTTACCTCATTATTAGAACCTATCGTCAGGGTAGGTGGTTGTAATGTCTATGCTGCTCCAGGTTGTTAACCTGTGTCGAGGAGACGTCGGCCGACAGAGGTTGAACGCGCTTAATTTTAATATTGAACCGGGTGAATTGGTCGGGGTGATTGGGCCCAATGGAGCCGGAAAGAGTACCTTGTTAAAGACGCTAATTGGTTTTCTGAATTTTAGTCAGGGGCAGGTGCTTTTACAGGGAAGAGCCGTTACCCAATTACGGGCTGTTGAGCGTGCTGCAAGAGTCAGTTATTTGAGTCAGGAACATGCCGAAGCCTTTCCATTCCCGGTATTTGAAGTGGTCGCCATGGGGCTGTATGCGAGGCAAGGAGGTATTAGCCATACGACAGCTATGGATCAGGTTGATAGCGTTCTTGAGCGACTTGAGTTATCGGCACTGAAATCCAGAAAATTTAATCAATTGTCAGGTGGCGAAAAACAGCTCATACAGTTTGCGCGATTATTGGTGCAAGATGCCCCTCTGATGTTACTTGATGAGCCGACTGCAAATCTGGATATAGGCCACGAATTTCAGTTAATGAACTGTTTAAGAGAAGACTGTGATTCGGGCAAGTCGGCCATGGTGGCCATACATAATTTAAATACTGCAGCCGAGTTTTGTGATCGGCTAATTTTGATCAACGAAGGAGAGATAGTAACTGACGGCGCTCCCGAAAAAGTGATTACCCAGGCGATGATCAACGACCTGTACTCTGATCGTGCATTTGTCGCGTGTAATCCACATTCGGGCGCCGTCAATGTGTTGCCGGTACGCCAACATAAGAAAGACCGCAATATTACGGTCCATATTATTGGCGGGGCAGGGTCTGCGGTTGAGCTGAGTCGACAGCTATTGCGACTGGGCTGCAGTCTAACTGGGGGTATTGCTCACCACCAGGATACCGATGCCAGTTTCTGGCGATCTCAGTCGGTGCCTTTTGTTGAAGTCACTGCGTTTGAAACTATCAGCCAGGATATGGTTGAGAAAACAGCCCCCTGGGTCGAAGAAGCTGATCTGACCATTCTCTGTGACTTTCCTATTGGTCCAGCGAACCTGGCCAATCTAGAGCTGGCTTCGCGGGCTGGTAATCTGCTTGTTGTGCAATCCGATACAGCAACCAACCGATTCTTTAATCCGGCCAGTGAACAGGCTTTTGAGCAACTTTTTAAGGAAGGAATCGCAGGGAAAAAAGTACAAAAAGCGCGGGGTATTAACGAGGTTATCGCCCTTGTACGGTCCCAATTAGAGGCCGTTCAATGAATCACTTTCATTTGGTAACAGGTGGCCAGCGGTCGGGCAAGAGCCGATTTGCCCAGCAAACCTGTGAAATACTCTCTGAACAAAAAGCCGTTAGCCCGGTTTATTTGGCAACCGCTCATCGTGACGGCGAAGCAGATTTCGAGCTACGAATTGCTCGGCATCAACAGGAACGTGGAGAACAATGGCAGACCAAAGAATTATTGGCGGGATTAGATGAATGTCGATTTAGTGCCGGACAAGTTGTGATGCTCGATTGCATCACACTGTGGTTAAGCCAGATATTTTTTCAAAAAAATTCCGATGTCGATATGTCTATGGCAGAGGCGAAGCGACAGTGGTCGGTTTTTATTGAACAACCCGTTCATCTTGTTGCCGTCACAAATGAAATTGGTATGGGTGTGATTCCTATGGAGCCCTTGAGTCGGAGGTTTGTGGATTTACAAGGATGGATGAATCAATGGCTAGCGAGCCAGGCAAACTGTGTCGACTTCATGGTCAGTGGCTTGCCTATGAATATAAAGGGTAAATCGGCTGAGTAGTAACCTAAAGTCGAGACTTATTTTTAAGGAAATTTTCATGTTAACTGATCAGCAAATACAACAGGCAATAGACCTGAAAACCAAACCCCTTGGTGCCTTAGGCGCATTGGAAACCCTTGCCGCCAGGCTGTGCCGGTTACAACAAAATCTATCGCCAGTGATATTAAAGCCGACCGTTATGGTATTTGCGGGCGACCATGGTTTGGCCAATGAAGGAGTGAGTCCTTACCCTCAAGAAGTAACCTGGCAAATGGTGATGAATTTTTTACAGGGTGGTGCTGCAATTAATGTGTTTTCTCGCCAGCAAGGCCTGGATTTGAAGGTGATTGACTCCGGGGTTAATTTTAATTTTGAATCGCACCCGGACTTGCTCGATCGTAAAGTTGCCATGGGAACCGAGAGTGCACTACAAGGCCCTGCGATGACGGCAGAGCAAATGATTCAGGCGGTATCGGCTGGCAGATTGCTGGTCAAAGACTTGTGGGAAGCAGGATCAAACTGTATTTGTTTGGGCGAGATGGGTATTGGCAATACGTCTTCAGCAGCGCTATTAATGAGTCGATTATTAAACCTGCCATTAAATGTCTGTGTTGGCAGGGGCGCAGGTTCAAATGACGCTCAGCTAGATAAAAAACTGGCCATTCTGGAATCGACTCAAACACAGCATGCTTTAGCAGAAACTCCGGAAGCTATTTTGGCCGCTGTAGGTGGTTTTGAAATTGCCATGATGATCGGTGCTATCTTGGAAGCCAGTAAATACAAGATGATCATTGTTGTGGATGGTTTTATAACCACCTCAGCCGTCATCGTAGCTAAAGCTATGGCCCAAGATGGTGGCGAACAGTTGATGGACTGCTGTGTTTTTGCTCATTGCAGTGATGAACAGGGACACCGGTTGATGTTAGATGCCTTGCAAGCAGAACCCTTACTCAACCTGGATATGCGGTTAGGAGAGGGCAGTGGTGCAGCATTAGCGATGTCACTGGTACAGTCTGCGGCTGCCTTTATGCGCGATATGGCCAGCTTTGACAGTGCGGGTGTGTCCAATAAACAAGACAACACCCAGAGCCTGACCAGTTAATATGAAATTATTAAGACAATGGCGCATTGCCGTCATGTTTTATAGCCGAATTCCGGTGGGACTGATTGATAACTACCAGCCTGAAGATCTCAAAATGGCGAGTCGGTGGTTGCCTCTGGTTGGGTTTATTCTTGCGGTTATGTTGAGTGCTTTGTGGGTCGGTTTGGTTTCATTATGGCCGGCCAGCATTAGCCTGGTGCTGTTATTTATTGTTTCTGTGGTACTCACCGGTGCGTTCCATGAAGATGGTTGGGCAGATACCTGGGACGGTTTAGGTGGTGGCTGGAAAATACAACAAAAGCTCGACATCATGAAAGATAGCCGGTTGGGCACATACGGTGGCTTAAGTTTGATGCTGTTGGTGTTACTGAAATATCAATTATGGCTGGTGTTGTCATCACAACAATTCTTGCTTTGCCTGGTGGCCAGTATGGTGCTTAGTCGCTTTGTTCCCTTGGCATTAATTAGTCAAATGACCTATGTAAGGGATGAGGATCAAAGCAAGGTTAAACCCGTTGCAGATGGCTTGGGTGCTTCCAGTTTTTTCGTCATCGCACTACAGTTTTTGTTGATATCCGGTTTGTTACTTTGGCTAGGTATGGATCTGCAGTTATTGGTGCTGATCGTAGTTGCCCTCATTTTAGTGGCCGTTATTTGGGGGGTGTTTTCCAATTGGCAGATCGGTGGTTATACCGGCGATACATTGGGAGCAAGTCAGCAGTTATCTGAACTGGCAGTATTATTAATGCTCGTCGGTTACATGGTTTAATTCGGCGGCTTGTATGACGGATGCTACGAAAGATTGTATGACTGAATTGATTTTTCTGCGTCATACCCAAGTGAAGGTAGATAAAGGGATTTGTTATGGTCAGGCCGATGTCCCTCTTGCAGACACCTATTCAAACGAACTGCGGGTTATTAAGGAGCAGCTAACCACTCTAACCATAGCGGCTACCTATACCAGTCCTCTAACTCGATGTTATCAGCTGGCTGCTGATCTGGAATCCATTGTTAAACAGCAGCCCATCCAAATACCAGAGTTCATGGAATTGGATTTTGGCCATTGGGAATTAAAAAACTGGGATCAAAACGATGACCCCCTGTTGAGCACCTGGTATGACAATTATTTAATCCAGCCAGCGACAGGAGGTGAAAGCTG
>Ga0224506_10002509_pt1 | contig 12458 bp, 9 predicted proteins | sample SF_Jan12_sed_USG_2_FD_169108 | JGI IMG/M metagenome (GOLD analysis project Ga0224506, IMG submission 169108) | Sediment microbial communities from San Francisco Bay, California, United States - SF_Jan12_sed_USGS_8_1 | ecosystem: Environmental > Aquatic > Marine > Sediment | place: USA...
GGGTATCCCGGCTTTAGCCATTTTTCCTGTTGTTGATGATAAGCTTAAAAATTTAACTGCTGACGAAGCGTTTAATCCTGATGGCTTAGTGCCAAATGTTGTGCGTAAATTAAAGGAAAGTTTTCCAGAATTGGGTGTTGTCACAGACGTTGCCTTGGATCCTTATACCAGTCATGGTCAGGATGGTTTGATTGACCAAAGTGGTTATGTGATGAACGATGAAACAGTAGATGTACTACGTAAACAAGCTTTGGTTCATGCACAAGCGGGTGCAGATGTGGTTGCGCCTTCAGATATGATGGATGGACGTATTAGTGCTATTCGTAAAATTTTAGATGATCATAAATTCATTCATACAAGAATTTTAGCTTATTCTGCTAAATATGCTTCCAGTTTTTACGGCCCTTTCCGTGATGCGGTTGGTTCGTCAGCTAATCTGGGTGCTGGTAATAAATATACCTATCAAATGGACCCAGCAAATTCAGATGAAGCATTGTGGGAGGTGAGACTTGATTTAGATGAAGGCGCAGATATGGTGATGATAAAACCGGGTATGCCTTATTTAGATATTGTGCGCCGAGTAAAGGATGAGTTCAGAGCACCAACGTTTGTTTATCAGGTAAGTGGTGAATATGCTATGCTCAAAGCCGCTGCTTTGAATGGGTGGTTAAATGAAGAGGTATGTGTGTTGGAATCCCTGCTTTCTTTTAAACGGGCAGGTGCAGATGGAATACTGACTTACTATGCGATAGAAGCAGCAACCTGGCTTAATAAAAAGTCATAGTTTAACCTTTAAAAAGTTAAAATAATTGATCTTTAAGGTTTTCTGGGACTTTAATGGAGTTATCAATATAAGTCTCAGACAGTGGTGGAAGTTCTTCATGTAAGAAGTATTCTTTTATTTCTCCTGTAGATTCTCTCAGGCCAGTTTCCGCACTGATTTGTGTTGTAATCACCCCTTCAGGCTTTATATATTCGGCCATAGGAACATCTTTTAATGCTTGCTCCATATATCCCATCCAAATAGGTAATGCGGTTCGGCCACCTGTCTCATTTTTGCCGAGGGATTGAGGGTCACCATAGCCCATCCAGGCAATTGCTACCAAATCATTTTGAAAACCGCAAAACCATGCGTCAATAAAATTACTGGTGGTGCCTGTTTTACCTGCTAAATCAGTTCGTCCAAGTTGTTTGGCTCTTACCGCAGTACCGTATTTTATGACATCCCGCATCATATCCGTTATGATAAATGCATTACGTGGGTCAATCACACGTCGTGCGCCTTGTGTAGTAGTGGCAGGTTTAATTTCATCAAGTAGATTGCCTTTTTCATCCTCAATACGCTTTATAAAATAAGGTGTGACACGGAATCCACCATTTGCGAAAATAGCATAACCGGCTGCCATTTGCATTGGAGTAACAGAACCGGACCCTAATGCCATGGGTAAATAGGGCGGGTGGCGTTTGGCTTCAAAACCAAAACGTGTAATATAATCTTGAGCATACTGTAAGCCAATGGCTTGTAGAATACGGATAGACGCAAGGTTCTTAGATTGAGCCAAGGCCGTACGCATGCGCATTGGTCCACCATATCTTCCATCAAAATTTCTTGGTTCCCACAGTTCACTGCCAGTTTGTTCGGCGCTAAAAGAAAGGGGCGCATCATTGATAATAGTTGCCGGTGTGAAACCTTTTTCTAGTGAAGCAGAATAAACAAATGGTTTAAAGCTTGATCCTGGTTGCCGCCATGCTTGTGTAACATGATTAAATTGGTTTTGATGGAAATCAAATCCACCTATTAACGAACGAATAGCACCATCATGTGGATTAATGGAAACCAGTGCGGCCTCAACTTTTGGTAGTTGTACAACATGCCAAATATTTTTTTCGTCTTTTCTAATTCTAATAAGCGCGCCTGGGATAATGTTTTTATTTTCTGGATCTTTTATATCAGATAAAAAACCATGTACAAATTTAAGGCCATTACTTGTAATTTGGATAATTTCTCCCCCTTTACGGTACACTTGGATTGCATTGGGAGTAACTACTAGTACTATTGCTGGGTAGATGTCATCACTATTTCTTACATGGCTTAGCGCTTCTTCAAGCTTTTTTTTCTGGTTAATGCCGTTTTCGGTCAGATTAATATAGGCCTCAGGGCCATTGTAGCCTCTACGTATATCGTATTCGATGACATGCTTACGTAGTGACTGATAAGCTGCTTGTTGGTCAAGTTGCCGGATTGTTGTATAAACATTTATCCCTTTGCTATACGTCTCTTCTTGATAGCGTTCATACACTACTTGTCTTGCCATTTCGGCGACATAATTTGCGGGCATGGCGAAAGTTTGCACTTGACTTTTTATGGGTATAGGTTGTTCTTTTAGTGCCTGTAATTCTTGCGTTGTTATGTGATTTAGTTTGTGAAGCCTGCCGAGTACATAATGTTGCCGGATTTTTGCTCGTTCTGGGTTGATCACTGGGTTAAAGCTGGATGGTGCTTTGGGTAGACCCGCTAACATTGCGGCTTCAGCAATGTCTATTTCTTGTAATGTTTTGCCAAAGTAGGTTTGTGCGGCAGCAGCAAAACCATAACTACGTTGCCCAAGATAAATTTGGTTAATATAAAGTTCCAAAATCTTATCTTTACTCAAATTGTGTTCGATTTTAAATGCGAGTAGCACTTCACTAAATTTTCTAGTAAGGGTTTTTTCTCTGGTAAGGAAAAAATTTCTGGCAACCTGCATCGTAATAGTGCTAGCACCTTGACGTACACTGCCCGCACTAAAATTTGAGTAAGCTGCACGTAAAACACCAAGATAATCGACCCCGCCATGTTTATAAAAACGATCGTCTTCAGCTGCGAGAATTGCTTGCTTGAGGTGCTCGGGTACTTCTTTAATCTTGACAACATCTCGACGCTCTGCACCAAATTCCCCAATGAGTAAACCTTCATCACTAAATACCCGTAATGGTATTTTAGGGCGGTAATCAGTTAGCGCGCCTAATGATGGCAACGTAGAGAAGGTGACCATGGCAGCGAATCCAATCAGTAAAATGCCAATCAAACCTAATGTAGAAAGGGTAACGATGGAGTAATACAGCCAACGAGGCAACATAAGAATTATCTTTTTGAATTTAAAGGATAGTAAATATATTAAATTATAGGGGGTATAAATACCGTTTTTCTACAAATTGCATCTCCTGTGAGTCTGTCAGAATTGTCGCCAGTTACAAAACCAAACACATGTAACAAGAAAGGTAACTAAAAAAGAAGCAAGTTTTAATTATTAAGGTCGTAGTTAACAATTAATTATAAATTATAGTGAGTATCGCTGCTAATAGACCAATGTTCAAGGAAAATTTTAATATAAATCTAGACTTCTTTAGTTCGAAGTCGCCGCCAGTAATAGGTGTTGATGTCAGTTCATCATCTGTAAAGTTGGTTGAGTTGTCTTTAGTGGATAAAGGCACAAGCACCTACCGTATTGAACAGTATGCCATAGAACCCTTACCTGCAGATGCTGTGCAGGAGGGTGCTATTGCCAATTTAGAAGTGGTTAGTGATTGCATAATGAATGCTTGGAAACGTATGGAAACACGGCAGAAAAATGTTGCGTTGGCATTGCCTGCAACAGATGTAATTACAAAAAGAATTTTAGTCCCTGCTGGGTTACGTGAAGATGATTTAGCTTTCCAGGTTGAGAATGAGGCTGGTCAGTATATTCCTTTTGCATTAGATGAAGTGGATTTGGACTTTCAGGTGTTGAGAGAATCCCCAGATAACCCTGAAGAGATCGAAGTTCTCATTGCGGCATCACGCAAGGATAAAGTTGAAGATCGTGTGGCAGCTGCAATGTCAGCTGGTTTAAAGACGATCATTATGGATGTTGAGACATATGCGGCACAAGCTTCTTTTGAGTTGGTTAAGAGTCAATTGCCCAATGATGGAGAAGATCAAGTCATTGCTCTAGTGGATATTGGTTCAGAAGCTATGAATATGAATGTCTTTCATAATGGTGAGTCTGTATATCTACGTGATCAGGCTTTTGGTGGGAACCAACTTACACAAGAGATCCAAAATCAATTTAATCTTTCACTGGAAGAGGCTGAAGTGGCCAAACTTAATGGCCAGCTGCCAGAAAATTATAATACTGATGTTTTACAACCATTTTGTGAAACATTGGCAGTAGAAATTATGCGTGCCATACAATTTTTTTATACATCCTCTCAATATACCGAAGTGAATTATATTTTTATTGCGGGTGGCTGCGCAGCAATTCCAGGTTTGGATGAAGTTATTACAGCACGTACACAAATTACCACATTAATCGTTAATCCTTTCTCAAACATGGAGAATTCCAGTCGTATTATCCCAAAGCAACTGAGTATGGATGCGCCATCTCTTTTAATTGCCTGTGGTTTAGCTATGCGTAGCTTTGATCCGTTATGATCCGTATAAATTTACTTCCTCACCGAGAGCTCAAGCGTAAAGCACAGCAGCAGAAATTTGCTGTTATGGCAGGGATAGCCTGTTTTTTGGGGATAACCGTTGTTTGGATTGTGCATATGGTAATTGCGGGCAAAATAGATGTTCAGAGTAGTCGTAATCAATATATGAATAATCAGATTGCGATTCTGGACAAACAAATTGAGGAAATTAAACAGATAAAATCTCAAACTCAAGAGATGTTGGTGCGAAAGGATATCGTAGAGACATTACAAAGTAGTCGTTCAGAAGTTGTGCATTTGTTAGATCAATTAGTACGGTTGTTGCCAGATGGTGTGTATTTGCAAAGTGTAAAGCAAAATGGGCAAAGTGTTAATTTAATTGGTAAGGCACAGTCTAACGCATGGGTATCAACGTTAATGCGTAATTTAGAATCTTCTCCGTGGCTTGAGTCACCGGTGCTGGTTGAGATTAAGGCTGTGACTGAAAATAATATACGTCAGAACGAATTTATTTTAAATATTAAACTAACGCAACCATCAGATGACACGCAAAGTATGTCGGTTGATTTGGTTGGTGGGTCTTGAGGTTAATTTGATATGAATTTACTTGAAGAATTACGTCATCTTGATCCAAATGATCCAGGGAGGTGGCCAGGTTTAGTGCAAGCCTGTGCATTATTTATATTATGGGTTGGGATTGTTGTTGCGGGACATTTCTTAGATTGGAAAGACCAATGGGTTGCGCTAGATGTGGTAAGTGCAGAAGAAGAAACGCTCAAGGACACCTATCTTATGAAGAAAAGAGCTGCGGTTAATCTGCCAGTCTTGCGGCAACAATTACTAGATATTGAACAGTTACTGAGTGCGCTATTAAAGCAACTACCTGAGAAATCTGAAATGGAGGCTTTATTGGTTGATATTAATCAGGCTGGTTTGGGGCGAGGATTACAGTTTGAACTATTTAAACCAGCAGAGCAAGAAACGATTCATGCATTTTATGCAGAGCTACCAGTGTTACTACGTGTTACGGGGGGCTATCATGATATCGGAGCTTTTGCTAGTGATGTCGCACAATTACCTCGCATTGTGACATTAAATAATATCAGTATCACACGTGGTAATGATGAAGGCTTGATATTAGATGCAACGGCTAAAACTTTTCGATATTTGGATGAAAATGAGATCACAGATTAGTGTGGGGCAAGGGCTCATGATAAAAAATAGTTATCGATTGTTAGTGTTGACTATTTATTTAATGATAGTTGCGTGTAGTAGCGCGGATTATAGTGATTTGGATACATTTATTTCCAACTCAGGAGAAGGATTACGTGGTCAAGTTGAACCACTACCTGAAGTAAAACAACATCATTCATTTACATATAAGGCCTTTGATATATCAAACCCTTTCGTTCCAAGAAGAAGTGAGCAGGTGCAAAGTGCTGGTAGTGGCATTCAACCGGATTTAAATAGACGCAAAGAAGCATTAGAAAATTTTCCCTTGGAAAGCTTGTCTATGGTTGGTTCTCTTGAAAAAGATGGGCATATTTTTGCGTTGGTTAAGTCACCGGAAGGAACGTTGCATCGTGTAAAAGAGGGTAACTATTTGGGGCAGGATTTTGGGAAAATTAATGGCATTGCGGAATCAGAAATTAAGGTGGTAGAAATTGTGCAGGATGGTGTGGACGAGTGGATGGAACGTTCCAATAAGCTTATGTTAGCAGATTAGGAGTAAAACAATGAAGCTTCCAATAATGGTAAACATTATCTTATGGCTAGGAATAGTCACGTTGTCGAATTTGTTTGTATCCTCAATCTTGGCTGAACAGATTGCGGCGGAAAAAATACAAGAAACACAACAAAATAGCATCCGATCCATAAGTGTCTCAACGATGCAGGGGGGGGAAGTTGTTGCTAAGCTAGTACTGGATAAGGCGCTTGAGAACACACCTATTGGTACAACGCTTAATAATCCTTCACGTATTTACTTCGATTTTTACAATACTTCTAACAATCTTGGCGCGAATATCAGGGAGGTTGACGAAGGGGAATTGAATAGTATTAATATTGTGCAAGTGGGTGATCGTACACGTGTAGTTCTAAATTTATCTAGCTTAATGACTCACGAGATTTTAGAAGCTGATAATGCACTTTTAATCAAACTCAACAGGGTAACAGAAAGTCAAGTTGTCAGTCCTACTGTGAATTTTGTTGAGGAAGCGCCCGTTGAAGCGATGAACAGTTTGCGGGATATAGATTTTCGTCGCGGTGTGAATGGTGAGGGTCGTGTTGAGGTGGATCTATTAAATGCTGGTTCAGGTATAGATGTGTATCAGAAAGGCGATGATCTTATCGTGGAATTTGTTCAAACATATTTACCCAATAATTTGGAAAGAAAGCTAGATGTTGTTGATTTTGCAACACCTATAAAATTCATTAATACAACCCGGTATGGCGGCAATGTGCGTATGGTTGTTAAGCCAACGGGTCGTTGGGAACATTCAGCATACCAGAGTGGCACGCATTTTGTTCTGGAGGTGAGGGAATTAGTAGAAAGTAAAGAGGAGATTGAAAAAAAGAAAAATGCTGTTGGAGGTTATACTGGGGAGAAGTTGTCGTTGAATTTCCAGAATGTAGAAGTTCGGGCTGTATTGCAAGTGATTGCTGATTTTACAAATCTTAATATCATTGCGAGTGATTCAGTTAGTGGTAACCTTACATTGCGCTTAAGAGATGTTCCTTGGGATCAAGCATTTGATATTGTATTGCAATCCAACGGGCTTGATAAACGTAAAACAGGGAATGTTGTTTTTGTTGCGCCGAGTAAAGAAATGGCAGATCGAGAACTGTTTGATTTAGAATCAAAATTGCAGGTTTCTGAAATGGAGCCATTACAGACAGAAACCTTCCAGCTTAATCATCGTAGGGTAACTTCAATTTCTTTTGAAGGCATGCTAACCGAACGAGGCATGGTTAATATAGATGAAATCAGTAATACATTGACAATTTCTGATCTACCAACAAAAATTGTTGAACTTAGGAAGTTTATTCAACGGCTAGATGTCTTTGAGAGACAGGTAATGATTGAAGCGAGAATTGTTGAAGCCTCAGAAACATTTAGTCGTGATCTAGGCGCACGTTTTGGTGTAAAAAATGTTACAGGTGTAGGTAATAGTCGTAGATTTGGTGCTTCTGGTAGTGTAGAAGGTTCAAGTGGTTTGGCTTCTAGTGGTGCAGTGAGTTCTCTCTCTGATAATCTAAATATTAATTTGCCGGCTGCAGGTGCTCTTGGACTTGCTGGCGGTCCTGCGGCTCTGGGTTTGAGTCTAATTAAGATTAATAATGGGCGATTAATTAATTTAGAATTATCTGCATTGCAGACTGATTCTAAAGGCAGGGTTATCGCTAGCCCACGTGTGGTAACTGCGCATGGTGTGGAAGCGGTTATAGAGCAGGGTGACCGAGTCCCATTCCAACAAGCTACCAGTAGTGGTGCAACTAGTGTGCGCTTTGTAAATGCGACTTTAAGCTTAAAAGTAAAGCCACTAATCACACATGATAATAAGATTGATATGGAGTTGGATATTAACCAGGATAAAATCGGTGAAAGTGTTAACGCATTTTTACCGCCTGCTATAAACACCAAAAAAGTGACGACAAAAGTTTTGGTAGATAACGGTGGAACTGTTGTGATCGGTGGTATCTTTGAACGTGTGGAAAATAACGTTGTTAACAAAGTGCCGTTGCTAGGTGATATACCACTTATCGGTAATTTATTCCGAAATCTAGCGAGGCAAGATGACAAGCGAGAATTATTGGTTTTTGTTACACCTAGAATTTTAAAAGAAGAACTGAATCTTCAATAATGGTTTTTTTAATTTGATTATTGTATTAACAGTTAAATCTGATATTTAATTGGTGTTGTTTGTGGTTAGTGTTGTTAACTTGCTTGCTAGTTGGTTTGATCTAGCCAGTGGACGAGACCTTGACTGTTGAGCTTGATATCAGAATGTAATAAATTGATCATATCTTTTTGTGGTAATGCGCAGCGATGCTCGGCAAGTTTTTGTAGGAAAACTTCTTGTAATATTTCCGAGATAGTCTCCTGTCTGTCTAAGTTATTTCTTTTTTCCGCCTTTCTTGCAGCATCAACGTGAGCATCAATCAAGTGGTGCATTGATTTGACATGATGAGTCAGATTGCCGATGCGACTATAGTGTGTCAGATAGGCGTACTTCGGATTAAAACGCATAATCTGCTCTAAGGAAGTGTGGGCAGCTTCTGGGTCAAATTGGACAGGTGTGGTTGTTGGAAAAACAAATTCTAGGCCATCGACATCAAACTCCCGGTATGAAACGCCAAAAGTGTCACCTGTAAAAAATGATTGACTTTGTTCGTCATAGATACAATTGTGGTGCCGTGCATGACCCGGTGTGTCGATAAATAATAAGGTGCGCCCATTAAAATTAATACTACTTTTATCTGGAGCCTCAATAATGCGGCTTTCATCAATGGGTAAAATTTCACCATAAACACGTTTGAATTCTGCGTCACCATAAACGGCTGTCGCGCCAGCAATTAATTTAACGGGATTTACCATATGACGCGCACCACGTGGATGAACAACTAATTTGGCGTTGGGGAAGTTGTGCATACATTCACTGGCACCGCCAGCGTGATCTAGATGGATATGCGTAAGAATGACATAGGCGACATCATCAACAGAAAGATTCTTTTGCTGAAGTGTTTCGATGACCCCGGGGATAGAGAAAGATGTACCCGTGTCGATCAGCGCAGCTTGACCTTTTTCAATAATTAAATGTATTGCAGCCCGTTTAGGGCGGTGGAATTGGGCATCAATTGCACTGATGCCGTGTTCAAAATCTGTGACGAGTGATAATGTCATATTGTTCTAGTTGTAATGTTTATCTGCCATTAATAACGCATGTGATTATTTATTTATGGGCTGCTTTAATTGATCAAGGATAGCTGGGTTTTCTAATGTGGAAATATCTTGGGTGATTTCCTCGCCTTTTGCCAGTGTTCGTAATAAGCGGCGCATGATCTTGCCAGACCGGGTTTTAGGCAAATTCTCCCCAAAGCGTATTTCTTCAGGTTTAGCAATGGGGCCAATTTCTTGCGCAACCCAGTTACGCAATTCATAAATGATTTTTTTGGCTTCTTCTGTATTTGGTAGTTGGCCTTTTAGTACAACAAAAGCAAAAACAGACTCTCCCTTAATGTCATGTGGCTTGCCAACAACGGCAGCTTCTGCAACTAGAGGGTTAGCAACGAGTGCAGATTCAATTTCCATAGTGCCTAAGCGATGTCCAGAAACATTGAGAACATCATCAATACGTCCCATAATCCAGAAATAGCCGTCATTATCTCGTTGTGCGGAGTCTCCAGCAAGATAGTATTTCCCGTTACCGATCTCTTCGGGAAAGTAAGTTTTCTTAAAGCGTTCTGGGTCATTCCATAGTGTACGAATTTGCGAAGGAAATGGATGCTTAATAACCAGGAAACCACCTTTTCCGTTTTCAACATCTTGGCCTGTTTCATCCACAATAGCGGTGAAAATGCCAGGTAAAGGAAAAGTGCATGACCCTGGTTTAAGAGGAACAGCTCCTGGTATCGGTGCAATCATGTGGCTGCCTGTTTCAGTTTGCCACCAGGTATCGACAATAGGGCAGCGTGATTGTCCAACCTTGTTGTAATACCACATCCATGCTTCTGGGTTAATAGGCTCACCTACAGAACCCAGTAATCGTAATGAAGAAAGGTCATATTTATCTGGCAGATTAGATCCGAGTTTAATGAGAGAACGGATTGCTGTAGGCGCAGTATAAAAAGTCGTTACTTTATGTTTCTGAATGATTTCCCAGAAGCGACCAGCAGTAGGATAGGTAGGCACACCTTCAAAGATAACTTGGGTGGCGCCCATTGCTAAAGGGCCATAGGTAACATAACTATGCCCTGTTATCCAGCCAACATCAGCAGTACACCAAAAAATATCTGAAGGTTTGTAATCAAAAACCCACTGCATACTAACCATTGTGCCAAGTAAATAACCGGCGCTGGAATGTTGAACTCCTTTGGGTTTTCCGGTTGATCCAGAAGTGTAGAGTGTAAATAATGGGTGTTCAGCATTTACCCATTCGGGTTCGCATTCGGTGCTAATGGATTGGGTAATTTCGTGCCACCAGACATCACGTGTCGGATTAAATGGTACGTCTGAGCCGGAACGTTGGTAAACGATAACTGATTTTATTGACTCTGCACCGCCCATGCTAATGGCTTCATCAACCGTTGCTTTGAGCGGGTGATGTTTACCACCACGAACTTGCTCGTCGGCAGTAATAATTGCTACAGCACCGGCATCTGTAATGCGTTCATGCAAACTCTTGGCAGAAAAGCCGCCGAAGACAACAGAATGAATGGCTCCAATACGCGCGCAAGCTTGCATGGCGACTACAGCTTCAATACGCATTGGCATGTAGATAACGATGCAATCTCCTTTGTTGATATTTTGTGCTTTTAATGCATTGGCTAACTGACAGACGCTTTGATGTAGATCGCGGTATGTCGCATGGATAACCTCTCCTTCATCAGATTCAAAAATTATAGCAACTTTGTTTGGTTGTGTGGTCAAGTGTCGATCAAGGCAATTGTGGGAGACGTTGAGTTCGCCATCATTGAACCATTTGAAAAATGGAGGGTCACTATCATCTAGTACCTGAGTAAATGATTTATGCCAGAGAATATTTTTTTGTGCTTGTTTTGCCCAAAAGCCCTGATAATCTGTGGCAGCTTCAGTACACATGGCTTGGTATGCAGCAATACTGGCCACATTGGCTTGTTTAACAAATGCGTCACTTGGTGGAAAAATACGGGTTTCATTTAAAACTGATTCAATAGTTGACATTACTTGTTTTTCTCCATTAATTCGCGTGTTCATAAAGCTTGAGGTGATTGTATCATTTGCATGAAATTCGTAACTTAAAATTCAGTTGGTTGGTGGTTAAATTTAGCATTTATATGGTTAATTAAATGGCATTAAACGAATGATAGGGTAAGTTAAATAATCGCTAAGGCATTACATTTAACGAAGTTTGTGTTTCATATTCCATAAATTTTTGGTAGAATGCACGGATAGATTCGATGGGCTTTTTCAGCCCATTTTTTATTTGTGGCGAGGCTATGGTATTAGAAGAATTGCTGACATCAACTTTAGAAGGTATGGGTTATGAGTTGGTTGAGGTGGAGCAACTAGCGCACGGCAAATTATTAAGGGTGTTTGTAGATAAAAAAGGTGGTATTAACGTTGATGATTGTGTAGTAATTAGCAATCATTTGAGTCGGTTGTTAGTGGTCGAGAATATAGACTATGGTCGGCTTGAAGTGTCTTCACCTGGGTTAGATAGGCTGTTAAGGAAAGAAGCAGATTTTCTCCGCTTTAAGGGAGAAACAATTAAATTGAAGCTGCGTATACCATGGCAGGGACAAAGAAATTTCGTTGGAGTTTTGCAGGAAGTAAATAATGGCATTTTAAAACTTGAAGTCGAAGGGAAATTGTTAGACCTTGAATTGAGTAACCTTGGAAAAGCTCGTTTGGTTCCAAAATTGTAGGTATATAAAAATTTGGCTGGAGGACTATGAGCCGCGAAATTTTACTATTAGTAGATGCATTGGCACGTGAAAAATCTGTTGAAAAAGACATTGTTTTCACTGCACTGGAAATGGCATTAGCTTCTGCGACAAAAAAACGATTCCACGAGGATGTTGATACGCGAGTTTCTATAGATAGAGAAACGGGCGATTATCAGTCTTTTCGTCGTTGGTTAGTGGTGGATGACAATGCTGTTGAAGAGCCTAGCCGTCAAATCTCGCTAACTGAAGCGCAAAAAAATAATGCCAACTTACAGTTAGATGATTTTATAGAGGAGTACCTTGAGCCTATTGAGTTTGGGCGGATTGGTGCGCAGGCTGCTAAGCAAGTGATTTTTCAG
>Ga0224506_10002510_pt1 | contig 12453 bp, 8 predicted proteins | sample SF_Jan12_sed_USG_2_FD_169108 | JGI IMG/M metagenome (GOLD analysis project Ga0224506, IMG submission 169108) | Sediment microbial communities from San Francisco Bay, California, United States - SF_Jan12_sed_USGS_8_1 | ecosystem: Environmental > Aquatic > Marine > Sediment | place: USA...
AAATTGTTTGAATATTATTTGTTGATGTCTTAAAAAAAGTCGTGCCTGATGCTGATAATGTACTATCATTATTTATAAAATTGCTATTTAAATATAAATCACCGTTGCTATTATGTGTATCGTTATTTGTATATTCATCTCCGAAATAAACAGTAGTAGTTGACCCAATAAAAAATATACCCTCATTCGTTATCTGTGAGAAAATATTTAATGAATGAAAAATTAAGAAGAATAAAAATATATGATACTTTTTTTTCATATGAGTCCTAGGTTTTATTTATTATAAATAAATAAAACTGTTATTTTATGATTAAAAAACTTAAATGTTTTGGGTCAAATGTTAAATTTAGATTTTTACCATAACGATAATTATCATTAAATATTGAATAAATAATTATGGTAAATCCATATTATTTATAGGGCAAAACCATAACTAAATAATTATGTAGCAGTAATTACAAACTAAAATGCAAAAAAAACGCCTATTTCTCCTAGATGCATATGCTTTGATTTTCAGAGGATATTATGCTTTTATTAAAAACCCTAGAATTAATTCGAAAGGTATGGACACCTCTGCCATCATGGGCTTTATGAACTCACTACTGGATGTTATTAAACGAGAAAAACCTGACCATTTGGCGGTTTGCTTTGATAAAGGAGGTAGTGTCGATCGAAATGCCATGTTTCCGGAATATAAAGCGAACCGGGATGAAACGCCTGAAGCTATTAAAATTGCCGTTCCGTATATTGAAGAAATTTTAAAAGCCATGCATATTCCCATTATGGTAAAGGAAGGATATGAGGCTGACGATGTTATAGGCACATTGGCCAAACAAGCGGAAAAACAGGGCTATGAAACCTTTATGGTTACACCTGATAAAGATTTTGCACAACTAGTTTCTGAAAATATTTTTATGTACAAGCCTTCAAGAATGGGAAATGGCATTGAAATATGGGGTATACCCGAAGTACAGAAAAATTTTGAAATCGAACGTCCGGAACAGGTTATTGACTTTTTAGCAATGAAAGGAGATAGTGTGGATAATATTCCAGGTCTACCTGGTGTTGGTGATAAAACCGCGAAAACCTTTTTGAAGGAATACGGGAGCATCGAAAATTTATTGGCAAATACCGATAAGCTTAAAGGCAAAATGAAAGAAAAAGTCGAAGAAAATGCTGAGCAAGGTTTGTTGTCTAAAAAATTAGCCACAATTATGCTTGATGTACCTGTAGATTTTCATGAAAAGGACTTTGAATTAAATACGCCTGACATAGCTAAGGTCAAAGAAATATTTAATGAATTAGAATTTAGGAGACTAACGGAGAATCTGTTAAAAACTTTTGATCAGGAAAAAGGTGTGAATACTGAAGAAAAATCAAAAGAAAATATTACCCCCCAGAACATCCCGGGAGACAATGTCCAATTTGATCTGTTTAGTCAGCCAGGTAGCGGCAAGATGGTAAAAGAAGAAGTAGTTATTAATGGTTTCAAGACTATTAAAAATACACCACACTTTTATCAGTTTATTAATACCAAAGTATCAAGGAAATTGTTAATTGAGCTACTTATTAAACAGAGCAGCGTCTGCTTCGATACAGAAACAACCAGCATCAAATCACTGGAAGCCGAATTGGTTGGTATTGCATTTTCCTGGGAAAAAGGAAAGGGGTATTATGTAATAATTCCTGAAGATCAAGAAGAAGCGCAAGGTATTGTTGAAGAGTTCAAACCTTTTTTTGAAAACGAGCACATTGAAAAAATTGGTCAGAACATAAAATATGATATCAAGGTACTTTCTAATTATGATATGAAGGTTAAGGGTAAATTATTTGATACTATGATTGCGCATTACCTTATCAATCCCGATATGCGGCATAATATGGATGTACTTGCAGAGGCTTATCTTAATTATCAGCCTGTGTCCATCACAGAATTGATAGGTAAAAAAGGTAAAAATCAACTATCGATGCGCTCAATAGATACCCTTAATCAAACAGAATATGCCGTAGAAGATGCCGACATTACCCTGCAGCTTAAAGAATATTTTGAAAAAGAGTTAGAAACTGCAAATTTGATTAAACTTTTTAATGATGTAGAGCTTCCATTGGTTAATGTGCTTGCTTCTATGGAAATTGAAGGTATTAATCTAAACGAAGAATTTCTAAGTTCACTTTCAAAAGATTTAGCGAAGGACATTGACAGGTTAGAGAAAGCTGTTTTTGAGCTGGCAGGAGAAGAGTTTAACTTGTCATCACCAAAACAATTAGGGCCTATTTTATTTGATAAATTAAAATTGATAGATAAGCCAAAAAAAACCAAAACGGGCCAATATTCAACGGCAGAAGATGTTTTGTCGTATTTAGCAAAAGACCATCAAATTATTAGAGACATACTAGAATGGCGTCAGTATAAAAAGCTGCAGAGCACCTATGTAGAGGCACTTCCTAACGAAGTAAATCCAAAGACAGGCAGAATACATACTGTCTATTCTCAAACAGTAGCATCAACAGGTAGATTGAGCTCTAATAACCCTAATTTACAGAACATACCTATCCGTACAGAACGCGGCCGGGAAGTCCGAAAGGCATTTATACCAAGAAATGATGATTATGTGCTGTTATCTGCAGATTATTCTCAAATAGAATTACGCATCATTGCTGCTTTAAGCGACGAAGAAAATATGATCAAAGCTTTTCTTAATCATGAGGATATACATGCATCAACAGCTGCTAAGGTTTTTGGAATCCCTTTAAATGAGGTCACTCGAGAACAACGTGGAAACGCCAAAACAGTAAATTTTGGTATTATATATGGCGTGTCAGCATTTGGGTTAAGCAATCAAACAACCCTGTCACGAAGTGAGGCTAAAGATTTAATCGATACCTACTATAAAACCTATCCTAAATTAAGAACTTATATTGACAATCAAATCCATTTCGCCCGGGAAAATGGCTATGTAGAAACTGTCTTAAATAGACGGCGGTATTTAAAAGATATAAATTCGAGGAATGCAGTTGTGCGTGGTGCTGCGGAGCGCAATGCAGTAAATGCGCCTATTCAAGGTAGTGCAGCAGATATTATTAAACTTGCCATGATTAATATTTATAAACGATTTGTAAAAGAAAATTTTAAATCTAAGATGTTGCTGCAGGTTCATGATGAATTGGTTTTTGACGCATATAAAGCAGAGCTTGACATTATAAAACCAATTATTAAATATGAAATGGAAAACGCCTATAAGTTAAAAGTACCATTAGATGTTGAAGTTGGTATAGGAGAAAATTGGCTGGAAGCACACTAAAATTACATCATAAATCTATAAGTAGCTTTAATCAAAAAGGTATTATCTTTTTCCTGACCAATTATTTGCTCATCTAAACTTCTAAAAAGATGTTCACTCGGGTCGCCCGAACCAGTAACTCCTTGAGACCATACCAGATAAATTTCAGAACCAGGTATATATTCCCATCTAATAACCAAATTAGAACGAAATTGAACATAAGAAAAGTCAGGTTTATTAATTTCATAGTCGGTAAAACCATCAAGATTCTCATCAATTAGATATGCGTCACTTAAGTTATTAAAGGAAATCTGGTTATTGTTAAATAAATTTATTCGGTCGTTAAGGTCTTCAGCTACCGGATCTAAAACATAATTAAAGTTTTTATATGTCCCTCTGGAAATATAAGGTTGCCCATAATACTGAATAGTCAAATTCGGATTTATTGTATAATTTAATCTAAGCGAGGCACTTAAGGTTTGCTGATCTATTTCGGCATTTATATACCTAGGTATTCCATTATAACTAGTTTCTGTAACGTACTGGGTTTTATTTGGGTTTCGTTCAAATTCCGGATAAAATGATATACTCAACGCATTCGTAGGTTGATAAGTAAAACCTGTTTGAAGACTTAAGTATGAAAAATTGTTTTGTTTAGCTTGTGAATAAACATATCCTGTTCTGAAGCGAATTTTTTTTCGCGAATCAGTACCAAAAAAGAAAAAACTAATATTTTCTCTTGAAAAACGATAACGTGGGCCACCACGTAATATAGTATTGGTGTAAATTCTGGGTTTATGAATTAAACCTGTTTCTACCCACCAGTTATTCTTTAAATTCGCTTCAGTACCCATTTGGTATTGAACTCTATTGAAATTTCCATCAAAATCATAGGTGGTAAACATATTGAACCCGGCCCAAATACTTCGGAACTTACCAAATGGTTTTAACGATCGATAATTAATTCTTGCATATTGGCGAATTTCGTCCGCTTGCCGTAAAAATCCAATATCATTCAATTCTAATTCGGGAGACTTCCAAACCAAGCCACCGCTATACCTCCAATGTCCAGTACTTGATTTACCAAATTCAACTTTACCACCGGTACCTGATAATGAAGTCCGATTTGGATCAACCTCAACGTGTCCGGCATCTATTCGATTAAATAAATGAGTTAAGGATTCTTGAGTGTTTGTTATAGATTCTTCACTTCCTTCAACATGGCTTAATATTAAATTCCCTTGAAGATAATATTTTCTATCCTTCCATTGATGTTTAAAGTCCATACCTCCAGTATATGCAGATTTCCTCAAAAAATCTAAATTACCTTCAATGTTTCTATTAGTTGCAGTGAATATACCTCCAATATATGAGTTGCGATCATTAAAATCTTTTTGCAATCTGCCAACAAAATAATTTGTAAAAGGCTCAACTAATTCATCTCTTCGTTCTTCATTATTATCAATCTCCGCATATTCCTTGGCGGTAATACTTTCTAGAATTCCAATAGACCATCCATTTTTTGTCTTACCACTAAATTTAGCAGCACCTAAAATTGTCGTATTAACAGGTTGGTCAACATACTCATTGTGAGCTAAGTTAGGATACCCTTGTGGACTTCTACCAATGCGTCTTGAATAAAATAAATTATCAGCACTGAAATTATCAAAACTATAGTCGAATATATTTTTATTTTCTACAAAAAAAGGACGTTTTTCATCAAAAAATATTTGAAAGCCATCTAAAGATATCGCACCGGGGTCAGCTTCTACTTGTCCAAAATCTGGATTAATTGTAAGGTCTAAAGTAAGATCGTTTGAAATACCGATTTTTGCATCTAATCCTCCATTTAATTTAAAATCACTCCCATCGCGAAAGGGATTTCCATCCTCCTTAGGATAATTAGATAATTGTGTAACAGTAAATGGCTGAATTTCTAATTGTTTCTGAGGTTGCAAATTCGTCAACCCAAGTAGTTCACCTGATTCACTTACCCAACCAGCAACATCTCTTGGTATGCGGTTCCAAACAGAAAGTTCATCTTTTCTAAATATTTGTCGAGAAAACTGTAAGCCCCAAACTTGTTCATTTGATTTTCCAAAACGCAATTGACTCAATGGAATTTTTAATTCAGCCGTCCACCCAAATTTATCTATGTTGGTTTTGGTATACCAAATCGGATTCCAACTATCGTCTACATTATCACCATTATCCGATACAAACTCATCTCCTTTTACACCCGCAGCAGTAACTGTAAATAAGAAGGCGGTGCGTTTATCATAATAACTATCAATACCTATGGTAACCCTGTCTCCCGCAAAACCGTCGCGACGTGATAATCTTTTTTCAATCTTACGGGGTTCAGAATCAAATGCCCGAATTCCGACGTAAAGATATTTTGAATCATAAAGGATTTTAAATTGAGTTTGAAAAGTAGGTTCGGTATTTTCATCGGGTTCATGTTCGATAAAATCTCCCTCCCAATTTACCATGTCCCAGGATTTATCTTCTAATTTACCATCTATTAAAGGTGGATCATCATGGTCGATGTATTTAGTAGTATAAACTTTTTTTGATGCTTTTTCTTTTTTCTCTTGTGAAATTGTACTCTGATAAACAAAAAAAAAGGTGAATATAATTAATGGTAAATACTTCATTTTTTCGATTGAGAATAGGTTTGAATTAAATATATAGACTCTATTGTCCTTCAACTGTTACAATACATGAAGCAAGTTAGACATAACCAATCTTAATTATTTGTTAATTATACTTTACATATTGTTAAAAAGAGGTCAAAAAAATATACTTAAAACGCTGTTTGTTATATAAATAAATGTTTGTACATTTGCACTCCCTTTTTAGGGATAAAAAATTATTTATTAATAGACAAAAACTAATCGTGTGAACACATTAAGTTACAAAACAGTATCGGCTAATAAAGCTACCGCTAACAAAGAGTGGGTTTTAGTTGATGCGGACGGACAAACATTGGGTCGTTTAGCTTCTAAAGTAGCAATGCTTATAAGAGGTAAATACAAACCAAACTACACTCCTCATGTAGACTGTGGTGATAACGTAGTCATTATCAATGCAGAAAAAATTAATTTAACAGGTAAAAAGTGGACAGATAGATCATATATCCGTCATACTGGTTATCCTGGAGGTCAAAGATCACTTACTGTCTCAGAGATGTTTCATAAAGATCCAACTCGTTTAATCGAAAAAGCAGTAAAAGGAATGTTGCCTAAGAACAAATTAGGTAGTGCTTTATTTAGAAATTTATATGTATATGCTGGAAACGAGCACAATCAAGAAGCTCAGAACCCTAAAGCAATTAACCTAAACGATCTTAGATAATGGAAATAGTACACAAAATAGGCAGAAGAAAAACGGCCGTAGCACGTGCTTATGTCTCAAGCGGTAAAGGAAAAATTACCATCAATAAAAGAGATTTAAAGACTTACTTTACTACGCCACATTTACAATATAAAGTGATGCAACCTTTAGCATTAACGAAAAATGAAAAATCATTCGATATTACTGTCAATGTTTTTGGCGGTGGCGTAACTGGCCAGGCAGAAGCAATTCGTTTGGCAATAACAAGAGCTCTTGTAGCTATCAATGAAGAGAATAAAGCGATATTGAAACCAGAGGGATTATTAACTAGAGATCCAAGAATGGTTGAACGCAAGAAATTCGGTCAGAAAAAAGCCCGTAAGAAATATCAATTCTCTAAACGTTAATCAAGTATTATTAATTATAAACCTGTTGTCGTATAAGTTTAGCATCCAAATATATAAGACCATTAATCAATGCTACTTATGTATTGCTAAATCAACGGAACGTAAACTAACAACAAAATGGCAAAAATAGAAATTCAAGAATTATTAGATGCGGGTGTGCATTTTGGACACCTCACTAGAAAATGGAATCCGAATATGGCTCCGTATATATATACTGAGCGAAATGGAGTTCATATTATTGACCTTTATAAGACTGTTGCAAAAATAGATGATGCTTCTAATGCACTTAAAAAAATAGCCGCATCTGGGAGAAAAATTCTTTTTGTAGCAACAAAAAAACAAGCAAAGGATATTGTTGCTGATAAAGCAAAAAATGTAAACATGCCTTATATTACCGAAAGGTGGCCAGGAGGAATGTTAACCAATTTTGTAACCATCCGTAAAGCTGTTAAAAAAATGGCTCATATCGATAGAATGAAACAAGACGGAAGTTTTAATGCTTTATCAAAGAGGGAAAAATTACAAATTACACGTCAAAGAGCAAAACTCGAAAAAAACTTAGGCTCTATAGTAGATATGACTCGATTACCGGGAGCCTTATTTGTGATCGATACGAAACGGGAGGACATAGCTATTGCTGAAGCTCAAAAATTGAATATTCCAATTTTTGCTATGGTTGATACTAATTCAGATCCTCGACCCATTGATTTTGTAATTCCTTCTAATGATGATGCATCAAAATCTATTGAGAAAATTTTAGGATATGCAACAGATGCTATCGCAGAAGGGTTATCAGAAAGAAAAGCAGATAAAGATAAAGCTGTTGATGATAAAGATTTAAAAGAAGCGCCTAAAGCAAAAGTTAAAGAAGCGCCTAAAGCTGAATTAAAAGAAACCCCTAAAGATAACGCTGAAGTACCAGCTGAAAAAGTTGAGGAAAGTAAATAATAAATTATCTAATCGTTGAACTGTCTAATTAGTTTTTAATAATCTTATTTACAGAAACAATAGACCGTTTAACCAAAATATTAAGAATAAAATGGCAAATATAACAGCCGCAGAAGTAAATAAATTGAGACAAACAACCGGTGCAGGCATGATGGATTGCAAGAAAGCACTTGTTGAAGCTGAAGGTAATTTCGAAAAAGCAATCGAAATATTACGTAAAAAAGGACAAAAGGTAGCCGCCAATAGAGCGGATAGAGATTCATCTGAAGGTGCCGTTATAGCGAAAGTTAATAACGAAGCTACAGCTGGGGCAGTAATTTCGTTGAATTGTGAAACAGATTTTGTAGCCAAAAACGATGGTTTTGTGAATTTAGCAAATCAACTTGCAGAATTAGCACTCACTGCTTCTTCAAAAGATGAATTTTTAGGTGCTAATTTTAACGGAATGACCGTTGCAGAGAAATTAATAGAGCAAACCGGGGTAATTGGTGAAAAAATTGAAATTGGTGCTTTTGATAAAATAGAAGCTCCATTTGTGGGTGCTTACATACATGCAGGCAATAAAATTGCAACCTTAGTTGGTTTGTCAGCTGCTAAAGCTGGAGCAGAAATTGTCGCCAAAGATGTGGCAATGCAAGCCGCAGCTATGTCACCGATTGCACTAGACGAGAAAGGCGTAGATCAAGCTATCATCGAGAAAGAAATTGAAATTGCTAAAGATCAATTACGACAAGAAGGTAAACCAGAAGCAATGCTTGATAATATTGCCAAAGGAAAATTAAAGAGATTCTTTAAAGACAATACTTTAATAAATCAGGATTTTATAAAAGACAGCAAACAAAGTGTTGCTCAATATGTTAATACACTGGGAGACGTAAAAGTCATAGACTTTAAGCGAGTTGCTTTAGGTTCTTAAATATCTCTTTTTAAAATGTAAAACCTCGTCTACAGACGGGGTTTTTTTGTTATTGAATTTTGTATATTTGTAAAACTTTCAAAGAGAAATGCACTACAAAAGAATTCTATTGAAACTAAGTGGAGAAGCCTTAATGGGCGATCGCCAATACGGAATTGACCCAAAAAGATTGGCCGAATACGCTCAGGAAATTAAGAATGTTGTTGAAAAAGGAATCGAAGTTGCTATTGTAATAGGTGGCGGTAATATTTTTAGGGGTATTGCAGGCGCGAGTAATGGTATAGATAGAGTTCAAGCCGATTATATGGGCATGTTAGCAACTGTAATTAATGGTCTGGCTTTACAGAGTGCCATTGAAGATGCAGGTATTAAGACACGATTATTAACGGCCATAAAAATGGAACAAGTTGCAGAACCTTTTATCAAGCGTCGCGCTGTTCGACATTTGGAAAAAGGAAGAGTCGTAATTTTTGGAGGCGGCACCGGGAATCCTTATTTTACCACCGATACAGCAGCTGTTTTAAGAGCTATTGAAGTAGGAGCAGAAGTGATTTTAAAAGGAACACGTGTCGATGGAGTTTACAATTCTGATCCTGAAAAAAATGATAACGCCACAAAATTTAAAAACATAACCTTTAAGGATGTTATGAGTAAAGGTTTAAAAGTTATGGATATGACTGCTTTTACATTGAGTGAAGAAAATAAATTGCCAATTATTGTTTTTGATATGAATAAAAAAGGTAATTTATTAAAATTATTATCCGGTGAAAGCATAGGAACCAAAGTAGATATTTAAATTTACGGCGCACTTTTTGATTCGAAATTAAAATTATTTAATATGAACGAGGAAGTTGAATTTATAATAGACACTGCAAAAGAGCATATGGATAATGCTGTAGCGCACTTAAAAAAGGAATTAGCCAATATCAGGGCTGGTAAGGCCTCTCCAGCAATGCTTAGAAGTATAATGGTTGACTATTACGGCTCCCAAACCCCACTTAACCAAGTGGCAAATGTCAATACTCCAGACGCAAGAACCATTACAGTACAACCTTGGGAAAAGAATATGCTTCAAGAAATTGAAAAAGCAATCATGATTGCTAATTTGGGCTTTAATCCTATGAATAATGGTGAATCCATCATTATTAATGTTCCGGTGTTAACCGAAGAAAGACGTAAAGAATTAGCGAAACAAGCGAAAGCCGAAACAGAGTTCGATAAGGTTAGCGTTAGGACTGCAAGAAAGGAAGCTAATAATGAAATTAAAAAATTAGATGTTTCTGAGGATATGAAGTCCAATGCTGAAGCCGATATCCAAGATTTAACTGACAAGTATATAATTATTATTGATGAATTATATAACGAAAAGGAAAAAGAAATAATGACCGTTTAATTTTCGAGATATTAATAAACTTATGTTAAAAGCATCCTGCCCAATTGGATGCTTTTTATTTTTTCTTTTCTTTGAATCAACAAAAAATATTCATGAAAAATTACCTTGTTAATATTTTTCTATTTCTACCATTTCTTATTTTTAGTCAAAGTAATTTTTCAGGTATTATTAAAGATAGTAAATCTAAAAAAGCATTACCCTTTGCCACAATTATAACGAATAATGGCATAGGGCAAATTACAGATACAGAAGGGAAATTTGCTATTAATTCCAGAAATAATATTACTAAATTAACGGTATCTTATGTGGGTTATAAAACGCAAATTATTAAAATAGATAAAGGGGATAAATACATTACAATTTTGTTAGAGCCTTTTAATGAAAGTTTGACCGAGGTCGTTTTACTGGCTAAAGAAAATCCAGCTTTAAAAATCATAAGAAAAACAATTCAGAATAAGAATAAAAATAATATTCAAAAAGCGCTTAATTCATTTAAATATACTGCATATAACAAACTTATAGTTACAGCTAATCCCGATTCTATTTCTGGCAATTTAGATTCAGTATTTGTCATAAAAAATGGCGAGCGAATATTTAAAAAAGTAGATTCAACGAATTTTGAGTTTAAAAAACAAATAGAAAAACATCACCTATATATTACAGAAAAGATCTCGGAGCATAAATTTCAGCTAGGTAAAAATAAAAAAGAAACAGTATTAGCATCTCGTATGGCTGGTTTTCAACAACCCATATATGAATTCTTGGCCTTAAATATCGAAAACTTTTCCTTTTATGATGAAGTTTACACCTTGTTAGGTAATAACTATGTAAACCCATTGGCAAAAAATGCACTTAAAAATTATAATTATCAAATACTAGACACTATTGTTCATAAAGAACATTCTTCGTATATGATATACTATAAACCGAAAAAAGTCAAAGAAACAGTTGGCTTAGAGGGCGTATTATATATCAACTTTGAAACCTATGCTTTAGAAAAAGGAATTGCTGAACTTAAAGGAATATTAAATGTTAAAGCAGCTCAAAGTTTTAACTATTTGTCTGAATATAAAATATGGTTTCCGTATGAAACCCAAATATCTCTACGTAAGGGTAAGAACAAGGAAAATGTAGCACTTTTTGGCGGAGTGGTTAAATTTTCGGAAAGTTCGCCAAAAAATGATTCAATTGTTAGTACAAAACAGAAAGATCCCAGCGATATTTTATACCTAATTTCTAAGACCAAAATTTTTGACGCAATAGTCAATGAACCTATTAAGGTCTTAAATTCCGCTGCAATTATTGAAATTGATGAGAATGCACCTAACAGGGACGAGGATTTTTGGAATAAATACAGAACTGATTCTTTAACTATTCGAGGTGTGCAAGCTTATCAAATAATAGACAGCTTATCGCAAAAGGAAGGTGTTGAGAAAAAATTGAATATTGGACGTAAAATATTTCAGGGATATTTTCCTACGACTTATTTTGATTTCGATTTAAGTAAATTGATAAATTTTAACAACTATGAAGGGTTCAGATTCGGATTTGGAGTTGTAACAAATCCTAACTTTTCAAAAGGTTTTAAATTCGAAGGATATACAACTTATGGTATTAAAGATCATACTGTCAAATATCATTTGGGTGCCTACATCAGATTGTCTAAACAAAATAACACCTGGATTGGGACTGCCTATACCGATGATCTACAAGAAGCGGGAAAACTCGATTTTCTTTTCGAGAATACATCATTTTCAATTATTAATCCACGAAATTTAAATATAAGTCAGTTTTATAATTATAAAACAATTAATATAAATCTTCAACACGATATATTTCCAAATCTGGAATCTAAATTAAAATTTGAACATGGTTCATATCTTCCAAAATTTAATTATGAATTTATTTCCGATAATACTTTCTCAGATTATAAATTATCACTTGCTACTTTCGCTTTACAATGGACTCCTTATAGTAAATATATGAACTCTCCTATCGGTAAATTACAAGTGAAAAAAGGTTATCCCAAAATTACTGCTCAGGTTTTAAAAAGTTTTGAAAATTTATTCGACGGTAATTTTAATTTTACGCAACTAAATTTTAAAATTGAACATACCATAGAATCTTTAGGAAAAAATTCAACGAGTTTTTTGGTGCAAGGGGGATATGTTG
>Ga0224506_10002511_pt1 | contig 12448 bp, 11 predicted proteins | sample SF_Jan12_sed_USG_2_FD_169108 | JGI IMG/M metagenome (GOLD analysis project Ga0224506, IMG submission 169108) | Sediment microbial communities from San Francisco Bay, California, United States - SF_Jan12_sed_USGS_8_1 | ecosystem: Environmental > Aquatic > Marine > Sediment | place: USA...
GGCCATTGATATTGTGAGTAACGAACAGTTTTTAACTCTGGGGGAGACTGAGCAACCGCTTACAATAACCCGTGACATCGAACCATCAAGTGGCACGGTAGCCTGCATGCGACAAGAAGTAGAACAGGTGTTAATTAATCTGATAAAAAATGGCGCTCAGGCTATTGATAAACGGTTATCGAACGCTTTAAATCCTTTTAAACCCAGCATAAACGTCAAGGTCAGTTACGACGACAGTTTTTGTCATATACAGGTGGCTGATAACGGTACGGGTATGGAAGAGGACATTAGAAAAAGAGTCTTTGAACCCTTTTTCACAACCAAAGAGGTAGGGGTTGGTACCGGACTAGGTTTGTCTGTCTCTTACTTCATAATCACTTCACACCATCAGGGTCAAATGGAAGTGGAATCTACACCGGGAGAAGGCACCAGATTCACAATACAGTTGCCCCTTGCGCTTAATAATGGATAAATTAAACAAACTCACGACCTAAACTTAAATTTTGGTTTAACATAGAACTACATCAATACTATCCAGGATATAATTATGGGAAACCGGCTTTCTAAAATTTACACTAAAACCGGAGATAAAGGGACAACCGGCATGGCAACTGGCGAGCGAATTGCCAAGTTTCATCCGCGTATGGAAGCCATTGGCGATATCGACGAATTAAATAGTTATATCGGTGTACTAGTCGCATCATTAGCATCAGACTCTCCCTATCTTAATCAGTTATCGCAAATTCAACATGACTGCTTTGATTTAGGCGGCGAACTTTCGATGCCAGGTCATACATTATTACCCGAAACCTCGGTAACCGAAATTGAAGGCTTTATTGAGTTAATTAACGACGACCTTCCTCCTTTAAAAGACTTTATTCTACCAGGTGGCAATATCCCCGGGGCTCATTGTCACTTTGCACGAGCAGTTTGCCGTCGTGCTGAAAGACATTTTTGGCAGTTGGTCGATCTCGAACCTGAGTCAGTCAATACTTCTGCGGTAGCCTACCTGAATCGTCTTTCAGATTATTTATTTGTACTGGCCCGGGCACTGGTGCGAGTCAATAATAGTCAGGAAGTTCTTTGGCAAACTCGATTAAATAAACCGGAAAAATAGATCGCATGGCGCAGCACTCCCCTATTCCCAAGTTAGGAAAAAGACTAAAAGCTATCCTTCATCAGGTTAATGTTGCTCAGCAACAGCAGTCCTATGATTATATTTGGGATGGTTGCTGCGACCATGGTTATCTCGGCATCCATATTCAGGCATTACATCAACCACAGCTTATGCTATATGTTGACCGCTTATCGCACCTTACTGAGGACCTCAGCAAGCGACTAAAGTACGGCTTTAAAGATGGCTTTACCGTTATCACCGCGAACATTTGTGATCTGAATTTTGACAACCATAAATCACATCTAATGGTATTGGCTGGTGTAGGTGGCGAACAAATCATAAATTTTCTGGAAAGTCGGTCTCTCCAGGATTTTGACAACATCGACTTTATATTCAGCCCAAGTACCGGCCAATACGAACTGCGCTCTTATCTACATTCTCACCAATTCGGTCTCAAGTATGAAACTCTGGTTACCGAGAATAAGCGCAGTTACGAAATCATATACACAACACGTCGGGAAGTTTCTGAACAATCACAGCCTCAAATAAGCAGATTGGGGCAAATGTGGCAAACTGATAATCAGGATCATATTCAATACCTCACAAAATTAGCGCAACATTACCAAAATAGAAGCCGAAATGACCTCGGTGATCATTCAGCATTAATTGCCAGCCAATATACGGCAATGATGAGCAAAGAATCAGTGAACTGATACTGATGAGTGCGTTCGAATGAAGACCATTGACTTTACTGAACTCACCAAAATTGAGCCGGTCTTTGGCGGAGACATCAATCAAGCATTTAAGGTCCGTAATCTACAGCATCAGCTATATTTTTTAAAAGAACACAGATCACACCAGCCTCACTTTTTTCGTTCCGAAACAGAGGGTTTAAAAGCCTTAAAAAAATCTGCAAAGGTAAGCGTTCCTGAAATAGTTGCATCAACAGAGCATCAACTTCTTTTGGAATGGATTGAACCCGGAGTTTTTACGACCCGATCCTGGTCGCTTGCAGGCCAACAGTTGGCGGAATTACACCTGATAAACCAAGCCAACTTTGGCTTTTCGGCAGATAACTATTGTGGCTTAACACCGCAAATAAATACAAACATGAACGATGGTTATACGTTTTTTATTGAATGTCGACTATTGCATCTATTACGTATGGCTCGAAACATGGAGCTGCTGGAAGACAAAGATTGCCTGGGGGTTGAAGCCATCTGTCGTAAATTACCAACTATCATACCTAACCAGAAACCTGCTTTACTCCATGGTGACCTCTGGTCAGGTAACCTTATGACCAATATATTGAATGAACCGGTATTTATTGATCCTGCGTGTTACTTTGGCTGGCCAGAAGCAGATCTGGCAATGACCACCTTATTTGGCCGTTTTCCTGAAGCGTTTTATGATGCCTATTTTGGTGTCAGACCTGAAGCAAAGGGTTTTAACCAGAGGCGTGATATCTATAACCTTTATCACCTGTTAAACCATCTCATCCTTTTCGGTAAGAGTTACCAATCTCAAGTCAGACAGATTATCAGACAGTGGGCCTGACTAATTAATATCCACCAGGCTGATTTGAGTTGATGCTAGTTCACGACCTAAAAACAGCTTGGCGACTCGTGCGAACCGATCAGGCCCATCTGTCACAAGACAATGCAGGCTGCCATCGCTCACCTCTGAATTTAAAAGCCCTTGAGTCTCAAGGCTCGATTTCAAGACCTGCGCTGTGGTTTCAGCAGAATCTACCAGGGTCACATGCGGACCCACTACATTTGCAATGGCTGATTTCAAAACAGGATAATGAGTACAGCCAAGTACCAAAGTATCAGGGTGATGTTCGGGATCATTAAATAAGGGCATCAGGTAACGGGCAAGAACCGCCTCTAACAAACTGCCTTCAGTCCAACCCTCTTCTGCGATAGCTACAAACAAGGAACATGCTGCAGCCCGTACTTCAGTTTTCGGATCCAATTGATGAATGGCCTTTACATAACTACCACCAGAGACCGTGCTTTCTGTCGCGATAACCGCAATTTCGCCATTCTGGCTATTGCCGACGGCGGCTTGGGCACCCGGTTCTATCACCCCGATAACAGGAATATCAGGATATAGCTGCTGAAGTTCTTTTGTACCAACAGAGGCTGCCGTATTACAGGCAATGACCAGCGCTTTAACATCATGTTTCAATAAGTGATCCGCGGATTGACGCGTATATTTCAACACGGATTCTTGTGACTTGGTTCCATAGGGAACCCGGGCAGTGTCGCCCAGGTAAACAATATTTTCACCTGGAAGTTGCGCCTGTATTTGTCGAACAACCGACAAACCACCGACCCCTGAATCAAAAACACCTATCGCTCTCTTATCTGACATCTGTATTTAATACCTATGAATGAATAACGTCTTCTGGCTGTGTTAGCACCCAACGAGTGCAAGCAAATCAAGACAAAATTGAGTTGCCAAATGGAATGGTATTCAACCAGCCTGACGCAATTGTAACAGAACCATTATAAACATCACGACATCGAATTCGTGCGTTGAATAAACACAAAAGGTGGAATATTCTCGGCAATAGCGACATAAAAAACAGATAACCCGACTTTAACTTTGAGTTTTTCCTATTTTATTTAACCTTTAGAATGAGAGAAAACACTATCACCTTGCAAGTGTCATAGTGGCATATAGTTTGATATTTATTTTGGAGAATCTAGGTCTTTGAGTAACCGGATTTCAGCCACAGGAGCCGGTTGTGTCGTTTATTCGATCAAGTAAGCTTCAGGTGTTGTGACCCTGATATTTTGGTTAACAATGGCAAAATGGCCCAATGATAACCCGATCATGATTTAAAACTTTGAATAATGATCCCGTAAGAAGTCTGCTTTAGCTGACGATTCCTTACTTCTTAATCAAACACTATTCCGTGCTGGCAGCAAATAATTCATTGCTAATACATTGATTTTCTAATTTATATAAAAAAGCATTCATCTTTTTCTACTACAGCCGATAGCGAAATCAAGAACAGGAGAACATAAATGAAACCCGTTATACTCGGCAAAAATTTACTATCAGACGCTGAATTAATCTGGCATTGTCAGGGTCGTGAAAATCACCGACAACTACCAATAATTGAGCTCAAGCAGCTCGCTGTCCAATCGGCTTTAATTAGTTCCATGTCCATTATCAAAATGACTCGACCCGGAGTTTTTGCAGAAATCTCTGCTCAGACTCAAAAAAACTAATGTCATACAAATTTTATTAATGTGTTGAATTAAAATTTATCTTGTTGGATAGATTCACAATGCCCGCCTAATCCTATAATCTCACTTGCCATTCAAGCTCATCAAATTAAGAGGTCTATGGGATGGCAACGTCACTTCAAAAAACGCCACTATATCAGTGCCATGTCGATGCAAATGGTAAAATGGTCGATTTCGGCGGATGGGAAATGCCCATTCATTATGGCTCTCAGGTTAAAGAACATGAAATAGTCAGAACTCACGCAGGCGTCTTTGATGTATCTCACATGACGGTTGTGGATATTGAAGGTTCCGCTTCTACAGATTTCCTCAAAAAACTTCTGGCGAATGACGTTGCCAAGTTAGACACCGTTGGCCGTGCGCTTTATACCGGTATGTTAAATGAAGAGGGTGGTGTCATTGATGACCTTATTTGTTATCGAATGACATTTGGTCATCGTTTAGTGGTTAACTGTGCTACGCGTGAAAAAGATTTGGCCTGGATCAGAAAACAAGCAGAAGCTTTTGACGTCACCATTATTGAAAAACCAGAACTCGCGATGTTGGCAGTTCAGGGACCTGAGGCCAGAAAGTTAACCGCTACTGTTTCAACTGAAGCACAGGCCAGTGTTATCAATGAATTAAAACCATTTAACGGACAATTTGCCGGAGACTGGTTTATTGCTCGCACTGGATACACAGGTGAAGACGGTCTTGAAATTGTATTGTCCGCTGAAGAGGCTGTCTCACTTTGGGATCGGTTGTTAGATGCCGGAGTTGCGCCTGCTGGTTTGGGTGCACGTGATACTTTGCGTCTTGAGGCAGGTATGAATCTATATGGCAGCGATATGGACGAGAGCGTGACACCCCTTCAAAGTGCCATGGGGTGGACGGTTGCATGGGAACCGGAAGATCGCAATTTTATCGGACGCGACGCATTAATCAAACAGAAAGAATCAGGTGTGCCTAATCGGTTGGTCGGTCTGATTTTGGAAGGTAAAGGCATTATGCGTTCACATCAATCCGTCGTATTTGCAGGCTCGGAAATTAAGGGAGAGATTACTTCAGGTGGTTTTTCTCCGACCCTTGGCCATTCGATTGCATTAGCGAGAGTACCGAGTGGCATGGAAAAAACCTGCGAGATTGAAATGCGCGGTAAATTGCTTCCAGCACGTGTCGTAAAAATACCCTTTGTGCGTAACGGTAAAAAAGTATTTGAATAGTTGGTTAAAACTTTCCAAAATAATCTAGCCATATTTGGAAATCGGGTTAATAATACCCAACCATAAAGACATTCAAACAAATTATAAATTTAATAACGAAACAGGGATCTATTATGAGCAACATTCCAGGCGATCTGAAATACACATCTTCTCACGAGTGGATTCGTGAAGAAGCTAATGTCATTACCGTTGGTATCACAGACTTTGCACAGGCACAGTTAGGAGACGTGGTCTTCATTGAATTACCCGATGAGGGTTCTGAAGTGACATTAGGCGATTCCATAGCTGTTGTAGAATCTGTAAAAGCAGCCAGCGATATCTATGCGCCAGCTACTGGTACCATTATTGCCATTAATGAAGCTTTGGTAGATAGCCCTGAATTAGTGAATGAAGATCCATATGAAGACGCATGGTTTTTCAAAATGGAATTAAAGGCTGATGAAGAAACAGAAGTATTCATGGACGCCGATTCGTATCAGGATCAGTGTACTGACTAAGCATTAGTCCGGTCTCCGGTTGTTCGTTTCACATTGGAATTAACAGCCGGATTACCAAATTAGCTCCAACAAACCCTCTTCTTTTCGCATTTTCTCAGGCATTGTCATGACACATACCAACTCATCATTATTATCTCTGATTGAAGACACCAAGTTTACCCGCAGGCACATAGGCTCAGAATCTGAAGACATCCAGGCAATGTTGCAGAAAGTTAATGCAGAGTCACTGGACGACCTATCACAGCAGATTGTGCCTGAAAACATTTTGATGCAGCGACCTTTAGATCTTCCTGCCGGAACCTCAGAAGCCGATGCACTAGCTGAATTGAAATTGATTGCTCAGAAAAACCTGGTAGCCAGAAACTTTATCGGCATGGGTTATCACGAGACACTAACACCCAACGTTGTGTTAAGAAATGTATTGGAAAATCCGGGTTGGTATACTGCTTACACACCTTATCAGCCCGAAATTGCACAGGGTCGACTTGAGGCATTGCTAAATTATCAGCAAATGATCATTGACCTGACGGGTATGGAAATGGCTAATGCCTCATTGTTGGATGAGGGTACAGCGGCTGCAGAAGCAATGTCTATGGCAAAGCGCTCTGTACGCAAAAATAAAAGCCAGACCTTTTTTATAGATGAAAATTGTTTACCACAAACCATTGATGTCGTGAAAACACGAGCCAATTACTTTGGCTTTGACATTGTTGTTGGAGCAGCTGGCACCGTTACAGACCATGAGGTATTTGGTGCCTTGTTTCAGTACCCGGGTAAAAATGGTCAGGTACAGGACTTTTCTCAGCTGATTTCGATCTTGCATGAACGTGACGCAGTGGTTGCAGTGGCAGCCGATATTCTGGCGTTAACTCAATTGAAAGCACCGGGTGAAATGGGAGCTGATATTGTATTAGGGAACACACAGAGATTTGGCGTTCCCATGGGCTTTGGCGGCCCTCACGCTGCATTTTTCGCCACAATGGAAAAATTCAAGCGTTCAATTCCGGGTAGAATCATTGGTGTGTCTATTGATACCAAAGGCAAGTCAGCATTACGAATGGCGTTACAAACCCGTGAACAGCACATCCGTCGTGAAAAAGCGAATTCAAACATCTGTACTGCTCAGGTTTTATTGGCCAACATGGCTGTGTTTTATGCGATCTACCATGGTCCAAAGGGCTTGGATAACATTGCACAACGCGTCAATCGTTTAACTTCTATTTTAGCGACAGCCTTGCAGCAAAATGGTATATCAATCGTCAATACAAGCTGGTTTGATACCCTGACTATCGACGCAAAGGATCAGGTCGACAACATTATCCAACGTGCAGAGTCCAGGCTAATCAACCTATGGTCAGACACTGATAAACAGACCATTTCTATTAGTATCAGTGAAACAACAAGTGTTAGCGACATACAGGATCTTGTTTCTGTCATTACGGGTCAGGATATCCAATTGGATATTGATACTCTGGACAAAACGGTTCAATCTGCTAAAGCTTCTTTTGAAGAAAACGTCAAACGCTCAACAGATTATCTGACTCATCCTGTTTTCAATAGTTATCATTCAGAAACAGAAATGATGCGATACCTTAGAAAACTGGAAGGTCGAGACCTGGCACTGAATCAGGCGATGATCAGCCTGGGTAGCTGTACGATGAAGCTCAATGCTACCGCAGAAATGATTCCGGTGACCTGGAATGAATTAGCCAACATTCACCCCTTTGCTCCTGACAGCCAAACACTGGGTTACCAGGAACTACTGGCTACATTTGAAACCATGTTAAAAGAAATTACCGGTTTTGATGCCATCAGCATGCAACCTAATTCGGGTGCCCAGGGTGAATATGCCGGGCTCATTGCAATTCGTAAGTACCAGGCTTCTATTGGTCAGGGAGAACGAAATATTTGTTTAATCCCTAGTTCAGCCCATGGTACGAATCCAGCTTCTGCCCAGATGACTGGCTTAAAAGTTGTGGTGGTAAAATGCGACGACAATGGCAATGTTGATTTCGAAGACATGAAGCAAAAAGCAGAACAACTGTCTGAGCAACTTTGTTGCCTGATGATTACATATCCGTCAACACACGGCATATACGAAGATGGTGTAAAAGAGATTTGCGAGTTGATTCATTTACACGGTGGCCAGGTATATATGGACGGCGCCAACCTGAATGCACAGGTCGGGCTCACACGTCCTGCAGACATAGGTGCAGACGTTTCACACATGAACCTGCATAAGACATTTGCTATTCCTCACGGTGGTGGTGGTCCAGGTATGGGTCCTATTGGGGTTCGTAGCCATTTAGCACCATTTTTATCCAGCCATGTAGTCAAACCGGTTAATGGCCTGCCAACCCGGAATGGTTCTGTATCCGCGGCTCCGTATGGCAGCGCCAGCATATTGCCAATTAGCTGGATGTACATTCGCATGTTAGGACATGATGGTTTAAAGGCATCAACACAAATGGCCTTATTGAATGCCAACTATCTGACGAAAAGACTGTCTGAGCATTATCCTATTTTATATAAAGGACAAGGTGATCGTGTCGCTCACGAATGCATTGTCGATTTGCGTCCGATCAAAGCAGAAACCGGCATTACTGAAGTCGATTTTGCCAAGCGATTAATGGATTACGGTTTTCATGCTCCAACCATGAGTTTCCCGGTAGCAGGTACATTCATGATTGAGCCAACTGAAAGTGAGTCAAAAGAAGAAATTGATCGGTTTGCAGATGCGATGGCAATGATCATGTCTGAAGTCAAACAGATTCAATCAGGAATTTGGCCAGCTGATGATAACCCACTTGTCAATGCCCCCCATACACAGGGTGACCTTTACCATGGTGAATGGAAGCATCCCTATAGCCGTGAAGTAGCTTGTTTTCCAACTCACCATAGTAAAGACTTTAAGTTCTGGCCTTTTGTGAACCGTATCGATGACGTCTATGGCGATAGAAACCTGATCTGTAGCTGCCCTGACATCTCGGCTTATGAGGAAAACTAAATGAAAGAATTAATTCTTACCCTACTTTCTGACGATAAGCCTGGTATTGTGGAAACCTTGTCAACACGTGTTGCAGCAAACGGTGGCAATTGGTTAGAAAGTCGAATGACTCAGATGGCGGGAAAGTTCGCTGGTATCGCTCGTATTGCCTGTGAAGATAAAGATGAGCAAGCACTTACAGAGGCATTACATAAACTGGAATCAGGAAACCTTCGAATCACCATCGATATTGGTCGAGGCGATGTACAAGTCAATAAGAATCAAATCGCCCTGATGGTTACGGCTAACGACCGGCCTGGCATCGTACGTGAAGTGTCAAACTGTCTGGCAGATCTGAATATCAATCTGGAAGATCTGCATACCGATTGTGATGCCGGAGCTATGTCTTCGGGTCCGATCTTTAAGGCGTCTTTTTTGGCCGTTATGCCAGAAGGTTTATCTTCCGATCAGGTCATTGAGAGTCTTGAATCGCTTTCAGACGATTTGATGGTCGATATAGATACCGACTCCTGAACAGAACCCGTGAAGTTATATAGGGACCTGAAATTGAGTCCCTATATTTATCACAAAAAATATTTTTGCTCATTATTAAAATATTATCTTAAAAGCTTATTAGTCAGGCTGGTTTTTATTACCGGCCATTCTTGATTAATAATTGAAAAAACCACCGTATCCCGATAACCACCATCAGCCATAACCTGATGATTGCGTAATACCCCATCTTGCTTGGCGCCCAACCTAAGAATCGCATTTCTTGACGCCTGATTATGCCAATGGGTTCTGAATTCAACTGCAATACATTCCAGTGTCTCGAAAGCGTGCTCTAACAATAAATATTTACATTGGGTATTCATCCGAGTCCGTTGAAATGATTTCGCATACCAGGTATAGCCTATTTCAACACGTTTATTCTGGTGGTCTATATGACAAAACCGCGTTGAGCCAATGACGCGCTTCGTTTCTGCATCGCAGATAACAAACGGAATTGACTGGCCGGATTCCTGCTCTGCCAATGCTGTTTCTACATATCGACCTACTTCAGAAATATTGGGGACATGGGTATACCAAAGGTTCCATAACTCACCATCTGCTACAGCCAGTTTTAAACCTTTCACATGTTCTTTTGACATAGGCTCAAGGACAACATGAGGCCCCCTTAACAGTATCGGCTTAATCCAGGCATTCATTGACTTATCCACTTTGGTTGTTGATGATAACCCATGAAAATTATCACAGCTTTAGAATTCAGTAAATTCAAATATCAGGAAGTATTATGACCATCAAAACAGCAATCATCGGATATGGGTTTTCAGCAAAAACGTTTCATTTACCTTTTATAGAAGCTCTGGATCAATTTGAACTATCTGCTATTAGCACGTCTCAAACACCTGATGCATACCTTATCGACCGTCAGGTCACTGTTTATGAAACCGCAGACCAATTGATTGATGACTCTGATGCAGAACTTATCATTATTACTGCCCCTAATGACTCACATTTTCGTTTGGCAGAGCGATGCCTTAATAATAAAAAACATGTCATTGTCGAAAAGCCCTTCGTTATTACATCCAATCAGGGAAAAATACTGTCGGCTTTAGCGATAAAAAACGACCTAAAACTCAGCGTTTATCAAAATCGACGATGGGATGGCGATTTTTTAACCCTCCAAAACCTGATAGAAACCAACACCTGTGGTGATATTAAGTACTTCGAGTCGCATTTTGACCGATTCAGACCTCAGGTTCAGGATCGATGGCGTGAAAAAGCAGTTGTTGGTGGCGGTATTCTATATGACCTGGGACCACACCTTATTGACCAGGCACTGGTCTTGTTTGGTGCCCCCCAGGCCATAACAGCCCGGTGTCTGGAACTGAGAAAAAATGCTCAGGTAACTGACTACTTCCATATTCAGCTGCACTATCCTGGCCTTGAAGTCGTGTTGCAGGCTAGTCCCTATTCCGCAGGACCAAACCTACGCTTTCAACTACAGGGCACTAAAGGTAGTTACGTTAAATATGGGTTGGATCCTCAGGAAGGGAGATTGAAAGAAGGCATTCTGCCGAATGATCCAACCTGGAGCCAGGAATCGCCAGAAGCGTTTGGCACATACTATGATGGGGAAACAGCGAATCCGGTAATTACATTGCCAGGTGGCTATCAGATTTTCTTTGAAAAAATGCACGACGCGATTAAGAATAACCAACCTGTCCCTGTAGACCCGGAACACAACACAGTAGTTATACAATTGATCGAACTAGCACTGGAAAGTAGCCATAGGGGACAGACACTAACATTTGAAATATAAGGGAAATCATACATTTTGCCTGCTATCGGTGCATGGGCGTAACCAGATAGTGTCCAGGTTTCACTCATCACTAAAAAGCAGGTAGAGCAAACCAACTTCTTGGCTTTCTCTATCCCTTGCTGCAAATATTACATCAGGCTGTTTGCACTCTCAGTAGAAAGTAGAGGTGGTTACATCGTGACACAATGTTTTACGGAGAAAGCGAGCGAATGTTTCCAGGACTACTGGCAAGCCATAGGTTAGCTAATATGACTGGCTGACATTGAGGAACATGTAGGCCCGTCATTTTTTTGGGGCGCACCCTGACACCATAATGACTTAAGGCTATTAGCTATGACGCCAGATAGAAAAAAAACGAACGAATTCAAACGGGAAGGTGTATCAAGAAGCCTGTATTACAAGTATTAAAAGTAATTGCTGCGTTCCACGAAATAGCTTGTATATTTTATTGAAGGCATATTGCTTCATAGTTTGAAGACACAGCCCATTTGGCGAAAAAACCAGGTCTTAATTTAATGGCAGCAAATAGCCAAAACCTCACTGAAAATCATTTGGGGTTTATGCTGAAACCGTGGGGGAAAAATCTGTAAATAGCCCTTACAACGGTTGCATAGGCTTATTTGCAGGGTCTAGCGGACTATTGACAACAACCCGCTTATCACCCTACATACAACCAGAATCCATTTTAGTTTCAGCTAGCTAACAACTGGTCTTATCTATTTGGTGTTGAATTGCTTAACCAGCTCTTCCTGTTCAGAAGCCAGCGTGGCCAGTTTTTCGCTGGATGCTGCAATCTGACGACTGCCTTCGCCAGTTTCTTCTGCCTTGGAGCTGATTAAGCTAGCACTGTTATTAATTTCTTCAGCAACCGCACTTTGCTCTTCTGAAGCACTGGCAATCTGAGCTGTCATGTCAAATATGCTATCGACCGAGCCGCGAATATTGTTGAAAACTTCTCCAAGTTCAATTGTTTGCGACTGCATGCTAGTAGAATTTTCGACACCGACTTTCATTGCACTTATTGATTCATTAGCTTCAGTCTGCAATTTGCGAATCA
>Ga0224506_10002513_pt1 | contig 12446 bp, 11 predicted proteins | sample SF_Jan12_sed_USG_2_FD_169108 | JGI IMG/M metagenome (GOLD analysis project Ga0224506, IMG submission 169108) | Sediment microbial communities from San Francisco Bay, California, United States - SF_Jan12_sed_USGS_8_1 | ecosystem: Environmental > Aquatic > Marine > Sediment | place: USA...
GCGATAGTAGCTGCGACGGGATACAAAGCAGTACCCCCGTCGAAGCTGGGAAAGTACGGCTACGGGATATATGAGGACGTGATAACGACGCTGGAGTTCGAGAGACTCATAAACGCTGCAGGGCCGACTGGCGGTGAACTCATAAGGCCCTCAGATCATCAAAATCCGAAGAATGTTGCGTTCATACAGTGTGTCGGGTCTAGAGATCAAAAGGCTGGAAACACCTACTGTTCAAACATCTGCTGTATGGAGACGATAAAGGATTGTTTGCTGATAAAGGAACATTGGCCTGAGACGGAGATAGCAGTTTTTTACACAGATCTCAGGGCCTTTGGGAAGCGATTTGAGGAGCTGCTTCAGAGGGCGAGGGAAGAGGGGGTTCTCTTTATCAGAGGAAAGACCTCCAATATCTTCGAGGATCCCCAAACAAAGAAGATCATCATTGAGGCTGAGAACACGCTCCTCAGCAGTCCGGTCACGTATGAAGCGGATCTGCTCGTTCTCTCAATTGGTTTGGAGGCGACGGAAGACGCAGATCGAGTTCAGAGGCTGCTGACGGTTCCAGCGACCGTCGACGGCTTCTTGCTGGAGTCTCATCCGAAGCTCAAGCCGGTCGACAGCCCGATGGACGGCATCTTCATGTGCGGCTGCGCCGAGAGCCCCAAGGACATAAAGGAGTCGGTGACCCAGGCGAGCGCCGCGGCGGGAAGAGCAAGCAGGTTGCTGAGCCGAGGGATGGTGGAGGTCGAACCGATAATCCCCTACGTAGACACGGAGAAATGCACAAAGTGCGGTCGCTGCGCGAGGGTGTGTCCATACGGCGCGATGGTTGTGAAGGAAATCGGCAAGACACCTGCTAGCCTGGCCGAGGCCGCGTGCAAGGGATGTGGAACCTGTGTTGCTGAGTGCTACGTCAATGCGTTGGATCAAAGAAATTTCACGAATGAACAGATAGTGGCTCAGATAGGGGCTGCTTTGAGGAAGGATGCGGGGAACAAGATCTTGGCTTTCTGCTGCAACTGGTGCAGCTACGGCGGCGCGGATCTGGCGGGAGTAAGCAGGATGCAGTACCCAGCCAACATTAGAATCATACGATTGATGTGTTCGGGGAGGGTCAGACAGGACTTCATTCTCAAGGCTTTCGAGCTTGGAGCTGGGATGGTTCTCGTCTCAGGATGTCATCCTCAAGACTGTCACTACATCTCCGGGAATCAGTGGTGCGAAAAGAGAATTGACAGGTTGCGGAAGAAGCTTGAGAGCATGGGTGTCGACCCCAGAAGGCTTCGGCTTGAGTGGATCAGCGCTGACGAAGGGCGTAAATTCGCGAACACAGTCAAGGATATGACCGAGGAGTTGAGTGCGCGCGCCGTGGCTTCGATCGATTGATCAACCGACGCTGCATAGCTCGAGGACTACTTTTGCAATCGGGCCTTGAAGATTCAGTATCACCGCCGTTCTTTGAATTCCGCTTCTTTCGATCGATCGAGCACTCACCGCACCCACAGGCTCACAGGTCCAGATATGCTCAACTGAAAGCCCGGCAAGAAAAACTATAACTACAGTAGGCGTGTCGCTCTAGACGCGCAAACCCAAGGGCCGGTAGCTCAGCCTGGTTAGAGCGACAGACATTGAAGTCGACGCTCATAAGCCAAGCCCGGAGAAACCTGTTGGTCGGGGGTCCGAATCCCCTCCGGCCCATACCACACCAATGATCGGTCGAAGTCTTCTAGGCTGCGTGTATGGCGCTACAGATGGATGTGACGAGATATCTCTCACATATTGGACAGACTTGATTCAAGCTCGATTGTCTCTTCAGGTTTTCACCACAGGAACGGTTACGCCGGCGTCTAGGAGAACCAGCACAGTGGCATCGCGACCGCTCTTGGCTAGGGCTTCGTTGAGAGCCTGCTGCCCATTCCTGAAGGGTTTCATAAAGGCTGCCTTCAACTGGTCATCTTGCAGGTTGGTAACCGCGTATATGTCGTGGTTGATGAGCATGTCTGCGATTTTGGCGGCTTTGTGGTAGCCGAGCCTGTAGCCCTCTCGAATCCTACTGAAAACTTCTGTTGGAGAATCCGCGCCAGCCAAGAGCTGATGGAAGTTGGGTGGACCTATGCCATCAGGACACCTGGCCACGAGAATTAGTATTCCGTTCTTCCTGACAACGGCCTTCGCGTTCTCCAAGGCCTTCTGAGCCTGGTAGAGGTTGATGTCAAGGGGGGGATGAGTCACGGCGATGACTACATCGGCTTTCTCCGGAACCTCCTGCACGAATATATCGCGCGAATGTTCAGCAGCTGCGTAGAGAGAATCCAGCACGTGCCCTGAAGCAGTCTTGTATACTCTGTGGTTGGCATCCAGAACCATGTTGACAGCGAAGATGTCATGTTCCCTTAGGATAGTTCGGATGCACTGCTCAAGGTCGTCGTGAACCGGGTTCCCCTGTAGTCTAAGGGTGGCCGCCTCTGGCTCAAGGGCGAGTTTGTGGTTCGCCTCTATTGTGGAGTAGGCTGCCATGCCGGGGCTGATTCCTTTTCTGCCCCCGGTGAATCCCGCAAAGTAGTGGGGCTCCACAGATCCTATGACGATCAGGGCGTCAAAACCCTCGATGGCTTCGTTCACTGTGATCTCGGTTCCAAAACTCGTTCTTCCCAGGTTCACTGTGGTACTTCTCACGGCGTCGTGAGCACTGGCCCGTTCTCGCAGGACCCCGTAGTGTCTTCCCAGGATCGACTTATACTCCTGTTCGGTGGGTTGTCGATGTGAGCCTGTTGCCACCGTCACGCCGTACGTGCTTTCGCGCAGCATTGGATACAGAGTCTCGAAGACAGTCGCTGTGGGCGTTGGGCGTGTAGCATCGTTCACTACGAGGAGAAATGATTGGTGTGACTGTACGAACTCCTCGATCGGGGAAGCGTTCAGAGGTTTTCTAAGAGATTCTCTTACGACTCTGTTTTCGTCCCCGACAAAGACAGTTTTCGGATGCACGACTTCCAGAAGGTTCCGGTCTGGAACCTCGATCGACTTTGTCTCTTCAGCCCAGGGGAAACTGATCTTCAACCTGGTTTGGCTCCGATCCTCAATGCTACGCATGAAACTCCGGCAGGGGTCATCTTCACTTTTCCTGAGATTCTTCTTCGTCTGGGAAGAGAGGCATCATGGGTGGTGGCGGTGGCGGCGGTGGGGGATGAATCACGTCGTTCACGTACTTCTTGACCTTCTCTATCTCCGTGAGAAGGAGATACCTGTGTGTCTTCGAGAAGATCGCCAGATATCCCCTCACTTCATAGTCACAGACAACGGAGACGTTGGGTCCCTCCTGAGTGAGGACCAACGTAAGGGTAGTGTCGTAGTTCTCGAGCTTCAGGCTGACAAGGGACCCTAATGTGCTTCCCCTCCTCACCACGAGGAGACTGGGTCTCTCAGCCTTTTCCAAACGATACTTCAACGTGTTGACGAGGAAGTCCTCAGCCGTGTCGAAGACCTGCTGCCTTTCTGCCTCAACCGAGAACCCCCCGGACACTCTCATAGCGCCACGACCCAGAGCCTAAACGATCTTCACCGGATTGTCCTGTTGGCCGAATAAGTCTTTCTCATGCGTCGCCATCGATCCAATCTGACGAGAACAGACGGGGCTTTGCCTGGATCCGATGACTTACGAAACCTTCAAATTCACGAAGCAGTGTGGGTGTGCCGGAGGCGCGGTAGCTCAGCCTGGTAGAGCTACGGGCTGTTAACCCGTGGGTCACCGGTTCGAATCCGATGCATGTGTAGCATCGGCGGATTTCCGGTCCGCGCCGCCACAATGTCACTAGAGCTAAGACTTCATTGTGATGGATCCTTTGGGGCATACGTTTCGACACTCGAGGCACTTGGTGCAGTCTGCGAGTTGCGCTGTGCCGGCCGTTACGGGGTCTATGTTCACGTGGCAGACCTGTGCACAAGCCTCGCATTTCACGCAGCTGGAGGTGTCAACTCTTGGTTTGAAGAGGCTCCGAAAACTCACGAGTGACCGTGTCTTGCCAACGGGACATAGTCTTCCGCACCAAGACTTGGAGGCGAAGATCTCGATGGCCACGAGCATCGGCATGGCCAGTATGTCCAGCCCCACGGTTCCCTGGGTTGAAGCTAAGAGAACGTTTCTGTAGAGTCGATCGATCGGCAGCAAACCAACGAAGCTTGGCAACGTTGCGAACACGCCTCAAGGGAGCTCGAAACACTTTGAAAAATGAGTGCACGCTATGCCGAAACTATAAATGCGGCCTTTCCGAGCTAGATCCAGAAGGAGGTGTTTCAAGGGCATGCCCTCGCATGGGTCAGTGACCAAACAGGCAGACCGGTCGATCGATCTCGGCTATAGGCTGTCTGGGTTTCAGCTGGGAAGGTGCGTTCGCAGACGCCCAAGTTGGATGCTAAGGTGAGGCGTTCGCCGATTCCTCGGATTCGCAATCGCAACAACTACGTTGGTTTGTTGCGTGAGGACCGGCGGACTGCCGAGCGCCGAGGTCGGCCTCGGCGTTAGCCCCTGGGTTTCTTCTGCTATTTGTCCATGGGTATTTAGGGTGGATTATGTTGGCCTTTGATCGATAGCTCCCTGTTACTGTTGGGTCGATCGATCTTCGCGTCTCTAGTCATTTTTCCTAACCTTCAGGTGTGTGTGCGCCCTGTCCATCACAATTTCCCAGACCGTTCGCAACGGCTTGTTTGTTCTTTCTGCCAAGCGCTTTACATCCTGAAACTCGGGTTTGACCTGAATCACTTCTCCTGCGCTGTCCGTCGAGACCTTGACGTTTATGGTTTCTTTGGCTCCGTCAACTTCAACTTCAAGGGGAGTGATGGTTCTGTTGAGGATGAGTCTTTCACATGGATAGATGCGAACTCCAAGCGTCCCTGTTTCCCTCATCATGGTGAGTGACAATTTCTCGACGTCGTCTCTGCCGGTGATAACCTTGATTATGTGGCCCGGACGGTTGTTCTTGGTCGACATGGAGATTACGGTGACGTCTCGGGCTCCCTCTTGGAAAAGCTTGTCCACGACGTATCCTATGACTTCGCCCGTGACGTCGTCAAGGTTTGTTTCGAGGACGAACACTTCGTCTTTCAACAAATTGTAGCTGAGAGGCTGTCCGACGAGTACTCGCAAAATGTTGGGTATCTCTTCCAGGTCCTTTGCACCTGCTCCATATCCCACGGACTTTGGCTTGATGGGTGGGTAGAAGCGAACTGTGGCGTCAGCTAGGTTGGTGAGGATGGCGGCTCCTGTGGGGGTTGTCAGCTCAAATTCTGCGGGGCCACCGATCATCGGGAAGGTCTTTGACCTGAGGATCTCGATTGTTGCTGGCGCTGGGCTCGAAACCGTTCCATGTGAGAACTTGAACAGCCCGCCTCCCACCGCCACGGGTGTAGAGTAGATCTTAGTGTGTGAGAAGAGTCCCAACTCGTCCAGACCGAACGCGGCGCCGACTATGTCCACGACCGTGTCGGCTGACGCTGTTTCATGTAGATGAACTTGGCCGGCGGATTCGCCGTGAATCTTCGCCTCGGCTTCGATGAGTGTGTCTAATGTTCTCTGGGCGAAAGTTTTTGCTCTTTCTGATAGGTGAAGTTCCTCAGCAGCGTTGGCGACCGCGGTCTTCAGCTGGGATACCGTCCTCTGGATTCGTTCTTCCTGAGACCTTACTTCAACCTTCTTCGCTCGGAAGCCTTTCCGCTGAACATCTGTCACGATCACTTCTAGGTTCTTGTATCCCTGGATGTATTTCTTCACGGAGTTCATGGCCTCGATGAACCTGTTTTCGTCTATGCCTATGTCTATCAGCGCGCCGAGCATCATGTCTCCGGAGATGCCGGCGGTCTGACAGTCTATCACGAGGATTTGTCTTGACTCAGGCATCCAAACCCCTGCAGACGGTGTTGATAACAAGCTTATTAGACATTGCTACTTGAAGCAGCTGTCGATGGTTCGCGACGGGGGCAGATAAGATGCTAAGGGAGATCCTGAATAAGTTCAAGGCAGGCGAGATCACAATCGATGAGGCCGAGAGATCACTGAGGGCGACGGCGATCGCCGAGGTCGGTCGCTTCGCCAACATAGACGTGAACCGTGAAACGAGGAAAGGCATACCTGAGGTGATCTTGGGAGAGGGCAAGGAACCCTCCGACATCGCGGAGATCGCTCTCGAGATGTTGAAGGGCAGGGGAAGGGCAATCTTGAGTCGTCTAAACAGGGAGCAGGTGGACACGTTGAGGAAAGCTGTTCCGAAGGATGCTCTCTTCGAGTTGAATGAGAGAGCAAGGGCGGTGGTTCTCAAGGACAAGAGGTTCAAGGTAAGCCGTACGGGCGGCAAGATAGGCGTAATGACCGCCGGGACATCTGATATTCCAGTCGCGGAGGAGGCTAAGGTCGTCGCGGAGGAGATGGGTTGTGAGGTTCTAACTGCGTACGATGTAGGTGTCGCCGGTCTTCACAGACTCTTTCCTCCGATGAAGGAGATGATTACGAAGGGCGTTGACGTGATAGTGGTTGTTGCGGGGCGGGAAGCCGCTCTCACATCGGTCGTCGCGGGGCTTGTCGAGGTTCCGGTCATAGGGGTTCCCACCTCGATAGGATACGGTTTCGGCGGTGGGGGGACCAGTGCGCTGATGTCGATGCTTCAAGCCTGTCCACTTGGAATTGCTGTGGTGAACATTGACGGCGGCGTGGCTGCAGGTGCTGTAGCGGCGTTGATTGCCAGCCGCGTCGCCGGAACGAGGAGAAGTTAGGTTCAGGCTTTGGCGTTCGATCGATTCTTAGCATGCTACTTGATGCGGGAGGTGGCCAATTCTAGATCGGCAGCTTGTTACTAATAGAGAATGGCGAACACTCCAAGGATTATCATCAGTATCAGGAAGAAAGCCATGACCGGTTGAAACACCGGGAGTGTTGGAAAAGAAGTTGTGAGAGTCGAGTAGAGGAGCGCGATTCCAAGTATAACTAGACATGCCCCGGCGGCCTTGACTAGTATCCTGAAGAGGCTGAGCATCCTTCTGGAGAAGGTAGCGCTCATTTTCTACTCCTCTGCTCGGGGAAGTTTGACCTGTGATATAAGCATGGTGTTCTTTGGCCTGTGTCTTCATGTATAGTCTGTCAGAGTCGATGGGGTTAACCTCCGAATCTTCGGGAGCTCCAGAACGACAACTTCTCTTCGGGCTGGAAGGGAGGCGCTGACCACAAGTGTCTCCCCCACGTATGTGGATGAGACTACTCCCCTGTGGAGATGTCCGTGGATCCAGAGGCTGGGCTGTCTCAGCCGAATTACATCCTCGAACTTCCTGCTGCCCATCTCGGGCCAGCTTGATTTCCTCTCGCCGACCATGGTTCCCTCTGTCGGGGCATAGTGAGTGACTACAAGCACATTGTCTGTCTTCGCGTCTGCTAAGAGAGAATCTATAGCCTTGACTCTCCCCGCGTAGAGCCGCCAGATTTCCTTGACGTATGTTCTCTGCCAGTAGGTTGGTCTATCAAGTGATCCTCGAGAACCTATTATTGTCAGATCTTCGCCGGTGACCTTCATTCTCACGGAGCTGTCGTCAAGCCAAGTGATCTCCTTGTATCCCAAGTACTTAGATTTGTCTTGATCGTACTCCTCGTTTCCGAGGCAGGCAATTATCCGACCATCGTAGACCTCCCTTATAGATGAAACCACATTCGAAATTTCGTTGAAGTCGTTCTTGAGAACGAGATCCCCGGCTAGAACGAAGAGGTCGGGCTCCTCCATTCGGCGAAGCGACTCTCGGAAGAGATCAAGGGATTTTGGGCTGTGGATATCGGCGGAAGCAGCGATCTTCAACTAACCACACCTCAGAATCGATCGAGCCTAAGAGCCCTGGGCTGCGAAGAACTAGGCTTGTATAAGTCTTTGATCAGTTTTATAGTGGAGCTGGATTGATTGACCCTACTGTGGTGTTTTGATGCTCGAGCCGACCTGAAATTAACGGCTCCAGAGAACGCATTCAGCTCCAGCAGATCGACGCACGATGCTTGGAGTATGCGTCGACCTTGTCCGTCGGGGGGTCTAGTCAGGTTTGAACGTGAAGACGATCCTGGGCGGTTCGAAAACTGGAACCGCGGCGTAGGAGCTGTAGACCTCAACGATCTCGATGGAAGGCGGAACTAGCTCCGTCTTGATTTCCTTGAGAGCGAAGTTCTTCTTGGCAGCAAGCTTGTGAACGACGGAGACGAAGTCGAACATCCTTCCCTGTATGCTCAGTGCGAATTGGTAGATTCTGTCTCTCAGGATGTGAAAGGCGTCTTCCATGCCATCGGGCTCGCTGCATAGCGATGATTCGAAGCTCTCCACGGCGCTCATAACCGTACCGGCCAAACCCGGCAATGAGGCTCTCAGTGCCCTACCAATATTCTGCACCTTCTCCATGATGTCTTCCATGGTGGGCTGGATCCTCTTCTTCGACTCGTCTGGAACGATTTGCTTCGACAAGGTCTTGCCGGTCTCAACCACCTCGGCGCAGATCATCTTGAGATCGCAGAGAGCAGCGTAGTATTCCCATATTCTGTTAATTGCCTCTCTCTCATCAATTATCGCGCCGACAGATTCGACGGCCTGTGCCCCAATGAAGGAGAGCTCCTTGTCGAGCATTGATTCCCCAAGTGATGTGGCTGTGCACGCGAAGTCTAGGAGCTCGGCTGCCCTGGGGCAGATCTCTATGTCCTTCCACTGCTCTAGGAGGGAGCGCATGATATCCAGCTCCTTTTGGTTGTTCCCATTGGAGGCCCTTACTCCTTTAAGGATCTCCACCATCCTTCCGTTCACTGTTTCTATTGTACTCAATGCGGTACGATACCGGGGTGGCAGGCCGTTCCTATCGCTCATTCTAAATCCTCCGAGGCTGGGATCAGGAGAACCGAATCCGGGAGAGAGGGAACGGGCGCGGCGCGTCTTCCAGAAAGGGAACTAAGCATCTCTGCGTTGTGCTCCTCCGGCGCGACGCGCGTGACCGGCTATAAAAACAGGAGGCTCAATTTTTTCTGAGAGAAAATGATGGAATAACAACTTCTCTAAGCATCAGTCTAACTCATGAACATATCAATCTATAATGCGGTGGCGAAGCCTCTCAGGCAGTCGCTCACCGAACGCCAGAAAGTGTGCTTCACCTCGACTGGTTCTCGGAGTTTCTGGAGTCTCTGCACCCTGAAGTACATGGGAGGATGTGGATCGAAGGAGATCCATTCTTGAATCCTGTAGGCGGAGGCCTCAGGGCCTCTTGTGTAGATCATTCTCCTGAAGCCGATCTTGCTGAGCGCCTCTGCGAGCGCCTCTGGTTTTCCGAGATACTTGGCTGAATCGAGGTCAGCCCTGGCTTCCAAGAACTTGCCGAAGAAGTAGATGAGGAAGTAGACCACTAGGAAGTAGAGGATGAAGGGCACGTAGGTGAAGAAAGGTGTGGTGAAGGCGATGTAGAATCGGGCGATGAACTCAGCGGAAGTCAGGGAAAAGAGGATTAAGGGGTCTCTCGCCTTGAGGTGGCTCATCTCGTGTCCCAGCACTCCGGCAAGCTCGTCTTCCTCCAGCTGAGTCATTATCCCAGTGGTGACGATCACCGTTCCTTGTGAAGGGCCAGGCCCGGTCGCGGCAGCGTTAGGTATCGTTGTGTTGGCCACCACCACGGAACGAGGCATCGGAAGGAGAAAACTCTCTGCCACCTTCTTCACGAGCTCGTGGACGTTGATTCTCTTAGTCGAGAAGTTCTCTGGCATGCAGTCTATGCCCACGGACTGGAAGGCTTCATGCGCGGAGCTGCAATCGATGGGCTTTCCGACGGCAACCGAGCTGTCGTATATCGCCTTTCTCAGCTTCGGTATCTCCCGTGCGTGCTTGACGCGGAACTCCTTGTACTCTTCTGCGGGGAGGGTGTACTGGAGCAGCTCTATCTCGGGGTTGGATTCGGTGATCTTCCAGTCTCCCTGACGGCCTATGATCCTTCCGGCGAAGAGAACAAAGACGAACTGAATGGCAACCAGGATGATCGGGGTCCAAAGCTGAAAGATGGCGAAGATGAAGTAGAAGAAGGCGAAGCTGATGAGCATGATGAGCATGAACAAGCCGAGCATGCTGTCTCCCAGCATGCGGTGGATGAATCCGCCGCCCTTGGTCTTCTCTTCCGAGATCTTCTCGCCTGGCTGGAAGGCTAGGTACACCGTGCTTCGTCGAAGTTTCTCCTCGTAGGCTTGAACGGCCAGAAAGAGGTCTTGATAGAGGGCATCCAGGAAACCCGGTGATATCTGTGGGTCACTCAAGGACATGGTGAGCTTGACGGGGACGTCCGGCTCAACAAGGACGTCGACGTATTGATTGGTCGCTGGCACACTTACCCTGTATTCCACGCAGTTCCTTCCGTCAACCGTTCTGTGACGAACACCTGCTATGAGATCGCTGTGTTTGAAGCGGAAGACGTGGTACTTTCCAAGAAACGGGGGAAGATACTTCAGGTAGCCAGGAGGGACCTCGGTGTCTATGGTGGCTCTATACTGGGTTTCGGCTACCTTTACCAAGTTTCCGTACACGGGGCGACAACCCCCTGGATGTGCACCGGTGGGACACCGCCACCTAATGGCTCTATATATAGCTGGCCCCCATCGGTCGATCTAGAGCCTACTTCTGAAGCTGGTGGTCTTGAAACGTGAAGCCCGATAGGTATGGCTGCGAGGTGGCGTGGAGAGGAGGCCTTCTCGGTGAGGCGGTGACAGACAACGGGGTTCAAGTTGAATACTCTACTCCCCCCGAGTACGGCGGGAAACCCAGGATGCTTACACCCGAGGAGACCTTCCTCGCCTCAATAGATATGTGTCTCCATATGGCTTTCCAGACAGCCGCTCAAGCCCTTGGAGCTGATGTTACCTCCTACCGCTGCAGGGCGGAAGGATTCGTAGAACCAACCGAAGACGGGAGAAGGTACTTCTCCAGAATCGTGCTAAGACCCAGAATCACCGTCGCAGCGGAAAGCATCCAGAAGGCCGCCAAGGCGCTGAAGCTAGCCGAGAAGATGTGTCTTGTATCTAACTCCCTTAGGTCTGAGGTGTCACTGGAGCCCCACATCGCTGCCGGGCGCTCAGGGACCTAGACGAGGATCGATCCAGCTTTCTATCACGCAGTTCCCGATACGTGTGACGCCAACAGTAGGGCCAACGCCGCGTTCCCTTGGGTTGACAGCGCGATGCTTTGAAGCGAGACTCGTTCGTTTGGCCTGTGAGCCTGCCCCTCCTCACCGGGTCCAAACCCCACGGTTAAGATTCTCGCCTGCGCCGCTGTGTACACACCATCTGTGCTGAACATCCATCTAGTGAAGTTCACGGGCCGATTCATCGCAGCTTCGATGATTGTCTTTGCTGCAAGGAGGATCGGGTTCGACTCCTGAAAACCCCAAGCAGGAAAGAACAGCGGAGATCGAAGTGTTTCGCCGGTGTAGCAGCGGACCTCCTTCTCCATGAGGCGGGCATAGGCATCTAGTCCGCTGCGTCGGTGTCTCGCTCTCTCTATGATCTCTTCTACTTCCTTGAGCACTGTCTCCTCGCTCTCGCCGGGTATGGTGCGTCGGTCGAGAACGATGCTGCATTCGTCGGGGATCACGTTGCCCTCACGGGATGGGCACGAGATGCCGATAACGGCCACAGTAGCCTTGCCGAAGACACCGTCCACGGGGAGCCGACCATGCTGCTCCTCGACTTCCCCCATTACGGTAGACATGTCGTACACAGCGTTCCTTCCAAGCCACGGCATGCTTCCATGCGCTGTCCGACCCTTCGTCACTATCTCCACCTGGCACCTCCCCTTCTGTCCGATGGCTAGGTTCAGGCTTGTAGGTTCGCCCAGCACCACCACTTCGGGCCGGATTCCGAGGTCCTCGACGACCCGTCGCATCGCGATGCCCTCCGCCGTCTCCTCGTTGACGACAGCTACAACATGGACATCGCCGGCGGGCTTCACCCCTGCCTCCTTGAGTGCACCGGCGGCGTAGACTTGGGCCGCAATCGCGGCCTTCATGTCAGCTGAACCCCTTCCATAGATATAGCCATCGACAACGTCAGCGCCGAATGGATCTACGCTCCAGCTCTCCCGCCGACCCACGAGCACATGATCCATGTGGCCGTTGAAAACCACAGCTGGGCCGTCTCCGCCTTTGATCGTGCCAACGACACTGCCGTACTTGTCCACCCGAACCAGGTCAAAACCTAGGTTCCGCATCTCTTCAGCTATTGCTTTGGCCACTGCTTCCTCGCGGCCGCTCGCACTCGGTGTTTGGATGAGCCGCCGACAAAACTCGATTAGGCCGCGTTTTCGAGACTCAACACAGGCCAAGACATGGGTAAGCTCCTTACTCAACCATGAGCCCTCCCGCTGCAAACCAAGTCTTCAACCTACTTATGCTCTAGCTGACCCTTGATCGATCGA
>Ga0224506_10002514_pt1 | contig 12444 bp, 8 predicted proteins | sample SF_Jan12_sed_USG_2_FD_169108 | JGI IMG/M metagenome (GOLD analysis project Ga0224506, IMG submission 169108) | Sediment microbial communities from San Francisco Bay, California, United States - SF_Jan12_sed_USGS_8_1 | ecosystem: Environmental > Aquatic > Marine > Sediment | place: USA...
CATCACCGAGGGGGCATTTCGACTGGTAAACATGCCATTGTTAGCGCCGGCAGATACCGGGAGTGTTTTGCGCGGATCACTAAAGGCCGCCTCCGGGGCATGACAGCTGGCACAGGACTGGCCCTGTGGGTTAGACAGGCGAGCCTCGAAAAACAACTGCTTTCCCAATTGTTCGGCCGGGTTGAGCTCCGCAGAACTGGCCGGCAGCCACACCATACCCAGTCCACTCAGAAGAAAGATCATCCATAATTTAAGCAGATTCATCTTTTACACCAATATTAATAAACAATAATATTCAGATTATAATGAGAATTATTCGCATTAACAATAATATAATCAGATAATTTTTTTTCTGGCTGCCCATTGCCGTACAATCCCGGCCCATGCCCTTACTCAGCCTCAATGATGTCTCCCTGGCCTATGGCCACCACCCCTTGCTAAAACAGGTCAATTTCCAGATTGAAAAGGGCGAGCGGGTCTGTCTGGTTGGCCGTAACGGCACCGGCAAATCCACCTTATTCCGCGTTATCTGCCAGCAGGCGGAACCGGATGATGGTGAGCTCTGGCGCCAGGACACCTTACGGGTCGCCTATCTGGAACAGGAGGTACCCACCGACTCGACACATACGATCTATGAGGTGGTCGCCTCTGGTCTTGGCGAGATGGGCCAACTACTTAGCGACTACCATAATGCCGTTCACCATGTGAGTGACTCAGATGCCTCACTGGATAAACTCAACGAGCTGCAACACAAAATAGAAACTCAGGATGGCTGGAACATCAACCAAAAGGTCGAGACCGTATTAAGCCGTCTTGAACTGGATGCCGATCAAAAGCTCATTGACTGTTCCGGTGGTATGCGCCGACGAGTGCTGCTGGCCAGGGCCCTGGTCAGTGAACCGGATCTGCTCTTACTAGACGAACCTACCAACCACATGGACATCGCCGCCATCACCTGGCTGGAAGAGTATCTTTTAAACTTTAAGGGCGCACTGATTTTTATTACTCACGATCGTACCTTCCTCAGCCACCTGGCCACGCGCATTGTTGAGCTAGATCGAGGTGAACTTAGCTCCTTCCCAGGTAGTTATGATGCCTATTTAACAAAGAAGGCCGAATTGCTGGAGGCTGAAGAAAGGGCCAATGCGAAGTTTGATAAAAAACTCTCCGAGCATGAGGTCTGGATACGACAGGGAATAAAAGCTCGTCGTACACGTAATGAAGGCAAGGTTCGTCGTCTACAAGATATGCGCCGACAGGCCAGTGAACGAATCAAGCAACAGGGCAAGGTCAACTTTAGTCTGAACAATAGCGAACTCTCCGGTAAGATTGTCGTTGACCTACGGCATATCCATTTTCAGTATGACGACGATATTATCATTAACGATTTTTCCAGTCGGATTATGCGCGGCGATCGTATCGGTATCATCGGACCGAATGGTTCAGGAAAAAGTACCCTGCTTAAGATAGTTCTGGGTGAACTCACGCCACAACAGGGTGATGTGAGCATGGGCACCAAACTGCAACTGGCCTATTTTGATCAGCACCGTGGTGACCTGAATCCGGAAAAAACCGTCCGAGACAACATCAGCGAAGGTAGTGACCATGTTATGGTGCGAGGTAAATCCAAACACGTCATCAGTTACCTACGAGATTTTCTATTTCCACCCGAGCGCATCGACTCGCCAGTAAAAATATTGTCCGGCGGAGAACGTAACCGCCTGTTACTGGCCAAGATATTTTTACAGTCCGCCAACCTCATGGTGCTGGATGAACCCACCAATGACCTGGATGTTGATACCCTGGAATTACTGGAAGATCTGCTATCAGATTACGATGGCACCTTATTACTGGTCAGCCACGACCGTGCCTTCCTCGATAATGTTGTCACCTCCACCATCGCCTTTGAAGGCAGCGGTGAAGTCAATGAATATGTCGGTGGCTATGAAGACTGGGTACGCCAGAGCAAAACCCGACAACAATTTATAAAAGATGCCAGCGTTAAATCTATAACAAAAGAATCAAAACAGACTGACAACAAAGCAAAACGAAAACTCAGCTATAAAGAACAACGAGAGCTTGAAGAACTCCCACAAATAATAGAAAAACTGGAGCAGGAACAGGCTGAACTTGAAAAATCAATCAGCCTGCCGGAATTTTATCAGCAGGATAAGGATGAAATTAAAACAACACTGGAGCGTGTTGAAGAGATCAACATGGAATTACAGACTGCTTTTGAACGGTGGGAGTACCTGGATAACTTCTAATAATAAACATACTAAAGAGATACCATCCACACAAAAAAAGGCCCGCCAAATGGCAGGCCCTTAAATGATATCTATTATTTTATTTAGAACTTTACTTTTACAAACTCTTCATCCTCATCATCACCCTCTTCATCATACAGCGCAGAGGCATAACTCGAGTCAATCCCAGGAACAATATCCTTTAACATCTTCGTTCCATCAGTTGTCCCATCAGAAACCCACATTTCTTGACCATGCTCACCATCATTAGCAGTAAAGAAGAGTTTATCTCCATGAGAAATTAGGTTATAGGGATAGGAAGAACTACCTTCACCAATATTAATGTCTTTCAGTAGTTGTGTGCCATCTCCAGTTCCATCTGTGACCCACATTTCTTCCCCATTAATGCCATCGTTAGCTGTAAAGAACAACCTTTCACCCATTTTGTACATCTTGGAAATATATGGATTGGCAACACTTTCAAGAGTAATTTCTTTCAGTAGTTTTGTTCCATCAGTTGTGCCGTCAGACACCCATAGTTCAGTGCCATGAACTCCGTCATCTGCAGAAAAAACTAGCTTGTTGCCTACTATATTAAATAATCCTGGATAAGAGTCATCTCCATCAGCAATATCTTTCAACAATTGAGTGCCTTCTGGAGTTCCATCACTCGTCCACAGCTCATAACCATTTTCGTTAGTGTATGCTGCAAAGTAAAGTATGTCATTTATAACAATCATTTGTTGATAGTTAGAGAAAATATCACTCTCACTTTCATTAATCTTCTTGACTATCTTTGTACCTTCGACTGTTCCATCGGTTTTCCAGAGCCTCATATACTCATCATTGTCATATGCAGCAAAATATATTTCACCTTTTAATTCAGCATACTTATTGGTATTCCATAAATACGGCCCATTATCTAATTCGATTTCACTCGTACCTTCGAAAGTACCATCGGTAATAATTGGATACCCCCAATTGTTGAGAATGAGTACCGTATCCCCCATTTCAAACACCTTCCCTGGGTTAACCCCAATATCTACAATATCAGTGCCTGAGACAGTACCATCGGTTATCCATAGGGTGTTTTCTGCTTCAAACAATAATTTACCATTAAAATTAGCGACTAACCATGGCCTTCCATCCTCAGGCCCAGGAATGGCATCAAATATCATTAACGTACCACCCTCTGTCCCATCGGTTACCCAAAGCTCTTCACCATGCTCTCCATCATTAGCAGTAAAATAAAGTTTGCTTCCAACCACCATCATGTTACCGATTTCATCATAGCCATCTGGGTTTATATCTTTAACAAGCTTCGTGCCTTCAACCGTACCATCGGTCTTCCACAGACCATCTCCATGAAGACCATCATCGGCTATGAAGTACATTGTTTCACCAATACTTACCTTGGTATAAAGATTGTTATCTTCAGAACGCGGACCGCTAACCGAGTCAGCCAGATATAGCCAGGGATAGCTCTCATTGGTGGGTTTGGTATTAACATCAGCCACTAACATACTGCCTGCTTCGGTCCCATCACTAAACCAGGGTTCCTGACCGTGCACACTATCATCATAAGAAAAATACACACCGTCATTTGATTCGGTGAAAATACCTGACTCACTAATAAAATAATCTACTGAAATTCCAGGCACTTTGGATGTTCCGGCAATACTTCCATCCGTTGTCCATAACTCAAAGCCATAGCCACTGCCGTTTTTCTCTATAAAGCAGAATGCATTACTAGAAGATGAAGCACATACCTGAGGGCGACGATTTGGTAGAATTCTTATAGTACCTTCGTCGGTACCATCACTGCTCCACATAACTTTTGAAAAACGGAGTATTACTTTCCCATCAGGCGTACCTGCAAGAAGCCGGAGGTCATTGCCGCTAACCCTGTCAGTCACCTGAACTGTACCTTCCTGGGTACCATTGGTCATCATTAAATAACGGGGACCACTATTATCGACAAAAAATGCTACACTGCCAGCTTGTACAATACCAGCTCTTGGTCTTGTTGCATTATTACGAATTGTTACACCCGTTATCTGTATCGTTCCTTCGGGTGTTCCATTGGAAACCCATAAGTTTGGATTGATATTCCCAGCTGTAAATAATAATTTATCACCCAGATTCATATAGCGAGAGTTATTATCATTAGCACCAACTACTGCCAACGCAACAGTTCCATCATTTTCGCCATTACTCATCCAAAGATGATTATTGGCATGGAAAAACAGGTTGCCTCCCATCTCAGTTAAATGCTGCGCCCCTGTAAAAGCATCTGCATCAACGACAGGAACAGTTCCTTCAGTGGTGCCATTTGAACGATATAGTGTGTCACCGTTAACAAAAAAGTAGAGATCACCACCTGTTTTACTTGCAAGTGACGTAATTGCTGATGATGTAGCATCACCCGTTAAATCCACCACCATTCTGGTACCTTCAACGGTTCCATCACTCAGCCATAATTCGGCACCATTCGTTCCATCATCGGCAACAAAATACAGTAGATCACCGTGGGCCGTCATGAAGCCAATATTACTACTACTGTTTTCATCTGGCCCTAACTCTGCAGGGTTAATATCCAGAAGCAGAGATGTTCCACCACTTTTCTTGACCCAAAGCTCTCGACCATGGGCTTTATCATCTGCAACAAAAAACACATTGTCGCCAGCTTTTACAAACTGCCCAGGATTGCTATTACCTGTCTGGTTAATCTCCTTGACCATGACTGTACCTGCTTCGGTACCATCGGTTTTCCACAGCTCTGTACCGCTATCTTTAGATTCAGCCTTGAAATAGAAACTACCTAGAGCAGGAGCTATATATTCATTTTTAAATGTATTTTCATTATTGGCAGTCGCTGTAGTATCTTCTGCACAGCCACTTATTACCGTAAAGCCTGCCAATGTAAGGCTAGCGAAAAAAACTTTACCTATTATATTACTAATTTTCATGACCATTCCCTTCATATAATCATTTATCGTTGTAATTTATTTGTTCGACTAATAACCACCATTTAATAAAAAATGACCTTAATCGATTCTATCAACGTAGCCACCTTCACCTTCATAGATATCCTTGATCATGACTGTTCCTTCTTCTGTGCCATCTGTTACCCATAGTTCATGTCCATGCACACCATCATCAGCAGAAAAATATAGTTTCCCATTAAATGACATAAAGTCATGCGGAGAGGAACCAACACCAGCTTCAGGATATATATCTTTCACCATAATCGTACCTGCCTCAGTACCGTCTGTTTTCCATAGCTCCGAGCCATGCACATCATCATTGGCTCTAAAGTACAAAGTATTGCCAAGGACGTACATATTTGAACTAGAGAAACCACTACCCATCTCAACTGCAATATCCTTAACCATACTAGTACCCTCTTCTGTCCCATCGGTTTTCCAGAGTTCTGTGCCATGGGTACCATCATTTGCTGTAAAGAACAGCAGGTCATTACTAATTACAAAGAAGCTTCCATCTGGAGAAGATGATCCCCCTGTATTAATATCTTTAACCATAACCGTGCCTTCTTCGGTTCCATCACTCTTCCACAACTCCCTACCAAACTCACTGGAACGTGCTGCAAAATAAAGCTCACCTTTATAAATAATCATTTCATCAGAGTCATTGTCTCGCATGTCATCCCGGCCAGGATAGATATCTTTAACCATCCATGTGCCTTCATCAGTCCCATCGCTACGCCAGAGTTTAAAGTCACTGTTATCATCGTCTGCACCAAACAGGGCTATACCATTAAGATCATAAAAATGCTCGGTATCATCACCCGCGTCATTATCAAAATTCGGATGATTTAACATACGCGTTCCAGCAAATGTGCCATCTGATACCCAGATCATTTCATCATCATCGTCTGCAATGAAAACCTTGTCACCCACTACGGCCATGTCGTCAGGCTCAACCAGACTAATTATTTCTGTCCCTGCAGCCGTTCCATCAGAAACCCATAAGGTGTTGTCAACTTCGATAAAGACTTTATCACCCAGCACTACCTTTAATGACGGGTTACTGCTTTCCTTGCCTGGGTCAAAGTCAAAGACCATACGTGTTCCCTGCTCAGTCCCATCAGAGACCCAAAGCTCGGCTCCATGCTCAGGATCTCTTGCTCTAAACAAGAGCTTGTTACCTAACACGGTTACATCACGAACGTCATCTTCACCATCCGGGTTGGTGTCTTTAACTTTGTAGGTACCTGCTTCTGTTCCATCTGTACGCCACAAACCATCGTCACTATCTGAGTCATCTGCAACAAAATATAATACCTTTCCAATTCTTGCTTTCTGGTATGCGTTGTTAGTTTCAGAGCGGATACCAACAATGTTGTAGCCTAAATCAATATCAATATTTGAGTCATTCGATGGAGTTACATTGATATCTGCAAGGTTCACAGTTCCTTCTGTTGTTCCATCACTTACCCATGGTTCTTTTCCAACAGCCCTGTCTTCATGTGAAAAATAAACAATGTTATCAATTACCCTCATTTCGGATGAGTTAGGCCTATCAGGCACATTGAACCCTGATACTATTGAAGTTCCTTCAAAACTACCATCTGAGACCCACAGGCTATACATATCCTCTACATCTTCATTATTGAGAATACAAAAGAACTTATTCACTGTAGCTGAACAAATGCGTGGCCTATCAGTCAATAAATCAACAGTTCCCTCATCGGTCCCATCACTAACCCACAAACTATTTGAATTTTTCAAAACAATACGGCCATTTGCACTACCTGCCATAATGCTTGGGCTATATACTTTGGTTGTTACCTCAACTGTCCCAACATCTGTACCATCAGTCTTCCATAGTCTGTACGACTCATAACCTGTTGCATTCGAGTTGACAAAAAATGCTGTGCTTCCTGACTTCACCACACTGGAGACAGTCAGGTTATCAACTTCACGTAACCTGAATGTACCTGGAACTGTTCCATCAGAAACCCATATTTCAGAACCAGATGCCCTGAAGAGTAATTTGTTATTATCTAAAGCCACGAAACTAGACGGTGACCCACCCACAACAGCCAACACGGCAGTAGTATCTCCCGCACTCCCGCCATCGCTCATCCAAAGCTCATTGATATTGGCATGAAAGAACAGATTGCCACCTACAACTGTCAGGTTTGTGGCATCGGTAAAGACGGTATCAACAATAACTTGCGTTGTAGCCTCTGCTGTACCGTTTGACCGCCACAATTCATTGCCATTTCTGAAGAAGTAGAGATCGCTTTCTGGCTTACTAGTTAGCCATGACAAGGAAGATCCTCCTTCATCACCCGTCAGGTCAACAACCATGTTAGTACCTTCAGCCGTTCCATTACTAACCCAAAGTTCCAGGCCATTAACACCATCATTAGCCGTAAAGAACAGCAGATCACCATGTGCTGTTAAATTACCAATCGAGCTATAACCATCTTCAATAGTATTTATGTCCTTGAGCAATTGAGTAGTACCATCTGGTTTTTTTACCCATAGCTCATAGCCGTGCACATTGTCATCGGCCAGGAAAAAAATATTACTACCTGCTTTAATAAACCTGCTTGGATTACTGTCACCCGCTTTATTGATTTCCTTGACCATGACTGTGCCTTCGGATGTACCATCGGTCCGCCACAACTCTTCGCCACTATTTTTTGTTTGTGCTGAAAAATACAGATACTCAAGAGGTCCGGTATCGACCTCTGTTGTAGTCGTATTTGCGGCTCCATCAGAGTCACCACCACCACAACCTATTAGAGTCAAGGTTGCTAAGGTAAAAAGGCCGGTAAAAAATATCTTGAGGTGTGAATGATTGCTTTCCATAACTTTTCCTTTTTGTTCTTTTACAACACGCACCAGTAGTTCAAGAACAACTGGTGACATGCTACAAACTGTCCGATGCAACTATCAGTTACACTAGTTTTTATTTATGAAAATAATGATTTAAATTTAATATTGTGAAGAATCAGAAAACCTGTCACTGGTTAACGCTACTCTGATTTGATTCTGGAGACAAAAAGAAGCCTCCCCCTGATTTCATTTTTATTTATTGATTATTATTTATACATTTATATTATCACTCGATACTATCTTATGAATTTTTATTTTTCCAACAAAATTTTATGATTTTGATAACTAGCTAACACTTTGAGTCTAATGCTAGCTACAAGCTTTACATAAATTCAGTAGTTAAATAATTTAGTTGAAAATTATTGATTAGTAAGTAACCAAATTCAGATAATATCAGCACGAAGTCATTATCTATTCTGTATATTAAATGAGCTGTTTTCAGGTTTTAACAGTTAAACCTTCACATAAGTATGAAATAATGAGAAATAAAATAACTAGCGGAACTTAATCTTAGATCTAAGGTGGAAGCCATTTAGGTTGGCTGATCTAACATTTCGAGCAAGTAATCAGCTTAAATATTCACAGCACTTCTGCCATCAGACTGTGTCTGCTGCCAGGTTGTTTGAGTTATTCTTGCGTCAGCACTGGCCCGATGACGTTTCAAACCAGATTCTTCTATAACCTGGTCACGCACTGTATCCCATGCCATTAATTGTTCTTCGCTGGTTATGATGGACAGGTGTTGGAGTTCAAATTTTTGGGCAATACCTGCCCGTTCAAACAGACAATTCAACCAGGCATGATCTAGATCCCAGGATTCACTATAGATCGTTTTTCCTTCGAGTAACTTGTTTAATTGTCTGGCGACATAGGCGCCATCCATTCCAAAACGCTCGACGGTTTCGCGGGTCAGGCGATGCAGTTTTTCTGTTTCCTTATCCCAGAGAGTCCAGTCACTATAGGGCTGAACCAGATAGCAGTGCGCCGCACCGTCCTCCATCACCAGGCCGATTTCAATGGGGTAGCTCCCTTCACCAGAACCGGAGGCCTCGATATCGATTATCACAGGTATGTGTGTATCTCCCATGTATTCACCATTTTAATTGTTTATATATTGAGTTCAGTGTTTGTCCTTTATTATAGACAAGTCTGTGATAAGGCAATTTCTGTTATATTTTCTCTACTATTTATGCTTATATTGTCTGCCCACTAGAAAAGGACGCCCCCTATGAATTTACCTGTTACCAGTTTTACGGCCCTTCCCCTTGGCATGCTTATGATTGGGCTTGCATATCGGGTCGCCACACTAAGAATCCGTAATAAAATTGGTATTGGGGTTGGGAGTAACAGAACTCTGGCCAAGGCTAGAGAGGCCCATGGCAATGCAGTGGAGAATATCCCGCTTATGCTTTTCTTGCTGGCCATTGCAGAATTGCAAAATGCCAATACCTGGCTGTTAGCAGGTCTGGCAGGCGTATTTGTAATTGCCCGATTAATGAATGCCTCGGGTGTTAGCCAACATACTGGCCGTTCTTTTGGGCGGTTTTATGGGACCCTATTAAGCTGGTTTGTGACGATTTTTCTAGGACTATTAAATGTCTGGCTGAATCTTGCCAGCTAATCAGGTGTATTCCCAGATTTGATGATAGTTCAGAGGGATATTGGGATCAAAACCATGCAGTGAATCAACTTCATAGTTATTCATGCCACACTCACGGAACAGGGGTTTGATATAGCGTTTTTTGTCAGGCCCCAAAAAGGCTTTAACAATAGGCTTCATTGGATTTTTCACGCCCCTTTTGATCACTATCGCAATTTCACCATTGTTCAGTTTTACAAAACTTCCCGGTGGGAAAATACTCAACTGTTTGATCAATAACAGGGCATATCGCGTTTCATAAGACTTACCCTTATCCAGTAAAAAGGTACTCAGGGCATCTTTGATAAAAATCGGCTGACGGTAATCTCGCATGGTCACCATGGCACCATAACGGTCGGCAACGGCCAGCATTTTTGCTCCGATGGAAATCTTTTCCAGTGGTAAGGCACGTGGATAACCGCTCTGGTCACCCAGCTCATGGTGGTCCAGTACTGTCATCATCCAGATTTTGTCATCTACACCGATGGATTTTAGCAATCGAACACTTTTTTCAGGATGCAGTTTGACTTCATCATCCTGATCCGGTGTCAGCATACCATCCTGTTTGGCCAGTTGATCCTGTAGCTTGTGCATGCCGACATTTGCGGTAAGGGCCCCTGCGATGATCATTTTCTTTGTGTGATCATCCAGCGATTCTTCTTCCAGGATAAAGGCGCAGACGATGGCGCACTGTAAGGAGTGAAATACACTGTAACGGTAATCATTGGGAAGATGGAAAGCTGCAATGGTGGCATCAGGCTCGACCTGACAAAGCTGTTGCACACCATTTGCCAGGTGTTCAATTTTTTCCATGCAGTTTTGATCAGCGGCATCGATATCATCAAAAAGGTTACCAAGCCTAATGACCATGTTATTCAGCTGGGCAAACACATTGATCCGCTTATCCTTTTTACCCTGCGCCGTATTGCCATCCTTTACAAAGCGATAAAGGACGTACTTGGTCATTCCTTTCAGGATCTGCTCATTAGGGATCACATGCCCGGCCTTGAGAAGTAACTTGCCACTCTCGGTATAGATATCCCAGGCTAATTCCCGGCCGACCTCAAGGTCCTGCCAGGTGACTCGCACCTTTTCGTTCAACGCCATAATGATTCCCCAGATTCAGCGAAGCAGTTTATATACTTGTTTTTCGGACGGAATTGGCTGAACTTGAGAAACTTTATGTGCCCCTAATCACATAAAATACATGATTTACAGTTAGTTAGGTGAAATTTAATATCTGGAATAGATTGCCGTACCACCCTGTTTATCGATACTTAGCACTGCATAAGGATCTTTTCGATTCCCCATCTCCATCCCGGGGGAACCGACGGGCATACCCGGCACGGTGAGAGCGTGGATATTTTTGGGCCTGTCTTTGAGTAATTGTCGAATATCGCGCGCCGGTACATGCCCTTCAATCACATAGCCATCAATCACCGCTGTATGACAGGAAGCCAGACGTGGATTGATACCCAACTCAAGCTTTTTGGGCGAGACATTTGCCATGTCCACGGCCTTCACTTTAAAGCCATTTTCCTCGAGATGGTCTATCCACTTCTTGCAACAACCGCAGGTGGGAGACTTATAGACTGTCATCGTGTCCTGGGCGAAGCTGTTACCCATCATAAGTAGCGCTATAAAATAGAAAGGGAGTCTGTTCATGGTTTTATTCTTCCTAACTGGATTTGGCAGATCAACTTTTCTGCATCATACCTTATAAACTGGACTTTTCATGTCTTATCCAGAGTAAATTACTCAGTTTATCAAGCCACACAATTGTTCAATTAATACCCAAAAATAGTAGGCATAGTGAAAATATTTCGGTATAGTGATTTCAACACTACCCAAATTTATGGGGAAGGTAGTGTTTTATAACAATAAAACGACGATCGCTTCATCCTACTAGTTGGACAGACCATGTATTCATCGGATCTGTAAGTTGCAATCGGCCAGAATCTGACTGGCCGGCAAAGGGAGAGCGTAAAATGAAAAAGTTGTTAATCTTAACGAGTATCCTGCTGGCTTCCGCCTGCGCCAGTAAGCCGGAGCTCATCCAGCGAATACCTTTTAATATGGCAGAATATGCCGAGCTACCCGCCAAGGGAACAGCCACCGTCACCGGTCAGGCTTATCTCAAAACGGCTGATGGTACGATCCACTATCCAAAAAACGAAAAGGCCCGGCTTAACCCGGTCACGTCGTATAGCAAGCAGTGGTACCAGGTTCACTATATAGAAAGAAAGAGTATTACCAAGGCAGACCCACGTTATCTGGAGTATGTCTATAAAGTCGACTTCGATGAACAGGGCCGTTTCAATTTTAATAATATTCCTGAAGGCAGCTACTACATCAGCGCACCCATCTTCTGGATGGAAGAAATTAAAATGGAAGATGGCTCCATCCTGATGAAACGCCATGGCGCCTTTGTCTGCCAGGAAATCCATGTCAAAGAAGGGGAGACCCTGGTGATGAATATCACGCGTGACCAGACTGTTAAAGTCGCCACATCAAACTGATATGGCTTAAACACCCAAACAACTTTTTTCTCTCCAATTCAAATGGGCCAGAGTTTTCTGGCCCTTTGCTGTGCATAAGGCTAACATCCTCCCCATGAAAGCCTATGCCCGAAATATTTCTATCCTTGCCAGTTGCCAGGCCCTGATGATGAGTGTGACCACCATGACGG
>Ga0224506_10002515_pt1 | contig 12442 bp, 11 predicted proteins | sample SF_Jan12_sed_USG_2_FD_169108 | JGI IMG/M metagenome (GOLD analysis project Ga0224506, IMG submission 169108) | Sediment microbial communities from San Francisco Bay, California, United States - SF_Jan12_sed_USGS_8_1 | ecosystem: Environmental > Aquatic > Marine > Sediment | place: USA...
TTGATGAAGATGCATCCTTTGCCCTGGGTGCAGATTTTATATTTTATGATGTGGCCGGGGTGAAACTGGGTGGAGAGGCTTTCATTTTTGAAAATGATTTTAGTTTGTTTGGTTCGCAGGGAACAACGCTGACTTTGATGACGATGTTTAATGCGCGTAAATATTTTCTTGATGGAATGTTTAAACCTTATATTGGTGCAGGTGCTGGTGTTGGGAGTGTTAGCTTTAACTCACTCCCTCTTAGTGGAAGTGCTGCAGGATTGAATGCGCAGTTTCTGCTGGGATTTGATGCTAAGTTTTCCGAGGTGTTTGGTGTTTTTATAGAATACAAAAATGTTTTTTATGCCGATTATTCGGGTGAAACAGCTTCGGGCGCTACTGCAGATTTTGATTTTTCCGGCAGCGGAATTACTGCGGGACTTTCAATTCGTTTCTAACAAACTACAAGGATATTTATAGCAGCCATATACCATATAGTATATGGCTGTGATTTTTTAACGCAGGCTGATAATCGGCCAGCCTTTCATTTCGGCATGTTGTGTCAGAGTATCATCCGGATCAACCGCAACAGGGTTATCGACCTGTTCCAATAGCGGGATATCATTTAAAGAATCACTATAGAACCAGCTATCTTTCATCTCAATACGATTCTGTGCCAGCCATTCATTCAGGCGTTTTATCTTACCTTCCTTAAAACAGGGTGTTCCCGAAACATTACCTGTGTATTGTCCATCAGTGATTTCTGGTTCTGTCGCGATTAAATGTTCAATACCGAGTTCTTTGGCAATGGGTTCGGTGATAAATCGATTGGTGGCTGTAATTATCATTAAGACATCTCCGCACTGACGATGTTTATCAATCAGCTGCCGGCTTGCTGGGGTAATGATGGGTAAAATTTCTGTCTGCATAAATTCCTGGTGCAGTTTGTTTAATGTATCCAGCCCGATTTCAGTCAGCGGATTGAGACTAAAACGTAGAAATTCATAAATATCGAGCTGACCCGCTTTATAGTCCTCATAATATTGGCGATTCTGGCGCTCATATTCGTCGCCATCAACATAGCCCTTGTTCGCCAGAAAGCGGCCCCAGAGATAATCACTGTCACCATTGAGGAGTGTATTGTCGAGGTCAAAAATTGCCAGGGCCATGCTCAAACCACCAAATCTATATCCGAAAGCGAGCAATCATACCCTAATACTTCGATGAGCCCAAAAGGGGCTGATCAGGATGCAGGGCTAAGTCTTTGTTTTATAGTGTGAATTCAGAACAGGAAAGATTTGCGAGTTTGGCCTAAAGTATGAAAGAATGGTCAGACCTTAATGGATTTTGCTAAGGGTAACGCATAAGTGATTGATTCTGAAGGCTATAGAGCAAATGTAGGCATTATTCTCACGAATGAGGCAGGCCAGCTATTCTGGGCGCGTCGAATTGGTGAAAATGCCTGGCAATTTCCTCAGGGAGGGATTCGGGACAATGAAAGCCCCGAGCAGGCCTTATATCGCGAATTGCATGAAGAGGTTGGTCTGCAGCCAGGAGATGTCCAGATAATCGGTAGTACCAAGGACTGGTTGAGATACCAGATCCCCAAACGCTATGTACGTCGTCATAGCAAACCAGTATGTATCGGTCAGAAACAGGTCTGGTTTCTGCTTCGTCTACTTACGAGTGATCAGCAGGTTCATTTTAATAACACCGAGCGTCCCGAGTTCGATGAATGGCGTTGGGTTGAATACTGGTTACCCGCAGATGAAGTTATACCATTTAAGCGTCGTGTATATCGACAGGCTCTTGAAGAACTGGAGCCACTATTACAGCCGGCTCTCAGCTGCGATTATGCTTAGTGTTTAAAAGCAGTAATCGATAAAACTCTTCACAAAGATTTTGTTTCGGTAACTGCTTGCAGTTTATCGACAGACAGTGTGTCTGTTAAAAATATTATTTTCAGGTAATTATTATTCATGCTCGACATATTGCGCCGTATTATTCAGGAAGTAAATTCAGCCCGAAATCTGGATCAGGCGCTGAATATTATTGTCCAACAGGTCAAGCAGGCGATGGCTGTTGATGTTTGTTCTGTCTATCTCAGTAATGATGTGCAACAACAACATGTATTAATGGCATCAGAGGGGTTGCGGGAAGAAGCGATTGGGAAAATCAGGCTGGCCTTTGATGAAGGTCTGGTGAGTCTGGTAGCCTCGCGTGCGGAGCCCGTAAATCTTGCCAATGCCCCCGAACATCCTCGTTATTACTACTTCCCTGAAACGGGGGAAGAAGAGTTCAGCAGTTTTCTCGGTGTGCCCATTATTCATCACCGCAAAGTGTTGGGTGTGCTCGTTGTGCAGACACGCAATGCCGAATGTTATCTTGAAGACAGCGTAACTTTTTTAATTACCATTGCCTCACAGCTTGCTGGGGCGATTGCGCATGCTGCCGCCAGTGGTGAAATCGATCGTATCCTGGCCAAGAAAGGATCGGGGACGGTTGATGATTCAAAACCGTTGCGAGGTCTACCGGGTGCGCCTGGCGTGGGTAAAGGAACCGCCGTTGTGGTCTATCCCATGGCAGATTTACTTGCCGTACCTGATCGTAAGATTGATGATATTGAGGCCGAAATTGAAATCTTTAACAAGGCCGTTGAGAAGGTCAGAAACGATATTACTGATCTTGCTTCACGTCTTGAGAAACGATTACCTGCTGAAGATAAGGCCCTGTTCGATGCCTATCTTATGATGCTTGATGGTGCGTCGCTTCCCGGTGAAACCATTGGTTATATTCGACGGGGTTACTGGGCACCTGCCGCACTTCGAGAAACGATCATGGAACACGTAAAGGTGTTTCGTGAAATGAATGATCCCTATCTGAGTGAGCGCGCTGATGATGTGTTTGATCTTGGTCGGCGTATTCTTGCACATATGCAATCAGAGAACATCAAGGTACAGGAATATCCACAGGATACTATTCTTGTTGGTGATGAGATCACGGCGACAATGCTTGCTGAAGTGCCGACTGAGTTTTTAAAAGGTGTTGTCTCAGTTCGAGGTTCACGCACATCACATGTTGCCATTCTATCGCGTGCGCTGGGTATTCCTGCAGTAATGGGTGCAACCGATTTACCTGTCGGGCGAGTGGATGGTTGCCCAATCATTGCTGATGGTTATAGCGGTAATGTGATTGTTTCACCTTCTAAGTCTGTTCTAAAAGAATATGATCGAATAATTGCTGAAGAAGCAGAACTTACTGCTGAATTAATGGAATTGCGTGATCAGCCTGCGCATACTTCAGATGGGGTTCATATTCCCTTATATGCAAACACGGGATTGTTATCCGATATCTCGCCTTCCTTACAAAGTGGGGCCGAAGGTATTGGGCTTTATCGTACTGAGTTCCCATTTATGATTCGCCAACGATTTCCCGGTGAAGATGAACAATATCAGATTTATCGTCAGGTCCTGGAAGCCTTTGCACCAAGACCGGTCTATCTCCGTACACTGGATGTCGGTGGCGATAAGGCATTACCTTACTTTCCAATTAATGAAGAAAACCCTTTCCTGGGCTGGCGTGGCATACGAATCACTCTTGACCATCCGGAAATCTTTCTTGTTCAGGCCAGAGCCATGATGCGCGCCAGTGTAGGGCTGAATAATTTACATATTCTATTACCCATGATTTCAAGCGTGGCGGAATTAACGGATTCAATCTTATTATTGCGACAGGCTCATGCAGAATTAGTAGAAGAAGGTATCGATGTTGTTGAACCAAAAATTGGTGTCATGATCGAGGTGCCTTCAGCTGTTTATCTGATCGACAGTCTGGCACGACGAGTCGACTTTTTCTCCATAGGCACCAATGACCTTACCCAGTATCTACTCGCTGTTGATCGTAATAATGCCAATGTGGCTGAGTTGTATGATTCCCTCCATCCTGCTGTAATTCGTGCTATCTTTCATGTTGTACTTGGTGCCAAGGCGCATAATATACCGGTGAGTGTCTGTGGTGAAATGGCCGGGGACCCGGCAGCAGCATTACTATTAATTGGGATGGGTGTGAATAGTTTGAGTATGAGTGCATCAAGCCTGACCCGAGTGAAATGGGTTATTCGCAATGTATCTAAAAAGCGTGCACTGGAATTACTGGATGAAGTGATGGAAATGGAAGATCCTCAGACAATCAGGCAATACCTCAATAGCCGCTTTGAAGTCGCGGGCATGGGTGGTCTGGTTCGCGCAGGTAAATAGGATAAGGAATATTATTATGTCTCAGTTAAAACAGGAAACATCATCCGTCGATCGGAAATTATTTCTGAAGGATATTGTTGATGAGTTACTTGCCGATGGACGTATTGATAATAAACAGGCTGAGCAATTTTTAATTCCTGCGCGAAGCTCTACACTTGAGATCCATCCATTGGTTGTCATTGCACAACAGGAATGGAAAGACAAAAAGCCGCCCAATAAAATACTTACCCTCGAAGCGCTGACGCTGTGGCTGGCGGATAAGGTGGGAATACCTTATTTACGCATCGATCCACTCAAGGTCGATGTTACGTCGATCACCAGTGTGATTTCATCGGCCTATGCGAGTCGACATAAAATTTTACCTATTAAAGTCACCCACGATACGGTTACGATTGCCACGGCAGAACCCTATGTCCGTTCCTGGGAAAATGAATTACGTCATGTTACCAATTTAAATATTGAACGCGTGATAGCCAACCCGGTTGATATCCCACGCTATCTAAATGAGTTTTACAGCGTTAGTCATTCGATAAAGCGTGCGACTAACGAGAACGAAGGTCAGCATATTCCCGGGGTTGTAAACATTGAACAACTGGTCGAATTGGGTAAGTCTGGCCGACTCGATACCAATGATGAAAGTGTTGTGCACATTGTTGACTGGCTGCTGCAATATGCCTTTGAGCAACGTGCCAGTGATATCCATATGGAGCCCCGCCGAGAGATGGGTAATATACGCTTTCGTATCGATGGTGCATTGCATCTGGTCTATGAAATGCCAACCCCCGTCATGGCGGTAGTCACCAGTCGAATCAAAGTACTAGGCCGAATGGATGTGGTGGAAAAACGTCGTCCACAGGATGGTCGCATAAAAACAAAAACACCGAATGGTCAGGAGATCGAATTACGTTTGTCCACCATGCCTACCGCATTTGGTGAGAAACTGGTGATGCGTATTTTTAATCCTGATGTGCTGGTGAAAGATTTTCCTGCGTTGGGTTTCGGCGAAAAAGATATTGCTGAATGGAACAATATGGTTTCTGTACCTCATGGTATTGTTCTGGTCACTGGGCCAACAGGTTCAGGCAAAACAACCACGCTTTATTCAACACTGCGTCAGCTGGCCAAGCCCGAAGTCAATGTCTGTACGGTTGAAGATCCAATCGAAATGGTGATGCCTGAATTTAATCAGATGCAGGTGCAACAAAACATTGGTCTTGATTTCGCATCGGGTATCCGTACTTTAATGCGTCAGGATCCAGATATTATTATGGTGGGTGAGATTCGAGATAGAGAAACGGCCAATATGGCCATTCAGGCAGCGTTAACCGGACATCTGGTTTTATCAACACTGCACACCAATGATGTCGCCGGTGCTATACCTAGACTACGCGAAATTGGCGTGCCTGCCTATCTTATCAATGCCACACTCATTGGCGTACTGGCACAACGACTGGTACGTACTTTATGTCCCCACTGTAAGCAACCCACCGAACTAGATCCAGATATCTGGAAAAAGATCACCCGTCCCTGGAAAATAAATGGCAAACATAGTTTCTATGCACCGGTCGGTTGTGATGAATGTCGACACACGGGCTTCATGGGCCGTGCTGGAATTTATGAACTCATGCCGATGACGACTGAATTACGTCACAATATCAAACCCGATAGTGATGCCAGTAGTATTCGCAAACAGGCCGTCAAAGAAGGCATGACTCAGTTACGAATCTCGGGGGCACGAAAAATAGCCATGGGGCAGACAACAATAGAAGAAGTAATGAAAGTAGTCCCGCCAGATGAAGAGTTATAATAAATTAATGCAGCACAACGGAATGCTGTTCAATCTGTGCTATTAACTCTTGTGAGTTAAATGGCTGCATCAGAAAATCATTTGCCCCCGCATCTAGCGCGCTCATCATTTTTTCCTTAATGAAATTATCAATCAGAATAAGAATGGGCACCATTTTCCATTCCTGATGATTTCGAATGCGCGAGATCATACGGTGATTGTTTTCAAAAGATACCTGATCGCCCAGAATGATCAACTTGGGACGCTTTTCACCCGCATCTAAGGCATCCTGCTTCATCGCTGGATTAATGTTTACTACTTCATACCCCTCACGGGACAGGAGATAGTCCAGCAAAAATGCCATGCGTTGGTCATCTTCAACCACAAGAATAGTTTCTTTACAGCCATCAGCTATTGCCATTTTAATACACCACAACAATTTAATAACAACAGCACAGTAAAATCTGTACTGCCCCAAAATGTCGGCAGAGCGAACAGGGCCTTTAGGTGAATATCTGCAAAATGTGACTAAAGTTTTTTTAAGTTGTTATTTTCTGATAGTTTGAGCACTGTTTTGTTCGCGTGCTGGGGTCAGAATTTGCTTACGCAAACAGCGCCAGCAGCTCGCCTGCATGGCCTCGCTTGTTGCCATTACAGCTGATAAAGCGGCGGACGGGAAATTTTTCGACATCGGTGGCGTTTCGATACACGGATAAGGTGAATCGCGTGTTGTGGTTGGAGATTAAAATCGGTATGCCACTGCGAATACTTTGTTCTGCCAGCTCCGCCAGCAACATTTGTTGCTCTTTAGTGAAACCACCCGAGCTGTAGGCAGTAAAGTTTGCTGATGCTGAGAGGGGATAGTAGGGTGGATCGCAGTAAATCACGTCACCGGGACGGGCCGTTGTAATTGTGTGATCAAAGCCAGCCACTCGAAACTCGGCCTGTTGTGACTTCGCATGGAAGCTCAGCATTTCTTTTGCGGGGAAATAGGGTTGCTTGTAGCGACCAAAGGGGACATTGAAGCCGCCTTTGCTGTTATAGCGGCATAGCCCATTGTAGCCATGGCGGTTCATGTATAAAAACAAGGCGGCTTTTTTGCGCAAATCCGATGTTTTATTAAATTCTTCACGGCGTTTGTAATAGAGTTCAGAGGTGTTGTGCTTGCCATTGAAGAAACGCTTACAATAATGGATAAAGTCAGTGCCTTCTGTTTGCAGATACTGGTACAGACTGATGAGATCGGCATTGCTGTCTGTGAGCAGATAGCGATCATAGTCAGTGTTTAAAAATACTGCACCTGAACCGACAAAGGGTTCAATCAGTCGTTTACCGTCAGGCAGGAGTCGCTGAATGCGATCCATGATGCGATATTTGTTGCCAGCCCATTTTAGAAAAGGTTTATTATTTATCATAAGCGTTGTTATATCTTTTTCATAAAGACTTTTGAGTTGCGTTGATAGTTATAAAGCGCCTGTTTTTCCATTGGCAGTTTCTTTATATCGATTTCATTAAAGCCACGTTCCTGAAACCAGTGTGCAGTCCGTGTTGTCAGGACAAAAATACTATTTATACCATCCTGTTTTGCCTGTTTTTCCAGATAGCTAAACAACATATCGGCCCGATTTTGTTTGCGATAATCAGGGTGCACCACCAGGCAGGCGAGTTCAGCCATTTTTTCTTTGACATAGGGATACAGTGCGGCGCAGGCGACAATCATGCCGTCACGTTCAACCACGGTGAAGTGATCAATTTCCATTTCTAACCTCTCGCGTGAACGCCGCACCAGTACACCCTCATCTTCCAGAGGTTCAATCAGTTCCAGCAGACCACCAACATCATCAATGGCCGCCTGGCGCGTATCTTCAAAACTTTCGGCAGTAATCAGTGTACCCAGACCATCACGGGTAAATAGTTCAAGCAGGATACTGCCATCAATATGCCGGTTGATCAGATGCGTACGCGGGACGCCACTGTGACAGACCTGTACAGCACTATGCAGACATTTCTGGATATCCTTGGCCTGCTCGGATAAGGACAGCTTTTCTATTTCTGCTAGAGTGAGCTCACGGATTAGTTGTTGGCCATCACTGACACCGTCGTTATCGACCAGATAAATCAGTTTGTCGGCCTGAAGTTGTATCGCTGCAGCTGTGGCAACATCTTCAGCCGTTAAGTTGAAAATTTCACCTGTGGGTGAGTAGCCCAGTGGCGAGAGTAACACGATCGCGCCTTCATCAAGATGAGTATGAATGGCTTCATCATCGATACGCCGAACCTCGCCGGTATGCTGGAAATCGATACCATCTAGAATACCGATCGGTTTCGCGATGACATAGTTACCCGAGGCGACGCGGATGTCGGCGCTATCCATTGGGGTGTTACTGACGCCCATCGACAGCAGCGCTTCAATTTCGACCCGCACACTGCCGGAGGCCTGTTTGACACATTTCAGCGCCTCATCATCGGTGATGCGAATATCATTGGCGTAATTGAGCTTGATGCCCTGTTCATTGAGGCGTTGCTCAATCTGCGGGCGGGCGCCATGTACCAGTACCAGACGCACGCCCAGACTATTGAGTAGGGCCAGATCATGCACCAGCGGGGCAAATTGGGCATCGGCCAGCATTTCGCCACCAAAGGCGATAACAAAGGTACGATCCCGGAACGCGTTAATATACGGCGAGGAATTCCGGAACCATTGTACGTAATTAGCTTTGTCGTTTGCGTCGATCAAGGCAATCTGTCTCATCCAAAAATAGAAAAATAGCTTATCACTGAATTAGTTATCGAGCGATCTTAAAGTACTATATTAGATGAAAACTGATCAGTGGAAAACCACACCAATGCCAAAATGTACCCGACTTTCGCTTTTTCGGCCGGATTTTGGCCATAAATGGTGTTGCGTGGCTTGAATGACGGGATAGGTGTAGCGGGTTTCGCCAACTTTACCCTTTTCGAGATTGCTGACAGTACCAACGACCGAGATCAGTCGGCCTGGTGCATAGCTGGCGGTTTCGAGATATCCGGCCTGGTGAATCAGGAAACGACCGAGTGGTTTGCGCTCTCTATCGGGCCAACCATCCTCATCCAGCGGGTAGGCAAGGATCTCCAGCCGGGTTTTGTTCTTCAGGTTCTTGCCATGCAGGATCGTCCCACCCCAGAGTACCGACTTGCCTTTATGTTGGACAGGTTTTGCCTTGACCTGATTGGGTGTCAGTTTTCGTTCGACACCAGTGAGATTAAAATCCGGCGTTGATGCGCAGGCAGTAATGAATAGACAAAGACCTGAGAGCATTAGCAACTGTTTTGACATCACTTTTCCTAACGATGGCTATGTGGGTGGTAGTACGGATACCATGGGTCGTGCCAGAACCAGGGATAAAAATCATCATCAATCTCCCGTTCTGGTGGCCAGAGATAATGACTTGTCACTTTTATAATAGGATAGTCATAGGCAAAATCATCTATTTTTTTTGTTTCAACTTTGTTGACTGTACCAACCACGGTAATGCTACGTTGTTTGGCGTAAATCGCTGGGTCGAGAAATTGAGGCACCACGGCGATAAATCGACCATTACTTTGATCGCCACCTGCGGGCTGACCAAATCGATTCAACATCTGAGAAAGAATGGTTAGGCGCGTTTCATTTTTATGATTTTTAATCGCGATAACGGTGCCACCCCAGCGAATTGTTTTTCCAAGAAACACCTGCGGCGCTTTTTGCACCTGCCTCGGCAGGATATTCTCTTTCGGAGTGGCGCGAATTTGTTCAGGGATATGCGTGGCACATGCGCCAAGCGCAGCAATAATAAAGAGAGCTGCAACATACTGAAAATATGAATGGAGTCTGTTCATGAGCATTACTCCTCCAGCCGTAATAAAAATTAAGTATCTACTCCAATACTTAACCTTTCCTGGCTGTTTGACAAGCAAACCGATCAATAAGTGCAAAATAAATCAATTAATTATTCAGGCAAAACTGGCTAATCATATCCTGCAAAAGCTTAACCGCAGGATTGAGCATACTCTGTTCGATGTATTCGTCGGGTTGATGGGCCTGCGCAATATGGCCGGGGCCAAGGATCATGGTGTCATGACCAAGCTGCTGTAAGAAAGGACCTTCTGTACTATAGGCCGCCGCGGCAGCCGAGTGGCCGGTGAGTTTTTCAGCTGCCCGGATAAGTGGGCTATCTATAGGCGTATCCATTGCGGGTGTGCCCGACATGAGGTGACTGATTTCATAGCTAAGTCCGGTGTTTTCAATTGTTGTTGCGATACGGTTCGAGAGCTTGTGTTGCAGCTCTTCGATATCCATGCCGGGGAGCGGACGTAGATCGATCTGTAATTCACACTGACCACAGATTCGATTTGGATTGTCACCACCATGGATGTGGCCCAGGTTTAGCGTTGGATAGGGGACGTCAAACAAAGGGTTAATATTGTTATTGGCGAGTTCCTGTTGCCATTCAATCAAGTTTCCCAGTACTTTATACATACCCACCAGTGCATTGTTGCCATAGTCTGGGTTACTTGAATGACCAGACTGGCCAGTAATTCGAATGCTTTCCATCATCATGCCTTTATGGGCACGAATGGGTACCAGTCCAGTGGGTTCGCCGACAACGGCATAACGTGCCCTGGGTCGACCAAGTTGTACCAGCTCTCGCGCGCCATCCATGGAGCTTTCTTCATCTGCCGTTGCCAGGATGATCAGTGGTTGTTTGAAATCATCAGCCTTAAAGGGGCGCGCCGCTTCAATCGCCAGCGCAAGAAAGCTTTTCATGTCGGCGGTGCCGAGACCATAAAAGCGATTTGAATCTTCCGTTAGTTTAAAGGGATCGTTTTGCCAGCGACCTTCATCATAGGGGACGGTATCGGTATGCCCGGCGAGTACCAGACCACCGGGGCCACTGCCGATGGTCGCAATAAGATTTGCTTTATGCGGATTGCTCTTTAGTGGAAGGATTTCGCACTGGAAGCCCTGGTCGCTCAGCCAGTTTGCAAGGAGTTCAATGACCTGCAGGTTTGATTGATCAAATTCGTGGTTGACACTACTAATTGATGGCGTGCTGATCAAACCTTGCAACATGGATAACAAGGGAGGCGCAGCAATAGCCATGATTATCTATTAGGAATATCAGGATATTCTTTAAAGACTACCGCCGCTCCAGCTGCTTTTCTTACGCCAGCCAAGTTTAGGTAAAACAATACCCAGTAATACACCCAGCAGCATCACGCCACCACCGGCGATAAACCAGTCGCGACCTTGCCGGTCTTTCAAAATCTGATTCTCCTGTCTTAACAGGTTTTGTTCATTAGCTAGAGTGACATTTTCTTCTTTGAGTTGTCTGTTTTCTTTATCAAGCAGGATAGGTTTTGCGGCGACCTGATTAATATGGCTCATGCGCTGCTGTAACTCTTTACTCTCTTTATCCAGTTTGGCACTGTTACGGCTTAATTTTGAGAATTCGGCTTTCAGGTTGGCGAGCTCTTCTTTAGTGGCATTGTTTTGTTCTTTAAGTTTGTCATACTTGCCCTGTAACCATGTCAGGCGATCCAGAGCAACGGGTTTGTCAACGAGATATTGCAATCGAACAAATCCCTGTAAGCCATCTTCAAGCTCAACATGGGCATAGCCTGTATCCGGGAACTCTTCCAGTAATTCCATTCTGGCTCCCGTTTTTAATGCCTTAAGTACTTTATGCTGACTGCCCTGACCTGAGCGTACAGTGATAGTGAGTTGATCACTGACATACCTTTTTGCCGCGATCGCATTGCCGCTTGCCATAGCCATAATTAGACAAAAGAAAATTGTGAAGTTTTTCACCGCAATACCCTGTTGTTATTCAAATTTTAATAATCGGAGAATCTGTCGTCATTCTAATCGTATTTGCAGTTGAGACTGCGTTACAGATCATGTTTTTAATTTTTAACCCATAAAGAGTAACACCTGATCGGCAAGTCTGCCACCAATGGAGGCTGCTTTTATTTTGTCTGGCAATTTTATGCTGCGGATTCTTTATTGCTGAGATCACCCGCTTTAAATATCACCATGTGTTCAGGAGCAAGACGAACTTTGACGGTGTCGCCCAGGGCATGATCGTGGTGACTTGGAAACAGGGTCAGCACTTCGGTGCCGTCGGATAGTTTCAGTGTGTACATGATCTCTGCACCCTTAAAGGCCTTGTGGATAACCTTACCACTTAAATGGCCTTGTTCATCAGCGACGAGATCGTCTGGGCGGAGTAATAGCTGAACAGGAGTCTGAAGTGGCCAGTCATAGGCGCGATCACCAACAATAATTCCAAGATTGGTCTCAACGGTATCTGGCGCTAAGAGTTTGCCATGTAGAAATACACCCTGGCCAATAAAATCAGCGACAAACAGATTGTCCGGAGAATGATAAAGATTGTATGCG
>Ga0224506_10002516_pt1 | contig 12437 bp, 17 predicted proteins | sample SF_Jan12_sed_USG_2_FD_169108 | JGI IMG/M metagenome (GOLD analysis project Ga0224506, IMG submission 169108) | Sediment microbial communities from San Francisco Bay, California, United States - SF_Jan12_sed_USGS_8_1 | ecosystem: Environmental > Aquatic > Marine > Sediment | place: USA...
TCATTTCCTATTCAATCACCAGTCCTTAAATACCTTTAACCCCCTGGTAATCTATTAAGGCTCTCGCTATGCGTGTTAACAGATACCAGATATTGCACGGACTAACTCGCTATGCGTGTTAATACCAATCGTCAAATTGCCTGCTTCACCCTCATTGACTCGCTATGCGTGTTAAGGTCTCTCGCTATACGAGTTAAGGATTTATTTTCATCGCTGCAATCGAGCCACCCGCCTGGAGGTGCTTTCGTTGGTTCAACATCCAGCTTACCTTTGCATTCGTCAATTGCTTTCCAGGTAATCGCGTATAGTGTCGGACAGTTACGCCCACCCTGCCGGGTTACCATAATAAAACCGACATCCAGCAATTCGTTTTTAGCATTGAATAGGGTTGACCGGGAGCGCCAGCCGCATTGCCGCATAACCGACCAGGCCGCGCACAGGTCGCCATTATTAAAGCCTCGATACTGACTACCAATATCAACCAGTAATTTAACGGCATGATGTGATAATGATCGATACTTCCCTGTATTGATCAAGTTAAGAGGCAGTCCGAAGAAGATCCCTTTCTCCGCTCTGCCTTTCTGTTTAGCGTAGGACTTCGCCACGGCTAGGCGACACTTAAAACTTTAAGCATTCGCAATGCTGAAAGCCGGTCAGGTTCATAACCTGCCAACACCAGCAAGCTAGCCACCCGCCACGGATCATCCCAGCGATTGAGAATCACCCATCGATTATTAATAAAACCGCGTAGGCTAAAACTGATGCTGTCTGCGGTGGTTTCCTTGACGATCTTGAGACCGTTAGCCAGGTAAGCAATATTCACATTAGAAAGGCTCATGCTGCTCTGCCTTCCCACTTACCTGGGAACAGGACATACTCGGCAACTCGATGCTTATTGCCGCTCGATGTCTCCAGGGTTTTCCAGTGCGTTTGAATATTCAAGCCGTGATCGTATCGAAGCTCAAATACCCTCGTCGCTGGCATCATAATGTCCAGCTCATCGCGTGCATAAATGGTCGAAACCGGGTGCTTTCGTAACTCGGCTTCTAGTATGCGGCGCTGTGCTGCGTTAGAATTGTCGTGCTTATTGGATTGGCCCTGTTTCGCGGCGGGGCTGATTTTCTTTTCCATGATTTATCCCTCCATCCTTGAATCGGCCAGGCGTTGTCTTAGCCACAGTGATATATCACTTGATAGCCAACCAACAGCACGACCACCGAGATTAAATTGCTTAGGAAATTGGCCTTCCGCTATCCGCGCATAAATTGCGGATCGGGAAAGTCCGGTTTTAGATATTACATCGGGTAAACGTAGGACATTGTATTGGCTGTCCTGATTGAGATTGGTCATTTGATTTACTCTCCAAGCTATTGAAAAACCGTTTGAAAAACGGGCTAGGAAGGTAGTTAATCAGTAGTTACTATGACTTATAAGGCTGTCACCATGTATAGGTGAACCTCTACTTGTATGGGTTGCACTATGCTTGCAGATGGTAGGATTAAAGTCCCGTAATGTGCTTTCTGATTGTTCTAAAAGAGCGGTTAAACTTATCTTGGGCAGACTCTGCAGCTTTGTCTTTACTTTTGAATTTATAGCCTTCTTCAATATACCAATGTTTAATTTTTTCAGAAACTATTCGATTTGATTTATGCCTTTCATCAGCCGCTTTACGAGCATTTGACGAGAGAATATCGTTACTTAACATGTATGAATTTGTTCCGTTTAAAATTCCGGCCCAATAGTTCGCATCAACTGCATATGTCCATGCTAATTCAATGTTTTTGTCAATAATATGGGCCTTCCAAGCTTGAACTGTATAACTTATAACAGCCCATGCTACATGTATAAGAGCGGGGATGTTTTCGCTTTTTTCTTCTGCCTCCTTTGAGGCACTAAACATTTCATCAATTACCTTATCGCCAGAAGTGCTATCGTCTTCCCAAGCAGACTTGAAGAGGTCGAAAAAATCGCTAGTAGCCTCTTCATGACTTTTTTCGGTGCAAGTCTCAAATAAATCAATTTGCCAATTGATTGCTACTTGAACAGCATTAAATGCACATGTCGTCGGGGTTCTTTTATCTCGTGGAACATCGACATCAATTAAACCTGATTCATCTATATCACAACTCATAACACCCTTCCATGCCACACCCTCCAAAACAAAATCCAAGCCAGGCAGTGAAGGTGTCCGCTTTTCGCCCCGTCGGGCTAGGCTCGGTTAAATCTATTATTATCTACTTTAGATGTTTTTACGAATCGGCACCACATCGGCCCCACTCTTCAACCCATCCAGATAATCAGCATACCACTGCATCATATCGGTACGCTCTGCAAGATACTGAGACCGATTGTAAGCCGCTCTAACCTTGTTTCTTTCCCCGTGTGCCAGTTGCCTTTCGATCACATCTACACGGTAGCCAGACTCATTCAGGATAGTGCTAGCCGTTGTTCTAAAGCCGTGCGCGGTAGCATCGAAGCCCAGCCGCTTGCGTATGGCATAGGTCAGGGTATTTTCACTCATGGGCTTTCTGTAATTATGCGAACCGGGAAACACCAGGTCATAGTTACCGGATAAGGTTTTGATACTTTCGAGTAATTCAACGGCCTGCTTTGCCAGCGGCACGATGTGTTCCTCGTTCATTTTCATTTTTTCGGCCGGTATACGCCAGATACCCTTGTCCAGATCGAAATCCTTCCATTCAGCCGAACGTAACTCACCAGGGCGCACAAAGGTATAGGTAATCATTTGAAGTGCGTAGCGGGTTAATAGATAGCCCTGATAATCGTCAAGCGCATTCAGGTAAACCGGCAATTGTTCGAGCTTTAATGATTTGCGGTGCTGTACCTTGCGCGTTCTAATCACATCCTTGAGCGCATCGACCGGATTAAATTCGGCGTAGCCTGTTTGTATGGCGTAGCGGAAGATTGCACTGATACGCTGCTTTACACGGCTAGCCACATCGAGCGCGCCACGGTCTTCTATCTGGCGTACTACGTGCAGTACATCGCGGGTTTTAATATCGGTGATTGGCATATCGCCAAGGTGCGGGAGCGCATCGGCTTTGATGGTTTGCCAGACTCGTTCGGAATGATCTTTGCTCCATCGGCCTTTTTCTTTCTTAAACCATTCATCAGCCACGATACTGAATAGGTTCCTTCCACTAGAAACCTTTTGTCTACGTTTTTCTATGGTTGGATCAGAACCTTTGTGAATCAGTTTTTTGGCTTTCAGTGCTTCCCTTCTTGCATCAGCTAACGACACGATGGGGTAAACACCAATGGCGAGTGTTTTCTGTTTTTGTTGGTACCGATAAGATAACCGCCAATACTTTGAACCGTTCGGCCTGACTTCCAGATTCAGCCCGTGACCATCTGCAAGTTTGTATGTTTTATCCTTTGGTTTAGCCTGTTTGACCTTCACGGCAGACAATTTACCGTCAAGGGTATCGATGTCATTATCCTTCATAATGTTGGTATCATCCTAAATCGAACCGAGATATACCACCTTGTACCAACAATTATTGAGGATGTCAACGGACGACAAAAAACACCATAAGCCTATAGAATGGCTTTAAATAAGGGTTTAGTAGGTGTATTGGATGTTACAGGACGTTAAAAACCATGGTGATGGTGCCCGGGGCCGGAATCGAACCGGCACGGTATTTCTACCGAGGGATTTTAAGACAATCGCGTCTATTTTTGACATTCTTTGAAACTCTTTTAATTTCAACTATTTACACTACTTACTTAATGTACCCAGTTTGACGTAATTGGCACGTTTTTGCTATTATTTGAACTCTAGCGCCTACACTACGCCTACACGCACCTACGAGGGATCAATAATCCCTAGCGTTTAAATGGCCTAGAAAATCTTATTTTTCAGTAAATGGGAATCGAACTGAGAGCAAAATGCGAATCACAAAATCGACGGTAGACAAGATCACTCCTCCACCCTATAAACCGGATGGTAAACCAAATCAGGCTATCCACAGAGATTCAACGATTACCGGTTTCGGTTTACGGATTACCAGCGCCGGTGCTAAATCATTTGTTGTCGAAAAACGTATCAACGGTAAATCCCGACGTAAGACATTAGGGCCGTATGGTGTTCTGACCGTCGAACAGGCCAGAAAGGAGGCAATGAAATTCCTCGGTAGCGTCGCAACAGGCAAAGACCCGATAAAGGAAGATAAAGCTCAGCAGGCAAAATCCACTACCCTGAAAGATACTTTCGACGACTACTTGAAATCCCGTAAAGATTTGAAGCCTTACACGATTAAGGACTACACCCGGTCTATCGATGTTTCACTGTCCGACTGGCAAAACAAACCGATGGCCGAAATCACAAAAGATATGGTCGAAATTCGTCATCGAGAATTAGGTTTACGTAGTCACGCGAGAGCGAATAACACCATGCGCCTACTCCGCGCCCTGTTCAATCATGCGATGGTGAAATATGAAGATGAACACGGCAATCCAGTGATTACGCTCAATCCTGTTTCTCGATTGAGTGAAACCCGGGCATGGTACAAGGTAGAACGACGCCAAACCCTGATAAAAGCCCACCAATTGAAAGACTGGTATCAGGGCACCATGCAGCTTAATCAGGAAACTACTCGGGATTACCTGCATTTAGTTCTGTTTACCGGCTTAAGGCGTTCTGAGGCTTCCCGGCTGGCATGGAAAGACATAGATTTTAAAGAACGGACGCTAACAATCCCTGAAACAAAGAATAATCAGATACACACCCTGCCCTTGTCGGATTTCCTTTATGATCTGCTTAAGAGCCGGGAACAGGGGAAATCTAGTCCTTACGTGTTCCCGTCTGATAGCGAACGAGGCTACCTGATCGAGCCAAAAACGGCTTTGAAGCGAGTCACTGAATTATCCGGCGTTCCATTTACACTACATGACCTCAGACGAACCTTTATCACGATTGCCGAAAGTCTGGATATACCTGGCTATGCATTAAAGCGTTTACTCAATCATAAAGATCCGAATGATGTTACGGCTGGTTATATCGTGCTGGATATCAACCGTTTAAGAAATCCCATGCAGCTAATCAGCGGATTTATCCTTGAGCAAATTGGTTCAGATATAATTGATCACGATTGATCCGCCCGTTCTATATTAAAATTAGTGAATAGCCAAGATGAGAGCGGAAATTCGATTATTGCTAGTGCAAGTCTGCAATGTGCCCGAAGCGGACTATCGGCCCAAATCACTGGGACAGTGAAAGTGGTGTGGCTTTTTCTGTTTCCGATGATTTTGCATTGTTAGGTATATTGATTACAGCTCAATATATAGGCAACTAAACCTAGGAAAGATAGTTCTGTCAGATAAAATATTATCAGAGTGACTGAGAGTGTTGCATTGCTCCACTGATTTTTTGGTTTTTTTAATTGGGCTGGTATATCCATTTTAAAATCAGTATCTTCTTGATTTCTGATGTCATTATAAATCCCTCTAAACAATCTCTCTTGCCATAAAAAATAACCATCCAATATCCAGAAGCCAATAACAGGAATGATAAAAGACAAAGTTAGATATACGGAGTTTATGTTATCAACTCTAGCAAGAAACAATATTGCGGCCGCTAATATCGTCATACTCCAGCCTTTTATTAAGAAAGAGTTATGTGCAAGACGATTAATTACCCCTTGAGTAATTTCTAAATGTTTAATTACTCTTTCGCTACCATCCATTTTTCACCTCTTTTACTATATTGAATGATTTCCTATCATCTCTAATGCTTGCCGCCTTATCTAAATAAGAGTCTTTGTTACTCAAAAAGTCCTTCCATTTTACCGATTCGATATAGGAAGTACTTCCTCTGTAAAATGTACTATCACAAGACGGGCAATACTCTTTGGTTTGGTCTTTGTTTTTTGAATTAAACATATTATCTTGAAGTACTTGAAACAACTTATACGTGCTTAGGCGCCTCGATTTGCAAACGGAGCAAGGCTGAGTGATATAGTGTTCGTATGAACCCGAGCTATCAGGAAGCACAACTGCTAGAAGACCGTTGGTGTGACTTAGTTTATCACTTCTAGTAATTTCCTTAAGTGAGTAAGAAATTTCCCAAGGTATCCATTGATCAGATTCCATTTGATTTGATTCTTTCATACCTGGAGAGATTAGAACCAGGGTAATACTACTATCATGTAACTTATTTTTTAGGTGGGTTCTAATAGTTTCATCTTTAAACTGACTTAGGTCTTCGTTTCCCTCACCTTTATATATTTCATCGTTCAATCGATGGTCGATAAGGTAGTCAACGTATGCTCGTGCTGTATTGCCGTAACCGCTCAAACTTTCTACGTTATTGTCACTATGTTTATATGAAATAAAAACTTTTTTACCCATTGTTGATTCCTTTCGTTAAAATTAAATTGTTGGTTTGATTCATTGCGTTGCCTAACGTCCGCCATCAGCGGTTGACCGGAGCGAGCTTTGAGCGACCCGTTGTATGGCCTTGTTATGTGTTTGCCTATTTGGCACTTTTCTCATTCTCCTGGGCTTCCTTACTATCAATTTTTTCAAACTCACCCGTGCATGTATTTACCTTATAAGCCTCACCTTTTATCTCTTGTAACTCAAAGCATTTGGTTTGGGGGTGAATGCGGCCATCCCATTTTGTAGCTGCCATGCCAAAATATATTGAAGCGAATGCTAAAGCCCCAGCGAGCGCGACCAGTCCTGCACCAAGACCTTTGCCAATTTCGGCAAGCCCTTTGCTATCAGCAACTTTTTCTACTGCCTTTGCAATTGACTCAGCTTTAGATGTTTTTTCGTCATTCATAATTATTCAAGTATCTTTATCAACACATAACAGTCAATTCTACAGGCTCTCTGAAAACTGAGTTTTACGGGATATGTAAAACCCAGTATACGTGAATAGTAAAATGACTCCTAATCGCCGAAACCCACATATGGCCTATTTTTGCCATATGTCCGCTTTGGGTAATTTGAAATAAAGGCGGTATCTTCCCTATCGAATTCAACTGTTACTATTTCGGTTAACACATCACCATTTTTAATATCTGGTTCCGTCCGGCCCTGGGCCAACCCCATCCTATATTAGGGGCCGGAATTATTTTTTATATCCCGGAACTATCTCCGGAACCGGGCCGGAACTATCCCCGGAACTGGGCCGGAACGTCCCGGAACCCAATCCTCAAAGCTGATCAATTTTTAACCAATTTCCAGCCCGGGGCCAGCCCCATTTCAATCGGGGCCAGCCCCAGTTTGCGAGAATTTCAAATTTAGTCCATAACGTAATTGTCCAAAACAACAGCCGGGAGGCTCTTTCAATGACAAAAGCACTTATGAAGACAAGCGAAGCAGCAGAATACCTGAGCGTCAGTATGGCGTTCCTGGAACGTGATCGATGGGCCGGGGCGAAAGTCCCTTTTGTTAAAATGGGGAGTCGTTCGGTTCGTTATCGCCTCAGTGATCTGGAAGCGTATATCGAAAGCCAGGTCATGCATTCGACTTCGGAGTACTAAGCATGGATCCTTTTGAATTTTTGGATGGGACTGCACCAGAACTCAATACGGCCTGCTGGGAATCAGTCGCTAATGAGTCTCCCGATGAGGGTGGCCTGAATAATGTCGAGTACCTGCCGCCCTGGCACGGTACCGATATTCCCCAAGGATATGAATTATCCGAGCGAGGCGTTCTCAAGATCATCGGTGATAATGAAAAATGGATTTGCGGACCGGTCTGGGAGGTTTCCAAGACACGCGATTACGAAGGTCAACAATGGGGGACCGTACTGTGCTGGATTGATTATGATGGGAACCTGAAGACTGAGGCTTTTCCGGTATCAAAGCTACACGATGGTAAAAATGGATCGATCATTGCGCACCTGGCATCCAGAGGACTGCACATAGTGCCGGGATGTGACAAATCTCTGTTGGAGTACCTGGGTTTGTTCAACCAAGGAAAGCGGATGCGCTCGACTTCGCAAACCGGCTGGGTTCCAGCTCGGGATAACTGTCTGATATATGTGCTGCCAGGCAAGATAATCAGCCGGGCCGAAACCGAAGGCATTATTTTCCAGCCCGAGCGGCATAGCCCGAGTGCATTATCTCTGCACGGTCGCGGTACGCTCGATGAATGGAAGTATAAAATAGCAGCACCCTGCGCGGATAATCCAATCCTGTTACTGAGCGAATTGATAGGCTTTGCCAGTCCGTTATTGAAATTCGCGGATATGGATTCCTGCGGGTTCCATATTCACGGTTCCAGTAGCCAGGGTAAGACGACAGCATTGCAGGTTGCTGCCAGCGTCTGGGGTAATGGTGGCGATCCGGGTAGTTCTCCGGACTCCTATATCCAGCGCTGGAACTCTACTGCTAATGCATTGGAGGCGTTGGCAGCGGCACATAATGATAATTTGCTGGCACTTGATGAAATGGGAACCTGCGATGCTCATGACTTCGGCAACGTGGTTTATAACCTGGCTGGCGGTAAGGGTCGGAACCGATTAAGCAAGGATGCAAGTCTACAGGCCAGTAGGCAATGGCGGTCGATGTTTTTATCCAGTGGCGAGATATCGGTACAGCAAAAAATTGCCGAGGGTGGGAAGACCGTTAAAGGTGGTCAGGTCAACCGCATGATTGATATCCCGGTGGTAAACTCGATTATCCATGAAACCAGAGGACAAACGCCACAAAGATTCGCGGACGACCTCAAGCGAGCTGCCGGAGAGTGCTATGGTGTCGCTGGACCTGCTTTTATTCAAAAACTGGTGACCGAAAATGCCGATGCGAATGTACTTCGACACATGGTTCGACAGCGCCTTGATGAATGCACTGAGGCCCTATTGCCTAAAACTAAAATATCGCAGGTACAGCATCGTGTGATTCGGCGATTCGCGCTGGTGCTTTTGGCCGGGTATCTGGCCGTTGAATATGGAATATTACCCTGTAGCAAAGCTCAGATAGAACACGCGGTTAAGACTTCGTTGAATGCCTGGCTTCAATCCTCAGTTTCCGAGTCAGTTCGTGGTGTACTGGCGGTGCGTGATTTCATATCCCGCCATCAGGAAAGTAAATTTCTGGACATGGCTAATGCTGGCAAGGTCAGGCATCAGATTAGCGATTTGGCTGGATACTGGGATCCGAAGGATAATCATTTTATATTCACGGAGGAAGCATTCCAGCGGGCCAGTGGTGGAAATCAAGCCATCGATGTTGCAACCGAACTACGCCAACAAGGATTACTGTTCATGAATGATGGCACCCGACTAAAAGCGAAAAAGCAAATACCGGGTCGTGCGGAGCGGTCTCGATTTTATACGGTGAAGGCGGAAATACTCGACTATGATGCAACAGCGACCGATTAGGGTGGGACTGATGGGACAGCGGGACAAGACCAATAAAACCGGGAGCTTTCCTGTCCTCGGGGCCTTTATTAGGCTGGGACAGTTGGGACAAGTGTCCCGCCTGTCCCGAGTTAAACCGGACTATGGGACTCCGGGAATGGCTTTAGATAGCCGTTTGTCCCGGTGTCCCGGTTGTCCCAGGTTAAATAGCTGTTTAATGGGATAGTTGCGCCTGCAATACATTATAGCAATTACCTAATATCTAGGTTAATCTTACTTAGCGATAGGCGAATCGCGATACATCAAAGGAGCCAGAGTCGCTTTGCAGTTCTGGTTTAAAATGGAAACATGGAGGATTCAAAGATGCCAAGATTCTGCGTTAACAAAAATGCCCAATCAACCGGTGAACATGAAGTTCATAATTTAGATGCGAACTGCAGCTATTTGCCAGAACCAAATAATCAGCATCAACTAGGTAGCCACGCATCTTGTGGGGCTGCTCTCATAGAGGCAAGGACGGTATATTCGAATGTTGATGGATGTGCTTACTGCGCTCCTGATTGCCATACAAGATAGGTTTAAGGGGTAGCAGTAATCCACCTTTTCAGCTACTCCTTTTTTACTTGGAGTTCTGTCAATAACTGTACGGATTCTAATTCTCTGAGTAAATGTGTTTACGATTTCGCCCTTTGCGGTCGTTCAATTATCGCTGGTGAAAGCTCGCAGTCGCCCCAACTGAGACGTTCATTAACGCCTACACCAGCTGTTGCCAAAAGTGACGGTTTTGGCAATCCGCTGGATGTTCTTGTTATGCTGGCACTCTGCCAATAAAGTCTCGAATACCAGATATGAGCAAGCCTACTTGCTCTATTGCATATTCATTGTACTTACCATGTGCCGCCTTATTTCTTAAATCAAGCCAGGCTGTGATATTTTTTTGATCAAGCTTTGAATAAGCTTCCGCTTTTGCTAGATCTGAATTCAACTTATCAGCTTTTACAGGTTTACCATTTGATTCGATATTAATATCATATTTTACTGAAAGCTCTTTTATGTGACTCTCTAAGGTTGATCCGGCAATAACTGCTGCTGCATCTTTGTATCCCGATGAATGTAGGTGATATGCCATATCTAGAAAGTCTGCAAAAATATCTGCATGTACGATTTCTACTAAACTTTTTATATATCCATCTTTTAAGTCATCTCTCAACGCCTGTGTGATACCCATTATTGATGAAGTATGACGAAAGAGTTGAGGACTATCTTTCTGTATGCGATCAATTTCGATTGAATATGTTGACTTGCTACCTGATATTCTGTGTATGGCTGCCAATGATCTAGTTACAAGACTTTGCCTCTCTGATTTTGGTAAGTCGCTGAGATCTTTGTGATCCGATGCTTTTTGCATATCAGCATATTTACTGAGCAAAGCATCCAATTGTTCAATCAGTTTTTCCATGTTGCTCTCTTGGGTTTTTTACACATAACGCTCGACTCTGCTGAGGAGGCGCGACAGCGCTGGAGTCAGCAGGAGTTGCTTGTTATAAGGTATTTTAGAATGGAATTTCATCGAATCCATCGTCAATAGTTTCGGGTTCATTATCTGAGCCTTCCAACAAAGTAATAAGCTGTTTTGTTTTGCTGAACAACTCGTCAAAGGTAATTATCAATACTCCAGGAAATTGATGCCGAAACAGTTCAAACGACTTAGTTTTTAATTGATGGTCTAACTCTATTTCAGCATTACCAATTATTACTGCGCATTGTGGATTGAATGAGTCAAATAGATCGTTGTGCATCTTTGTGAGGCTGGCAAAATCTTCTTGAAGTGAATGCTTGTAATTTAGTACCTGCATTATTGATCCCGACATGTCTGTGGAAGTGTTAAATACATCATTACGATATTTTCTGCCAAGTAGCTGAGTTGAAGGTGTTTTAATTTCAATTAATGCAGCACTTTGAGTAAGTCTATTTCGCATCAAAAAGTCTACGATATTGCCTCCAGTATTAAATACGGATTTCCCGCCAATATACGCCTTTCCTTTTACGATGGATGTTGGCCATGAAAAAGCTTGCTCTAGGACAAATGAATGCTCTGAAAGAGTCTCTTGCCAAAATTCCTCATCAGTATTTTCAGCATTTAATTCCCAAACTGCGAGTGATTGTTTGAGACTTTGCAATCCTATGGCTGCATTCAGTTTTCCAAGTGAGGAAGGGTTTAATTCTACTAAATGCTCTATTAGTAGCGAAGGGTCATCCAAGTTTACAGCCCAATTCAAAAGCTTCGAAAGTAATGAACCACCGATGGTTGTATTAGCATTTAGGAAGTTTGATATATCACCAGTTGTAAGTTTAGCTAGTCCCTCAAGTTGTGGTGTTGATCGCACAAATTTCCTTTCACCTCGTGGGACGCCTCCTTGTCGATGTAAATCGTACAGAGGTTTGATTTCTTCAATAAGATTTAATAGCTCACCCGATTTGAGTTCGAGTTTATAACCCTCACCACTTTTTAGCGATGACAAAGGAATGGTTTCGAAGTCAGCCCAATCAGAACTTTGAGTTTTTCGTTGAAACAAAAAATTCCCTTTAACGGAGGCTTCTTTGTTATTTGGGTTATCAACAATTATTGGACGGAATATTAGGCGAGTGATTCCTGTTTTTCGAATTAGAATATCAGAAACCTGCGCTGTGGACCTTGAAGTGGATTTTGTTGTAATTTCATCCATGCTCATATTGATACCTTATAACATCTGATCATGTGACACACACGATTATTGACTTATGCGGCACACAAAAATATTGACTTATGTTGCAGTTTGTTCGCTTGATATTCTCAGGAATCAATTTATATAGCAATGGCCGCTGTTGGCCGAAAGCACTAGTTCCCAGTAGTGAAATGAACGACTGCTAACGGGAAAGCCGACCTTCATTTTTAACCTGGCAACTTCCGGAGTCGACCCAAAGCGGTAATTTGAAGCGAGCTTTAATTAGCGAGCCCCCCTTAATTCAGTGTTCTTTGATAGAGATAAAAGCCGCCTAGGAGGCGGCTTTTATAATCTAGTAAATCTGGCACTCCTAAATGTTACTTCTGTAAAGTACCTAT
>Ga0224506_10002517_pt1 | contig 12430 bp, 14 predicted proteins | sample SF_Jan12_sed_USG_2_FD_169108 | JGI IMG/M metagenome (GOLD analysis project Ga0224506, IMG submission 169108) | Sediment microbial communities from San Francisco Bay, California, United States - SF_Jan12_sed_USGS_8_1 | ecosystem: Environmental > Aquatic > Marine > Sediment | place: USA...
CATCGCCGCGGATATGAAATTCGTCCACCGGCTGAAGGTCGTCCAGCGTGAGCTTTGATAGCTCCTTGCCAATTTGATCAAGCCCCGCAATAATCCTGTTATACAGATCGTTCGGCGCGTAATAACTGTAAATGTGGTTTATATCTTCACCCATAATCTGCCTGCCAGTAATAATTAAAACAGGACAGATCACGATTAATTCCATCCCCGGGTGCTCACTGTACCATTTGTTAGTATCTCGATTAAAGAGCTATGATTCCTTTAATTTGGCCTGTTGAATTTGGGACTATAATCCCGATATTTCAGTCCAGGGAAACATAATTATGTACCTGCTAAACGAAAAGCCATGAGCACCCCAAAAAAATACCGACAGATCTACGATGTCATGTTTGACAACTACGGTCCGCAACACTGGTGGCCGGGGGATACACCGTTTGAGATCATGGTCGGTGCGGTACTGACACAAAACACCGCCTGGACCAATGTGGAAAAGGCGATCACCCACCTGAAAAGCAACCGGGCATTAACCCCCCAAACAATTGTCGACACGCATCACAAACGCCTGGCCAGCTGGTTAAAGCCCGTTGGTTATTTCAATGTTAAGGCCACGCGCCTCAAATCTTTTTGTCACTGGTATCTCGACGCCGGCCAGTTTAAACAACTCGATAAACTGGATACGGCAACACTGCGCGAGGCGCTGCTGTCCGTTAAGGGCGTTGGCCCGGAGACCGCGGACGACATACTGCTGTATGCCTTTGCACGCCCGGTCTTTGTCATCGATGCCTATACCCGTCGCCTGTTTTCACGGCTGGGATATATCAATGGTGACGAGGGTTATGAAACCCTGCGTGCCACCTTCGAAAAAAAATTACAGAAACAGGCGGATCCCATCCAGTTATTTAATGAATACCATGGCCTGATCGTGTGGCATGCAAAATATTTCTGCAAAACCAAACCGGTGTGCGAGGCGTGTTGCCTGCGCAAATATTGCACGCTTGCGGTGTGAACAACGAAAATGTCTATTGCCTGTGTTCCCTGCCCATTTTTGATTCACATCCATTTCATTTTTTTAAACAGGACGATTTGAACAATCACCACAGCCATCAGGAGCAGACAGAAAATCAGGAATGACCACGAATAGTCGGCACCGGGTATGCCGCCGACATTGATACCCAGCAGGCCGGTTAGAAACCCCAGCGGCAGAAAGATGGCAGCGACAATCGACAGCACATACATACGCTTGTCCATCTGCTCTGAAATACGGCTCATCAATTCTTCCTGGATAACAATGGCGCGTTCGCGTGCCGCGTCCAGGTCCTCGATGTAACGCATGGTACTGTCGGCGGCTTCACGCAATAACATGCGATCCATCTCGCTCAACCAGGGCACGCGTTCATTATAAAGACGCGTCATCGCATCGCGTTGTGGTGCGAGGTAACGCCGCAGACTGATGGCCTCGCGGCGCAGTTCTGAAATCTGCGGCCGCAGCTGGTGGCTTTGCACCGTCATCACCCGGTCTTCCAGTGCATCGGCCTTGTCATCAATCTCGTTGACGACGTCCGCCATGCGCTCCACCATGCGACTGGCTATGTCCGCCAGAAACTCGCCGGTGGTGGAAGGCCCGGTACCCTGTTCAATCGCATTACTCAGGTCGGCAACAGAGAGAATGCGTCGACGCCGGGTGCTGATAATGCGCTGCCCGCAAATCCAGATACGAATCGAGACCATGTCTTCCGGGTCGGCGCCCGGGTTCATGTTGACGCCACGCAGGACCACCATTAAGCCGTCATGAATGATGGCGCAACGCGGCCTGGGGTCATCGCTCAGAAGCACGGCGATGACCACCTCATCCAGGCCGCTTTGTTCATTCAACCACTGCACCGCTTCGGGTGTTGAATAATCCAGGTGCATCCATAACAGGCCATCCGCCTCAGACCATTGCTGAATGTCTGCCCAGCCCACCGCCTTACCACCACCGTGGCCATCGAGAACATGTGCAGCAATCAAACTCTTACTTTCGCTCATGATACCTCCTGATACTTGCCTGCAAGAATTTAAGGCGCCGGTGACAAACAGGCATCATTGGCGCACAATCATTGAAGCAGTCTTTTTTCATTTAAACAACACAACAAACAGGTGAGTGCAATGAAAATTCTCATGGTATTAACATCACATGACCAGCTTGGAAACACCGGACACAAGACCGGTTTTTGGCTCGAAGAGTTTGCCGCACCCTATTACGTGTTTAAGGATGCCAATGCCGATATCACACTGGCCTCACCAAAAGGCGGACAACCACCGCTCGACCCGAAAAGTGACGAAGCCGATTTCCAGACCGCGGCCACCGAACGTTTCAAAAACGATGCCGAGGCCAAAGCCAAATTGGCCAACACCTTAAAACTCGCCGATGTCTCTGCCGACGATTATAACGCCGTTTTTTATCCCGGCGGACACGGACCGTTATGGGATCTGACCGAAGACCAAAATTCAATCAACCTGATTGAAACCATGTATGCCGCAGGCAAACCCGTTGCCGCCGTTTGCCATGCACCTGCCGTGCTCCGCAACACCAAAAGCCGGGATGGCGCACCCCTGGTACAGGGCAAGTCGGTAACCGGCTTTAGCAACAGCGAAGAAGCTGCCGTACAGCTCACCGACGTTGTGCCGTTTCTGCTTGAAGATGCATTAAAAGCAAAAGGTGCAGACTACTCAAAAGCCGATGACTGGCATCCACACGCCATTGTCGACGGCAACCTGATAACGGGGCAGAATCCGCAGTCATCGGAACAGGTCGCGAAGGCCGTGCTGGAAAAACTCATGTAGTGCTCCACGCCTTCACACATAGCTAAAAATAAATCAGTACTATTTTTTTGTTTTCTATAATACGGACCCGGCGATATGGCGAAATGGATAATGATACTCGGGGCGTTGCTGCTCGCACTCGGTGCCATACTCCAGTTCGCACCCGGCATGCTCAACTGGTTTGGTAAATTGCCGGGAGACATCAACATTGAAACCGCACGGGGAAAAATCTATATCCCCATTACCTCAATGCTGATTGTCAGCGCCCTGCTGTCGATTTTCATCAACCTGTTCAGGCGTTGAAAAAATTTGCACAACAGAAAATAAAAAACATCTTGATCCTGCCGGCATAGCCTCATAGCCGGGCGCGGCACGCCTAGCCGCGCACATAGGCGTCACTGACATAGCAAAAGGGGACGGGGGGGATTAAAAATTGAACCATCACAAAATACTGCCTCCCTCGTCGCCCGGCTCATTCAGAATGAATATGAATACATATATATAACGAGCCAGGGTCTTTTAAAAAATAGCATCAATAAATTTAAAAGATACCGGCCTCTGTCATCCTGATTTCCTGTCTTTCAGCTTGCGCTTGATGGCAGGGCTGTTTTTTTCGTCACTGGAAAATGCAAAACGGCCATAGAGCACACACCCCTTCATACCCGGATCGCAGGGCAGGTTTTTTACCTTTGCGCAAAGCCCGTTTACATCATGCGGGCAGCTCCATGAACCGGACATACTGATACCTGTTGTATAAATTAAATGAAAGCGACCAAACGTGTTTAAATCGTAACCATGTCGCAGTACGGCTGGTTTGATTCAGGTCAACAATCATCCATTATTCAATGACAATCATTAATGTCATTGCGAGCCGCGTTAGCGGCGTGGCAATGACAAACTAAACTCTACTCACTCAACTGCTCGCCCGAACCGCCGGCCTCTTTCGGTAAGTCTTTAAACTTGGGCAGGCCGTCCTTCATCGCGTGCACGCTTTCCTGGTAGTGCACATGAAACGCGGGTTTGAAACTAAAGTCTTTCATCACCACCGCGGGTACATCGATTAAACCCATGGTGGGGTGATCGGTGTAGACATGACCACCGCAGGTTTTGCACCAGACGCGGTTGCTGACCACGGTGTCGTCATCACTCAGCGGGTTTTTGTCAAAGCCGGCGATGTTGTCCAGGCCTTGTGTAATTTTTAAGGTTGTCGGTTTCCACAGGGTAAACGCACTCACCGGTCCGGCCGACCACTGGCGGCACGAGTCACAATGACAATAAGCCATCGCCTCCGGTGCACCGCTGACGGTGAATTTCACTTCACCGCAAAAACAACTGCCTTGATGCCGGGTTTGATCATTCATGTTTTTCTCCTGTTGATGTTTTATACAATTAACCTGCCATTGAGATCACTGCACAGCTATTTCCTTACCCTTTCCGTTATGCTCGACCCTTCCCGTCATTCCCGATCTTTCCCGTCATTCCCGCGAAGGCGGGAATCCAGTTTTTGAATAAACAATTCAATCAGCTGCCAGCTGGATCCCCGCCTTCGCGGGGATGACAGTTTGAGAAAACACACGGTGTTTGCTGCTGCGTATTGACGTGCAACTGAAAAATATCCGGCCGTGAATAGTGCCCGGTAACATCGAGTGCGCGTTTGGCGATGCCGACTTTTTTCACGTCGATGGTGTGATACAAAATGCCGGCCTGTTTGTTCATCGGCCCGGCGACAATCTCACCGCCGGGTGCAACCACCACCGAGTCACCGGGACTCACCCATTCATCGGCATCGGGATATAAAGTGTCGCGCGCGGGAAAGTCCGCGGGGATATCACTGCCGCGCATCAGGTTGCCGCAACCGATTACCCAGCAGCAACCTTCGCGGGCAATGTGTTGCAGCGTTCCAAGCCAGCCGTCGCCGCTATCGTAAGTGGGGGCAATGTAAATCTCCACGCCCTGCGCATACAGCGCATAACGCGCCAGCGGCATGTAATTTTCCCAGCACAATAAGGACCCCACTCGTCCGGCGGGGGTATCAACTACCTTCAGGCCGGTGGCATCACCAAAGCCCCAGACCATGCGCTCCGGATTGGTGGGCATCAGCTTGCGGTGTTTGTTTAACAGGGTGCCATCCGGGCCGATGGTGATCACGCTGTTATAGAGTGTCGCCTTGCTCAGCTGGCTGTCACGTTCTTCGATGCCACAGACAATCGTCACCTGGTGTTGCCGCGCGGCTTCGTACAACGGCTGCAAATCATCGGCGTCCATCACCACCGCGCTGTCGAGCAGGCGCTGGTGCAGCTCTTGCGAAAGATTCCAGTCGCCGCCCGGCCGCAGCCGCCAGATCCAGGCGGGATAGCCCGGAATGAAGGCCTCGGTGAACACAATTAAATTGGCCCCCTTGCCCGCCGCCTCGGCCACGCAGGCCACCGCCAGTTCGATGGTTTTGGGTTTATCCATGAAGACCGGGGCTTTTTGTACGATGGCCAGTTGTGTCATGTCTGCATCCTCTTCGGTGAGCGGCTAGCTTCAGAACAGCTTAACCTGATTATTTTTACTAACAATTCGCAAAAAAATGAAACATAATGTGCAAAAATGCACATTATGTCTCTCGTTAAGAGTACACCATGAACTGGGATGATTTACGACTATTCCTGGCAGTCGCCCGCACCGGCTCCATCAGCGGTGCCGCCAGGCAACTCGGCGTGCAGCACTCCACCATCTCCCGACGCATGCGCGCCTTCGAAGCCGGACTGGGCACACGCCTGATCGAACGCAAGGCCGGTCGCTACGCACTCACCCCGGCCGGTGAAAATGTGAAAGAGGCGGCCGACCGCATCGAACGGGAAGTGCTGGGTGTCGATGGCGCCATCCACGGCGAAGACAGCCAGCTGGTGGGCCCGCTGAAAGTGGCCGCGCTCAACAACATGGCCTCGTCGGTGCTGATGCCGATGTTTGCCAGCTTCAGTCACCAAAGACCCCAGGTGGAATTGCACATCATTGTCGCCAACATCGATGTCAGCCTGTCACAGCGCGAAGCCGATGTGGCGATACGCCTGACCAACACGCCTACGGAGACACTTATCGGCAAGCGCATTGTCACCGTCGCCTCCGCCATCTATGGCAGCCGCGATTATCTCGAGACCATGCGCCAGCAAGGCAGCGAACCCCGCTGGCTGGGCGTCAACTGCTGCGGTTTTCATAAAACCTGGACCAAACAATTAGCCCATGATCCATCACACAACTTTTACAGCGACGATACCCAGTTAACCCATGCCGCGCTCCGGGAAGGACTGGGCATATCAATCCTGCCGTGCTTCATGGGCGACACCGACCCCCGGCTGGAACGCTACGGCGAACCCGACCCCGCCTACCACCTGGGCCTGTGGGTGCTGATCCATCCTGACTTGAAACGCACCGCGCGGGTGCTGGCGTTTCGCGATCACATGGTGCAGGCGATAAAAGAGAAAAAAGCCTTGTTTGAGGGTCTGGGCCACCAGGAAACCAAATAGGGAAAAGCAAAGAGACCCGGCCTGTGTTTACCCGAATTTGCCTATATGTCATATTTGACATATACTTTTTGCATGAGTCCAAACGACAAGGAATTGTTCTGGCTACATGGCGCGGTAAAAACACCGCCACTCTCAAAAGAAGCCAGAATTGAAGCAGGGTATTTGCTAAGGCTACTGCAAAAGGGGGAAAGGCTATCCCTGCCCCAGTCTCGTCCTATGCCCAGCATTGGTAAAAGGTGCCACGAACTCAGAGTTAACGACAGGAACAGTACCTGGCGAATTATTTATAGAATCGATACTGATGCCCTTGTCATACTCGAAGTATTTCAAAAGAAAACCAGCACAACACCAAAACTGATTATAGACATTTGTAAAAACAGAATTAAAGACTACGACAATGAAAGCAGCTAAACGCAAAAAACTTGAAAGCAGGGGCTGGAAAGCCGGCAGCACCGCCGACTTCCTGGAATTAACCGAGGAAGAAGCTGCCTATATTGAGTTAAAAATAAAGTTGGCCAACAGTTTAAAAAACTTTAGAACAAAAAAACATTTAACCCAACAACAACTTGCCAAACGCATTGAATCCAGTCAATCCAGGGTGGCTAAAATGGAAACAGGCGATCCAAGCGTTTCTATTGACCTTATTATAAAATCATTACTAATGCTTGGTGCCACCAATAAAGATATTGCCAGAACTATTTCCAACCTGAAATAAGAAAAGTTAAAGAATTAAAGGGTGATGCCATGAGATCAAACTATGATTTTTCAAAAATTAAATCCCGCTGCACTTATTAATTGATCGTGGACTGTGAACTGTGGCCTGTCACCTGTTTATTCCTGGTAAAACTTAACGCAGTTGCGGCCACTTTTTTTCGCCTGGTAAAGCGCTTCGTCTGCCATGGCAAAGATTTCATTGATATCTGTCAATGAGTCAAAAACACGGCTGACACAGCCAACACTAACAGTTATCCACGGGTTGTCGTCAGCCTGGTTGCGACTGATTTTTTTCTGCTCAATGGCCAGTCGAAAAGACTCGGCGACATGACCGGCCTGTTCAAGAGATGTATCGGGCAATATAGCGCAGAACTCTTCCCCGCCATACCTTGCCACCATGTCGGTTTTACGTTTTAAAGCCGATTCGAGAGTCGAAGCAACCGTTCTCAAAACATCGTCACCCGCAACGTGCCCTGAATGATCATTGAATACTTTGAAGTGGTCGACATCCATCATGCACACGGTTAGTGGAAATTTATTTCGCACTGCATGATCAAGCTCGGTTTTCAACCTGTAATCCAGCATGCGCCTGTTAGCCAGCCCGGTTAATCCATCCTCATGGGATTGTTTTTCAGCAACATTCATGCCCCGTATTAAAAAAGCCCCCGTGACAAGCAGCAATAACATGCTTAATACAGTCATACCTATAATTGCCCATTTAATAATGAACAATGTTTTATAGGCGTCGTCGAAATCTATTTCGGTAGTAATACCAAAACCCAGCGCCTCGTTCCATTTCCAGGCTCCAACAACCAGGATTCCACGGTAGTCTCGATAACCCTCCAGGTTGGAATCACTAATGCCAGCCGTTGCGCTCTTTGCCATTGCCGTCAAAGGTGCGTTTTCAATGTCAATGTCTTTAAAAGGGAATGTTTGGCGGGTTAGATCACGACCCGGATCACGCACCGATATTCTAAGTATTGCAGATTGCCCGGCCTTGATCAGCCCGGCTCTTATAAGTATTGAATCAAACCTGCTATCACTGATGAGTTTAGCGTTCTTGTTGAATGCGTAGGTTTCACCACTTTCACCGATACGTCCCAGTTGCAACAGGTGCGTAAAATTTTTGCTGGGATTAATCCTACATGCAAGCAGCGCAATAATGCGCTCCTGTTTATTGTAAACAGGGCTCACGACAAACATGGTCGGCATATCCGAAATTAAATCTCCATGCTTATCGCGTAACGGTACGTCAGAGATCTGGGGAAGGCTCATGACTGTTTCACCACTCAAAGCCCTGTCCAGCATGCCTTCATTATCATTCAGTAAATTAACTTGACCAAGGTTACCGTTACGCATTGATGCAATGTTTATTTTTTCTCTCGAGATAACAAAAAACCCCAGGTAATCTTTACTGTCAATAAGCGGCCTCAGGTACTCGCGTATTTTTTCTGTTGCAGGATGCTCGATTAACTCGTTTTTTGTCGGACTAACTGCCAGCAGTGAATGAATATGCGAGACAAGAATTTCATTGTTTAACGCCCAGCTTTTTACGACGGATTTTTCTTCTTCCATCCATAGCTGCAACCCCTTTTTGGTTGTTTCGTTGACGGTAACTAACGAACTCAGCAAATCTCTTTGAATGTTATGCTTGATGTAATGATAGGTCGTATAAGAGGCGGCTATAGATAATAAAACCAGTACAAGACCAATCACTATATAGACAGGTCGACTGGCTACATCTCGTATAAAGGTATTTACAAAATTGGGCATATCAAGCGCAATATTAGGGCATAAACGGGAACGCAGGGAATATTTTTGGCCCGTTATTGCTGATAACTAACCCCCTCTGCTCATCCTTTTACACTAACGTCATTCCGGCGTATGCCGGCGAAATGGTGCATGGCCCTGAGTGATAACGAGGCGCGGAAGACGTGATACCTGGAGTCACCGCGGCAAGCCAGAACCAGCAATAAATCTGCCCCTTGTTAATACCGTCATTGCCGCGTGTGTCGGGATCCGGTAATTAAAGTATTGCCTCCTTAATTTCGTGAATTTCAGATTGATCCGGTCTTGCTGATCACCAGTGACTCTATGGTAGCCTTCACCCATCATGTTCAAAGCTCCAAAGTTGTTCGTCACCCTGTCAGTCGCAGTTGTCTTGCTGCTGTCATTGTTCGCCTGCAGCAATCCAATCATACAAACGCCGGCAACGACCGCGCCGCATCCGCCCCGACTGACGCCCGATGCCGCCATCATGGCAGACGGTTATGTGCTGCCGATGAAGACCTGGGCACCCGCTAACAAAACCGCAAACAAAGCTGCAGGCAAAGCCGCCAACCAGGCCACCAATCAGGCCGCCGCCGTGGTGCTCGCCCTGCACGGCTTCAATGATTACAGCAACGCCTTCGCCGCGAGTGCCCACATCTTCGCCGATAATTTGATTGTTACCTATGCCATCGACCAGCGCGGTTTCGGCACCACGGAACAGAACGGCATCTGGGCCGGAACCCCCACCCTGCAAACCGACCTGGTGACCACGCTCACCCTGCTGTGTGAAAAACACGCCGGCCTGCCGGTGTTCGTGCTCGGCGAGAGCATGGGCGGTGCCGTCATCCTCAGCGCCATGCAGCAGTTGCAGCCCACCTGCATCCGCGGCGTGATCCTGTCGGCGCCGGCCGTGTGGGGCTGGCAGGCCATGCCATGGTGGCAGACCGTGCCGCTGCGACTGCTCGCGCATACCCTGCCCGAACTCACCGTCACCGGCGAAGGCCTGGAGATTCATCCGTCGGACAACATCGAAATGCTACGCGCGCTGGGGCGTGACCCGCTGGTGATCAAGGAGACACGCATCGACGCGATCTACGGGCTCACCGATCTGATGGATGCCGCCATGCAAAATAGCGCGGCGCTGACCATGCCCGCCTTGATCCTCTACGGCGAACACGATGAAATCATTCCCGCCGACGCCTTCTGCGCGATGCTGAACAAGCTGCCGGACCGCGCCGCCTCGCAGTGGCGATTATTGCTCTACCCCAACGGCTACCACATGCTGTCGCGTGACCTGCAGGGCGAGCGGGTGATCCGCGATATGGTGGTCTGGATACACGACCAGGGCGCAGTACTGCCTTCCGGGCAGGAAGTGGTGCCGGGTGCCTCGCGACTGGCGGCGGTGAGTGTCTGCGACTGATGAAATCAAGTTAAAGAGCCCTCGGCTAGAGGACCCTGCCCCCTGTTATTTCCGGTTAAAAAATACTCCCTCCGTCCCCTTTTTATTTAATAAAACCTAATGTTTTCAACTGGTTGGAGAGTTTTAGCCCTCTAAAGCCGCCTCCCCAGCATGTATAAGCACTAATTTACAAGCACTAAGTTATTAATATATAAGCGTTTTTTCATAAAACAGGCAACCATCATGAATAACCATCACAAATACTTGGTTATTAGGTCTATAAAACGAAGGTTGGAAATAAATATTCATTGAGGAGATCATTATGAAGAACATAGGCATGTACTTAGTTATCGGTGGCGTCGGCTCTATCTTGTTAAACCTGGTCGGATATGAATTCAAATTACTTATGTGGATAGATAACTGGGGAGAAACTGTCGGCTGGCTTATTCGAGGTTCAGCAATTGTTGTAGGCGCCGGCATGTTCTTCCTGGGAAAAAATGCAGCCCCCGAGGAGACCGAAGAACCTCAACAAGCATAATTTTACACATCCCCCTCAACTAACTTAAAAGAAAGGGCAGCCTGTTTTGGCTGCCCTTCTTTACTCTTAGTAAAAGGAATCAGACCCCTTTTATTGCTCATCCCCGCGCACACCCCGTCATCCCCGCGCAGGCGGGAGAAGTGGTGCATGGATGCACCGTTTACGCACCAAAGGATGGAATCCAGTCTTAAAAGTCATTGCGAGCGCAGCGCGGCAGTAGTGGTGCATGGATGCACCGTTTACGAACCAAAGGATGGAATCTCGTCAAACACCTAAAATCAAAGTCTTGCCCAAATAGTCCCACACAGGGTAAGGTGTTGCCTACGCCGATGCAGTTGGATGCACCACACATCGGTTAATACAGGGGATGGATTCGAAATGAGAAGAAACAAAGCCTTTCAAACAGGGTGTGGCACACTCGCGCTGCTCGCCATGGCGTACGCGCCAACATCAATAGCTGGTCACGCATGGTCCAGTTATCACTGGGAACGTTCAAGCAACCCCTTTAATTTAGAACTGGGCGACAATGTCGATTCGAGCTGGGACGGTCATCTGCTCAACGCCTCGACAGACTGGTCAGTCTCCACCGTGATTAACACCACCGTCATCGCGGGCACAACCAGGCCGCGACGCTGCAGCCTCAAAACCGGCAATGTGCAGGTGTGCAACCTGACTTATGGCAATAACGGCTGGCTGGGTATCGCGGGCATCTCGATAAGCGGCGGCCACATTACTGCCGGTTACGTGAAGTTAAATGACACCTACTTTAATACCGCCACCTACAATACCCCGGCATGGCGTCAGATGGTGACCTGCCAGGAAATTGGCCATACCTTCGGGCTGGGCCACCAGGACGAAAACTTTTCCAACGCCAATCTGAATACCTGCATGGATTACACCAGCAACCCCGAAAGCAACCAGTACCCGAACCAGCACGATTACGATCAACTCGAAAGCATTTATGCGCACCTCGATAGCAGCACAAGCGGCAGCGACGGTGGCAGCACGGGCTGTAATCCGAAATCACCGAAGTGCAACCCGGCATCGGTACCCGCCGGCTGGGGACGCCTGGTTTCTAAACACGGCCCGCAGGAAGTGTTCGAACTCGACCTGGGTGGCGGCAACAAGATCATTACCCATGTGACCTGGACGCTGGAGCATGCTGATAATCACAGGCATTGATTGGTAGAGTGAAAAACGTGGTCTGTGTCCTATTATTCCTTATTTGGGGCAACGGAATAATGTCAGTATAATCAAATAGTTGCCTAACATCATCCTTTGTGCTAATTGAAAATCAAGATTCACTTGACATGGTAATGCATCTGCATTACCATCCTTTCAACCAACATATTTTAGTAATAGCTATGAATGCTCACAATATACAAAGTGAATCAACTCTAACAGATCGTTATCAAACCACTGTGCCAAGCATTGTTCGAGAAACATTGAGTTTAACTAAGCGAGATAAGATTCTGTACATTGTTCAGCCGGATAATAGCGTATCCATATCAAAAGCCGAGGACAACGAAGATGATCCTGTACTTGATCAATTTCTTTCATTTCTTGCAGATGACATCACTAACAATCCAAGCAATATAAAAGGTATCAGCAATAGCTTAATTACCCGTATTCAGTCGTTAGTTGAAGGTGTAGAAATTGATCTTGATGCACCATTATCAGATGAGGATGATTAGACTT
>Ga0224506_10002518_pt1 | contig 12429 bp, 14 predicted proteins | sample SF_Jan12_sed_USG_2_FD_169108 | JGI IMG/M metagenome (GOLD analysis project Ga0224506, IMG submission 169108) | Sediment microbial communities from San Francisco Bay, California, United States - SF_Jan12_sed_USGS_8_1 | ecosystem: Environmental > Aquatic > Marine > Sediment | place: USA...
AAATGAAAAACATAGAAGAAATTGATCAAAGATTTTTCAAAACATTAGTTGAAAATATTGATTCAAGTAAAGTTGCAATCATTATTTCTGCAGATCATTCTACACCATGTATAAACAAAGGACATAGCGATGATCCTGTTCCACTACTAGTTTCAGGGGATTTTATTAAGAAAGATGGCACGACCAGAATGACTGAACAGCAAGCAAAGAAAGGAAGCATAGGATTACTTCAAGGTGCAGAAGTAGTCGAAAAATCTCTAGAATTAATTAAATCTCAAATCTAATAAGTTTGTTTCCTTGTTGCATATTGACAACATGTTTTCTAATTCTATCAACATCTATTGAATAATACATAGAGGGAGACGTACCTAATTTTTCCAAGGCTCTGCGTAGCATTCCGATTCCAATGTTTTCTTCATTTTCTTGTTCATGAGCAAATGCAACTGCTATCAGAATAATTCCCTGAACAAGTTCCTTTTCACGTCCATAGCACTGATTCCACACACCCTCAAACGCTTCATGACATTCCCAAAATCTTTCATTGTTGAAATAAAATATTCCATCGGCTATCCCTTTTTCTTTGTCTATATGTTCTTCAACAACATGTCTCACATTATCAATCTCACCAATAGGAGATAATTTTTCAACAAGTGGATCTAGATCTTCTTTTTTGGCAGCAACATCAAATTCAATGAATTTTGTGGCAACTCTAGCAAGTCTAACTGAGACATCCATATCATTAGCAAGATCTCTTGCTCTGTATGCTAATTCTCTACAATTCTGAGGCAGATATTTCTCGTTTTTAAAATGCAGCAAATAACGTTCCATAAGATAATTCCGAAGGATTTTCTTAAATCTCTTATGTAATTGCAATCAAGGTTTATATGAAATATCTAGAGATTTTGGATACATGTCCATAATCGAGACAATTGCAGACGTAGATAATGGCTTTCTATCAAGAAGAGAATTAACGTGTAATTTTGCAGGGTTGGGAGGCAAGCTCAAAAGCCTTGAAGCTGCAGATATGGTTACAAAAGAATTCAAACTTGACGGCAAAGTTGTAATCCCAATGAGATTGAGAACTCATGTCGGTAAGTCTCTTATTACAGGTACATTCTATGTTTATGATGATGAAGGGTTGGCAAAAAAACACATCAACCCAACAATATTTTCAAGACTAGAAAAAACTAAAGCTAAAATTGCAGAAGCCGAAGCAGCAGCAAAAGAGGCCATTTCTGAAGAGGCACAAGCTGAAGATGGAGAAGTTAAGGCAGATGCTGAGACCACAGAAGCCAAAGAAGAGGAGAAGTCTGAATAATGCCAGTAGAGAAAAAAGGCAAAAAAGGATCCAGTCCAAATATTGCATCTTATTACAAAGTCGAGGGCGATAAAACATCAAGAACAAGAAAAGTCTGTTCAAGATGCGGAAAAGGAACTTTCATGGCACAGCATAAAGATAGAAACACATGCGGCAAATGTGGATTAACAGAGTTTAATCAATAAAAAATTATTTTAAAATTATTTAATACAATTTCTTTTTGTGAATTTTTGAGCTTTTTTCTTCCAAGAGTTCCATTTTTGAAATAAAAGCAGGATCAAGTTTAATTTTAGAAAGAGATTCAGCAGACAGTTTGATTGTGTTTGTGTCTAAAGAAATGTTAGATTTTGGAAGATTTCTATCTGCCCAAAATTTCATGACTTTATCCTCAAGTTTAAAATCACGGAATCCAGCAGGGAATTTCTTTGTAATATGGTTTAGAAGTGTACGATCATTGAAAACAGCTCGAGGTTCAAATAATCTAGTTTCATCGCTGTAAACATTTTCAAACAAATTTCCAGAAATTTCATCAGACAATAATTCCATCTTTGAAATTTTTCGCATCAAATCTAAAAAATGCAAAAACTCATGAGCCAATATAGCATGTATTGTTCCCTTTAATCCATATGCAATCAAAGGTGCAGAGATTTGGATTACAACCTGAAATTTATCCTCAAACACAACAGGAATAGTTCGTGCAAATAAGATTCCATACTGATAAGAATTAGGATCAGGGGATGAAACAACAAGAGAAGGTTCAACGTATGCTATAGGATATCTTATTCCAGATGCCTTTTCGATTCGATTAATTCCTTCAATTACAAGAGGGAATCGCTTCATAGTTAAATTAAAAACATCATCAGGGATTAGCCCTTTGGAATGTGCATCTTTGAGACGTACTAACGGATCCAACATTACACCTCGACAGTTTTGAATGTAAAAAGGTTGATTAGATCAGGAACGTGGTTTGCCGGCTTTCTTTTTTTTGCGTGTGTCGGCTCTTTGATCAGCATGTCTTTGATGTTTACCTTTTTTTCTTAATGGCATGATAAATTACGAGATATAGTGCTAGTTAATTGTTATCATTGACCACAATTTCTAGAAAATCAAATTCTTTGCATATACACGATGTTTCAAGAATTTTGGCAACATTAGGAGCAACATCATCGCCAATGACAAATCGTTTGATAGGAAGACCACCCTCAGCCTTTATAATTAAAGTAAATGAATTTGTTGAATCTTTTTTGTATTTCACCTCAAAAATTTTCTTTTCAGAGCGTTTTCCAGATTTCTCATAAACAACTACAGGATTAGTTGTAAGTTCTTTTAATTTTGTAAGATATTTTGAATTAATTTTGTCTCCTGTGGAAATTTTTATGCGGATAGTAGAAGTGAATTTTATGGATCTTTTTGGAGATTCATTAACCAGTTTTAGATTATTAAGATTGACTGAATTAATCATAGTATCAGATAATTTGGATTTTCTCTTAACAGGGTTTTGTATTTTAACAAAAAAAGGTCTTCCAGATCCTAAAACTAAACTGGATTTGTCTTCGCCACCAATCCAGGTAAATTTTGCAGTCATACCACCAAATTTCTTAAAAATAAATTTTGAAATTACTCCTTCTACACTATCAAACTCTGCAATGCCATGAAAATTACATGTTCGGCATCCTTTTCCTGAGCAATTATCACACGGCTTTTGTTTTTGAGGAAACCCTCTTTTGGATTTAACATATCTTCCTGAAATAGTGATGGATTTTGAACGTAATTGACACAATTCATCTTTTAGATTCAACGTAAACATAATTTCAGGATCAAGAAGAGTGATTCTTTTTTTAGTTTTCCTAGAGAATAATTTCCCTAATTCTTTTGTGACATCTGTCTTTATACTATTGATTCCTTTGAGTTTGAATTCAGATCTAATAGAATCATCTCTATCAATAATTGACGGTTTAATTATTACACCAATACCAAATGTGGAAAAAGTGTAATTGGACGAAGCATCAAGCATCAGTTTTAAAAAATGATCTAAATTATCAAACAGATTTTTACAGATGTGACATCTTTCTGTAGAGTTTTGAGAATTATTGAGTTTTTTACCGAGTCTATTTGACGAGAGACGTAATTGTTTTAAGAACAATCTACCCAAACAATAATCGCATAAAGGATATTTTTTGTTAATTTTATTCACAGTAGGAATAATTTGTGGGGGGATTAACATGTTGGATTAGGATTTGTATTGTTACCCTAATCCCATTTTTCTAAGAGTGCCTTGCATCTGACGACCCTTAGAGGCCTTCATCATATTCTTAGAATTTTTGTAATTTTTAATCAATTCTTTTACTTCACCTTCAGGCCATCCAGAGCCACGAGAAATTCTTTTGATTCTAGATGAATTTAACAAATCAGGATCTTCTTTTTCTGCTTTGGTCATGCTTTGAATTATGTAACGCCATTTTGAAACTCTTCCTTCCATTTGATTCACTTGATCTCCTTTCACCATTCCAGAAAGTCCAGGCATGCTGTCTAAAAGTCCTTGAAGAGAACCAACTTTAGTGACTTCTTCTAATTGATAAAAGAAATCATCCATGTTCATTTTTCCACTAGAAATTCTTTTCATTCTAACATCATCACCTTCATTTTGTAATCGTTTAGCTAAATCCAATACGGCTTGGATATCACCCATGCCAAGTAATCTACCTACAAATCGAGTAGGAGAAAATTTTTCTAAATCATCAATTCGTTCACCAGTTCCTATGTACATTATTTGTGCACCAGTAGCTGCAGATGCTGCAAGAGCACCACCACCTTTTGCAGAGCTGTCCAATTTTGTAATTATTACACCTCCTACTGGAATAGTCTTATGAAATGCTTCAGCTTGATTGAAACATTGTTGTCCTATAGTACCATCAATTACAAGTAAAGCCAAATCAGGTTCTGCCACTTTGTTAATCCTATCCATTTCGTCAAGCAAGTCCTGCTCTTCTTTATGACGACCAGCTGTATCAATCAAAATTACATCTAATGGTTGACCTGCAAAATATTTTAGACCATTTTTGACGATATTTGGAGAGTCTTTGTTATTTTCTTCACCATATACCTCAACATTGGATTTTTCACACATTGTTCGAAGTTGGACTAGTGCCCCAGGTCTATAGGTATCAGCCCCCACAACGCCAACTCTGTATCCCTGTCGGGTTAAAAATTTAGCAAGTTTTGACGTAACAGTTGTTTTACCGCTGCCTTGAATTCCAAGCAGAATAATCTTGTTCTGTCTTCCAGGTTTAAAATCAAATTCAGATTCATTTCCAAGTAATTTCGATAGTTCATCGTAGAGGATTTTTACAATATGGTCTTTACGTGAAAGTCCAGGAGGAGGAGTCTCTTTGAGTGCACGTTCCTCAAGGTGTTTTGTAATTTCAAGAACCAGTCGCACATTAACATCAGATTGGAGTAATGCTCTTTGGACATCTTTGGATAGTTCTTTGATAAGTTCTTCATCTATTCCAGAAGATTTTACAATTTTTTTGATTGCATTGCCTAAGCTATTCTTTAGACCATCAAGCATGATAATTTAACTCCGCATCCACTATTTCAAACCTTCCTCGGTATCCATCCCATTGTTTTTGAGACTGATTAATTTTGATCGAATTGGTAAAGAGAGGACAATTAATTACAAATGTTTCAGCCTCACCTCCTTCAAAATTTAGATTAAATCCAAATTTTTTAGATAGATTTTTCAGAGTAGCAACATCAGATTTGGAGATATGTTTTCCTAACCACGAATCATCCAAACCACCTGAAGACACAGTAGTTAAAATAAAATCAAAGTCAGAATCAATTAAATCATTCATGTATTGTTCTGGATCAATTCCCCATAATGGTGCAATTACAATTAAATTTAATTTAGAACAAATACTTTGAAATTTATCTTTTTGAAAGTTGCTTTTTATTCCTCCATGAACTATTCCTTCAATTTCAAATTGTTCTTTTGCAATTTGTAATAAATTTTCCATTACAGATAGTTCATCATCAGTTTGATCAGAATTAGAAGTAATAATTAATTGCTGGATATTCATTGATGTTGATTGTAATTTTGTCCATCGGATATTTGGATGATGTAATAAATGACTTTCGTCAGATTTTGGAAAAATGCTCAATAGACATCTTATTTCATGGCCTTGTTTCTGTGCAAGATAAATTGCATATGTGCTATCTTTTCCACCAGAAAAAAGAGAAGCTAATTTCATAGTCTAGAAAAGATACAACTGTGGAAATTTTTTAAGTTTATTCAAAAAGGACGCTTCAATACTCATAATCGTCATCATAAATCAGACGGCTTTTCCGATAATCATCAGCATCCGCACTAGTTCTTAATGCGCATTATTTTAGTTCTATCCATTACAACCCAGTATTCTACATTTTGACCATTTTCCAATTTGCCTTTGACTTCATCATCAATCAAAGAAATGTCAACAGTCTCAAATGATTCAGAATCCATAACTTGTATGGTATCACCATTAATTGAGATAATTTGACCGATTTTTTTGTTAATCATTGGAACGTGAATTTGCATGCTTACAGGGCCTACGTGAGGTCTTTTTTGACCATCAAAAATCCCTTCTCCAACAATTCTTGCTTTTGCTGCACCGTGCTTTCCTGGTTTTGATGTATCATATTCAACAATTCTACATGGCTCCCCACTAGGTTGATCAGAGTGAGGCAGTAGAATGTATGAACCGATTTTTAAAGAACCAAGATCAGATGGTTTACTCATGAAAAACAGTTTTTGGTCGAATATTTAACTTCTACGCGTGGCAAACGGGTAGAAAAGAATCATAAAAAGGAGTTATCAGGGGAAAGATCCAACGTACCTATGTTCAAGTTTTGGAACAACAGTATTTAGATCATTCTAAGGAATCATACTATTCTCTTTTAAGCAAACTCTGCAAATTATAATTTAGTATTCATACGGTAGGAGTCATCTAACCGTTTTACCAAACCATACCGTCCAAGGGGTGGGCCAACTTTTGCCTATCCTTTTCAAATTATCTTTTGTAAATTACACATTAACACGATTCACGTGATGAATGAGATGAACGAATCATTCGTGTTGCTTTTATTCAAACTGTACAATATTACATCATGAGTAATCAAAATAAACAAAACGAATCAAGCTGGGAAGAAGTACAGGGACTGTCCTGGATTTTTTACGAGGACTAGATTTTTCCCTAGTTTAATTACATGTGTTTTTAGATATTTTTCACCCATATCTCATTTGACATGTGTATTGCAATTCAGAAAAAAGATTCTCGAGAAATACTTTGTAAAAAACATCTTGTATTTCTCAAATCAAGACAACTTAATCAAGAACAACTCTTCGGACATTCTCAAAAGGATTGAACTCTCTTTCTTGTTGCACCATGTACATTCCTTCTGGGATCTGTATGGTTTTATGCTCCTGATGTACAAGTTCTGCAGATGTTTTGACTTCAAAATAAAGAGCGTCGGGCTCTTGTTTGTACACAGTAACGCTTCCCCGTAATTGATGCTTGTGTCCTGTTTTTTCTCCTTCTGCTATGATGACTGTATCTGTTGGTTTTAGGTTTGAAGGAATTTCCTTTGTATTCCTTATCAGCAAATCCCCATGTCTTGCAATCCACACCATTATTTCACCTCCTTTTCATATCTTATCAAAACGGACTTCATGTCTCAATATCCAAATTGTCGTATTCTTTTGGCGTAAGATGAAATTTCCATGCCATTGCATTGTCTGCAAAATTCATGTCATCAGGTACAAAGCTAAAGTAGATTCTGTCTGTGGATGGGCATTTGTATTTTAAAAGCTTGATCGATCTTCCGCTAATGAGGCTGTCCCTTAGCACGTAAAGCTCGTTTCCACGTTTTGATTTGTTCATAAGTTCGGCATCAATCTCATCAATCAGGGTATCATACCCATACAATTGAATTGCAGTATGCCTCTGCTCAATGTTTTGAATTTGGAGAATCTCTTTGATCTTCAACTCCCTCTTGGTGACTTTCTCCCAAAGATTTTTCTCAAACATCACACCATGAATGAAATAGTCATTTTGGTCACCTTGCCAATGCACGGCAGCTTCTGATACGGAGTGCAATCTGCCCTGATCATCATTCTTTATTTTTTTAGGTGTGCTGCAGAGTATGGCCACATCCTTGAAAAATGATGCATGCCATATGCCCCTCATCATCATGTTGGAATAACGAATAAAGTCTTCTTTCACTATGCCGTTATCCAAACATCCTATTCTATCAAAGAAAGAACTGGACATGATCCAAACTTCTGTGGACAGACCAAAGTTTGGTTGACGTGCCATGATTCCGTTTAGATAATTCTGCCCATTGCCGTTGAGTACATCTAAAATGTCTCGTATTATCTTGTTTGTAAAAACCTGTTCAAGTTTTGTTAATTCAAGTATCACGTCATTGTCTACATGTTTTTGTATCAGTTGGGTTGTGTTTCTGATCAGTTTTTTTCTAAATTTTTTGTGTATGTTGTGGTTTATTGGGTAAGAAAGAGTAAGGGATTTTGTACTGGATGTAAATGAAGGTATTTTTTGATATTCTGCAAAAGAGTCAGCTATCACAACTTTTGGTTTTGAAAAACCAGCAATATTGTACAACCAATCAATGTCTCTGTCTGTTTCCGAGTTTGCGGGGTTTTTGCCCGATATTGTAACTAGTTCCAGCCATTCTCTTTTTACATCTTCTAGAGTTTTTCTCTGTTCTGAATCAAGTTCAAATATCTTCTTTTCTCCAAACAGTTTCATATTGTCTTATCACATTCTTTGAAACTAAAACTTGCATAGGCAAATTATCTAAAACTAGGCAAATCTCCTATCAATCACTATATCTTATTTCACTGCATTAATGTTATGATGTTGTTATGGGGGACACTTGCAATTTTGGCACTGTGTATTTTTCTGATTTTTCAACCGTATGGAGATGAATACAACCTACTGTACTTTCCAGTTGGAGCTGGTTTAGGGACATTTCTAGTAACAGCAGATGATTTTGTTACACAGCAAAGATTGCTTAAACGAAAAAGATGCTACAGATGCCATAGAATTGATGCAGAACTAACTCCTGTAATTGAGCATAGATTGACAAAATATTACTTGTGCAATGACTGTCCAAAAAAACATCATTTTCTACTACGACGTGGTGGCTCAATAATATCTGCAGTCACCGTGATTATCTTTTTTGTAGAACCTATCTCAGCTCACATAATTTTCCTAATCGGAATGCTGATTTTCAATACAAAGAGAAGCAGTTATGAAAATAGGTTGTATTTCGAACAAGGTCGCTGCTATAACTGTAAGAAAAGTAATGATACAGTAAGACTAATGCAAACTCGACACATTCCAACATACTTTGCATGTTTTGAATGTCCTAGGAAATATGATGCCATTACAACTTCAGAGGGATGATTTGAGGCAAAAACCTCAGAATCAATGTTCTTTCTGTGGTAATATCATACAAAGATATTGGGATTCAAGATACAACGGAGTGCGAGGCAAGTGTAATTTTTGTGATTCCAACTGGCCAGAATCATAGATTGACACAGTCACATTATTATCCAAACATCATAAAATCTTGATGGATATGACATTATATGGCGAAGAGACAAAAAACTTGTTTTGGATATTGGGAAACGAGACTAGATTTCAAATCATAATGCAACTTGTCAACAATCTAGACGGACTATCAATTTCTAAAATTGCAAAGAATTTGGAGACAACAATACCGAACATCAATAAATCGGCAGATCTCTTGCGCAGATACAACATTATTCAAAAGGACGGAAACAACATATGTCATCTCACTTCGTTTGGAAAGCGAGTAACAACTCACATCGGGTTTTTTAATTTTATCTCTGAAAGCAAGGATTATTTCAATAATCACGACATCGGAAATCTGCCAGGAGAATTTGCTCAGAGAATGGCGGTGTTTGCAGATAGTGAGAGGATTCAGGGAGTTCCATTAATTTCTGCAAAAGAGAAAGAGATGCTTTGCAATTCAAAAGAATACATGCACAGCATTCTGTATGAGGCCAAGTTCGATACAGACCTTCTTTCCACCATGAAAAAGAAATTGGATGAAGGGATAAAGATCATTACTGTTTATGGCAAGAATTCCATAATCCACCCAGACAGCAAGAAAATCTTCAAGGGAGCGGGACTTGGACCATATGTCATAAACGGTCAAATATCAAGAAAGGACAAAAATTTCAATATTCAAGTCTCAGTAGTTGTGACAGATAACGAATCACTTGTAATGTTTCCAAACACTAATGGAAAAGTTGACACTACAGAAGCGTTCTATGGAAAATCTAAAGAATTGCAGGTTTGGTGTGAACAGTATTTTCAGTATTGTTTGGATATAGAGTGAACTTACATCTCATCTAACCAGTTTCTTGGTATGAGGTAATAATATACCAAAATACCAAACATAATTACAGGTATTGTAAAAACAGCAAGCTGTAACAACCCCAAGGAAAGTACATCTGTCTTTGGATGCATCACATAAAGCACCCAGTCTTTCATTATATGTTCATTTTCTTGGGGCAAGTCAATCCCTTTGAAATTTATCACGACATAATCATAGTTATCCATTAACGAATTGTCAAAGGGAATCTGTTTTTTGCTTTCATGTTTTTCCTCGAATCTGTCACATGAATTATTGGTACAATCAAACGCAATGAATCCCTGATGATCCACCAGGATCATCCTTGTATTGTCTAGGGAAGTGAGTGGAACGGTCTCTTTGATTAACTCAGACCAGTTTATTCCCATTACAAGATGGGCAACGGGAGGACGATATTCAGGAAGATCATTGTATATTGCAGTTACAAGACTGTTAACAAACATGCCTGGACCCGTTGCAAAATATGTGGATGAAAGGTAGACAGTGTGTTTTTCCATCCCCTTACATCTGTCAAGCTGAGACAGATCCCTATTTGGATCAAAGGAATGCCAATAAGGCTCGTAAAGCAACACGTCACAATGTGGAATGGAATTTGACACCAGCATGTACTCTATTTCAGGATGAAACGACATTGCCTTTAGAAAAGAGTTAACGTTGTTTCTTTGGTCAAGAGTGATTACTATCTCTTGGTTTTTGTCGTGAATTGTGTTTGTGAATTCTTTTTGAATTTCCATCTCTGCCTTTTGATGTATGTCAATGAGACTTCTTATCTTCTGTTCCAGATGTGTGCTGATTTCTGACTTTTCAATATCTGAGATTATAATGTCATCATAAAAGTCTGCAAAAGTGATTCCAGTAAACATAATGGATATTACTGCAATTCCCATCAGGGTTAGTGATAATACCTGATTTTTTTTAGATATTTCAAATATTAGCGAAGATTTGTTCTTGTTAGGTCCCTTTACATTTCCAAAATTTTCTTTTTCAGATGTCTTGTTTTCACAATGAAAATTATAGATGATTATTCTCCTTCCGTGTTTTATGGGATAAATCCCAATGTTAGTAAGATATTTCTCATACTCATCAGTTATTGCGGATATCGTAGCATGGGCACTGGCAGTCAACAGAATTTGTGTCCCGTCACCCAAACGCATCACACGTTCACAATCCTCAACTCCATTGCCAGATGCATTTGATATTTTTCCATCATCATACGTTATTCGACACTCTCCCACATGGATTCCCTGTCTTGTCAGGAACTCAACTGAAGAACCATGTTTTTTGTTAAAATCATCCACTGCAAACCACATGTGTTTTGCCAGATTCATCAAATCAGGAAGGTGCTTGATTTTTGTTATGATAAATGTGCCATCATCATACCTTTGCGCAGTTATCCTTCCCACTTTCATTGCATTTTGGTAGTGTTGATTTGACTCTAAAGAATCCCAAAAGTATTTCTTGAAATCAGCCACAAGTTTAGAATGCTTTTTAGTGGATTCTTTGATATCTACTCCATACACTGCAACAAATTCTACATCGGAGGCCAATACAGGTCATGATTGACGAATACTTCTAAATCTTTATAGACAAACATACTATAATTAGTAAAATTTACAACTTAATGATTTATCAAAATCAGGCAATCTAAATTATGGATTTCAATGCAAAATGGTTCATAATCGGAATAGGAGTAGGTTTCTTTGTAGCCATGATGATGGGAATGTCCCTCATTGCTATGTATCCGCCTCAGAGCATCGAACAGATTTGTTTTGAATCGACTCTTACAAGCGAAGATTATGAAAAATGTCTTAAGAATTTAAGATTGAATTAAAAAAGAGCAAATTACAATCACTCGTTTTTAATTTAAAGATCTCTTTTTTTTTATTATTTTAATTCCACATGAGTATTGATTTTGACAACAATTTAGTGGCTAACTCTATGGAGATTCAAATTTGTTTGATCATTTTTGATAATGTTGGTAAGACCAACATATTTTGTTAACCCAAATCCAAAAATACACTTGCTAGTAGTTAGATGTGATGCCAAAAAAGGCAATAGTGATTGGAGGTAGTATTGCAGGGCTTTTGGCAGCACGTGTTCTATCAGATCATTTTGAAGAGGTAATCTTGATTGAGAAAGACAAGTACACAGATGATGACCAAGTAAGAAATGGAACACCTCAAGCCAATCACATACATCTGTTGCTCGTAAAGGGAAAAGAGATTCTTCAAGATTTTTTCCCAGATTTAGAAAGAGAACTTATCGAAAATGGAGCTAACAAGATCGATTTTTTAAATGACGGAAGATTTTGTCTGCCAAGTGGATGGGCGCAAAGATTTGAATCCGGAGTAATTACATTTACCTGTACAAGAACACTTTTAGAAAATACAATAAGGCACCAAGTGCAAAAAATTTCAAAGATTAAGATACATGATAACAAGGCAATCTCATCATTTGTTCTAAAAAACGCAAAAAAGATTAGTTTAAAGACAATTGCAAATGAAGAAATTCATGCCGATCTAATTGTCGATTGCACTGGACGAAATACAAGAACGCCTGATTGGTTAGAAAATATAGGCTATCCAAAACTCACAGATACCAGAGTGGATTCCTTTGTAGGCTATGCAACGAGAAGATACATTCCA
>Ga0224506_10002520_pt1 | contig 12425 bp, 8 predicted proteins | sample SF_Jan12_sed_USG_2_FD_169108 | JGI IMG/M metagenome (GOLD analysis project Ga0224506, IMG submission 169108) | Sediment microbial communities from San Francisco Bay, California, United States - SF_Jan12_sed_USGS_8_1 | ecosystem: Environmental > Aquatic > Marine > Sediment | place: USA...
AAGAAATTGAATCGGCTAAAGGATGCGAACTTTACAAGGAAAAGCAGCTCAGACTCCATGCCCCTGGGCAGGATCCGTTTTTCGCGGCTATGTTGAAACAGCTTGGCATTCAAAGCTTTATCAGATTGTCAGCATGTCATTATAATACGCCTGAGGAGATAGAACAATTTCTCAAGGCTACAGCAAGCTTCGCGACACAATGATTTCGACAGCCAAAGCCCTCTGTCCTATTTTATCATAATTTGACTCACAAAAATTAGGAGGTGGATGATGTTTCGTAGAGGGATTCTTGTTATCGCAGTGCTTTTTGTGGCAGCAGGGCGTGTATACGCTCAGAGTCCAGAACCAGGAATGCTTTTCCTTTATCCTGAGCGTATCATTTTAAAGGACGGCGGATTTTTCAACGCCGAGCGGGGGATGATGTTTGTGCCCGTAAATCGGTCTAAGAAAGACAGCACCGTGATTGCGGTTGAGGTATACCGTTTCAAAAGATCTGAGAAAGCCAATCCCGAGACGCCGCCCATTTTCTATCTGCACGGTGGACCGAGTTTTGAAGGCTTAGAAAGACCCCTTGAGAGGCTCGGCAATTTTGAGGAGCAGTGGCTTCCTTTTCTGGACGTTTCCGACGTTGTTGTGGTGAGTCAGCGCGGGATCGGGCCGTCAAAGCCAACGACAATTATCGAGACGACCACAAAGCCTCTGCCTCCGGATCAACCGTATGATGATGAAAAAGCGGTTGCGGAATTTCAGCAGGTCCTCGCAAGGGAAAAGGCGGTTTGGGAAGAACGGGGTCTCGATTTGAGCGGCTTTACCGTCATCGAAGCGGCGGCAGATGTCGATGATGTCCGTAAGGCGCTGGGATACGACAAAATCGTGATATGGGGCGGTAGCTTCGGTTCACACTGGGGTATGGCTATTATGCGCTACTATCCGGAAATTGTAGAACGGGCGATTCTTCGTGGCATGGAAGGTCCCAACCACACGTATGATCATCCAGGGCATTTGTGGAATGTTTATAAGCGGGTTGCAAAAGAAGCGATGAGTGTGCCTGAGTTGAAGGGTTTAATCCCCGAAGGCGGACTGATCAAAGCCATTGAAACAGTAATCAAAAGAGCCGAAGAGAAACCTTTCAAAGTGACGGTCACCAATCCGGAGACCAATGAGTCTCAGGATGTCTTGTTTGATGGAGTGTCCATTAAACGATTAGCGAGGGGGTACTCCCAAGGTTTACCCGCATGGCCAGCCGATGTGATCACCCTTTATAGCGGCGATTTCAGCAAGGCGGCTGAAAGGGTGGTTCGCGAATATCAAAATAGTGGAAGAAGTTTCAGAACCGCGAGTTTTTGGATGCTCGACTGCGGCTCCGGTATCACACCGGAACGTCTGGCGGAATACAAAGCCGATCCGGCTGTAAAAATTATCGGACTGGGCAGCTGGGATTACTTGGTAGGTTGTCCGGTCTGGGGAAGCGACTTGGGCGATGAATTCCGTCAAAATTTCGAAACCGATATCCCGACAGTCATTGTTCATGGAACCTGAGACACATCTACTCCATATGAGAATGCGCTTGAACTGATTCCTTATTTCAAAAACAGCAAGTTTATTCCTGTGATTAGGGGTCCCCATGGGGCCATTAGAGCAGCTATGAGAGCCTCAGAGAAATTTCGCAAGGGGATCATGCACTTTGCAGGTACCGGGGATATGTCCGACCTGCCAGATGAGGTAGAAATGCCACCCGTTAAATGGATTGTTCCTGAGCTTGTGAAGAAGACAGAAAACAATTAGATTTGTCCCATCTGCTGCTTATCTCGTGCTCAATCAATTTATAATATAAATCATAGGAGTTGGAACATGAGTTATAGAATTTTTTTCCGTAACTGCGTAACACTCGTTATCCTGACTCTATCCTCCTTATCTTTTTCACAGATAGACGAATCCCTCCTTTTTCGTCCCCTTCAATGGAGGTGTATAGGCCCTAAACGTGGTGGGCGGTCAATCGCTGTGGCAGGGCATAAAGATCGCCCTTTCGAGTATTATTTCGGTGCAACAGGTGGTGGTTTGTGGAAGACAACGGATGGAGGTACAACATGGCATCCTGTTACTGATGGCCAGATCCGAAGCTCATCTGTTGGCGCAGTGGCAGTCGCTGAGTCAAATCCTGACATTGTCTACATTGGGATGGGTGAATCACAACTTCGTCAGAATGTTCTTCAAGGTGACGGGATTTATAAATCGACAGACGGAGGACAGACCTGGAAACACATAGGCTTGGAAGAGAGCCAAGTAATCAGTCGAGTACGCATTCACCCGTCAGATCCTAACCGGGTGTACGTGGCAGCTCTAGGGCACCCATTTGGACCGAATCCCGAACGAGGAGTATTTCGTACTCTGGACGGGGGGCGTACATGGAAAAAGATCCTGTTTAAAGATGAACGTACTGGTGCCATCGATCTGGTGCTGACTCCCCGTGACCCTGATGTGCTGTACGCGACCCTCTGGGAAGTCTACAGAAGGCCGTGGATACTCTGGAGCGGTGGAGAGGGCTCAGGAATCTTCAAGTCGACTGACGGCGGCGAAACATGGAAAGAGCTAACCAAGAATCAAGGTTTCCCTAAAGGTATACTCGGGAAGATCACTGTAACCCTATCCGCCGCTGACTCCAAGAGAGTCTACGCAAATATCGAGGCAGAAAAAGGTGGCTTATATCGGTCAGACGATGCCGGCGATACATGGACACTCATCAACAATCAAAGGGATCTCTGGCAGCGTGCCTTCTACTTTCTGCGCATTCAGGCCGATCCTGTGGATCGAGAGACGATTTACGTCCTGAACTTCAGGCTCCTAAAATCTACAGACGGTGGCCGATCTTTCGTCAGTTTAGCTGATACCCACAGCGATCACCATGACCTATGGATCGATCCAAACAATCCCTTGCGGATGATCAATGCCAACGACGGCGGAGGAGTCGTATCCGTGAACGGGGGAAAAACCTGGACGCACATGAGATACCCAACAGGCCAGATTTATCGACTTGCAACCACAAAAGACATCCCATACCACGCATGCGGTGCACAGCAAGACAATTCGACTGTCTGTGTGCCATCCGATGGCGGTCACCTTCGGAATCCACGAGGACCAAGCGGAGAATGGATGTACGCGGTAGGCGGAGGTGAGAGCGGATATATCGCACCACATCTGACCAACGCAGACATCTTTTACGCCGGTGCAACGAATACATTGACCCGATACGACCGCAAAACCGGATTGTCGAGAGATATCCAGCCTTATCCCCGGATTGTTATGGGAGAACCTGCCAAGGATATGCCTGAACGCTGGAACTGGACGTATCCCATCGTTATATCGCCCATCGATCATAGCGTGTTGTACATTGGATCTCAGCACCTTTGGCGAACAACAGACGAAGGTAAGACATGGACAAAGATCAGCCCAGATCTGACCATGGCTGATCCGGAAACTTTGGGAGATTCTGGGGGACCTATAGTCAAGGATCAGGACGGCCCTGAAATTTATGCAACAGTTTATACGATTGCGCCTTCCTATCATGATGTGGAAACCATCTGGACGGGCTCTGATGACGGGCTCGTGTGTTTAACACGTGACGGGGGAAAAAACTGGAAGGATGTTACCCCGCCGGACATGCCAAAACACAGTCGGATAGGCCTGATCGAAGCATCGCCACACGATCCAAGGACAGTTTACGTAGCTGCAAGGCGGTACGAGATGGATGATCGTGCGCCATACTTGTGGGAAACCCAGAACTATGGGGAAAGCTGGACAAAAATCGTAAACGGATTTCAGAAAGACGATTTCGTGTATGTTGTCCGGGAAGATCCAGAGCGAAAGGGGCTGCTCTATGCTGGTACTGAGCATGGCGTATACATATCGATCGATGATGGACACTCTTGGCAGATCCTCTCCCTGAACCTGCCTGATGTTCCTGTGACAGGACTCGTGGTCGAAGAGAGGGATCTGGTCATCGCAACTCATGGGCGATCTTTCTGGGTATTGGATGATATTGAAACACTGAGGCAAATTGATTCAAATGTTCAAGATGCCGAATTTCACCTTTTTAAGCCGGCTGATGCCATCCGGCGGTTCGTTCCTGCTGTTGTGGATTGTTATGTGAAGGAGCCAGGCAGGAAGGTCCTCATCGAGATCCTTGACGCAGAAGGTCAGCATGTGCGTACCCTCTTCGAGGGGACAATAGAGAGTGAAGGCGTGCATCGTCATTCCTGGGATCTGCGGTATCCAGGTGCGGTTGTCTTTCCTGGGATCATCCTAGAGGGAGGAAATCCCAAACGTGGCCCCTGGGCTCCTCCCGGTCGTTACCAGACACGGCTCGTTGTGGATGGTAACGAACAAAAACGAGAGTTCAACGTCAAGAAAGATCCGAGACTAACGGATGTAACAGACGGGGATCTAAAGGCTCAGTTTGATCTTGCCCTCAAAATCAGAGATAAAGAAAGTGCAGCTAACAAAGGGGTCATTCTCATCCGGAATCTCAAAGCTCAGGTTGAAAACCGACTGAGTAAAACCGGCGACCGAAGGCTGCAAAAAGCAGCAATAAAATTTGTCGGGTGTATAAGTACAGTTGAGAAAGAATTATACCAGGTGAAAAATCAGAGCCCCAAAGATAAGATTGCCTTCCCCATTAAGCTCAATGACCGACTCACAGGCCTGCGTTCGCATCTTGAACAGGGAGATGCCGCCCCGACCAAAGGATATCACCAGGTCTTTGAGGAGCTCTCAGCCGAGCTGACAATTCAATTGCAGGCACTCAAGCGCCTCCTCCGGGAGTACCTACCACGCCTGAATAAAGAGCTCGAACGATTGGGACTCGACAGGCTTGTTGCGTGAATTCCTGAGCACTATCTTAAATTTAGAATCCTAAATTTTGTTATGTATGTCAATCAAATTTCTCTTAATGTTTACTCAATGTGCAGGAGCTACGATAGAGCTCGGCTACGGCGAATTGGACATATAAAATAGAAAGCAATAAGTATGCCAACTTTTACATAAGGAATGAAAAAGGAAGAATTCCAACTTAAATGTTAAAAATTCTTACATGTGAGTGACCTGCTCTTGCGTCCCCCTCCTTACTTTTTCTTACGAAATTGTTCTTTAGAGGTTTAACCGGGTGCTGTCAATGCGCTTTGAGATGGAATTGACCCTGTTGTTAGGGATGTGATATGTTTATCAAATGAAGCTTCTCAAAGGCTTTTATCAGCGTCACACCACTCTGTTCAATTTCATCTTCCTCCTGGGTTTTTTGTATCTGTTTCTTTTCAGCCTCGAGCTCATGGGAACCTCGCTCAAAATGTTCGGAAGAGGACTGGCTGAAACCCTGATCGCCACAACGACCAATCCCTTAGTCGGTCTGTTCATCGGGGTCCTTTCAACTTCCATCATCCAATCTTCTTCGTCCACGACTTCTATTGTCGTGGGGCTGGTTGCGGGTGGGGCGTTGAACGTGACCAATGCTATTCCCATCATCATGGGGGCCAATATCGGCACTTCGGTGACCAATATGCTGGTGTCGTTGACTCAGATAAGGCGCGGTGCGGAATTCCGGCGAGCTCTATCAGCGGCCATCGTGCATGATTTTTTTAATGTGCTTTCAGTCATTGTCCTGTTCCCTCTCCAATATTTCACGAATTTTCTGGGTCATGCTGCAACAATCATGGGAGAAAAGTTCCAGAATATCGGCGGGTTGAAGTTTTTGAGCCCGATCAAGGCATTGACCAAACCTCCAGTGAAGGCCTTGAGTGAGTGGATCGGAGATTATCCATGGGTTCTCTTTGCTCTGTCCATCATTCTTCTGCTTGTGGCCCTGATCAGAATGGTGAAATCTTTAAAGATCCTGGTTGTTAAGAAGGCTGAGTCCTGGTTCGACCGCTATCTGTTCAAGACCGCATGGCGGGCCTTTCTGGTGGGATTGCTGTTGACGGCCATGGTCCAGAGCAGCTCGATCACGACCTCTCTTGCTGTTCCAATGGCAGGTGCCGGCCTTCTGACTTTGGTGCAGATTTTCCCCTATACTCTGGGTGCAAACATCGGGACCACGGTCACAGCGATCCTGGCTGCCCTCGTGACCGGGAATCTAGCCGCCATCATCGTGGCTTTTTCCCATCTGTTGTTCAATGTGTCAGGTATTGTTGTCTGGTGGCCATTCAAGTTTGTCCCCATTTCCCTTGCTGAGAAATTCTCGAGGATCGCCGTACGAAGGAAAATCATACCTATTTTATATATTATTGTCGTCTTTTTTCTCATTCCGATACTATTTATTTTTATTTCAAGATGAGGAGAGATTGTCATGTTTAGAAAATGGCTTGCGATCTTTAAAAAGGATACCTTGATTGATCGAGCTTATCAGCGGTCTTTCAAAATGCTGGATATCACCCAAGCGATGTACGTAGAAGCCAAGGAATCCCTGCGAAAAAGGGAAGATAGTGAAGTTAACCTCAGGGTGAAGGAGACGGATAAAGAGGTGAACAGCTACGAGCGCGAGGTTCGTCGCATGGTGTTTAATCATCTGGCTATTCAGGGGACGGCGGATTTGCCTTCAGGTTTGGTTTTGGTCAGCATCATCGTCGACATCGAGCGCATTGGAGATTATGCCAAGAATATGGTAGAGCTTGCTTTGGATCATCCCGGTAAGCTCCACGGTGGAGAATTCGAGGGAGAAATCGCCCGCATAGAAGTAGCGTTGGAGGACAACTTCATTCAGACTAAGACATGTTTCAGAGAGGGGGATTCAGGCTTAGCCTTCGAACTTTTGGAAAAATATGCTTGGGTGAATGATAGTTGTGATGATATCGTGATGGCTGTGGTCAAGGAAAAGGACGTGGATATAAGGCCTGGGGATGCTGCCGCTCTGGCCTTGTATACCCGTTGGCTCAAGCGAATCAACTCTCACTTGCGCAATATCACTACCAGTGTGGTCAATCCCTTTGATCGCATCGGGTTCGAGCCCGAAAAGGAATAATAGAAGGAAAGAGTCTTTCTCCGGAGGAGAGGAAAAAAATAGAGTCTTTTATCCAAAAGTGCAAACGACAGTAAAGTTAAAGGGAGGAAGAAAAGCATGTTCTGGTGGGAAAACAATTTTTTAAAAGCGAAAGAAGGAAAACTCTATATAGGCGACAGAAAAGCCACCCAAATTGCCGAGGAGTACGGAACGCCTCTGTATGTGTACAGCAGACAGCAACTCCTCTCGAATTACCGTTTTCTGCTCGAGAGCTTCAGCAAACACACATCGTTAGAAACCAGAATTTGCTACGCTATGAAGGCCAACGCGCATCCAGGATTGCTCAGCGCGCTTAAAGATGAGGGAGCGTGGATCGATGCCGTCTCGCCAGGTGAAGTCAAAACCGCTCTTGATGTTGGATTTCCTGGCAGAAGGATTCTTTTCACGGGTACAAGCGTGAGCATACAGGACCTCAAGCAGGTTTTCGAGCAGAAGGATGTGATCGTGACCATCGATGCTCACGAACAGTTAGAGCTTATGAAAGAAGTGCGGGATCTACTCTCTTCATCGCTTGCAATTAAAGTTGCGATTCGTTGGAATCCTGGGGTAGGAAGGGGGTTCCATCCCAGAGTCATAACGGCTGGAAAGAAATCTACGGATGGAACGCCTATAAAATTTGGTATCGAAGAAGAGAGGGTGATCCCCACCTTTGCCAAGGCTGTCGAATACGGATTCAAACCTGTTGGGTTCCATCAGCATTTGGGTTCTGGATGGGTCAGGCAAGATTTTCAGGATGTGATGGGCGTGGTGGATAAAATGATCGATAAGGCCTCTGAGCTGCAAAAAGCAGGATTCACGGTTGAGTTTTTAGATTTTGGTGGAGGGTTCGGTCCTCAGTATTCCGAAGAACAGGAGGTCTTTCCTGTTCAAGATTATGTGGAATCGATCTATCAAAGGATCGCTCAATCTAATCTTGATATACAAGCCATCGCTATCGAGCCCGGAAAATACCTCGTTGGCGATGTGGGTGTCTTGCTTATTCGGGTTGAGTACATGAAGACGAGCTACGGGAATCTCTTTGCTTGTGTCAATGCCGGGACGTTCAATACTGTTCCTCGACCTGCAATCTATACCCAGGCCCAGCATCAGATCCTCAACTGTTCGAATGTCTTTTCGGAAAACATGGAAAAGATTACGGTTGCTGGCAACCTCTGCGAAACTGGAGACGTCTTCGGGAAGGAAATTCCGATGCCCGTTCCCAAAAAAGGCGACATTCTCGCATTGCTGTGCGCTGGTGCCTACTGCAGGAGCATGGCATCCCACTTCAACCTGAGAGGGATCCCGGAAGAAGTCATATTATAGACTCGTGTTTGATTTTATGAGGAGTACAGATCCTGAGTCTCTGCATTCCGGCTTGCATTTATTCCCTATCCGCTCTAAATTATAAAGGGATGATGATTTCACTGTTCGCCCATAACAACAGACGGAAAGACAATCTGTCCCTACACGTCTTGTTGACGGTCATGTTTTATATTTTAATCGCGTTGGTTTACTCTTCTTGCAGATATCACACGTTAAAGAAAAAGCTGCTTCCAGAGGATGCTGACTTCCTATCCCAAGTCCGATACATCATCACAAAAGAAGAAGAAAATCTCTTTCTCGAGACTCCGGATTCGGAAAAGGATAAACTCAAGCAGGAATTCTGGAAGAGACGCGACCCAGATCCATACACTGAGGAGAACGAGTTCAAGATCGAATATTTCAACCGTATCGAAAAAGCCAATGAACTCTTCAGAAACGAAGGAACACCGGGATGGTTAACGGACAGAGGACGCATATTCATCCTGTTCGGTCCCCCTACTTATAGGGATATGAATCCCTTGGGATACGACTATTACGGCCGCTGCAAAGAAGTCTGGCAATATGGAAATTTCCCTGTTGTTTTTGTGGATGACAACTGCATAGGCAATTATCGTCTGCTCACCTATGATCTGAGTAGTATTCGGTCGCTTAATCTTGCTTACATGCACGAACTCAGCTTCGCTCAAGAGCAGGCTCAGCAGTCCATCATGGAACAGGAAAGATTCTTTGATTTTGATTGGACAGTCGAGAAGACACGAGATGAACCAGATAGAATTGAAGGTGTGGTATCCATTGACGTCCCCTATACAAAGATATGGCTTACCCAGAGGGAAGAAAAGCTGACAACCTCTCTCGAAGTGCATCTGGAGCTTAGGGATTCGAAAGGGAAAATCTGGTGGGAATTCGAGGACTCTTTTGAAGTCGAACTGGATGAAGAGAATCTTCCTAGCAGAAAGAATACAGCCTTTGAAATAGAGATTCCGTTTGTCTTGGATGCGGAGGTCGGGATGCTCAGGCAAACGCAGAGCTGGATGCATTTGAGAGTGAGAAACAGAACCGGAGGGGATGAACGAGAAAAAGTCAAAGAATTCAAACACCCCTAGCTTACTCCCTTTTTTTTCTCTTAAGGTTTTCTGATTCACGTAACATCTAGACAAAAGACTCAATCACTAATTTAATGAACCTTAAAATTGTGGATTTTATTTTCGAAAATTATCAGATTTTGTCATAAGCTGTCCAAACAAAGAATTAAAAGATTGAATGAAGGGATTGAGTATCCTGTCCCCAAATTAAAAAAAGGGAATTTTTTCCGTTCTCGATTGTATATGAATGTGGAGGTAAGAATGAAAGTTAGGGGCAGAAAAAAATTTGAACAGGAGGAAAACATGAAAACACAAAGGTTTGCAATCACAGTGATTGGGATTCTCACCGGTTTGATGCTTTTTCTAGGATTGAGCTTAGCAGAAAACACTATCTCCCTGGAAGGCATCATCACAGACAACCATGGCACAACCGTTTCAGGAGTCAAGGTTGTTGCTCAAAACACAAACACCCAAATTCTCTACAATTCAAAGACCGACAGCAAAGGCCATTTTGCTTTCCGCAATTTGCCTGCTGGAATGTATGATGTCTGGGTGGAACTGCCTGGTTTCCAGGCTGTCAAGCAGACGGGCATTCATGTCCGAACTGGCAAGACGGCTCTGCTGAACTTTACCCTCCATCTGGAAGGAAACACGATTGTTCCAGCACAGCCGGTCGAGGCAGAGCTTGCTGATGAAAAGTCCGATAAACGGGTTTTGGGAGGCGTCGTTGGAGGCGTGTTGACCGGAGCGCACAAAGAGGCACATTATCGGCATAAATCCCAGGTAGCTGCTCCATTCCAACAGTACCCACAGAACTGGAATACAGAGGAGTACGGCCGGATCTACGAGAATAGTTACCTATTGGCACTGGACAATCCTCTCTCTACTTTTTCTATCGATGTCGATACGGCTTCTTATTCCAATGTCCGGAGATTCATCAACAGCAACCAGTTCCCTTACAAGGATGCTGTCCGCATCGAAGAGATGATCAATTATTTTTCCTACGATTATCCTCTGCCCAAAGACAATCATCCTTTTTCCATCTACACAGAAATCTCCACCTGCCCATGGAATGATGCCCACAGGTTGATACACATCGGCCTACAGGGAAAGGAGCTCGAAACAAAAAAACTCCCTCCGAGTAATCTGGTGTTTCTGTTGGATGTATCCGGCTCCATGAGTCCTGCCAACAAGCTTCCTCTTCTGCAGCATGCCTTCAAACTACTGGTCAAGGAATTGGGTGCTAACGACCGCGTCTCGATCGTGGTCTATGCAGGAGCAGCAGGGCTCGTGTTGCCGTCAACTGCGGCCACCCAGGAAGATGCGATCATCGCCGCCATCGACCGACTGCATGCAGGAGGCTCGACTGCCGGAGGCGCCGGTATCAAACTGGCGTACAAAGTGGCTGAGGAAAATTTTATCCAGGAGGGAAACAACCGAATCATTCTGGCCACTGACGGCGACTTCAATATAGGTGTTTCCAGCACATCGGAGCTGGTGCGTATGATCGAGGACTACCGCAAAAAAGGCATCTTCCTGACCATTCTTGGTTTCGGCATGGGCAATTACAAGGACGGCCGTATGGAGCAGTTGGCAGACAAAGGAAACGGCAACTATTACTACATCGATAATTTGATGGAAGCCAAGAAGGTTTTTGTCAACGACATGCGCGGCACACTCTTCACCATCGCCAAAGATGTCAAGCTGCAGCTTGAATTCAACCCGGCCAAAGTCAAAGCCTACCGGCTTATCGGTTATGAAAACCGCCTGCTCAAAAAGGAGGATTTCGCCGATGACACAAAGGATGCGGGCGAACTTGGAGCTGGCCATACTGTGACTGCTCTGTATGAGATCATCCCTTATGGATCTCAGGAAGAGATTCCTGGAGTGGACGACCTCAAGTACCAAGATAACAGGATCAGTCCGGAGGCGCTTAAGAGCAAGGAGATCATGACTCTCAAACTGCGCTATAAAAAGCCGGACGGTAATAAGAGCAAGCTGATTGTCCATCCGTTGAAGGACAGGAATATTGTCCTTGCCAAGACTTCGGACAACTTCAAATTTTCGTCCGCAGTGGCAGCCTTCGGCATGCTTCTTCGTGATTCTGAGTTCAAAGGAACGACCACATATGAGAGTGTTCTAAACTTGGCCCGGAACGGAAAGGGAAAAGATTTCTTTGGCTACCGTTCTGAATTCATCCAGCTTGTGGAAAAGTGCAGCCTGCTGGAAAGTGTCCGGCCCACAGGTAACTAAGAGCGGAAACTCCAAGGGACAGCTTTCTTCAGACAGAGGGCTGTCCCTTTTCGTTACATCTTCCTTTATTCGGCTTGAGATAAATCGATATGTTTTTTGCCCTCATCAATCGCCTTGATGAACTTGATCAGCCCATCCAGGTATGTGTCCTGGTCATCATACATACACATGTGGCTTCCGTTTGGACAGTAGAGATAGCTTCCATTCTGCACCTGTTTTGACATCCACTGCATGTGTGCCGGGTCCATGGTATCATGCTTTGCCCCGATCACCAGGGTCGGAACGGAAATGCTTTTCAGGTCCGCTTTCCTGTCCCAGTTTTCGAGTCTACCTGAAACCCCGAATTCACTTGGACCCTGCATGGTGACGTAGATCTCTTGGTTCATCCTGGCGAAAGCACGGTTGACGGGGTCGGGCCACTCCTCAAGCCGGCAAATGTGCTTCATGTAAAAATTCGGAATCAACAGCTCCATGTAGCGAGGATTTTGAAATTCGCCTTTCGCTTCGAGGCTCTTGATTTCCTCGAGCACGGCCGGGTCCATCTGTTTGGCTAGTACGTTTTCGGCATAGGCATCGTACTCGGGGCAGCTGGCCATCATGTTGGAAATGATGAGGCCTTTCAGAAATTCCTGGTATTTCAGGGCATATTCCGTGGCAAGGATTCCGCCCCATGAGTGTCCCAGCAGATAGAAATTATCATTGTTCAGCCCAAGGGCCTGCCGCACTTGCTCCACTTCTTCGAC
>Ga0224506_10002521_pt1 | contig 12422 bp, 8 predicted proteins | sample SF_Jan12_sed_USG_2_FD_169108 | JGI IMG/M metagenome (GOLD analysis project Ga0224506, IMG submission 169108) | Sediment microbial communities from San Francisco Bay, California, United States - SF_Jan12_sed_USGS_8_1 | ecosystem: Environmental > Aquatic > Marine > Sediment | place: USA...
CAGCAAGGATCCTTTTTGCCTGAACAACCTGGCGGGCAATGCGCAACATGCCCTGATAGAAAAGGAAATGAAGGAAGCCTTGATGCAGGAATTGACAATATCAGAAGACCCCCGCGTTGTAGGGCCCGACAAAGAGTTGTTTGATTCCTACATGCGGTATAGCCCGATGCGCTATTTCCCGCAGCCGGAAGCGCTTGAGTAAATATATATTACCATAAATCCGCAAGTGGATTTAATAATGATCTAAATATTACCAAATGTTACGTTTTTAACGTAAAGATTACTCATCGAACTTGTTCAAGTTTACCAAAAAGAAGTATATTTTAGTATTATCCAGCCCCTGAGCAGTTGGATAATACTTTTTATACCTAAATAAAGCAAGACTCCTTTCAAAAACCGGTGGTTATAATGATAAAAACGAGATGACCGGGTTCAAATGACACTACCCTTTGCCTAATCTATCCACTCAAATCCCGTATAAGGTACCAGCACTTCTGGTATTTTAATTCCCTTTTCACTTTGGTTATTTTCGAGCAGAGCCGCAAGCACCCTGGGCAGGGCCAGACCACTACCATTAAGGGTGTGTAACAATTGAATCCTGCCATCCCCGTTTTTATACCTCAGCTTTAGCCTATTGGCCTGATAGGTTTCAAAATTACTCACAGAGCTTACCTCCAGCCACTTTTTCTGTGCGGCAGAATAAACCTCCATATCGAAAGTCTGTGCTGCTGTAAAACCCAGGTCTCCGCCGCAGAGGTTTAGTACTCTGTAGGGTAATTCCAGTTTCTGAAGCAGACCGGTGACATGATCTATCATTTTGGTCAACGCCTCATACGAAGCTTCCGGGGTTGTGATTTGTACAATCTCCACCTTATCAAACTGGTGCAGCCGGTTTAGACCGCGTACATTGGCTCCCCAGGCACCAGCCTCCCGCCTAAAACAGGGAGTATAGCCTACATTTTTCACCGGAAGGGCCTTTTCATTAAGCACCTCATCCCTGTAAATGTTGGTAATGGGCACTTCAGCGGTAGGTATTGCATACAAGTTGTCCACGGTCATGTGGTACATTTGCCCTTCCTTGTCGGGAAGTTGGCCTGTACCGTACCCCGAAGCCTCATTGATAAAGATGGGAGGCTGTATTTCTATATAACCGGCTTCCCGGGCCTCATCAAGAAAAAAGTTGATCATCGCCCGCTGTATTCTGGCACCTTTACCTTTATATACAGGAAAGCCCGCTCCGGCAATTTTATTGCCCAGGTCAAAATCAATAATATCATATTTTTTTATCAGATCCCAGTGAGGTGTTGCCCCATCATACAATGTCGGTGCCTCTCCCCACTGACCTACCACTTCGTTGTCATCTGCAACGGTGCCAGCTGGCACGTTTTCATTAGGTACATTGGGGATATTATATAGCAGGGAACGCAATTTTTCTTCAAGCAATCCTACCTTTTCAGTCAGATCTTTCGACAAGGCCTTGTCCTGCTGGGTTGCCACCCTGGCAGCTTCAGCCTCTTCCTTTTTACCCGCCTGCATGAGTTGGCCTATTTCCCTGGCCTGTGTTTTTGAACGTGACAGTGCCTCATCGCGTGCCGACTGTGCAGCTCTTCGTTCTTCATCTGTTTTTAAGACCTCCGCAATCTGTTTCCCGGCATCTTTTATATTCCTCTTTAAAAGTCCGTCCAGCACACGGTCTCTATTGTCGCGTATATATTGTGTTTGCAGCATCTGTAAAATATTTTACCGCAAAATAAGGTAATTTTTAGCTAAACAGTGAATATTTAGTCTCTTGATAAAATTATTGACCAATAAAATTTGATAATTGTCCCGGGTATCATATTATTGCACTGTCAAACATACCCTTTTCTAAAGGGCTAAGAGATAATCAAGCTTATATCACCTTATTTTTATTGCTGATTTAGTATCGATCCACCAGGTTTATTGACTAAAAAAAACCATTATAATAACTAATTGCATCGAATAATTTATTCTATCTTTTAAACTATATATGTACACAATTGATGAATTGCAAGTAAGGCTGCTCTCTGAATTAAAGGAGATAGCCGAAGAGCTAGGTGTAAACAACTATAAAAAGCTCGCCAAACAGGATTTGATATACAAAATCCTTGACCACCAGGCTGCCCACCCAGAATCCGTGAAAAAGCCCACAGAAGCGGAAAAGACAAAGCCCCCTCGTCGAAAAAGAGAAAATGTAGCGCCAAAGCCCGAACCGGAATTATCCTCTAATGAATTGCTGGAATCTTTTGATCTGGACGTGGATGAACGTATCACTTCTTATGAAACCCCCAAGGAAAAAGAGATAGCCCCTGTAAAGGAAAAGGAAACTGAACCGAAATCGGAAGAAGCGAGGAAAACGCCGAAAGCGGATAAAAGACCCGATAAAAAGCCAATGAAAAGGCCCGAAAAAAGGGAATTTGAGCCAAAGGAAAGGGATAATGACAGAGACAGGGAAAGTGATTCAGACAGGGACAAGAACCGCAAACGCAGAGATAGCAATATCAAGGATTTTGATGGTGCAATACAAAGTGAAGGTGTGCTCGAAATTATGCAGGACGGGTATGGTTTTTTAAGATCCTCAGACTACAACTATCTGGCCAGCCCCGATGATATATATGTCTCCCCTTCCCAAATCAAACTTTTCGGATTAAAAACTGGAGATACTGTAAAAGGCCAGGTTCGTCCACCCAAAGAAGGAGAGAAATATTTTGCACTGTTGAAGGTCGATACCGTTAATGGCAAAACAACAGAAGAAATCAGAGACAGGGTACATTTTGAATACCTCACTCCCTTATTTCCTGAGGAAAAAATAAAATTAAGTTCAAAACACGACAATTACTCGGCCCGTATACTGGATCTGTTTGCTCCGATTGGTAAAGGCCAGCGCGGAATGATCGTGGCTCAGCCCAAAACAGGTAAAACAGTTTTGCTGAAAAATGTGGCTAATGCCATTGCAGAAAATCATCCTGAATGCTACCTGATCATTCTCCTTATTGATGAAAGGCCGGAAGAAGTAACAGACATGGCCCGGAGCGTGAAGGCGGAAGTGATTTCATCAACCTTCGATGAGCAGGCTGAAAGACATGTAAAAGTGGCAAGTATCGTACTGGAAAAAGCCAAAAGGATGGTTGAGTGTGGACATGATGTAGTGATCCTGCTCGACTCCATTACAAGACTGGCCCGTGCCTACAATACGGTAGTACCTTCTTCAGGTAAAATCCTCTCAGGTGGTGTGGATGCCAACGCCCTGCATAAACCGAAAAGATTCTTTGGGGCGGCACGTAATGTCGAAAATGGCGGCTCACTGACCATCATTGCTACTGCGCTGATAGAGACCGGATCGAAAATGGACGAGGTGATCTTTGAAGAGTTTAAAGGTACGGGTAATATGGAATTACAGCTCGACAGAAAACTTTCTAACAAACGTGTATATCCTGCAATTGATGTCCCTGCATCAGGAACTCGTCGGGAAGATTTGCTGCTCTCAGAAGAAGAGTTGCAACGTGTTTGGATTTTGCGTAAGTTTATGGCCGATATGAATTCAAATGAAGCAATGGATTTCCTTCTCGACAAAATGAAGGGGACTAGAAATAACGAAGAGTTTCTCATCTCTATGAATGGTTAAATTGACCTAAACCTAGGGAGAAAGCCGCCCAAGGGGCGGCTTTCGTATTTTAAAGGTATTTGTGTATCTTTTTTTACTTACGGCGTTATATGGTTAATATAATACACAAGTACTTAGCCCAATGGAATTTTTTTCCAAATATTATAAAGTAACGACACTCTTGTTGTTGGCACTCACCATCTCCTGTATCAGTCATGTAGGTGATCAATTACAATATCAGGCCCGTTTTTTAATTTGTACAGGAGAAAAAGTAATCAAAGTCCTGGAAAAAGACATAAACACCAAAAATTTAATAGTCAATTCGGGGAAACAAGTCAACAATTCCACATATCTTTTTCATCAGAGGAGGTAGTTACCCCAACCAGATTATTTGATCAAAAAGTAGTTTAATTTCCCAATCCGCTGGTTCGGAAAAAACAGAAACCTCCATTTGATGCTTCGGAGCTCTGCCCCGGAGTAGTTCGTTTTAAGTGCCTAAAATGTTTTCTATAATCTGTCGTTTCATAAAAATTAAGAGTTACCTTTTATTAATTAATGTATATACTGTTATATTCACCGTTTCAGTAGTTAATTGATAATGCCAAAATCTGAAATTCCTTACGTCATTTTGTTGCTTCTGCTTGCAACTTTTAACCTTGCAACGGCTCAGCAAATCAAATCTATGGCTCCTGCCGGATCCATTATTTGCTACTCCTCCGAAAAAGATGAACTCCACCACACTGCGCCACCTGCTAAGTTCCTCCGATCGCAATTCCAGCGTGCCCGGATAGAAACCGCATCTATTGTTGTTACATATAAAGGATTTACCCCCGAGGCTCAGGCTGCTTTTCAATACGCCGTGAACATCTGGGAATCATTGATCTATTCAGCTATGCCGATACACATTACGGCTAACTGGATACAATTGGAAGATAAAACCCTGGGCTCTGCACAATGGGGCAACCTGTATTCTGGTTTTACAGGCGGTGAACCTGACGTTTGGTATCCGGTGGCCCTGGCAGAAAAAATAACGGGTCAAGAATTAAACGGAACTTCAAATCCGGATATTTTGGCCAATTTCAACAGTAAAGCCAATTGGTATATGGGCCTGGATGGCCTAACCCCTTCGGGCACTACCGATCTGGTTTCTGTAGTGCTTCATGAAATAGGCCATGGCCTGGGCATCACTACCTCTTTTTATGTTGAGAGTTCAACGGGCTCCTGGGGAAGCCAAGGCACTGATAAGCCAATGGTATATGATACCTATGTGATGAACAGTGAAATAGAAGTACTTACCGAAACATACCAACGCGGTACGACCAACCTGTTTGGGCAGTTGAACGGACAGGTATTGTATTTTAACTCGCCCATTGCCCGAATGGAAAACGACAACACCCTTCCCCAACTTTATGCCCCGAATCCCTTCAACGGGGGCTCCAGCATTGCTCACCTTGATGAGGCTACCTATATGTCAGGCACGCCCAATTCCCTGATGACTCCGCAGATTGGCTGGGGAGAGTCCATCCATGATCCGGGTCCTTTGGTTTTGAGCATGCTTTATGAAATGGGCTGGATTTCGACCTATATTGAACATACCCCGCTTGCTAATACTGAATCAGTAGGCCTTCCTTTTGATGTTTCTGCCATTATTCGAAGTGATACCGATATCAAGCCCGATCAGATTTACCTGCATTACTCACCTGATGAATTCGTAAAAACTCATGACAGCCTGCAAATGCAGCTCACCGGACTCAACACTTACCTGACAACCATTCCGGCGGTTAATAATCCACGACAAATCAGCTATTACATTAGTGCAGAAGACAAGTACAACCGGGAATATAGCAGCCCCTTTCTGGCTCCGCAGTATCTGCACAGTTTTCATTCCGGACCGGATAATAATCCGCCGGTAATCACCCATACACCCGTTGAATATGTGTTTGATTCGGAGGTAGGGCTTGCTGTCAAGGCTGAAATCACCGATGTGATGGGTATATTTGATGTGAATTTAAACTATTCGATAGCAGGCGTTGAAAAACAGATTCCCTTGTTGCTAAATATTGATGAACCCAATATGTACGAAGCACTTATTGACCTGTCCGCCGTAAAATTATTACAAGACAGTGCGATTACATACTACATTACGGCGCAGGATAAAAGTTTAGCAGGTAATACAAGCACCAACCCTGCGACCGGATGGCATCGGGTTGCCATCACGGGGTATCAAAGTCCGGAGGTCAATTATGTCAGTGATTTTAATATGGAAAATGCAACTTCAGATTTCATTGGATCGGGTTTTTATATAGGTCAACCTGAAGGATTTAGTAATCCGTTGATCAATTCTTTACACCCCTATCCGAATGGATCAGGACCTGGAAATGAAAGTAATTATTTCTTTCTGCTGCGCACACCCATTATTTTGGACGCTGCGAAAGGCAATATGCAATTTGATGAAATCGTATTAGTCGAACCCGGTGAAGAAGGAACAACTTTTGGCCACCCTGAGTTTTGGGATTATGTCATTTTGGAAGGATCCAAAGATCAGGGTAAATCCTGGCAACCCGTTATTGCCGGTTATGATTGCCGGGCTAATGCAACCTGGGAAGACCTCTACAACAATAATATTCAGGACAATGACTCCTATAAACAAGGTAAACCCGCAATGTTAAAAAGGCGATTTATAGATATCTTTGAAAATGGCAATTTTTTACCTGGCGATACGGTGGCCTTCAGGTTCAGGCTGTTTGCCGATGAATTAGCCCATGGATGGGGTTGGGCCATTGATAACTTGTCGATACAGGATGCCATCACGGCTGTAGATCAAAACAATTTTACCCATACATTGTTTAAGATATACCCAAACCCGGTAAAAAATACACTGGTGATTGAAAATTTGACAGGAGTTGACAAACCATATGACCTGATTATCTCAGACCATTTAGGCAGAATAATACAACATCATACCGTACAAAAAAACCGGAATAATGCGAACTACAACCTGGACTTTTCTCAATTTGAACCGGGGGTATATATTATATTACTCCAGTCGGGTGGAGGGCAGATCGTGAAGAAAATTATAAAAAGTGATTAAGTGATGTTTGGGTTTTTAAAGCGTGATAAGGACAAAAAAAGGCCGCAATTAACGGACATGGACAACAACCCATTGAGCCATGGTGACATTGTGCTTTCACAAAGGTACGAACTGGGTAAATGCCGTTTGATCTTAACAGATGATGACTTCATCTATGAATCACTTGAAAATGGTAAAAAGGTAAGTTGGATAAAGATGATTGATGCCACAACAGAAAGACAAAAGGTAAAAAGAATTCAGGTCAGCGTATAATTTACTAATACGCTTTTTAATTCCATTCATTTTAGGCTAACTTTGCGGGCAATTTAATCAATCCATAACAAACGCTCATTTATATCTATGCCTAGGGACAGAAGTATCCGCTCAGTACTAATCATAGGCAGCGGCCCCATTATCATTGGACAAGCATGTGAATTTGACTATTCCGGATCTCAGGCATCGAGGTCATTGAGGGAAGAAGGCATTGAAGTTGTGCTTATCAATTCCAATCCTGCTACCATCATGACCGATAAGGTAACAGCAGACCACATTTATTTAAAGCCACTGACGAAGAGTTCCATCAAGGAAATTCTTCAAAATCATAATATCGATGCTGTTTTGCCTACGATGGGTGGGCAAACGGCGCTCAACCTGGCCATAGAATGTGAGAATGCAGGAATATGGGAGCACTTTGGTGTGCGAATCATAGGCGTAGATATTCACGCCATTGAAACGACAGAAGACCGGGAAAAATTCAGACTCAAAATGAAGGAATTGAATGTTGGGGTATGTAAAGGATCTACAGCCACCAGCTTTCTTCAGGGTAAGGAAATAGCCCAGGAAATTGGATTTCCACTGGTCATACGCCCTTCTTTTACCCTTGGTGGTTCCGGAGGTGGTTTTGTTGGCAGCCAGGAAGAATTTGAAAAGGCCCTGGATCACGGATTGCATACCTCTCCTATTCATGAAGTACTTATTGAACAAAGTATCATGGGATGGAAGGAGTATGAGCTGGAACTCCTCAGAGACAACAATCGCAATATTATTATCATTTGTTCGATCGAGAACTTCGATCCGATGGGCATCCATACCGGAGATTCTGTTACTGTAGCTCCGGCCATGACACTCCCTGACACGGTATACCAGGAAATGAGAAACCTGGCTATTAAAATGATGAACGGCATAGGTCAGTTTGCCGGTGGATGTAACGTGCAGTTTGCCGTAAATCCTGAAAATGATGATATCATTGGTATAGAGATCAATCCGCGGGTATCCCGATCTTCAGCTTTAGCGTCCAAAGCCACCGGATACCCCATTGCTAAAATTGCAGCTAAGCTGGCCATAGGTTACAACCTGGATGAGTTGCCTAACGCCATCACAGGAACTACTACTGCCTATTTTGAACCTACACTCGACTATGTCATCGTGAAAATACCGCGGTGGAATTTCGATAAATTTCAGGGTGCTGATAGAAAATTAGGCCTCCAGATGAAGTCTGTTGGAGAGGTTATGGGCATCGGATCCAATTTCCAGGAGGCACTCCAGAAGGCCTGCCAATCCCTTGAGATAAAACGCAATGGCCTGGGCGCCGATGGTAAAGAGCTTACCAAACAGGAAGATATTCTGTACAGTCTGGCCAACCCCAGCTGGAACAGGCTTTTCCATATATATGATGCCTACAAATTGGGTATTCCTCCCAAAACCATTCAAAACGTCACCAAAATAGATAAGTGGTTTCTCCACCAGATCGAAGAATTGGTGTTCCTGGAAAAAGAAATCAAGAAATACAGCATCAATACTATTCCAAAGGACTTATTCAAACAAGCCAAGGAAAAAGGCTATGCAGACAGGCAACTCGGTCATCTGCTGGATTGTTGGGAAAGTGAAGTCTTTCAGAAAAGAAATGAGCTGGGTATAAAGCGTGTATATAAGCTGGTGGACACCTGCGCGGCAGAATTTGAAGCAAAAACACCCTATTATTACTCCACCTTCGGTGAAGAAAATGAATCGGAAGTAAGTGATAAAAAGAAGATTGTTATTTTGGGATCCGGTCCTAATCGAATCGGACAGGGTATAGAGTTTGACTATTCTTGTGTTCATGGTGTGCTGGCCGCCAAAGAGTGTGGTTATGAGACCATTATGATTAACTGTAACCCTGAAACCGTTTCCACTGATTTTGATGTGGCCGATAAGCTGTATTTTGAGCCGGTTTTCTGGGAACATATCTATGATATTATTTTACATGAAAATCCTGTAGGCGTAATTGTACAGTTAGGCGGTCAAACGGCGCTTAAACTAGCAGAAAAACTCGAACGTTATGGGATAAAAATTATAGGCACGTCGTATGAAGCCCTCGATCTGGCTGAAGACCGGGGCAGTTTCTCTACCCTGCTCAAGGAAAATGATATTCCATACCCTGAATTTGGTGTAGCTGAAGATGCTGAAACAGCCATTGAGCTATCCAAAGACATCGGCTTTCCCCTGCTGGTCAGGCCATCTTACGTACTTGGCGGGCAAAGCATGAAAATCGTGATCAACGAAAAAGAACTGGAAAGTCATATCATCGATATCCTACGAACTATTCCCGGCAATAAGGTACTACTCGATCATTTTCTTGATGGGGCTATTGAGGCCGAAGCAGATGCCATCTGCGATGGAGAGAACGTGTATATTATTGGTATAATGCAACATATCGAGCCGGCAGGGATCCATTCCGGAGATTCATATGCCGTATTGCCCCCATATAATCTGGGCGATTTGATCATCAAACAAATTGAGTCATACACTGAACGCATTGCACTGGCCTTGAAAACAGTAGGCCTGATAAATATACAATTTGCCATAAAAGATGATAAAGTGTATATTATTGAGGCGAATCCCCGGGCATCGCGTACAGTACCATTTATTTGCAAGGCCTATGATGAGCCCTATGTAAATTATGCGGTGAAGGTCATGATCGGTGAAAAGAAAGTGACAGATTTTAATTTCAACCCGAAGAAACACGGCTATGCTATTAAAGAGCCCGTTTTCTCGTTTAATAAGTTTCCTAAGGTAAACAAAGAACTGGGACCTGAGATGAAATCAACCGGCGAAGCAATTTATTTTATTGATGATCTGATGGATGATTATTTTATGAAAATTTACGCCGAACGAAACCTATATCTGAGTAGATAGGTTTTTAGGTATAGAACTAATATATTTTGTCATGCTGAAAGTCCTGATTATTATCTTTGTCATCGGATACCTTTTATATAAGGTAGGGGGTTTCATATTTAAAATTTTGTTAGGGGTGAATAATATGCAGCAACCCCGCCCCCAACCCAGAAAGACCCCTGGAAGCAACGTAGATATCAACGAGGCAAAACCCAATGCAAAGGAAGACTTTAAAGGTGGGGAGTATATTGATTACGAAGAAGTAGAATAAATCCGAAATTCACCAATATTTATTCGGTTTACCCGGGCTTTTCGTATTTTTGCCCTTTCTGAATAAAAACAATGAAGATTCATTTTTTCAAATATCAGGCCACGGGTAATGATTTTGTTGTAATCAATGGCGATGAACAGTCTTTTTCTCCCACACCGGAGATCCTAAAGCAAATCTGCGACCGCAGGTTTGGCGTGGGGGCCGATGGTGTTATTATTTTAAAAAGGCATAAAGATTTTGATTTTGAAGTGCTTTATTACAATCCCGATGGTAGTGAGAGCCTTTGCGGCAATGGAACCCGTGCAGCAATCCGTTTTGCTCAATCATTGGGCCTGATCAAAGGTGAATCCACCCATTTTCTGGCTTTTGATGGACCCCATGATGCCCATATTCTATCTGATGGCGACATCCGGCTACAAATGAATAGCGTTTCAGAAATCAAACAATTTGATGAGGGCGTATTTATGAATACCGGATCCCCTCATCTTGTACGGTTTGTGCCTGACCTCGATGCTACTGATGTAATGGGAGTAGGCCGTCAATTAAGGTATGAAACCCCCGTTGAGGGTGGCACCAATGTGAATTTTGTGGAAATGAAAGAGCCGGGTAAGATCAGGGTACGCACCTATGAGCGCGGTGTGGAAAATGAAACACTCTCCTGTGGAACGGGAGTGACAGCCTGCGCCCTGGCCACCAGCCTGAAAAATGGGATGCACAACATGGAAATAATTACGAAAGGTGGAAAGCTACGCGTTGACTTTATAAATAGCCCTGAAAAGGGCTTTGATCAGGTTCACCTTACGGGGCCCGCTGAAAGGGTCTTTGAGGGGAATTATTTTTTAAAGGGATAATCTGCTAATTTTATCCCATAATCTATCAAAATTGATACTGTAATATGCTGAATGTAATTGCAAAAATATTCGGAACTAAATCCGACAAAGACATAAAAAAACTGCTACCCGTAGTAACAGCAATAAATGCTGAGTTTGAAAAACTGAAGGGTTTATCAAATGATGACCTGCGCGCTAAAACGACTTCCGTAAGAGAGGATATTAGTGCCCATCTCAAGGAAACAGATGATCAGATTGCCGCCTTACACCTCAGGATAGAAGAGGCCCCGGAAATGGATGTGTACGACAAAGAAGACATTTTCGAGGAAATTGACAAACTGGAAGAAAATAGAAATAAGGAGCTGGAGATCGTATTGGAAAAGGTGCTGCCACGGGCCTTTGCCATTGTAAAAGAAACAGCCCGCCGGTTTAAGGAAAACCCTACACTGGAAGTAACGGCCACGATGCACGACAGGCTACAGGCAGCAAAACATTCGCATGTTGAGATTGAAGGGGACAAAGCCATCTGGAAAAATCAGTGGATGGCTGCTGGCAGCCTCGTCACCTGGGACATGATTCATTATGATGTGCAGCTCATCGGAGGGATTGTTTTGCATGAGGGTAAAATTGCCGAAATGGCCACAGGTGAGGGAAAAACCCTGGTGGCTTCCCTGCCTATGTTCCTCAATGCACTGGCAAACCGGGGAGTACACCTGGTGACGGTCAATAATTACCTGGCCCTGCGTGATAGTGAGTGGATGGGACCCCTGTTTGAATTCCATGGCCTTCAGGTGGATTGTATCGATAAATACGAGCCACACTCCGATGAACGTAAAAAAGCCTACCTCTCTGATGTTACCTATGGCACCAACAATGAGTTTGGCTTCGATTACCTACGTGATAATATGTCCCGCCATCCGGATGATCTTGTGCAACGTAAACACCACTATGCGATCGTTGATGAGGTAGACTCTGTATTAATTGATGAAGCTCGTACGCCCCTGATCATTTCCGGCCCCATACCCAAAGGCGATGAACATGAATTTTATGACCTCAAGCCAAGAATAAATAAGCTTGTTGAAGCCCAGCGTCGCCTGGTGGGGCAGTATCTGGTAGATGCTAAAAAGCGTTTGTCAGAAAATGACGAGAAAGACGGAGGGCTCGCTTTGTTCAGAACATTCCGCGGTTTACCCAAATATAAACCACTCATCAAATACCTGAGTGAAACAGGAATAAGGCAAATTTTACAAAAAACGGAAAATTTTTATCTGCAGGATAATCAGAAAATGATGCCGGAAGCAGATGATCCCCTGTTCTTTACCATTGATGAAAAACACAATAGCGTTGAACTAACTGACAAGGGAATCAACCTGATCACCGGTGAAGGAGAAGATCCCAGCTTCTTTATTTTACCCGATATTGGGGAAGAAATAGCGAATCTGGAAAAAGATGAAAGCCTTTCAGAAAAAGATAGGG
>Ga0224506_10002523_pt1 | contig 12416 bp, 7 predicted proteins | sample SF_Jan12_sed_USG_2_FD_169108 | JGI IMG/M metagenome (GOLD analysis project Ga0224506, IMG submission 169108) | Sediment microbial communities from San Francisco Bay, California, United States - SF_Jan12_sed_USGS_8_1 | ecosystem: Environmental > Aquatic > Marine > Sediment | place: USA...
GCCAGCGAGGCGCTAGGGCGAATGGCGTCGTCGGGTTTAATGCAGCCTGCTCAGATCAAAGAATTAAATAGCAAGTTGGACGGTTTTCGTTCTTTAAGGGTTAAGGTGCTGGAAAATTACCACGCGCTGGTTTCTTTAGAAAGAGAGGTTGGTATAAACCTCGATGCCATAGACCGCAGGTTAATGTTGATGGAAGATAAACTGGAAGCGAATATGGATGGTAATGCACTGACCTCTCTCTCGTCTTTCACCATACAGTCAATGTGGGATGTTGCCGATGCGATTATGGAAATTCGTATTGGACTGCTGACGGCAAGCCATGCCATGGGACAGCTGGGGCTGGGTATTGAGCCGGAAAAGCAGAAAAAGGCGATCCAGCAAGGACTTGATCTTGCCTCAGAACAGGTTGCCGTACTGGTCGGTTCACAATCCATCCTTAAGTCGGGGCTGGCGAAAAAGGCGGATTTGCAAACTTTAAAGTCATTTCTAGACCAACAGGTCGAACTGGTAAAAACCAACGTGAAAAATTTGGCTGTTTTTAAGGCAACCAATAGTGAGCTGGTTGAGACTTCGGAAAGGCTTCTGGATTTCCTCGCTGCACTGGAAGAGTCGGGTGACTCCAAGGTCGAAGGGGAAATGGATAATATTCAAAGCACGGTATCTTTTGCCTACAGCTCGATTCTTATCGTGATTATCACAGGCCTAATCGTCGCTATCGTAGTCTATATTCTTAGCATAAAGTTAATTGTTAATCCCATAGTTAATGTTGCGAGTAATTTGAAAGATATAGCAGAGAAAGGTGGTGATCTTACGCAGAAAATTAAAATCAGTGGCAATGATGAAGTTACCGATTTGTCGAAAGGCTTTAATTTATTTATGGACAAAACACGAGAAATTATTTCCCAGGTAAAACAATCTTCCACCCAGGTATCATCGGAGACATCTTCTCTTAACCAGATTATAGAGGAAACTGTGGAGGGAGCACTAAATCAATCCTCTGAGACAGAGCAGGTAGCTTCTGCTGTGACTGAAATGATTGCCACTGTGGCAAATGTTGCGTCGCATGCAGATGAAGCCGCGTCGGTCTCAGAAGTAGCAAACAGTAATACTGAAAAAGGCCGTAAATGTGTCCAGGAAACCGCTGATAGCATCCAGAGACTGGCTGCTGAGATGAAAAAGGCAACCGAAGTTATCAATCAGGTGATGAACGAGGCTGATAATATTGGAGGAGTTTTAGACGTTATTAAAAGTATCGCGGAACAGACCAACCTGCTTGCTTTGAATGCGGCTATCGAGGCCGCGAGGGCCGGCGAGCAAGGGCGTGGATTTGCGGTGGTAGCCGACGAGGTTAGAACTCTGGCAAGCCGGACTCAGGAATCGACTACCGAAATACAGGCTATGATAGATGTGTTACAGGAAGGTACTAAAAACGCGGTAGATGTTATTTTACGTAGTCACGAACAAACCGAAGAGTCGGTCAAAAGTTCTCTAAATGCAGGTGAAACACTGAATGATATCTTCGATGCCATGACCAGTATCAATGCCATTAACCAGCAAATCGCCATCGCTACCAAAGAACAGGAAACGACATCAAGAATGATTGGCAGTAATGCCGATAATATCTACAGTATTGCGGAATCTACGGCAGAGAAAGCAAATTTGGCCAAGCAATCAACGAATTTGCTGCAGGAAAAATCAAACGAAATGAATCAACTGGTGTCCAGTTTCAAGACCTGATCGAAAGCTGATTTTTCTCAGGTACCACAAAAAGTCTGTGTCACCCGTTGTTCAGGCAGCGGGGGAGCCTGTAAGTCCCGATCGGCTTCATCGATTTCATAGGGATTAGCCAACACCCGGCACAGACGTTGAAACGGCGCAAAATCGTGATCATCAAGCGCAGAGCTAATCGCTTCTTCGACACGATGGTTACGTGCTATAACGGCGGGATTAGCCAGACGCATCGACTCGAGCTCTACCGAGTTTACCGATTTTAGCGCGTGCCATTGCTGTAACCAGTCTTTAACTTTATTTAAATCATCAAACATTTCCAGCAGCAGACTATCGGATTCTCCACATGCTACCTGTGTCAGCTGATCGAAGAAAACAGTAAAGTCGAGACTGCTGTCCGACATGAGCGTTAGAGAATGGTTAACAAAGTCGGCATTAGCCCTGGTTAAACCAAACTTTCGTTGCATTCCGCTTTGAAAGGCCTGTTGAAATAGGCTGCCAAAACTATTGAGCCGCTCTTCCGCCAGACTAACTGCTTTTTCGGGGTCCGGATGTAACAGTGGCAGCAGGGTTTCGGCAAATCGAGCCAGGTTCCAGTGGCCGATAGTGGGTTGCTGATTCCAGGCATAGCGTCCGTTGTGGTCTATCGAGCTAAATACTTTGGCAGGATTAAATTCATCCATAAAGGCGCAGGGACCGAAATCGATAGTTTCACCGACTATCGACATATTATCGGTGTTCATCACGCCGTGAATAAATCCGACCAGCATCCATTGTGCGATTAAAGACGCCTGGCGCTCAGTCACCGCGCTGATCAAGGCGAGATACTGATCAGGCGAATCGGTCAGTTCCGGGAAGTACCGGGCGATAACGAAGTCTGCCAGAGCCTGTACGTCCTGCTGTTCGAGGTTTGCTGCCGCGTATTGAAAGCTACCAACTCGTAGATGACTCGACGCCGAGCGTAACAGAACCGCACCGGGGAAGGCCTGTTCGCGAAAAACGCGATCTCCAGTGGTAAACATCGCTATCGAACCAGTGGTAGCGATACCCAATCCGGCCATAGCTTCACTGACCAGATATTCTCTGATGACTGAGCCCAAGGTCGCGCGACCATCACCACCGCGTGAAAATTGAGTACGCCCGGAACCCTTTAGTTGCAGGTCTAATGATCTGCCATTCGGGGTGGTAATCTGTCCTAGCATATGTGCGCGCCCATCGCCCAGAGTTCCCGACCAATGCCCGAATTGATGACCGGAATAGGCCATAGCAATAGGTTCTACCGGATAATCGCCGGCATTCCCGGATAGCATATTGAGTCCGTCATTGCTGTGAAACCAGGTGGAATCAATGCCCATGGTTTGTAACAGCCGGTCATTGATAGCTAGCATTTCAGCGGCAGGCGATCTCGCGGGTTGTTGTTTCGCGAACATAGCCTCAGGAAGATCGAGATAATGTTGATGCAGAATCGGGTTTGCTGGTGAGGTCTCAGGCATAATTGTTCAATATGAGGTTAATAAGCCTGTATTCTACCTTCGTAACAGGTTAAATTTCACAGAACCCCAATGGGGAATTGGTCGATAGATTGGGTATAAACGTTAACTTAAAATGTCAAAGAAAATTCTAATAGTTGAGGACGATGTCGATATTGCCAGGCTGATACAGCTGCAATTAAGAGACATCGGTTACCAGAGCGATATTATCGACAATGGTGCCAAAGCGCTCGACCGGCTCAGCGAATCGCAGGATTACGATATGCTGATACTCGATATTATGTTGCCGGATTGCGACGGCCTGTCGATTTGCGAGCAGATCAGGAAAAGTGATCAGCAGACGCCGATATTGATGCTGACAGCACGTTCGAGCGAATACGATCGTGTGCTGGGCCTGGATACCGGCGCCGATGACTATCTCACTAAGCCGTTTAGCTTTATGGAGCTAAGTGCCCGGGTTAAAGCCCTGTTCCGGCGCAGCGGAGCCCATTCGGACAGCGCCGAAAAGCAGCCGCAGGAGATCAGGCTGGGTGAGCTTTTTATCGATCTTCGCGGTCATCGTGTCACGGTCTCCGGTAAACAGGTCGAACTCACCGCTCGCGAATTCGATTTACTCACTCATTTTGCCATGAACCCCGGTCAGGTATTTACTCGAACCCAGTTATTAAAAGATGTCTGGGGATATCACCATGATGGTTACGAGCATACCGTGAATACGCACATCAACCGGTTGCGAAACAAAATCGAGCGGCAAGCCGATAACCCGGATTATATTTTGACCGTCTGGGGTGTTGGCTATCAGCTCCAGGAGCCTTCCAGGCAGCACTAGCCAGATGAAAGTTTTCGATACTCTATATAGCAAACTGGCGGTTACCTTAATTGCTCTGTTGCTCATCGTCGGGATTTTTTATGCGCTGCTATCACAGTCGCTACTAAAACAAAGTTATCAGTCGAGCAACCAGCAGTTGAATCAAAACCTGGCAACCGACCTGGTTCGTGAAATGAAGTTAATCAAAGGCGAGCGAATCGATCAGGACTCGATGCGCGATGCTTTCCAGGTCATGATGCTGGTGAATCCCAGTATCGAAATATATTTTCTCGATGTCGATGGCCGGATACTGAGTTTTTCGGCGGATAAAAAGCTCATCAAACGACATAAGGTCGATCTCTATCCGGTACAACAGTTCCTACAGGGTAGTTCGCAATTTCCACTGCTGGGCGATGATCCTCGCAGTTTAACGAATCAAAAACCATTTTCGGTAGCGTCTTTGCCCGATGTTGCCAATCCGGAAGGTTATCTCTATGTCGTACTACAGGGATCGCAGTACGACCAGATTCAAACCCGGGAGCAATTCAGAGCGCTGGAAACACTCGGTTTAACAGCACTGGCCGGAAGCCTGGTAATCGGGCTGGTGATTGGGCTTTTATTATTTTATCGACTCACCCGGCGGATTCGCAGGCTTAACCAGTCGGTCGACCGGTTTCGAGGTGATGACCTGAGGTTGGCTGATAAAACGGTTGTAGGTGACGAAATCAGCCAGTTATCGCATAGCTTCGATGCCATGGCAAAACGCATTGATGAGCAAGTCAGTCAGTTACAGGTACAGGATAATTTACGCCGGGAAATGGTCGCCAATATCTCGCATGATTTACGTACGCCGTTGGCCGCGATTCATGGTTATATTGAACGCCTGAAAACCCGGTTTGATGAAATGTCGGCCGAGGAACGCAAAGAGTTTCTGGACATCTCTTTTCGCAATAGCGCGCGGCTCAATCATCTGATCGAAGCCCTGTTTGAACTTTCCAAACTGGAAGCGAGGGAGGCCGAACCGGTCATCGAGTCGTTTTCTATCTCCGAGCTGGTGCAGGATGTTATTCAGAAATTCCAACTTGAAGCGGCCAGCAGAAAGCTGAGCCTGGCTTACAGAGGCGAAGATCAATTGCCACTGGTAAGTGGTGATATTGCGATGATCGATCGTGCATTGAGTAATCTGATGGACAACGCAATTTCCTGTACCGATGCGGGTGGAACAGTTGAAATCATATTACAGCTTGAAGAAGACAGTATTCAGGTTCGGGTGAGAGATACCGGTAAGGGTATCGACCAGGAGCATCTGGCGACGCTATTTCAGCGTTTTTACCAGGCCGATAGTCGGCGTCGGAACAGCAGCCGACATGCGGGTCTGGGGCTCACCATTACGCACCGGATACTGGAACTGCATGGGCAGGAAATAGGTGTTACCAGTCAGGTAGGTGATGGAACGACATTTTTGTTTCGACTGCCGCTGGCAGCCGCTTAAACTTTGGTATAAAAACCTGGCTGATGAGACAGTCAAAAAAAAATAGCCTGCGAGCAGCAAGGAACTACATTCCCTGAATCAGCATTTGATCGGATAAAAGAATGTGACGGCATTGTTCTAGGGCCTGTTTCTCATTTCGACTATCCTCACCGGGAACATGGTGGAGTCAATCCATCGGGGCAATGAAGAGTTCGCTTCGATCTATTCGCCAATCTGAGACCAGCCTTTACACGCCCGAGTATTCGCAGTTTTAGCGATCATCGGTTTTATGGGTGCGAATATTTTTTATGATGTCCTGTTAGTTTCAGTTGCCAAAGAAAACGAATGGAACTGGGTGTCTGCCTCAGGTTTTTCGCTGGGCTATCATTTGTGAGCGTGGCCTCTTACTTACATTTGCCCTGACCAATATAGCCATGTAAGGTCCCACTGTATGCATGACCAGCAAAAACATCCCGAACAGCAAATCAAAAACCTTGCCGATCAGCCGTTACCCGACTATTCCCAATTGATGGAAACGGCACGAAGTACGGCCAGTGAGATCTCAATCGGGCAGTCGTTGTTCCTGAAAACTCATGGTTGCACCTCAGAGCTGGACTACAAACGCCAGTGCATGCGCGATGGCCGTATCATGTACCACGCACATATCGGTATGAACGATATGGACAGCACTGCCCGGGGGCTGCGGGAGCTCCATCGGCACCTTGATCAGCAGGGTTTCAGAATGGATCGAGCAGGTTTCGCACTGGATCGCCGTATGGGCTTGCCGAGTGACTTATGGGTGAGTACGGCTGCCGAGACAGGGCCGATGCTGGAAAATCAGCAGGACTGGTCTGCACTCGCGCAGTCGGCACCGATACAACCGCATCTGGGCGATTTTATGATTGGTCAACCAGCTTCTTTCAGCAATACAGTACAGGCACTACGCATCGGCTGCACCACGGTCGGAAACCTGTCGCAGTTTTTTACTTTTGAAGCTCCGGGCTGGGACGATCAGCTTGCCACCAGCGTGGAAACATTGAAGGCCATTACCTTATTGTCAGAGTTTCGTGAGCAGGGCACGATGCTGCATTCCTATCTTGAGGATGGCTACGGCGCTTTGTTTAAACAATGCGCAACGGTCGCCGCCTGGGCCATGCTGGAGTATTACATTGTCGAAGAACTACTCGGGGCAAAACTTTCGCATTGCATCGGTGGTTTAACCTCTGATCCGATTAAGCGAGCCGGCTGGGTACTGGCTTTGCAGAAAATCCATCGAGGAGACCAGGTGGGTTCGATGATTTATGGTGATACGATTTCTTTCGGCTCGGACTTCGATAAAAACCGTGCCGTGGTATCGGAATACCTGCTCTGGGATATCCTGATGCAGATGTATTCGCCGAGCGGCCATGCTGTATTGCCCCTACCGGTTACCGAGGCGATTCGAATTCCATCAGCGGAGGAAATAATCGAAGCCCAGTGTTTTGGTCGACAAATCGAACAATCGGCGAGACGTTTATATCCACATGTCAATTTTTCTGCCGCCGAAGCCTTCGCTGATCGAGTTTGTCGGGACGGTAAGGTAATTTTCGACAATGCGCTGTCGGGTCTGAAGCAATGCGGTGTCGATCTGTCTAATCCACTGCAGCTGCTTTATGTATTGAAGCGGATTGGCGCGCAAACCTTTGAGGGTTTGTTTGCTAAAAATACTCAGTCCTGCGACCCGACCGATATGTATTTGTTATCGCAGCAGGTAATCGATAATTACCGCCCCATGTTCGAGTCCAGCGAATTGATCGAAAAGGTGAAGGGTAAACGATTAATGCTGGCGTCGACCGACGTGCACGAACACGCTATCGGTGCGTTGGCGCAATTACTCAGTGAGGCAGGGGCTGAAGTGACTAATCTGGGGTCGGAGCAGTCGCCAGATCAGGTGGCTGAGTCTCTGTCCAGGCACCATTACGATGCGCTATTGTTGAGCACGCATAATGGTATGGCACTGGATTACGGTAAACAGCTCAGATTAATACTGGACAAAGAATCAATAGATCTGCCGGTGTTAATGGGAGGTGTGCTGAATCAGAAAGTTGAAAACGAGGCTTTACCGGTTGACGTGGTAGACGACTTAAAGCAGTTGGGGATTAACCCGGCAGTTGGCTTGCCCAACCTGAGCAAACTCCTGAGTTCTCAATAATCAGTCGGCTTGCCTGGTGGCCAGTGCTTTCGTCATTCGAGTTTTCAGCTGATTCAGTAATGCTTCATCGGTAATATTTTTCCCTTTGGGAGTTGTGAGATAAAAAATATCGTCAATGACTTCCCCGAGTGTCGAGATTTTGGCGTGGGTAATATTAATATCCAGTGTGGCAATGACGTTGGCGATGATCGAGAGTAAGCCCGGCCCGTCCATCGAACTTATTTCCATCACCGTACGGCTATTCAGGTAATCCTGTTCAAAGATGATTTCGGTCGGGCGGTTGAAGGCCTTGAGCTGGCGTGGTTGACGTTTATTGCTGGTACTTTTATAAATATCTCTCGATTGTAACGCGGTAATCAGTGAGGCTTCGATATGGCGTATTGTCGCCTTGTCGGTGACCGCTTTATTGTTCTGATCCTGAATAATAAAAGTATCCATGACCTTATTGTTTTGCGTGGTGAAAATCTCAGCGTTGAGAATGCTTAAGCCCAGTTCTCCTAATACGCCAGTCACCTGGGAAAAGACAAAGGGATGTTCATCGCAGTAAACAAAAACCTTAGTGGTACGGGTGATTTTGGCCTGACGAATATTGACCAGAATGTCAGAATCTGGATGACTCAGGATAGTTTTAATATGCCATTTAATTTCGAGTGGCAGGTGTCGCAGGAAGTAGTCACCAGGTAATTGATCGCATAGCCGGCTGATGGCTTCCAGTGGATAGGCCAGGTCTTGCATTTCCTCGAAAGCTGCGTCACGGTTTTCCTGAATAATTTCCTCGATATCAGGGGTGACATCGATTCCCCGGCGAAGCACCTGTTTGGTGGCGCCATAAAGCTGTTTGAGTAATGCGTCTTTCCAGTTATTCCAGAGTTTAGGGTTGGTGCTGCGAATGTCAGCTACCGTTAGCAGGTAAAGATAATTCAGCATCGTAACACTACCGACCTGGCGCGCGAAATCTCGTACCACGTCGGGATCACTGATGTCTTTGCGCTGAGCGATTACCGACATGAGCAAATGGTTGCGTACCAGCTGTGAGACGACGCGTGTATCCTTGCGGTTTAAATTATGTTGAAGACAAAATTGAGTCGCATCGTCAGCACCCAGTTCAGAGTGATCGCCATCGCGACCCTTGGCAATATCGTGAAATAAGGCGGCGAGGTAAAGCAGGCGAGGGTCTTCCAGTTCCCGATAAACTTCATTGCAGAAAGGGAACTCGTCTTTATGTATATCGAGCGCGAATCGACGAAGATTTCGAATCACGAAAATCGTGTGCTGGTCTACCGTATAAGCGTGAAAAAGATCGTATTGCATACGGCCGGTTATCTTTTCAAAAGCGGGGATATAGGCCGCGAGAAAGCCGTAAGAATTCATGCGTCGCATCTGGTGAGTCATACCACTTGGAGCGCTCATCAATTGCATAAAGAGATGGTTGACTTCCTCATTGCTGCGGAAATCATCATCCACAAGATAGAGGTGTTCGCGTACTAAACGTATGGTTGAAGCGGTGACACCATCACATTGATCGTGCGTGGAGATGAGTAAAAATAACTCCATGAGTGCCGAAGGCTGGCGTTTAAATACATCATCATCGCGTACTTTGAGATAGCGATTACGCAACATGAAACGCTCATTGATGATGGTGGTTTTTCTCTGCGCTCCGGTAATTAAAATTTCTTCTCTAAATATCTGTAACAGCATTTCATTCAGGCGCACCAGTTCCATGATGGTGCGATAATACTGTTGCATGAACTGTTCAATGGCGAGATTTTGTTTACCCGCCTCGAAACCAAACTCGGTCGCCAGTTGTTCCTGATAATCGAATAGCAGCCGGTCTTCGCGGCGTTTGGCAAGACGGTGCAGGGCGAAGCGAACCTTCCATAAATGCTTTTGCCCGGCCTGCAGAATCTGATATTCCTTTTCGGTGATAAATTCGTGATCAACCAGTTCGCGCAACGAACTCGCACCAAAATGGCGTTTCGCTACCCAGCCTATAATCTGGATATCGCGTAATCCGCCGGGGCCTTCCTTAATATTCGGCTCCAGATTATAAGCGGTATCGTTGTATCGTAGATAACGGTCATGTTGTTCCTGTAACTTGGCTTCAAAAAAATTACGCGCTGGCCACATTTTTTTTGGCGAAATAGCTTCCTGGAATTTCGCGTAAAGATCTTCGCTGCCGTGCAATAGGCGTGACTCGATCATGTTGGTAATCACCGTAACATCGGCTTTACCTTCGCGTATACAGTCCTTGATAGTACGCACACTGTGACCGACTTCGAGACCTATATCCCACAGAAAAGTCAGGAAAGATGATATTTGCTCTTCAAGTGCTTTGCCGGGCTTTTTCTCCAGTAGGAGCATTAAATCGATATCAGAGCCGGGTAGTAGCTCTTTGCGTCCGTAACCGCCGACTGCTAGCAGGCTGAATTCAGGTTTTTTCGAGGTAATGAATTGCGTCATGCAGGCGCATAAAACCTGATCAATTACTTCTGCTTTTTGTCGTACCAGTATATCGATTTCTACTCCCTGATCGAAATCGTCGAAAATTCGCTGGTTGGATTCTTTTAATCCCTCAAGAATTGGCGCGACCTGCATCCCCTGTGGTGATCTCGCCTGTTGGAGATACGGCTCAATTGTCTGATTGGTCATGCTTTATAAGCTGTCGTCCGGGTGTAATGTGAGGACTTCGAAGCCGTCGTCGGTAACCAGATTGGTATGCTCCCATTGCGCCGAAAGGCTGTGATCCTTGGTCACTACAGTCCATTCGTCGGGCAGTAACTTTACATTTCGGCGACCTAGATTAACCATTGGCTCGATAGTAAAGGTCATACCCGGTTCGAGCAGAAGGCCGGTATCAGGTTTGCCATAATGCAATACCTGGGGGTCTTCGTGGAAGACCTGGCCGATGCCGTGACCGCAGTACTCCCGGACAATGCTATAGTTGTTTTTCTCGGCATGAGTCTGGATAGCATGGCCGATATCTCCGAGTCGGATACCGGGTTTTATCATCTCGATGCCAATTTTCATGCACTCGTAAGCGACTCTGATCAACCGCTCACCCTGGATGGTCGGCTTACCTACTATAAACATGCGACTGGTATCACCGTGAAACCCGTCTTTTATGACAGTAATATCGATGTTAATAATATCGCCGCTTTTCAGCTTCTTCTCGGCCGGGATGCCATGACAGACAACATGATTGACCGAAGTGCAGATTGAACGTGGAAAGCCCCGGTAATTTAGCGGTGCGGGAATGGTATCCTGCTCGTTAACCATATAATCATGACAAATGTCATTCAACCGTTGAGTGGTAATCCCCGGTTCTACGTGCGGCGCTATCATTTTCAATACATCAGCAGCGAGACGGCCCGCGACACGCATTTTTTCAATATCCTGTGGAGATTTTATCGATACACCCATATTTTTAGTCGGTTTTGTTGTTGTAAAAGGGGGATTATGGTATAAAGCGCGCGCCTTCGGCAACTACGAAGGCAAAAATCATTCACACATATCAAAACGTGACTATGGGTGCCTGTATTTTACCAGAGTACAGGTCGTAATCACCGGATATGTGGAAGCTTAACCCTGGATAGTTTCAACTGTTAAAAACTATCCATTACTGACATCTGGAGATAACTTATGTCTAACGTCACCATGCGTGAAATGTTGGAAGCGGGCGTGCATTTCGGCCACCAAACCCGTTTCTGGAATCCTAAAATGGCGCCATTCATCTTTGGCGAGCGCAACAAAATCCATATTATAAACCTTGAGCAAACCATGCCAATGTGCAAGGACGCGATTAATTACCTCGGTAAAGTCGCTTCCAGGAAAGGTAAAATTCTGTTCGTAGGTACAAAACGTGCTGCCAGCAATGCGGTCGCCGAAGAGGCTCGACGTTGTGGCATGCCATTCGTTAACCACCGCTGGTTAGGTGGCATGTTGACTAACTTCCGTACTGTCCGCGCATCGATCAAGAGACTGAAAGAACTCGAAGATATGGCACAGGGCAATAGCTACGAAAAAATTAGCAAGAAAGAAATTCTGCAACTGTCTCGTGAGCAGGAAAAGCTGGAAAAAACTCTAGGCGGTATCAAGGACATGGGTGGTTTACCCGACGTACTTTTCGTGATTGATGTCGGTTACGAAAACATTGCTGTTCTGGAAGCCCGCAAGCTCGGTATCCCAGTAGTCGGTGTGGTTGACACCAATAACTCACCCGACAATATCGATTATATTATTCCGGGCAACGATGATTCGATGCGAGCGATCAAGCTATATACGAAAATCGTCGCTGATGAAATCATTGTGGGTAAGGAAAGTATTGCTGGCCCTGTTGATAGCGATGCCGAACTGATCGAGGTCGATAACGCAGAGGCCGCAGCGCCTAAGACTTCAGTGAAAGTTTCTGCGAAAAAATCAACAGCATCAGCAACTACCGAAGTTGAACCCGAAGTAGCAGCAGAACCCGAAGTAGCAGCAGAGCCGGAAAAGGCAGCAGTGAAGAAGGCGGCTACCAAGAAGGCAGCGACTAAAAAGGCAGCGACTAAAAAGGCTACTGCGAAAAAATCAGACGCTGAAGAGTAAGATATCAACAAATCACGGCCTGTTTCGATTGTTGGACAGGTCCTATTTAATTTTTGAGGTAAACAAGTGGCAATTACAGCATCTTTAGTCAAGGAACTGCGCGAAAGAACCGGTTCAGGCATGATGGAATGCAAGAAAGCGTTA
>Ga0224506_10002524_pt1 | contig 12415 bp, 9 predicted proteins | sample SF_Jan12_sed_USG_2_FD_169108 | JGI IMG/M metagenome (GOLD analysis project Ga0224506, IMG submission 169108) | Sediment microbial communities from San Francisco Bay, California, United States - SF_Jan12_sed_USGS_8_1 | ecosystem: Environmental > Aquatic > Marine > Sediment | place: USA...
GGGATATGGTTTGTAAAACTCGACACGATGTATTACACCGTATGGCGTTAGTTCCAAGAGTAATGGAGGCGCGTGGACTGGATGTGACACCTGCGATGATTAATCGCTTTAATCAGGTTGCAGACACCGAAGCTGTTGATATCCTAAAGGTCATTTATGCTGACGAAGTCGGTCATGTGCGTATTGGTAATCACTGGTATCGACAGCTCTGCGAACAAAGGCAATTTGAACCTGCGTCGACATTTCAGATGCTAATCAATGAATACCTGGGAGGGAAGTTACGCGGCCCGTTCAACTGGGAAGCGCGGCTGGAGGCCGGATTTGAAGCTGGCGAGCTAGAGGCGCTCGAATTGAGTCAGGATTAAATTCTGGGGTCAGTAAGGACGAAGCCGGTGTCAGTCGTCCAACTCAGATAGCTGGGCTTAGGGTTCCAGTCGCCCAGCACGTAACGTATTCGACCTCCGGGGTAGTGATGCACCGCTGGGCGGTGGGTATGCCCATGAATAATTGCGGTTACCTCAAGTTCCTCGAAACAATCCAAAACCGCACCTTGATTAACGTCCATAATGTCAGTGGTTTTCTGTTGCATAGCATGTTTGCTTTTTTCACGTAATCCGGCGACGATCTGCTTCCTGTCAGCCAGCGACTTGCCGAGAAAATCTTTCTGCCACTGGTCACTTCTGACTAGGTTTCTAAATTGCTGGTAGTCGCCATCGTCAGTACATAATGTATCACCGTGTAGTAGGCCGATATTTTGTTGACCGGGAGCGATGAGGCTGGGTTCGTTAATGATCGTGGCATGCAGCCGAGCAGCGCCCTGGTCGCCAAGCAGAAAATCTCGGTTGCCCGCCAGGAAGTATATCTCGGTCTGCTGCGACAGGCGCGCGAAGCAGTCGAATACGACCTGTAGTTCGTCAGCTTCGTCGTCGTCACCAATCCAGGTTTCAAACAAATCGCCGAGCACATATAAAAACCGGGCCTGAGGGGCCCGGTTAGTCAGAAAGTTAACGAAGCTATCGATAACATCCTGGCGGTTTATATCGAGATGACAGTCGGAAATAAACAGATACTCGTCTGTCATTTCGATTGGTCTTTACCTAAAGGCGAGAAACAGCGGTAATAGTAATTGTTTCCAGCGGTACGTTTTGGTGGCCACCCTTATCACCGGTTTGGACCTGTGCAATGGCATCGACGACATCCATACCTTCGGTTACCTTACCAAATACCGCATAACCCCAACCCTGCATCGATTCGCTGGTGAAGTCGAGAAAGGCGTTGTCGGCGTGGTTGATGAAAAACTGTGAGGTCGCCGAATGCGGGTCGCCGGTGCGAGCCATGGCTAGTGTACCGCGGTCATTCTTCAGGCCGTTTTTGGCTTCGTTTTCGATCGGCGCACGGCTGCTTGGCTTGTCACGCATATCTGCTGTGATACCGCCGCCCTGAATCATAAAATTCGGGATAACGCGATGAAAAGTGGTATCGACAAAATAACCGTCATCGACATAGGCGAGGAAATTGGCACCCGTGTTTGGGGCATTTTGCATATCGAGTTCTATGGTGATATTTCCCATAGTGGTCTCAAATAATACTTTAGTATTTTCAGTTGCTGTTTCGTTCATTGGTTTGTCACCTTTAAAAGTAGGAAAGAAAACCAGAGACAAAATCGCAGCCAGTATAACCGCGAGCGGTAAAAGCGTTTTGTTCATCGGCAATCCGGTGGTTAAAAGATAGGCAGATTCTACTGATTTGTTAGGAACTATGGAAGGCAGGATATAAGGAATAAAAAGATGTTGATCAAAGAGATTAGGAGTTTCACTTGTCAGGTCTATATCTTACACTTTACATCCTTTATTTTTTGACTCTAAATCGACCATTAATTCTCTATATGCTAACTATTTATAACAGCCTGACCAACCAGAAAGAGGTCTTTAAACCCATCGTCCCGGGACAGGTACGCATGTATGTCTGCGGCATGACGGTTTATGACTATTGCCATGTAGGTCATGCCCGGGTGTTGGTCGTTTTCGATGTGGTGTATCGTTATCTGTGCCATCTTGGTTACGACGTGACCTATGTGCGCAATATCACCGATATCGACGACAAAATTATTGATCGTGCGAACGAAAATAAGGAAGATTTCCTGGAGCTGACACAGCGATTTATTGATGCCATGCATGAAGATACCGATCCTCTTGGTATCCTGCGGCCTGATTACGAACCGCGTGCAACCGATCATATCGACGCCATATTAGAGATGGTCCAGGGGCTGATCGAAAAAGAATTTGCTTATCAGGCGGCCAATGGTGATGTTTATTTCGAAGTGGCAAAGTTCGATAAATATGGTGAGTTGTCAGGTAAGAAGCTGGAAGATTTACGCTCGGGAGAACGGGTCGAAATTGATACTAATAAGCACGATCCAGCCGATTTTGTGCTGTGGAAGTCCGCCAAACCTGGTGAGCCATTCTGGCCTTCCGTCTATGGCGATGGTCGCCCGGGCTGGCATATTGAATGCTCGGCGATGTCGACGCAAATGCTGGGAAATCATTTCGATATCCACGGCGGCGGCCATGATCTACAGTTTCCTCATCACGAAAATGAGCTCGCACAAAGCGAGTGCTGCACTGGTGAAACCTTCGTGAACTACTGGATGCACAATGGTTTTGTCCAGGTCAACTCCGAGAAAATGTCAAAATCGTTGGGTAATTTTTTCACTTTGCGTGACGTGATGAAGGAGTATAAAGCCGAGGAAATTAGATATTTTATGCTCAGCAGTCATTACCGTAGCCAGCTCAATTACGCAGAAGACCAACTTAATAATGCCCGCAGCGCGCTGCAGCGGCTTTATGGCGCCTTGCTCGATACGAAGGAGGTCGAGACGCCGCAAAATAGCGACTACCAGCAACGTTTCGAGCAGGCACTGGACGATGATTTTAATACGGCGAATGCTATCGCTGTTTTGTTTGATCTGGCTAGAGAGATTAATCGAGCTAAAAGTGAAACGCCCGATAAGGTCGATTCGCTGGCTAGTCTGTTGAGGTTTCTGGCTAAAATTATTGGATTACTCGAGGACGATCCAGAAACCTTCCTAAGATCTCAGGCAGGATCGACAGATGGCTTGAGTGACGATGCGATTGAGACTCTGATACAACAACGCCTAGATGCCCGGAGCAAAAAGAACTGGTCAGAAGCAGACCGCATCAGAGACGAACTGGTCGAAGCAGGAATCGCCATTGAAGATGGCGCAGGTGGTACACGTTGGCGCCGTACTTAGCTATATCGAGCTGGACATGAAACTATTTGGAAAAATAGTCAATGTTCAATTGACGATTATTTTTGATAAGCGTATTATTCCGCGCCTTGTTGATTTGCAGAATTTCGGGGTGTAGCGCAGCCTGGTAGCGCAACTGCTTTGGGAGCAGTGGGTCGGGAGTTCGAATCTCTCCACCCCGACCAATTTTGTAAGTATGGTAAATTGGCGCAAATCAATGGAAAGCACGGAACAGGGTTTCTGCGCCCGTAGCTCATTTGGATAGAGCATCGGCCTTCTAAGCCGAGGGTAGCAGGTTCGAATCCTGCCGGGCGTGCCAAATTTATGGTGGGCGTAGCTCAGTTGGTAGAGTGCAAGATTGTGATTCTTGTTGTCGTGGGTTCGATCCCCATCGTCCACCCCATTTTTTAAGTGCCCGGAAGCCGGGCATAGTACCAGCGTCCGCTGTTAGATGGGGTGCTGTTAGATCGGGCGGAATCTAAAAGACCAGTAAATATCACTGGTTAATCCGTTGCCAGCTAATATAATTAGCGTTTAATAAATCGAACACTGTGCGAAAGTGGCGGAATTGGTAGACGCGCCAGATTTAGGTTCTGGTATCTTTGATGTGAGAGTTCGAGTCTCTCCTTTCGCACCATTTTTTCAGGAAGCTGAAGTTTGCAAGCCCGGCTAGCCACCCGGCGAAAACCCCCAATTATCGAATATCAAGAGATATCATCATGCAAGTATCTATAGAAACTCTGGAAGGCCTTGAGCGCAAAATGACAGTGCAGATTCCCTCTGACACGGTGACGCAGGCAGTCGAGAAAAAACTGAAGGATTTGATTAAGACCGTGCGCATAGACGGCTTCCGTCCTGGCAAGGTACCACTGAAGGTGGTTCAGCAGAAATTCGGTGGTGCTGTCCGACAGGAAGTCATCGGAGATGTCATAGAGTCTTCGTACCGTGAAGCCATCACGCAGGAGAATATTCATCCAGCGGGTATGCCGAGCATCGAGTCGGTGAAAGCAGAAGAGAAGGAAGAGGTTTCTTATACTGCTGTTTTCGAAGTCTTCCCCGAAGTGGAAAACCTGAATCTGGAGTCTGTTAAGGTAGAAAAGCTCGAAGCCGAAGTGAAAGATGAAGATCTCGAAACAATGATTGAAAAGCTTCGCGAACAGCGTAAGGAGTGGGCCGAAGTAGAGCGTGCTGCCGCTAAAGGTGATCAGGTAATGGTCGATTTCGAAGGTAGGATTGATGACGTGCTTTTCGAGGGTGGTGCTGGTAAGGATATGGCCGTCGAAATCGGTGCCGGGCAAATGCTGCCTGAATTCGAAGCTGGTCTTGATGGGCTTTCTGTCGGTGAAGAGAAAACTGTCGAAGTTAACTTCCCGGAAGATTATCACGGTAAAGACGTTGCCGGTAAGACGGCGCAATTCACGCTTAAGGTGACTAAAGTGTCGGAGCCAAAATTACCTGAAATCGATGCGGAATTTATTAAGGCCTTTGGTGTGGAAGACGGTGACCTGGATAAGTTTCGAAGCGATGTGCGCGGCAACATGGAAAAGGAGCTGGAACAGCGAGTAAAGCAGAGTGTTAAAAACGCTACGCTTGATGCCCTGCTAGCGGTAAATGATATTATTGCGCCTTCTGCAATGGTTGAGGAAGAAACGAAGAATCAAAAAATTCAGGCTGTACAGCGTATGGGACAGGATCCTTCCAATTTCGATATATCCAATCTGCCCGATGAAATGTTCCGGGACGAAGCCAGGAAACGCGTTCAAATCGGTTTGCTGGTTGGTGAGTTAATCAAGAATGAAAAAATCGAGCTTGATAATGCCAGAGTCGAAACCACATTAAAGGACATGGCTGCCTCGTACGAAGATCCAACACAGGTTACGGATTATTATCGACAGAATAAGGAAGCACGTGCATCGCTGGAAAACATGGTGCTAGAAGAGCAGGTAGTTGAGTATATTCTAAGTAAGGCTAAAATAACTAATAAGCAATCTTCTTTCGAAGAACTAATGAACGGTGCGGCCCAATAAGCGGAAATTACAATGAACGAAGACAGGATTATTAGTGGTATTACCTCGATGCGGTCAAGCGTCGATGAGGTTCGGGCAAACCTGGTGCCGATGGTTGTCGAACAGTCAGCGCGTGGCGAACGAGCTTACGATATTTACTCGAGACTACTGAAAGAACGAGTAATCTTCGTGGTCGGGCCTATCGAAGACCATATGGCCAATTTGATTGTGGCACAATTGCTTTTCCTCGAATCAGAGAATCCCGATAAAGATATCTCATTGTATATTAATAGCCCGGGGGGGTCAGTTACAGCCGGCCTCGCTATTTACGACACAATGCAATTTATTAAACCCGATGTTAGCACCTTGTGTACCGGGCAGGCTGCCAGTATGGGCGCCATATTGCTGGCGGGTGGTAGCTCGGGAAAACGCTTCGGTTTGCCTCATTCACGCGTGATGATCCATCAGCCACTGGGTGGATTTCAGGGTCAGGCCAGCGATTTTGAAATCCATGCCAGAGAAATTCTGACTGTTCGTACTCGCCTCAACCGTCTGCTGGCAAAGCATACAGGTAAGAAGGAAACTCAGATCGATAAGGATACCGAGCGGGATAATTTCATGAGTGCAGAAGAATCCGTCGAATACGGATTAATTGATCAAGTTTTAACTTCACGTGCCGATTCTGGTGAATAAGTAGTCGATTTAAATCGTAGAGTTTGAAAAAACGATTATTTTCAGTTGTACTTGCGGGTTTGGTCTAATATTATCAAATCTGCATCCAGTTAGAGTAACAAGTACCGGCAGCAATTATGAGTGACGACAGAAGTAAAAATAAGGACGAGAAGCTATTATATTGCTCTTTTTGCGGCAAGAGTCAGCACGAAGTCAAGAAACTGATTGCCGGACCCTCGGTTTTTATTTGCGACGAGTGCGTCGACCTTTGTAACGATATTATCCGTGAAGAAATTCACGAAAATAATGAAGATACAGACAATAAGTTACCGATTCCCCACGAAATATTTAATGTTCTAGACGAATATGTTATCGGTCAGAGCCGAGCCAAGAGAGTCCTGTCTGTTGCCGTCTATAACCATTACAAACGCCTTGAAGTAGGGCATATAAAAGACGATATTGAGCTCTCCAAGAGTAATATCCTGTTAATCGGTCCGACCGGTTCGGGTAAAACTCTACTAGCCGAAACTCTGGCTCGTCTGCTCAACGTGCCTTTCGCTATCGCCGATGCTACTACGCTGACCGAAGCAGGTTATGTGGGAGAAGATGTCGAAAATATCATTCAGAAGCTACTGCAAAAATGCGATTACGATGTCGAAAAGGCGCAAACCGGAATCGTGTATATCGATGAAATCGATAAGATATCGAGAAAATCAGATAATCCTTCGATTACCCGCGATGTTTCAGGCGAGGGCGTGCAGCAGGCTTTATTAAAGCTTATCGAAGGTACCATTGCTTCCGTACCGCCTCAGGGTGGAAGAAAACACCCGCAGCAGGAATTTCTGCAGGTAGATACCGGTAAGATCCTGTTTATCTGTGGTGGCGCCTTCGCTGGTCTCGATAAGGTAATTCTTAATCGCTCCGAAAAGGGCGGTATCGGTTTTGGTGCAGACCTGAAGAGCAAGGATCGTGAGAGCCAGTTTGGTGAAGTCATTACCAAAGTCGAGCCGGAGGATTTGATCAAATATGGGTTGATCCCGGAATTTGTTGGGCGACTGCCAGTTATAGCAACCCTCGAGGAACTGGATGAGGAAGCCCTGGTCGAAATCCTGACCGAGCCCAAGAACGCTATCACCAAGCAATACCAGAAGATGTTCGAAATCGAAGGGTGCGAGATCGAATTCCGTCCTGATTCCCTCAATGCTGTTGCGAAGAAGGCAATGGAGCGAAAAACCGGTGCGCGGGGCCTGCGTACCATATTGGAGAATACCTTGCTCGATATTATGTACGATCTGCCCGCAATGGAAGGCGTGAGCAAAGTCGTCGTCGATGCAGCCGTAATCGAAGGGAATGCTCAGCCCTATGTCATTTATGAAGGCGGCGAAATGCAGCGAGCGGCTTCTGACGAGTAAATCAATCTGATATTTGTAACCAGGTGCCTATAATCAGGGTTGAAAAGGCTATATTTACATCCATATACGTCTATATAAACCCGACACTCTTTATTCGAGGCTTTTATGTCAGATACACAGGATATGCCGCTCGCAGAGGAACAGGACCGACAGTTAATCCCGGTTCTCCCGTTGCGAGATGTTGTTGTTTACCCTCATATGGTAATCCCTCTATTCGTAGGGCGAGATAAATCCACCCGAGCCCTTGAAGCTGCTATGGCCGACAATAAAAAGATATTGTTACTGGCGCAGCGCAATGCTGAGGTTGATGACCCGGAACAAAAAGACCTCTATAAGATCGGTACTCTGTCGACTATTTTGCAGATGCTTAAGCTACCCGATGATACGATTAAAGTATTGGTTGAAGGTGGAGATCGCGTCATTGTCGATACCATACTGGAAACCAACGAATATTACTCTGCTTCGACTCAGGTTCTCGAAAAAACTGTTCTGGTCGATGATCGCGAAGCTGAAGTATTATTACGTTCGGTACTTAACCTGTTTGACCAATACGTCAAACTCAACAAAAAGGTGCCACCAGAAATTCTGACTTCGTTATCGGGAATTGATGATCCTAGTCGCCTGGCCGATACGATTGCTGCTCACATGTCGTTAAAACTAGATGAAAAGCAGGAGATCCTGGAAATCCTCGATCCGCGCGCTCGAATTGAACATATCATGAGCAAAATCGAAGGCGAAATCGATCTCATGCAGATCGAAAAACGTATTCGTGGTCGCGTAAAGCAACAGATGGAGAAGAGTCAACGCGAGTATTATCTGAATGAGCAAATGAAAGCGATTCAGAAAGAACTGGGTGATATGGACGATGCTCCGAATGAAGTCGAAGATCTGCAAAATAAGATAGAGCAGTCTGGTATGTCGAAGGACGCCAGGGAAAAAGCCGATTCCGAACTCAATAAGCTGAAAATGATGTCACCGATGTCGGCCGAAGCAACGGTTGTACGTAACTATATCGACTGGCTGGTAAGTGTTCCCTGGAAGAAAAAATCAAAGATACGAAAAGATCTATCTCAGGCTGAAAAAGTCCTCGAAGAAGATCATTATGGTTTAGAGAAGGTCAAGGAGCGAATCCTGGAGTATCTCGCGGTACAGCAGCGTGTACGAAAATTAAAAGGCCCGATTTTATGTCTGGTTGGACCTCCAGGCGTCGGTAAGACCTCCATTGGTCGATCTATTGCTCGAGCCACTAATCGAAAATTCTCTCGTATGTCACTTGGCGGTGTCCGCGATGAGTCGGAAATTCGTGGTCATCGGCGTACCTATATAGGGTCAATGCCTGGAAAGATTATTCAGAACCTTTCTCGGGTAAAGGTACGCAATCCGTTATTTTTATTAGATGAAATAGACAAAATGGCAATGGATTTTCGCGGTGACCCGGCTTCGGCGTTACTAGAAGTTCTTGATCCCGAGCAAAACCACACGTTCGCCGATCATTATATGGAGGTCGATTTCGATCTTTCCGATGTCATGTTTGTTGCCACTTCTAACAGTATGAATATCCCTGGCCCCTTACTAGATCGCATGGAAGTTATCCGAATTCCCGGTTACACCGAGGATGAAAAACTTAACATCGCGCTAAAATATCTGGTACCAAAGCAAATCCGAGAGAACGGTTTGAAAGAAAAGGAGATCGATTTTCAGGAAAGTGCCGTACGTGAAATCATTCAACGTTACACCAGAGAAGCTGGTGTTCGAAGCCTCGAACGCGAGATTTCAAAAGTGTGTCGAAAGGCTGTGAAGAGTATGCTGCTTGAGCCAACTTCGGAATCCATCATAGTGGATGACAAAAATATTGATAAGTACCTCGGAGTTAAGCGGTTTAGATTCGGATCGGCGGAAGAGAACGATCAGGTGGGGCAGGTTACCGGTCTCGCCTGGACCGAGGTGGGTGGTGAGCTGCTAACTATCGAATCTGCCGTAGTAGATGGTAAAGGCAAATTTGTTCAAACCGGACAGCTTGGAGATGTGATGAAGGAATCCATTCAGGCCGCATTGACTGTTGTCCGTAGTCGTGCACGAGTTCTCGGCGTTAACCCGGAATTCAATGAGCAGAAAGATATCCATATACACGTGCCTGAAGGTGCGACACCGAAGGATGGTCCTAGTGCGGGCGTTGGTATGTGTACAGCGCTGGTTTCTGCTCTTACGGATATACCCGTCAAAGCTGAAGTAGCGATGACCGGTGAGATAACCCTCAGAGGCGAGGTGTTACCGATAGGGGGATTGAAAGAAAAGCTACTAGCCGCACATCGAGGAGGTATTACTACGGTGTTAATTCCTTCTGAAAATGAAAAAGACTTGAGTGAAATACCGGAAAATATTAAATCCCGGCTCAAAATTATTCCAGTCAGGTGGATAGATCAGGTTTTTGAGGTGGCTTTGGCTCATCAGCCGACGCCTCTACCGGCAGAAACAGAGGAGGCTCCCGAGTCAGGGAAGGCGAAACCAAAGGGAAAAAAGTCGCCGGAAGTGGTCGCTCATTAAGTATTTAAAAATTTATGAGTGATTTCACACATTTTTGCCTGATTTAGGTTGACCCATAAGCCCGCTGTTGGTTTAATTCCCAGCTCTGGGAGGGGGTGTATCCTGATAGTCATTTAAGACCGTCTGCGGCAAAAATAAATGAGAAAATAATTGACATTGCGCCGCGTTCCGAATATCGGAAAACTATAAATTAACTTAAACCAATGGAAACAATCAAATGAATAAATCTGAACTTATTGATGCAGTAGCAAGCGCCACCGATTTAAGCAAATCCGACTCTGCAAAAGCAGTTGATGGTGTCATCGCAGCCGTAACGCAGGCACTGAAATCGGGCGATCAGGTTACTGTTGTTGGATTCGGAACCTTCCTTGTTCGTCAACGTGAAGCACGCTCTGGGCGTAATCCAAGGACTGGTGAAACCATCCAGATTAAGGCATCAAAAGTTCCTGCATTTAAAGCTGGTAAAGCCCTGAAAGACTCTGTAAACTAGCGCGCCTTCAGCTACACTGGGTGCTTAGCTCAGCTGGGAGAGCATCGCCCTTACAAGGCGAGGGTCGGGGGTTCGATCCCCTCAGCACCCACCAAATACTAATCAGGAGTGGTAGTTCAGTTGGTTAGAATACCGGCCTGTCACGCCGGGGGTCGCGGGTTCGAGTCCCGTCCACTCCGCCATCATTGATAGCGCTCGTTTCGGGCGCTTCAACCCCAAAACTCTGATATCATTTTTATAAATTGAGCCTGGTGCAGATTAATCATGTTGCAAGCAATTAGAGACAAAACCAGTGGCTGGATAGCTTACCTCATTGTTTTTCTCATTAGTATTCCATTTGCCCTATGGGGCGTTAATTCCTACCTGGGCGGGGGTGAAGCAACGCCTGCCGCAATAGTAAATGGCGAGGAAATAAGTGCTCAAAATCTTGATACTGCTTACTCTAACTATCGCCGACGTTTGGCCGAAGTTTTCGGTGGGACGATCCCTGCCGGACTCGGTGATGAAACAATCATGAAAGACCAGGTATTGAGCCAGTTAATTGAAGAATACGCGCTTCGCTCTCATTCCGATCAGAAACGTTACCGGATTGGTAATCAGCAACTTAATGAAATTATTCGTTCGATGGAAGTTTTCCAGGTAGACGGAAAATTTGACCCCCACACTTATCAGTCACAGGTTCGCTCGCTGGGCTATTCGACAGCTGGGTTTGAGCAGGAGTTACGTCAGAGTCAGGCGATGCAGCAATTGCAATCTGGCATTGTAGCCACTGCATTTACGCCCCCTTACAGTGGTAGAAAACTGGCTAGTTTGACGAATCAAAAAAGACACATTCGTGTCATTACCCGGAAAATTGAAACTGAAAATCTAGCGATTGACGAATCTGAAATAGTTGATCACTTTGAGTCAAATTCTGTGAGTTATATGACTGATGAACAGGTTAAAATTGACTATATTGAAATCAGTCTCGAAGCTTTGAAGTCCTCGATTGAAGTGGGCGAAGAGCAACTACGCTCTAGATACGAGCAGACTAAAGAGGCTTACTCCAGCGCAGAGAAGCGCACTGCCGGTCACATTTTGTTGACGGTCCCCGGCGATGCTACTCAGGGCCAGAGTGACGAGGTTAAAAACAAGCTGTTAGAGATTAAGTCACAGATTGATTCAGGTGCGGATTTTGCTGATTTGGCGAGACAGAATTCTGAAGATACAATGTCAGGCAGCGAAGGTGGTGACCTGGGTCAAATCGAACGGGGCATGATGGTACAGCCATTCGAAACTGTTTTGTTTGGAATGGTAGTCGGTGAGGTAAGTGATCCCGTAAAAACCTCTTTTGGCTGGCATTTGATCAAATTGCACGAGGTTAGCGGAGCTGGAATTAAGACTTTTGAAGAGGTCCGGGACGAACTGGCGGATGAACTCAAAACCGAGTTGGCTGAGGGCCAGATTTACGATCTGACTGAAAACCTGGCTAATATAGCATATGAACAACCTGATTCACTGGAGCCCGCTGCGGAGCAACTCGATTTAGAGCTTCAGACATCCGGCTGGTTTAGTCGACATAGCGGTGAGGGCATTGCGGCTGAAGCCCTTATTCGATCTTCTGCTTACTCAAATGAGGTGCTCACACAGGGAATTAATAGCGAAGCAGTCGAATTAGGCGATAGTCGAATTGTTTTTATACACTTGAGTGAACACAAGCCGGCTGCAGCCAGACCGTTGGAAGAGGTCAGGGATGAAATTGTTGTAACATTAAAAAAACGTAAGGCACGCGAAGAAACTCTTGAGCAGGGCAAGCAGGCTCTGGAAAGCATAACCGCTGGAAAGTCTCTGGACGATATGGCTGCTCAATGGCAGGTTGATATTCTCGACCCGGGTCTAATTGGTCGGGACAGTGATCAAATCGCTGGCGATCTGGTGAAATTGGCATTTACTATGAAAAAGCCACAGGGTAGTCCGGTTTATGAGGGCTTTTCTCATGCCAATGGTAATTATTCTCTTATTGAACTGATTGCGGTTGAATCAG
>Ga0224506_10002525_pt1 | contig 12413 bp, 9 predicted proteins | sample SF_Jan12_sed_USG_2_FD_169108 | JGI IMG/M metagenome (GOLD analysis project Ga0224506, IMG submission 169108) | Sediment microbial communities from San Francisco Bay, California, United States - SF_Jan12_sed_USGS_8_1 | ecosystem: Environmental > Aquatic > Marine > Sediment | place: USA...
GAGCACGTTGCGCTCTGCCCGCGAACCCGACAACGACTTCCAGCAGATTTCACTGTCCGGTAAGTACCGGATGAGTACGTGGGACACTGTCATCGCGTTCTCCGCAGCATCGGGACGCGGCGAACAGAACCAGGCGCTACTGCCGTATACGATTAATCCGAATATCCTGGCGCCGGCATTACCGCGATCCTCGGCGGACGCCGAAGTCGATACCGCAAATTACGCGTTCACACTGACCGCCCGGCCATTGCCGAAAGCCCGGATCAAGTTTGGCTATCGCTACGACGAGCGTGACAACACGACACCGATCGCCAGCTGGAACCGGGTGATTGTCGATATCTTCGATTCCGGCGAACTGGAGCAAAATGTTCCATACAGCTACGACCGTATGGCGATGACCGTAAGCGGGGAATACGCGATTCACAGGAAGCTGAAGATCGGCGCAGGGTACGAACGCAAAGAGATCAACCGTGACTTCCAGGAGGTCGCCGAACAGACGACTGACCTTGGCTGGGGACAGGTTCGCTGGCGGCCGACGGCATGGCTGGATATCCGTGCCAAAGGCGGTGCATCGCGACGCGGTAACGACCGCTATGACGATACGGTCGCCGTCAGCCTCGGGCAAAACCCGCTGCTGCGTAAATACAACCTGGCCTATCGCTATCGCGAGTTCGGTGAGGTCGTGGTCGCGGTCAGCCCGCTCGAACTGCCGATCTCCTTTGGCGTATCCGCCCTGTTTGCCGATGACGACTTCAAGGACTCGCTCGTGGGCTTGAACGGCGCCGAAGAATTCCGTGCGACTGCCGATATCAGCTGGGCCGTCTCCGAGAGCGCGTCTGTCTTCCTTGTCTACGGTCAGGACAAGATCGATGCACACCAGACCGGCGCCGAGCAATTCGGATTCTGGGACTGGAGCGCATTCCACGAAGATGACTTTGACCACCTGGGTGTCGGCGTGACCTGGCGCCCGAGTGACAGCAAGTTCGACTTCGCGCTCGACTACAACCGCGGCACCGGCGAATCGCAGATTGCACTCGATAGCCTGAGTGGCGGACCGAGCACGCTGCCGGCGCTCGAGTCCACACTTGACTCCGCCAGCGTCGAAGCCAGTTATGCGTTCTCCGATCGCTGGCACGGTACGTTCAACCTGCGGTATGAGCGTTTCGATCTGCAGGACTTTGCGCTGGTGTCACCGACAACATTGCCAACCGTACTGACGCTCGGCGCGCAGCCCTACGACTACGACGTTTACGCGATCGGTATCGGGGTTCGTTACCGGTTTGGTGACGGCGAAGTAACGCTGGCCGAATAACTCCCCCCTGATCGGCCGTTTCCAGGTGCCCGGTGTTCAACACCGGGCATTTTTTCAAGGAAGCGACGAAACGTTTCTTTTGCCGACGGATCGATGACGTTGATCGCGGGCAGTCCGGACAACTTGTAGACGAGTTCGACCGCTGCCGAGGTTTGCGCTGCCGGTCCCGTCACGAGGTCCGGCCGCAGCCCGAATGCCTGCTCCACACCGACCACGGCGTAGGGATCCGATGCGCACAGGATCGTGCAGACAATGTTGTCGCCGAGCTCGTCAATGAGTGCCGCGACGTTGTAAGGCTCGAGGGGCGATGCGCCCGCTTCGACAAGCAGCAGATCAGGCTGCAGATCGTCGATGAAATTCAACAATGGCCGGATCGCAGCCCGGTACTCGGCCTCCGGCACGATTGTCGACGGCAGGCCGACATCGACGAAGTCAAATATCTCTGTCGCCCCGGTCTTCTGGTAACTCAGGATGTCACGGTAACGACCAGCTCCGGTTAGCTTGGTGCCGATGACGAACTTGCCCGCCCGATCGAGCTCCTTGCAGACGCGCCGGCCGGTCGTCGTTTTGCCGGCAGACATCGAGGTCCCGACCAGCAGGACGGTCGGCACCTTAAAGTGATGTCGCGACGAGCCTGGCGCGAAGTGCCGCATGCACACCTTCTCGTTGTTGCGGCACAGGTGACCCCTGTATTTCAGGCGCAGCGGGTCCGGCAACAACATCGAGTAGGACGTGAAACTGCCGAACAGGCCGGCCCCGGTCAGCGCATGCAGTTCGCCGTTTGCGTCAACGTCACGCCAGCTGCCCACGCCTTCCAGGGTCGCTGCCCGCTCGCCCAGCGCGCCGACCACCCAGTCGCCGGGCTCGACCCGGACCATGTGCCCGCTCCGATCCTCAACGTGGTAGAACTCCGTCATTGCGCCGGTGACCTCTCCCTCGACGTAGTCACCCGTCGCCCAGTCGGAGCGTGGCATCGCCTGTACATCGAAGTTGCTGTTTCGAAAATCCGCGATTCGGGCCAGCGAGCCGTATATCCTGGTACTCATTCTAGTCCTCTTCCTGGTTATGGCCCTCCATAGCCGGTGCTGTCAGCAATAAGGTCAGCAAGGCTGCCCTCTCGAGTGTCTGGTCGATCAGGAGATGCTCATGAGCTGCGTGTGCCCCGTCGCCGACCGGGCCCAGTCCGTCGATCGTCGCGGTATACAAACTGGTCGTATTGCCGTCGGACCCGCCTCCGGCACGCACCTGGTGCAATTGGATACCCAGTTCGTCGGCGGCGTGTTTCGCATACTCCCACAGTCGCTGGTTGCGCGGAGTCGGCTCCATGGAGGGACGGCCGATACAACCCTCGATATGCAGGCGAACATCGGGTGTCGTTGGCTGCAGCGAATGAATGATGTATTCGATTTCGTTACCGGTCGCGACCGTCGGCACGCGCACGTCGACAACGGCCGTGCTGTGGGGCGCGACCACATTCGGTTGAATGCCACCGTCGATAGTGCCGACGTTGACCGTAATACCGCGCTCGACATCGTTGAGCGCGAACAGTCTCTGGATGACATGTGACAGCTCGAGAATGGCGCTCGCGCCGCTTTCCGGATCCAGTCCGGCGTGTGCTGCCCTGCCAAAGACCGTGATCGTGAAGCGGCCAATCCCCTTGCGGGCTGTCTTGATATCGCCGCGCTCCCCGAACGCCGGCTCGAGGACGAGCGCGCGATTCGCACGTTGCGCCAGCAGGCGTATGTAACGCGTTGAACTGCGACTGCCGATTTCCTCGTCGGCATTGACGAAGATCACGGGCAGAACCGGTGTCTCGAGCTGCAGGTCGCGGATCGCCATGAGCGCGAGTACCAGTTGTGCCAGGCCGCCCTTCATGTCGAATGAGCCAGGGCCGTGCACGATATTGCCGTCCATACGAAATGGCCGCTCTGCGAGTGTTCCGACCGGCCAGACGGTATCGAAATGGCCGAGGACGAGTTGCGAAGGCTGGCCACGCCGCCGTTCTGCGGGTCTTGCGAACACATGTCGCGGCCTGTTGGGTCCGCCTGTCTCGCGGGATTCATAGCCGGCGCTGGCGAGCGCAAGCCGCAAGATGCGCCTGACGCCGTCATGGGTTTCGGGGTACGCGGATGGCGATTCCGCTTCCACGAGGTTCCTGATCAGATTCGTCAGGACGTGCCGCTGATCGTTGACGTATTCAAGAACTCTTGCCGCTGTCGTGGCGCTCATGTCGGAGTTACTTTTTCATGCTCTCCGGGAACGGAAACGCATTCGAGTGGTCGATCGTCGCGAAGCGTCCCGGGGAGAGATACGCGAACAGGGGTGCAGCGTGTATCGTCTCCTGGTCGTCGGCCTCGGACGAACGAAGATAATCAATGTCTGCGTAGGCGGCGACGATCTCGCCCGTAATCAGGCAGTTTTCGCCGAAGCCGCTCACCGATTTGTGATGGCGGCACTCGAAATAGAGGTAGCCGTCCTTGATAAAGCGTCCGTCGACCAGCGTCGCCGGGAACGTCTGGAAAAAATCGACGACGGGCTTGGAACCCTCCACGCCCCTGGGCGAGGCGGCCAGGCTTGCAATCAACACCTCCGAGGGTTTGGGATAGCTGACGGTGAACTCGCCGTTGCGCTCAATGTTGCTGCAGGTCTTGTGCCGTGGCGTGCAGACAAAGCCGAAGTAGTTCTGCCAGCCCATCGGGGTAACCATGTGCTTGGGCGCCATGTCCAGCGATCCGTCCTCGTCTCGCGTGCCGATCAGCACTAGAGGTGCGACGGTAAAGAACTGCTCCCAGACCGGAACCGTCGTGTCGAGCTGGACCACATGACCGCTGCTTGAAGACTCGTTCATGGCATCACCCGCAACCAACAAATCCCCAGAATTACCGTAGACCCGCGGCACGGCGCTGCAAATAGGTAGTTGTCCTAGTCGGGACCTCGAAAAAAAAGCCGCAGCCTTGCTCAAGACTGCGGCGTTCTCGCTTAGCGCGGGTTGCTCAGAATCGGTAGCCGACCTCGGCGCCGTAGGTCAGCGGCGCACCGATCGACGTGAACGGCGTGCCAAACAGGATGGAGATATCACTGATCCCGCCGAGCAGCTTCTGGTCGAGCAGGTTCTTGCCCCACAACGCGGCAGTCCACTTGTCGTCCTCGCTGACCCAGCCAATCCGCACGTTCAATTCCTCGCGATCTTCGTAGAATCCGGGGAAGAGCGCCGGGTCAACCACGCTGCTGTCGTCGAGGTACGACGTGTTCTCGTTATAGATGTACTCAAGACGAACATCGAGATTGCCGGGACCGATCTCCGGCTGCCAACCCAGCCACAACGTGTAATCGAGGTCGGTGGCGTTGCTTGCTTGCGGCCCGCCGGCCGGGTCACCGTTGGCATCGAAGTACGGATCCCAGGTGGCCTGTGCGTCACGCCAGGTCGTCAGGAAGTTGAACTGGACGTTGTCCGTAATCAGCCAGTTGAGCGTGACCTCGATACCCTCGACCGACTGGTCACCCGAATTCACCGTCGGGATCGGGTTGTTCTGCCCTGGCGGGCGGCTGTCGACGGTCCGCTGGCGCCCGTCGATATCCATCGCGAACAAGCTCAGCTGCAGGCGCAGCCGATCGTCGGCAAAATCACCTTTTACGCCGAGTTCGATATTCTCGGATTCCTCCGGCCGGAGCGGATGGTCGGACGTCCAGACATCGAGCGAATCGTACCCGCCGGACTTGTAACCCGTTGAGTACGACAGGAATGCCTGTGCATTGTCCGCAAGCTGGTAACGCGCAACGGCGCGGCCCGTGAGCTTGTCCCAGTCGTCGGTCGCGGTCAGTGTGCCGTTGCGTGCGTCCGGGTAGAGCGGATCCGGCTGGAATATCAGGTCCGGTGTACCCGGTCGCATCGCGGTAAAGGTGTTTGGCGGATTGCGCCAGCTAAAGGTCTTCTCATCGTTGCTGTAGCGTAGACCGAACAGCAGGTTCCAGCGATCGTTCACCTGGAAATCGACATCACCGTAGATACCCCAGTTGGTGAAATCGCCGTTGTTGTAATAGATCTCGCTCCAGGGCTGGCCCGCGAAGCTGGGGCCGAAAAACGGGACCCCGGCGAGCAGCGGATCCGCTGCGAGAGCCTCATAAAAGAGGTCGCCCGTCGCCATGACATCCTGGGGAGTTACCGGAAACGGAAATAGCCCGAGGGAATTGAGATAGGTCAGCGCGCCGGCCATTTCGTCGGGATTCCATAAATGATCCAGCGGTACCCCGAACTCCTGCGCAAGCCCCGCTGTCACCGCGCGCATGACGGAATCGGTGTTCGAGTTGACCGGGATGACCTGGCTGGTGTCTTCCTTGCTCAGGTTGCCGCCGAAGACCAGGTTGATCCTCTCGTTGCTGAAATTGAATTGCAGCTCTGTGTACGCAATGTCCGAGTCTTCGATATTGTCCGTGTCGAGATAGCGATCGTATTCCGCCGTGCCGTCTTCGTCCTGCTTGTTCACGACATCGAATGTGCGAAATCCCGTCACGAACTTGGCAGACCAGTCGTCGTTGATCTCGTGAAAGAGCTTGAGGTTTGCGGCCCACATATCGCGCGTCTCTTCGCCGTCGATCACATCGTTCAGTACGACATCGCAGCGCGGATCGGTCGGGCATGCGCCCCACTGGCTGAGGCCGACGGCCCCGCGCGCGGAATTGTCCACCCTGTCGTAGTCATAGGAGAGCTGCAGGTCGGTAGCCTCCGAGATGCGCCACAATCCGGAGATTCGAGCCGCCAGGTTATCCTGCTCGCCCGGGTCTTTCTGGCCGGGCACGAGATTCGTGAGATAGCCATCGCGCTGATTGCTCAGCACGTTGGCACGCAGGAAGAAATTGTCGCTGACCGCGATATTCCCCATCACCTCTATTCTCGCCAGGCCGTAGTTACCGATGCGTAACTTGGTGAATGCTTCGTTATCGGCGCCCGGTCGATTCGGCACAATGCTCACAACGCCGGCTGCGGCATTGCGGCCGTAGAGCGTACCCTGCGGACCTTTCAATACCTCGACGCGGGCAACGTCGGTAAACGCAATGGTGGTCGCAGCACGCGGCACGTAGATGTCGTCGTAGAACGTTGCGACCGATGGATCGCCGCCACTCGAAATGCCAACGCTGGAAATCCCGCGGATCGAGATACTCGCCTGGGTCGGGTTGCTCCCCATTTCGAAGCCGGGAATAAAATCCTGCATCTCGGATATGTTCAGCGCGCCGGTCTTTTCCATATCGTCGGCGGAGAAGACGTCGACGGTCAGCGGGACGTCCAGCGTGCTTTGCTCGCGCTTCTGCGCCGTGACCGTGATTTCTTCAAGAACGACGTCCTGCGCCAGCGAAGCCGCCGGCAGAGCCGCTGCGACTGCAATGCACAAGGCTCTGAAACCTCCGCTGCTTTGCAGGACGCGGGCAAATTGATAGGCCATTACCGATACTCCCCCGTGTTTCTTCTTGGTCTTTTGCGTTTCCCCTAACCCCAATACTGCCCGGAACCGGCGGGAAATCGCAATATCCGCTTTCTGCTATAGTGCCGAATTCCCAAGAGGAGCCGCACCCATGACACCAGCCAGGTCGGGCGATACCGTCCGTATCCACTACACGGGCACACTGGACGACGGCACACAATTCGACAGTTCCGTCGGCCGCGATCCGCTCGAGTTCGCACTCGGCGGCGGACAGGTAATCCCCGGTTTCGACAGTGCTGTGGACGGCATGGCCGTTGGCGAAAGCAAGTCAGTGACAATCCCGCCCGAGCAGGCTTACGGCGAACGTAATGAGCAACTGGTACAACAGGTTCCCAAGAGCGCACTGCCCGAGGACATGGCGCCGCAGGTCGGCATGCAGTTACAGAGCCAGAGCCCCGATGGCCAGGTGATGAACCTCGTCGTCACACAGGTCGACGAGGCCTCGATCACGGTGGATGCCAACCACCCGCTTGCAGGCCAGGCCCTCACCTTCGCGATCGAGCTCGTCGAAATCGCCTGACGCCAGGGCCATGCACGAGCTCTCGGTATGCCTCTCCCTGCTGGAGCAGGTGCAGACGATCGCCGCCGAGCGCGGCGCATCCCGCGTGACGCGGATCGAACTCAAAGTCGGCCCGCTGTCCGGCGTGGAGTCCGGACTGCTGCGCAGCGCCTGGCCCATGGCCTCGGCCGGGACGATCGCGGCGGGCGCCGAGTTCGTCCTTGACGAGGCCGGGATCACGGTGCGGTGCGGCGCCTGCGAGGCCGAGACCCCGGCGCGAGCCAATCGCCTGGTCTGCGGCGCTTGCGGTGATTTCCACACGACCGTGGTCAGTGGCGACGAGATGATCCTGCAACGCGTGGAACTCGAAACCGGCTAGGCGCACGCTCAGCAAATGCGCGGCAACGGGTCGTCCTCGAGCTCTTCAAGAAAGCGTTCGCCGCCCAGCGGTGTTTCGAGGATGACCCGTTTTTCGGCGGCATTGATGCGGCCGATGCGAGCCGCCTCCTTGCCCTCCGGCAAACCGCGCCAGAGCGCGAGCGCCGCATCGGCCTGGTCGGGCGCCAGGATTGCGACGACGCGCCCCTCGCAGGCCAGGTAGTAAGGATCGTAGCCGAGCATGTCGCAGACCGATTGCACGGGCTCGCGAACAGGCACGGTCGCTGCGAAGCGCACGCCCAGACCGGTCGCTTTCAGAATTTCGTGACCGATCGACGCGATGCCGCCGCGGGTCGGATCGCGCATGAAGCGCAGGCCGTCGAACGCCAGTAACGGCTCGGTGAGTCCCATGACCGGGCCCGCGTCGGAAACGAGATCGCCACGCAGGCCGAACTCTTCGCGCGCGAGCATGACGGCCGTGCCGTGATCGCCGATCGGGCCGCTCACGAGAATGACGTCGCCGTCGCGAATCTTGTCCATCGACGGCTTGACGCCCGGCAGGCGCAGACCGACGCCGGTCGTCGCAAGATAGATACCACCGCCTTCGCCGCGCCGCACGACCTTCGTATCGCCCGCGCTGATCCGAACGCCCGCTTCGACCGCCGCCTGCGCAAGACTCGTGACGATACGTTCGAGCTGTGCGACTTCGAAACCTTCTTCGATGAACGCGTTCAACGTCATGTACATCGGCTTTGCACCTGCCACAGCGAGATCGTTGGTCGTCCCGTGAATCGCAAGCGAACCGATGTTGCCCCCGGGAAATTCCAGCGGCTGCACGGTGAATCCATCCGTGGTGATCATGACCTCGCCGTCGCCCAGATCGATCTGGACGGCATCGGCCTGCACGTCCAGCTCGCTGGCGGACAGTGCTTTCGCAAACACGTCCTCGATGAGTTCGCGCATGAAACGGCCACCGTTGCCGTGCGCAAGTGAAATACGCTCGTCATCCATTATCTGACATCCTCTCGGGCCGCAACTTCTGCCGCCTGTCCATAGCTTAGTGCCGCGTCGTTGCAGGGCAATGCCTGCGGCACGTACACGTCGAAATCCTGGCCCTCCAGCAGGCGCACGGCCTGCTCGGCCAGGAAGCGGTTCTGGAACACGCCACCGCAGAGCCCGACCAGGCTGGCGCCGTAGCGCTCACGTGCGACCGCGGCCTGCCTCACGATGGCGGCTGCCATGCTCGCGTGAAAGATCTCCGCCCGAAGCGCCGGTTCCCTGGACCGGTCGCCAAGTATGTCGAGCAGGGGCTCCCAGTCCAGCCGGAGCACGCCGTCGTCGCCTCCGACCAGGTCGAGTTCGACGGCCGGCGCCGCGGCGCGGCACAACGCCTCGAGCAGCATCGGCCCCTGTGCCTCGAAGCTGGCGGTTGGAAGATCGATGATGATAGCCGCGGCCGCATCGAACAGACGCCCGGCGGCGCTGGTCGTGGGACAATTGAGATTGCTTTCCCAGGCGGCCTTTGCGATGCCATCCGGATCGGGACCCGCCTGCCAGTCAGACCCGCACTCCCAGTGCAGTGCGGCCGCGCTGCGCCATGGTTCGCGTCCCGCCTTGTCGCCGCCCGGCAGGCGAAACGTTCTGAGGCTCGCAAAGCGCTGCCACGCCCCGGGCCTGCCGAACAGGGCTTCGCCGCCCCAGAGCGTGCCGTCGCGACCGAGGCCTACGCCGTCCCAGGCGAACATGACCCAGTCGCCTTCGGTTGCGAACTCGGCGGCCACGGCGCTGGCATGTGCCTCGTGGTGCCACACGGTTTCCACCGGCAGGCGGGATCGGCGCTGTGCCCAGCGGTTTGTCGTGTAGCCCGGGTGCGCGTCGCACACGACGCGTTGCGCCCGCACGCCGTACAAGGACTGCAAGTCGCGTGCGACCTGTTCGAAAACGTCGAGGCTGCGCGGGCTGTCCATCTCGCCGATGTGCGGCGAGACCACGACGCGATTGTCCCAGCTCAGCGCGACGGTGCCTTTCATGTGCCCGCCGACGGCGAGCAGGGGCGCGGGCTGTTGCCACGGCAGCCTCAGCTCCCGTGGCGCGCAGCCGCGACCGACGCGCAGCGGCCGCATGCGCCCGCCGATGCGCCGATAGACCGGGTCATCTGCCGGCCGCACAATCGGTCGATCGTGCTGCAGGAATGCGTCTGCGATCGCACCCAGGCGCTGTTCGGCCTCCTCGTTGTCGGTTATGACAGGCTCTCCGCTGATATTGCCGGAGGTCGCAACGACCGGCCTGCCGATGCTGTCGAGCAGCAGTTGATGCAGCGGACTGTACGGCAGGAACACACCGATCTCATCCAGACCCGGTGCAACGTTCGGCGCCAGTCGGCCGTTCGCGCGGCGCTTTGCCAGCACGATCGGCCGCATCGGGCCGGCCGCGAGGTCGGCCTCTTCGTCGCTCAATTCGACGTACTCACGCGCAACGTCGAGCCCGTCGGCGCCGGCGACGGGAAACATGACGGCCAGCGGCTTGTGGGGTCGCCGCTTGCGTTCGCGCAATCGGGCCACGGCCGCTGCATTGCCGGCGTCGCAGACCAGGTGGTAACCACCGATACCCTTCACAGCAAGAACCTGCCCGCGGTCAACCGCGGCGACAGCGTCGGCAAGCGCGCCTGCCGTGTCATCGATCGTCGCCGCAGCACCGGCTTTGACCAATGACAAACGAGGCCCGCACACCGGGCAGGCGACCGGCTCGGCATGAAAGCGCCGATCCGCCGGGTCGAGATACTCGGACTCGCACTCGGGACACAGTGCGAAGCCCTTCATGCTCGTGTTGGGCCGGTCGTAAGGCAGGGCTTCGATCAGCGTATAGCGGGGACCGCACTGCGTGCAGTTGATGAACGGATAGGCGTGGCGACGATCCGCCGGGTCCCGCAGTTCTCGCCGGCAGTCATCGCACATGAAAAAGTCGGGGGGCACATAGACACGGGCCGTTGCGTCGTCAAGGCTGTCGATGATCCTGAAGTCGTTCCTCGCCGGCGCTGCCAGCGCATCGACCGACACCACCGACGGCGACGCCAGGGGTGGCGCGCACGCCACGAGGTCGGCCAGGAACCGGTCGATGGCATGGGCCGGACCGACAGCAAGCACTTCAACCTCGCCCAACTGGTTTTGCACATGGCCGTTGATGCCGTGAGTCATTGCGAGTCGATAGACGAACGGGCGAAAACCAACGCCCTGGACGTGCCCTTGCAGGCGGATCCGTCGAGCGACTGTCGCGCCGATGCGCGCGTCCTGCTCAGCCGTCGGCAGCGTCATTCCTGCGGCCTTCCCAGACGTTGTCTCGCAGACCTGACGACCACCATATGCGGCAGGCGCCCTCATCCGACACCATGCAAGGCCCTATGGGTTTGCGGGGCGTGCAGCCGACGCCGTACAGGCGGCACTGGTTCGGGTAGATCTTGCCGAGCACGACCTGTGCACAATCGCAGCCGGGCGGCATCTCACCCACGCGCTTCCTCGACGCATCGGCGTACGACCTGAAGCGCAGACGGGCATCGTGTGCAGCGTAGGCGGCGCGCAGCGCGTACCCCGATTTCGGGATAACCCCGATGCCGCGCCAGTTCGCGTCGACGACCTCCATGACCTCGTCAAGTTGCCGCCGGGCTTCGCGATTGCCGCCCGGGCGCACAACCTGCGGGTAGCAGTTGTCGAGGAAGTGTTTCCCGTCGCGCAGCTGGCGCAGGACCGAGTACATCGCAGCAAGCAGGGAATCCGGCGTGAATCCCGCGACCGCGGCAGGGATGTCGTGATCCTTGACGACGAACTCCCACTCTTCGGGTCCCATTACAGTAGCAACGTGGCCGGGCGCGATGAGCGCGTTGAAGCCCGGTGTCCCGGAGTCCAGCAGCATCGCCACTGCCGGCCAGGTCAGGCGGGCGGAAAGGAGGACGAGCAGGTTCTCGGGGGCACCCTCCGCGAGCATCGCGGCCACCGGGGCGGTGGTCGTCTCGAAACCCGCTGCGAAAAACACCACCGTTCGCGACGGCTGGGACCGCGCAATGCGGACGGCCTCTGTCGGCGACGCAATCGGTCGAATGTCCGCGCCTGCCGCCTTCGCGGCCTCCAGTGAGCGCGGCTCTCGCTTCGGCACGTTGACAGGGACGCGCAGCATGTCGCCGAAGGCTACCAGCGTAATGTCTTCATGCAACGCAAGCTGCATCGCTTCGTAGACGTCTTCTTCGGGACAGATGCATACCGGGCATCCCGGACCCGGAACGAGTTCAACATAGTCGGGAATAACGGTACGCAGGCCCGCCGCCGATATCGAGCGTTCATGGCCCCCGCAGACGTTCATGATCCGCAGCGGCTTCCCGATGCCGAGGTTCTGCAGTTCCTGCAGCCAGTCTGCGGCATGTCTCGCCACTACCCTGCTCCGACTGCCTTGTCGGCCCGACGGACCTTGTTGAGCTCTGTCCGCAGCCACGCCAGCCAGTTGTCCATACCGTCACCCTTGCGTGCCGAGATCGCCATCATCGGCGCCGTATTGGCCAGCTGCCGCAGGCATTTCTCGGCGTATTGCGGGTCGAAATCGTCAAGGACTGCCAGCAGGTCCGACTTCGTTATCAACACGAGGTCGGACGCGCGGAACATCACTGGGTACTTGGCCGGTTTGTCGTGACCTTCGGGCGTGGACAGCAACGTCACGTTCAGATGCTGCCCGAGGTCGAAGCTCGCCGGGCAAACCAGGTTGC
>Ga0224506_10002526_pt1 | contig 12412 bp, 11 predicted proteins | sample SF_Jan12_sed_USG_2_FD_169108 | JGI IMG/M metagenome (GOLD analysis project Ga0224506, IMG submission 169108) | Sediment microbial communities from San Francisco Bay, California, United States - SF_Jan12_sed_USGS_8_1 | ecosystem: Environmental > Aquatic > Marine > Sediment | place: USA...
TATTCTCGGTGAGCACTGAGTTAGCATCCTGTAGAATTTGAATGGGAGGGTCCATTCAACTCCAAAGACGGCCTTTTCCAACCTCAGCTCTTTTATGATTTGGTTGAGTAGTAGAGCGGGATTTTCTGAGTCGTCGTAACTCCTAACTTCTTTAAACGCAGAATATTCCTTAGCTTTTTCTTCTTCTAGTTTAGGAACAACAACTATCGAAGCACTTTTTTCAACAGGGATTACTATTCCAGCAAATCTTTCCATGGACAATACCGAAAAACCTGCGAAATAGCGCATATTTTTCTCCGAGTTAATTAAGAAAGCGCTTATTCCGGCGTTTCTGCCGATTTTTTTCAGTCTCTCTACTCTTTCTATATATATTGCCAATCCATTCCCTCAATCTTTTAAGATATAACTTCTCAATCTTTTTAAGTTCTTTTAATAGCGCTTGCTAAATTCCGCCTGCTCGACCAAATTGCATAAACTTGCTCAGGTTGGAATGTTTAGTCGCACTGAGATGATGTTTTTCAAGTTTTTACAAAATCACTTCGCACAACTTATTCATCTTGATACTATCAGTCACCGTTCTTGCTTGTTTTATCCCACGAATCGTCGGTTTACAAATAATTCCTTATCATACCAAACTTTAGTACCAAACAAGGCGAAGCGCGGCTCAACACGAGATAATCGAGTCGAGTTTTGAGAGAAGAAAAAGAGAAAGAATTTTATTTATGCTAATAGTTTTCCGTCCTTCATCACTGCTTTTCCGTCAAGCATCCACGTTGGCTTTGGAATAATGAAGTCCTGATGCAGGTCCGAAGAAACTTTGCCACCCATATGCGAGTTGTCCCCTATAGCCAAATGCACCGTACCCTTAATCTTCTCTGACTCAAGAATGTTATCAGGCCGTTTCGCATTTGGGTTGGTCCCTATTCCAAGCTCAGCAAGGTTTCTCCTAGAAATATACGGTTCTTCTTTTTTCTTGAAATCCAGCAGACCCCTATATTCGTCGCCGATTTTTCCGCCGCCGATTATCTCAGTCACATAGCCATTTTTGAACAGCAGCGTCATTTTTTCTTTCAAGTCTGGATACCAGTTTGGTTCAACCACAAGCTTGCCGTTAGCCGTTCCTTCCACCGGTGCACAATAGGCTTCTCCTGATGGTAGGTTACCCCAAGAACCTTTCTCTGTGAAGATTCCAGCGTCAACCATGCCGTTTCTGCCCTTCAAACTAAAGGTTATGTCCGTGCCTCCTAGAGAGGTGACTTTTGCCTCGTTAGCTTTTGTGATTAAAGCCGCAATCTTTTTTGTTTCTTTGTCTATTTCTCGATAATCTGCAGCCATCGGCCCGCCGGGAAAAAACATTTCTGCGACAAACATGGGCATGCTTGCGACTCGAGCTCCAGCTTTGCAAGCGTTCAGTCTGGCATCTGTGTGAGTAAGTGAGTAGGTGGTTATAGCAATAGCTACGTTTGCAGCTTTCATTTTTTCTTCAACTTCTTTTCCTGGATAAGTTCCATGTTTGCCTATGGACGGATAGACAAAGAACTCAACCTTGCAGTCTGGAAACTTTTCGGAGGCAATTTCGCTGACGGCTTTGGCTAGAAGTGATCTGTCCACAGTTTCTGTAAGTTTAGCACTGTCTTTTGTTTTCCATTCTTCTGCCGTTGGAGTATCGGTAACAACCAACAGTTTTTCGCCTTTCTTGAGACCCATGTTTACCTTTAGCATGTTAACAACACCGTCGACAAATTTTCTTTTTTCAATCATATATCTCACCATGCGAAAATAAAAAAAGAAAGGCTTAGAGTTTTCCGAGTTTCTTGGCGAGTTTGGAAAGCTCTTGGTGTACAACTCTGCCTTTGTCGAAAATTTGTTTGCCGTCAAGCCAAACGGAGGTGTTGAGGCATATGCCGTCGGTGTGTGAAGGAGCAGGAATTGGTTCGCCTCCAGTCAACATTTGACCTACATAGCCTATTCCCCATTCAGTGCATCCCCAGACTCTCTCATCCTCAACTATGTTTCCTGTCAGTTTAGCACCTGGGTTAACTCCATAGCAGACGTGAGCCATTCGCAACATTAGAGGATCATTGAAGTTTTTCAGCCAAGCTTCGAAAGTATGTGCGTCTTCTTCGCCTTCTATTTTTTCTATTTTTCCTTCTCTAACGTGAAGTTTTATAGGGGCCTTCACCAGACCGATTGGAGGAACGACAGAGCCGTCGAAGGCTATTACTCCGTTGATTGACTTGAAGATTGGCGACCAGCCTATTTGACCGCCTAACATGTGGGATCCGGGAGTATCTGCGTATCCTACTTCGCATATTATTGGTCTTTTCGGGTCATTGTCAAATTCAATGTTTCCCCCTGCTGGTGTTGTCATTTTGAGGTGTTTAGCCGCCTTTGTCATAGCAATTAGTTTATCTTGAAACTGGCCTAAAGTTGGTAGGTCAACTCTTGCGATAATTCTAACCATCATGTCGACGTTCATTCCAACTAAGCATAGGTGTCTTAGCTTTTTGTTTTCCTTCATGGCTTTTTCATATGGTGTAGAGTAGAGGAGCCATTCGTTGTTGTATTCAGCCCATGCATCAGCGTTGTTTAAAACGGCAGTTAGCGCTTCTACTGGAAGCATCGGATCGGCTGCTTTGCCAACGCCTAATGGTGATGCAGTCCATACAACCATTGGTTTCGCTCCTGCGGCAAATGCTGCAGCAGCGGTTGCCTCAACTACTCGCGGGTCTGATTCGGTGTCAGCCGTTATGACAAATGTTTCGCCTTTCTTCAGCTTGTACATCTCACAGACAAGCTTGTGTGCTGCTTTGTTTAACTCGTATTCATAAAACTGTGGCATTTTTCTAATTCACCTTTTTCGAATCGAATTTTAACTCATCGAAAAAACATATAAGTCTTTCTAAAAGAGTTCTGGTAATTGATGTGTGTGGTAAAAATGGACGTTTTTGAGGCTGTAAAGGGTCGCAGAAGTGTTCGGCGATACAAAACTGACGTTGTTCAAAAAGAACTGATTGAGAAGATGTTAGATGCAGCACGTTGGGCGCCTTCAGGGGGCAACATTCAACCATGGAAATTTATCGTCATAAGTGATAGAAATCTCTTGGAACTTATACGGAAAGTGTCGCCTGGATACCTTGGAGAAGCCCCTTTGGCGATACTTGTTTGTTCCGACAAGGAGAAGGCATACAGAATTGGCGGGGCTCTTGGAAGGGACTATTTATCGGTGGCGGACTGTGCGATGGCCGTTGAAAACATGCTTTTGGCAGCCTACGCACTTGGTTTAGGAACATGTGTTGTAAAGTCTTTTTCACGTGTCGCTGTTAAAGAAATGCTTGAAATTCCTGAAGGCATCGAGCCGGAATTATTAGTAATCATTGGGTATCCAGCTCAAACTCCGACACCCCCAGCGCGAATTCCTTTAAGGGAAATAGCTTACCTGAATAAGTATGGTCAAAAGTTTCCAACTAGTTTGGAGGAGTGAAAATTGCCAGAAAAGAAGTCTACTGGTGATGAATATCTTTTCGAGATAGCCGTTTTTCTAGCAACAAGTGCACGGGGATGTATAGATGAACCACCCCTCTACGGTCCGTTTAGACTGCTTGACGCATTGAGCAAGCTTACTGATCTTCCAGAATATGCGACAGGCTTAACCCCGGATCCATTTTTGAAGGGGATAAAAGCTATTGTGGATGAAAAGAAGTTTCTTGTAATGTATGATGTGGAAGGATTTAAAAGGGCCATCGACGAAATAGTGGAAAAGTTTGCGAAAGAACTTAAAAAGAGATATTTAGAGAAAAAATGACGCGGATTATAAAAGAGACAAAAAAGTGGAAAAAAGCGAGTTTACTATGCTTTTCCTAGCTTTTTGGAAAGTCCTAAGAGTTCTTTATGTACGATTTTTCCTTTATCTGTGAGCTGCACATTGTCAAGCCAGACCGAAGAGTTTAGGCATATGCCATCAGTATGCGAAGCAGCCTTTTTGCCATTTGGTGGAAGGTACATTGGACCTACGTTGCCTATTCCCCATTCAGTGCATCCCCAGACTCTCTCATCTTCGAGAATGTTACCTGTAAGCTTGGCGCCAGGATGAAATCCGTAGCAGATATGAGCCATTGCCAGCATGTTAGGATCTTTAAAATTCTTCAGCCATGATTCAAACTGCACTGCTTCTTTTCCGCCTTCTATTTTTTCTATTTTTCCCTTTTTGACATGAAGTTTCACAGGCTCTTTCAACAAACCAATGGGCGGCACAAGGGAACCATCGTATGCTATGACGCCATTGATGGATTCAAAGTTTGGAGCCCAACCGATTTGACCAGACAGGAAATGTGGACCAGGAGTGTCGGCGTAACCAGACTCCAACGTTACTGGTCTACCAGGAACATTGTTGAAAGAAACATCCATCCCAGCTGGAGTTGCAACTCGCATCTTTTTAGCCTTCTTTGTAATTTCAACAACTTTAGTTTGGAACTTCAGTAAGGTTGGGTAGTCAACTCTTCCTATACATCTAGCCATCATGTCAGCGTCCATACCTACTAGGCATAGATACCTTAGCTTCTTGTTCCCTTCTATGGCTTTATCCCATGGAGTGGAATAGAGAAGCCATTGATTATTGAATTCAACCCAAGCGTCAGCTTCTTTTAATGCTGCAGTTAAAGTGCGAATTGGTAGCATAGGGTCTGCTGCTTTGCCTACTCCAAGTGGAGATGCCAGCCATATCACAACAGGCTTTGCTCCAACTGCAAAGGTAGCTCTTGCAGTAGCTTCCACAACGCGCATGTCACATTCTGTGTCTGCAGTAATGACGAATTCCTCGGCTGGCTTTATTTTGAAGAGTTCTTCGACAAGAATTTGTGCTGCCTTGCCTAATTCAAATTCATAAAGCTTAGCCATAGTCTTTCATCCTCAGGAGTGCATATTTCTCTTAGATTAGAATTTAAAAGTTATGTGAGAATAGATAAGAATCTGTCATTTTAAAAAAAAACATAAAAACACATACCAGCATACTCTGTAACGATGCCGATGCTTAAAATAATGTGGATAGACCCCATTACTTCGAAGGAAGCCAACGAGAAAATTCTGAAAACAATCAATGACATCAAGAGATCAGATGTTGAAGCAACAGCGGTCTATTTAAAAGAAAAAGGACCGATGCATGTAGAATATCATTATTATGAACATCTGAACATGCATGAAACTCTTAGATGGGTTAAAAGGGCGGAAAAAGAGGGGTACGACGCTTTGGTTATAGGTTGTTTCTACGATCCAGGTTTAAGAGAAGCGCGTGAGCTGGTGCGAATACCTGTGATCGGTCCTGCTGAGACTTGTATGCATGTTGCAGCGACATTAGGTCATAAATTTTCAGTACTTGTTGGGAGAAGAAAATGGATTCCGAAAATGGAAAGCAATGTGTATATGTATGGACTCGAGAAGAAACTAGCGTCATTTAGGGTATTAAACTTTACAGTTCCGAGAATGGCTACGGAACCTGAGAAGCTTAAAGAAGCAATAAGGAGAGAAGCACAGAAAGCAATTGAAAATGACGGGGCTGAAGCCATTGTTTTAGGCTGCACAATCGAGTCTGGATTCATGAAAGAACTTATTGAAAGTCTTAAGGTACCAGTGATCGACGCAGTCGTGGTCTCTTGGAAATATGCAGAAATGATGGCTGATCTATATCGCAAAATGGGCTTAACGCATAGCAAGCTTTTTGGTTATGAAGCCCCACCAGAGAAGGAAGGATTCTTGAAGGCCTTAGAATAGTTCCTTTTCAACGGCTTGGAGTCTTCCCACAGATTTGACCTTTGGGTTTTCCATTTTTCGTTTAAACTCCAATCTAGAGGTGAATGGTTAAAAGAGCTGCATGATTTTCTCCGAAAGTCTTAAATAAAGAACATGGATAAACAAAAGCTTTGTACGTAAAAGAAAAAGAGGGAGTTATGTGGCTGTAGTTCTTCGCAAAATTGACATGTTGCTCGTAGTATTACTCATCATTGCAATAATAGTTCCCAGCGTTGCAATATCATACATAACGGGTGTGTCCAGCGACATAAAAACGTTAAAGGATGTAACGTCAGAGTTAGTGACAGCAATGCATGCCCTAGCAAATGCTACAGCTAATATAGCAGATGCTGTTGGAACGTTCGAGATAACGCTGGCGGAACTTGAGAGTAGGCTAGCTGCACTAAATAGAACCTTGGCAGGCCTCTTGCCAAAGCCGAAGCTACTTAGGGTGGGATTCGCGTGGCCGACCGAACCTGATCCCGCCGTTGGCTCCGATTACTCAAGTTCAACAACCTTCACCGCCCTCTATGATCCATTGGTATATCCTACCGCTGCAGGGGATATTATTCCTTGGGTTGCTGAAAACTGGACAGTGTCTGCTGATGGCTTAACATGGAACTTCACGATAAAGGAAGGCATCAAGTTCCACAGCAATCGAACACTGGGAGCAAAGGATGTAGCGTTTTCAATGGATAGAATGACGAAAATAGGCGTAGGGTACGGGTACCTGTTTATACCATTCGTGAATGAGACAAAAGTTCTGGACGACTACAATGTGCAGTTTGTACTTAAGAAGCAATTCGGCCCCTTCCTATATTCGCTGGTTAGGCTGTACATAGTGGATAAGGAGGAGATTATGGCCCATATTGTTCAAGGAGGTACGTATGATTATCCACCAAATGGGGATTTGGGTAGAGATTGGTTGTTGACACATGATGCTGGTTCAGGACCTTACAAAGTTAAGGAAATAAAAAGGGAACAGTACATTGACATGGTGAGGTTCAACGATTATTGGGCACCAATGCCCCCGAATGCAGCTGACGAGATAACATACATGGCTCTTGCGGTGCCTGCCACCGAGAGAACTATGATGTCGAAGAGGGAGCTCGAAATAACGTCACAATGGCTCTCAGAAGAAGTGTATGCCGCGTTAGATGGCACGGGCGGTATCGACGTCACCACTTTTCCGGGAGGAGACGAATTCTACTACATGATGAATAATAAGAAACCCCCATTAGACGACATATATGTCAGAAGGGCCTTAGCATATGTTGTCGATTACGAGAAGATTGTCAGAGATGTATATCCAGCCAGTCTTGTGGCTACAAGCTGCGTCCCAGTTGGGACGCCGGGATATGTCAGCTGTCAAATATACCACACAGATGTGAATAAAGCCCTAGAAGAGCTGAGCAAATCCAAATACTACCCTGACATAGTTCAGCATCCCGAAAATTACGTCATCGAGGTCGACTGGTGTGCTGAAGTACCACCCGAAGAGAAGATAGCCATGATCTTTGCCGAATGTGTCGAGAGAGATTTAGGACTAAGAGTGGACGTGGTTGAGACTCCTTGGGGTAAGATGATCGAGGATATGACTACTGAGGCAACGAGCCCCCACATAGAAACAATATTCGTTGCGCTTCATTATTCCGAAGCAGGATCATTAATAGAAAGCAGGTATCACTCGAAATCAGCCCCTACATGGGAACAGAATGAATGGCTTCTGAACTCGACACTTGATGCGGCAATAGAGGATGCCCTGTCTACAGTAGACAAAACGGAGAGGTTCAGTAAATATGCGGAGCTTGAACGAACCATCATTGCTATGTGCCCGAGCTTATTCTTGTTTGACCACATGATCAAAATGGCGTACCAAACTTACATTGACTGGCCTGCTGCGAGAGGCGAGGTAATACCGATAATGGGCTACAACATAGACCCAAGGACAATCCAAATCTATCCGCCAAGTTAAAGTGAACGCTTAAATATCCCTTTTTTTAGTTTTTCAGATACCTCATTCAGTATTAGGTCGGTATCTAGTGTGAGGATGAGTGTCTATATAGCCAAAAGGGCGGCTTATATAGTATTCACGCTCTTTGGCCTTTCAATACTGGTGTTCACCTTAGCAAGGGTGCTGCCCGGAGACCCTGTGCGCATGGCCTTAGGCCCTAGAACACCGCCAGAGATTATTGAACAAGTAAGAAAGCAGCTGAGGCTGGATAGACCGCTGTATGAGCAGTACTTCTATTGGTTAAGGGATGTGGCTGCAGGGGATCTTGGCTATTCCCTCTACACCAAACGTAGCGTGACGCATGATGTGCTCGAGTTTCTACCAGCGTCTTTGGAGCTTATAATCTTAGCCGCAATATTCGAGATAGTCGGTGCGTTCCTACTTGGCGTGATAGCAGGCAGATTTTCCTATAAATGGCCTGATAACCTTGTGAGGGTTTTCTCATACGTGGGAATATCGATTCCATCCTTCGTATGGGCCATAATCTTTCAATTATTATTCACATGGTTTTTGCCCCTGTTTCCAACCATTGGAAATATCAGCAGAGACATACCTTCTCCCCCAAAAGTAACAGGTTTTCTTACTTTGGACTCGTTACTTGCAGGAAGATTTGACGCCTTTGCAAACGTGTTGTGGCACGGGATACTTCCTGCTTTGGCGTTATGTCTCGGGGGAATGGCACAAGATGCAAGGATAATAAGGACTGGAATGGTTGAAAACAAGGATAAGGATTACATAACGATGGCAACATCTCAAGGATTACCCGAAAGGCTCATAATGTTCAAGTACCTGCTTAAACCATCGATAATTCCAGCAATAACTGTTATGGGAATGGACATAGCTGGAATGCTGGGCAACGCTTTCACCGTTGAAATTGTTTTTAGATGGCCTGGCTTCTCTAAATACGGCATTGAAGTAATGAAGAACGTAGACCTCAACGCCATTGTTGGTGTGGTGTTGGTTATAGGGGTCATCTTCGCCATAATGAACATAATAGCAGACATCCTAGTCGCATATGTAGACCCTAGAATCAGGCTCATGGAAAGAGGTGAGTAAATGAATAAAGCAAGGTTATTAAGAATTATAAGGTTATCAAAAATTATACAGTCTAGAAGACTTGAGTTCGCTAAGAGGATGTGGTACAGATTCTCAAGGAGCAAGCTATCCCTTGTGGGCTTAGTAATGGCAATTGTTTCTATCTTAACGGCCTTACTAGCTCCTTGGATTGCTCCTCATCCGGAGGATGTAACAAAAATCACACACTTCGAGAGAAAGTTCCAGCTCCCAAGTCTCGAATACCCATTAGGAACAGATGATTACGGCAGAGATATATTTAGCAGAACCATCTTTGGTTTTCAATACTCACTTATGATGGCGGCGGTAGTGCTTGTTCTAGTTGTTCCCGTCGGAGTGATTTTGGGACTGATCGCGGGAACTCGTAAAGGTTTGATTGAGACAGTAATAATGAGAGTAGCGGACATATTCATAGCGGTTCCTGCGCTTGTACTAGCACTAGCTATATGCTCGGTGTTAACTCCAAGCGTCTTTAATGCTATGATGGCCGTTTCGCTGATGTGGTGGCCATGGTACACAAGGTTGACCTATCATATTGCGTCGTCGCTAAAGAATGAGTATTTTGTCCAAGCTGCAGAGTTGATTGGAGCAAGTTCATTTCACATAATGTTTAGGGAAATTCTCCCAAACTGCTTAGGCTCTATACTAACAAAAGTGACTCTAGACGTTGGCTGGGTTATACTCATTGGTTCATCGCTAAGCTTCGTTGGGTTGGGCGCTCAGCCTCCTACGCCCGACCTCGGCACAATGGTGGCTGGTGGTGGTCAGTACATGCCCGACTTTTGGTGGGTAAGCATATTTCCAGCAGTGGCGATAGCATTCATAATCATGGGGTTTAACCTCTTAGGAGACGGCGTCCGAGACATGTTTACGGAGTAAGACCCAGTTTGACCGAGCAGCTCTTGGAGATAAAGAATTTATACGTGGGCTATAAGACCTATAGGGGCACATCAAAAGTTCTTAACGGTGTACACCTGTCGGTGAACACTGGAGAAAAAGTCGGATTGATTGGAGAATCAGGTTGTGGCAAGACAACAACTATGAAGACTATTCTTCGCATTTTGCCAGCCAACGCTGTGATTCAGAATGGTGAGATATACTTTAGAGGGAAAGATATCCAAAGAATGGGAAAAAACGAATTGAATGAATTAAGGAGAACGTATATAGCCATGATATTTCAGGATCCAACAGCCGCTCTTAATCCAGTATTTAAAATTGAAACACAACTAGCAGATGTCATCAAATCATCTCATGCGCACGAAAGCAGGACAGAAGAACTTAACGCCAAATGTATAAGGCTACTCAAAGAGGTAGCCCTACCTGACCCGGAAAGAGTACTTGACAGCTACCCCTTCCAACTAAGCGGGGGCATGAGACAGAGAGTCTGTATCGCGATGGCCTTGGCAACCCCTAGATATCTCTTAATAGCCGATGAACCCACCACCAACCTAGACGTAACAATACAAGATCAGGTCCTGCACCTCATCAAGGATATTGTAGAAAAAAGAAAACTATCAGTAATCTTAATCTCTCACGCACTTGGGACGGTCAGAGGCTTTGTAGACAAAGTTTGTGCTATGTATGCAGGGGAAATATTCGAAGTTGCTGAGACTGAAAAACTATTCTCAGACCCGCTGCATCCCTATACTAAAGGGCTTTTGGAATCAACCCCTAGACTGACCGGCGGCTTCTCGGAAGGCATCGGGGGAAGAGTGCCTGATTATATAAACCCTCCACTAGGTTGCAGGTTTCACCCACGCTGCAATTACAGCTTAAGCATATGTAAAAAAGAGAAACCTCCATTTATCGACATTGAGGGAAACCACAGCGTCGCCTGTTGGCTTTACAACAAAAAGTGATGACAAAATGGCAGAAAAAGAAAGCATACTGGTAGTTAAAAACTTAACGAAGCACTTTAAAACATCCTTTGGAACTGTTCATGCAGTTGATAATATAGAATTTGATGTTAGATTCGGTGAAACCTTCGGCTTGGTAGGCGAGTCCGGCTCGGGCAAAACAACAACCGGTTATATGATAATGGGAGTCTACACACCTACATCAGGTAGAATCGTATTTAAAGGTCAAGATATATCAGTGCATGTAGTGAAGCGTCCTAAAAGTATAAAAAAAGATATGAGCATAGTCTTTCAGGATCCAGCTTCTTCGTTGAATCCTTCGAAGACCATAAAGGAGATTGTCGGTTTACCTTTAAAGGTGCATGGATTAGTTAAAGACAACGTCGAGCTTAACAAAGGGGTTGAAGAACTTTTGGAAGCTGTGGAGTTGCCCCCCGAAAGGTTCATGGATACGCTGCCAGGTGATTTAGGAGGAGGCGAAAAACAGGCCGTGGCTATCGCGAGAGCTATCGCTACACATCCATCCTTCGTAGTTCTTGATGAACCTACGTCCGCGTTAGACGTTTCAGTTCAGGCAAAGGTAATAAAGACCTTAATGAAGTTACAGCAGGAGCTTAAACTGTCATATCTCTTCATAACCCATGACTTAAGCCTTATGAGAAACGTGGCTTCAAGGGTCGCTATAATGTATTTAGGTAAGATATATGAATATGCTCCTGCCCACTTGTTCTTCCATAACCCGGTACATCCGTACACCAAGATGCTACTATCTTCTGTGCCCGTGTTAACAGATGAAGAAGAAACATCGAAGCCCAGAGATGTTAAGTCAACGGGAGAAGTTTCGAGTGCAATTAATCCTCCACCAGGCTGTAGATTTCACCCGAGATGTCCATTTGCAACGACTATCTGCAAAGTTAAGGAACCTGAGTTTGTAATGATAGAACCTGAACACTACGTAGCCTGCCACCTCTAAACAGAGAAGAGCTAAAGAACTAAGTTTACCTTATTGTCACGCTTCTTCTATATTTCTAGACGGATGGAGATAACTTTTTATGAGGGTAATACTTGCTTCAGTTTCTTCCTAAGTAATTCGCTGACTATGCCTGGGTTTGCCTTACCCCGCACCTTATTCATAACAATGCCCATGAGGAAACTGAAGGCGTTTGCTCCACGTTCCTCAACAAATTTTCTGTTATTTTCAATTGCATCCTCAATGATTTTTTCAAGCTCTTCTTTGGAGATTATCTTTAAACCAAGCCCGCTAATTGCCTCTTGTATGCTTTTATCTTCGTGTTTTGAAAGCCAGCTGAAAATCTCTGGCAAAGCTTCTTTTGTTAACTCCCCTGAGCTTATGCCTCTAAATATTTCTCTCATCTTATTTTCCGAAACTTTTTCTATTTGGACGCCGTCACGTTTCAATGACTTCAAGGTTTCAGTCAAAAATGCTGCGACTGTTGTTGATGATACACCACTTTCTTTTACGATGGTTTCGAACAGTTCGCTATATTCTGAATCTAAAATCTGCTTAGCCAATTTCTGGTTTAACCTATAATCTTTCATTAAACGTCCAAGTTTCTGTTCTGGGAGTTCTGGCAAGAGCAAACTAGCCCTTTTTATGTAGTCTTCTTTTATCTGCGTCTGCGGAATGTCTGTTTCTGGATACATTCTTGCTGCTCCTGGTCTC